>LKMJ01005343.1_pt1 | contig 12114 bp, 12 predicted proteins | sample 643391 | NCBI WGS metagenome assembly LKMJ01 (sample SAMN04112250, study PRJNA286221) | soda lake metagenome | biome: soda lake; feature: Kulunda Steppe; material: water; isolation source: sample PL-Br10 brine of Picturesque Lake | place: Russia: Kulunda steppe | collected 2010-07
GGTCTGCCTGCGGCGCAGCACCAGCTGCCAGGGTGGGCCGGCTGGGATCAGTATAATAACGGGGTCTGTGGCCAGTACTCGAATTTCTACAGCCAGCAAGGCTGCTGGCAGCCGCCCCCCCACCTACACCCTTACTCCCCTTGGTATAGCGCACCTGGCCAGCACCCAGGCACGGCTGGGCGCACAGGGCTGCAAGGTGAGCCCCTGGAGCACAGTAAGTCCAGCACGCAGCAGGCCTCCCTCGAGGCGCAGCAGCACGGGGAAACCCTGGGAAGCACAGCCGCCGGCCTGCGCGACAACGGGCCGTGCATGCGCGCGCCAGGAGGTGCTGCCTTCAAGGACACAGGAGGGGCGGAGGGGCGGGGACACGCGGGAGAGGCTAGTGCTGAGGCTGAGGAGCTGAGGGACGAGGTGCTGTGGGGGCGGTCGGTGGGCAGGGCATGGGAGGAGGGCGCGGCAAGTAGTGGAGATGAGGAGGGCGGTGGAGGTGAGGGTGCGGATGCGCCTGTGGTTGAGGGCTCTGACGTGCCCCAGGACGAGGACCTGGACGAGGTGGCGACGTCGCTGCTGGACAAGCTGGACGTGAGGCTCCCTGAGCACCATACCCAAGCGCGGGCGGCGCGCGCACACAGTCAAGGCGGGTGTGAGGGACGGCAGCCTGGCCCGTGGCTGCAGCCCACCGCCAGAGAGGAGGGCGGTGGGCGCGACGGCGGGCCCCAAGGCCCTGTGCTCCCTCAAAGGCAGCGCAGCCCATCCTCACAGGCCTGGGAGGGCAGCCCAGGCTGGGACCCCTGTAGCTGGGCGCCCTACAGTAGCAGTGGACACTTTGGCGCCTGGGGACACTCCTGGCCACAGGCCAGCTACAACTCCGCACCCCCTGGCCAGGCCCCTAGCCCGTACAGCTCCCATCCATGTGCCGCACCTCCCCCGCCTTGCCTCCCTCCCACCCTACCTACTGCAGGCCCCCTTTCTGGCATGGGCGGGCCTGTGCGGTGCCCCTCGTGCATGCTCCTGACATTCCAGGCAGAGTACAATAGCTGGGTCGCAAACTACCACCATTGGTACACCGAGTACTGCAGCTGGTACGCGCGGGAAGTTGCGGAGCTTGAAGCAGAGGAAAAAGAGGCAGCCGCACAGGCAGGCACTAGAAAATGACCATATAGAACCTGGCATGCCCTAACTTTCCTTCAGTCTCACATGTTCCTCCTTTTTCGTCTGTCCAAAAGTGGCACAAGCCGCCATGGCGCGCTGCCTTGTGAAGGAAAAGTTCATGTTCTACTCATTATCTCCAGATTTGAACTGCTTGTTTGATCATTAGTCATTATTGATTCAATTCTTTTCCTATTACGAAGGCCTTTAAAGGCCATGCTTTCTTAATCACCACTTTTGTGATGTGGATACGGCCAGCTAAGTCTGCACAAACCAGACAGCTGGCAGGAAACTTGTGGGGAAGTCCATAAGCACTGCACTTTCGAAGTACTGCTGCTGCAATGCGCTTCATGTCCCTTGCAGTCCTCTTCCAGTGTGATTTCTGAAGCCAACAACGAGTTAGAGCTTTCACGAAGGGGGGGGGGGAGGGTCTCAATGTCTGTAAGTTTCGCTTTAACTTCAGCATGCTGAGATGCAGCTTAAGTACTACTTAATCTAGTGGTACTAGAAGATCTTAAAGGATATGTGCTAGCGCCGTGTTCAAGCATGGCGCTTTTCAAAGCTCAACAGCTGTGTATAATGGCTTCAGAATGGTCCCTTGTTAAGGTACATCTATATGCCCAGCACTTGGACAAACCTCCCGTGAGAGTGGGAATCAAAGATGGCAGCCAAAGGAAACAGTTGGGCAATAAGATTGTTCTGAAAGCGGTCAGTTGGAAGGAAAGAAGGCAACAGAATCCTAGAACATATGCAACTTTAACTAATGCTACGAAAGAACAACGCTTTTGCCGTCGACCTTGCAGCCATGTCCAAGCCGGAGGTGAGAGTCGAAGGCCGACTTTCCCTCGTTGAGATGCGCTTGCATCCGCCCGCAGTTAAGTACCAGGAGATTGCATACATTTATTTATTCCCTGCCCGTCTCGTTCAGGAGGACGAGCAGCCTCCTCGAGCAGCTGATCCGGAGGGGGAGGAGGAGCAGGTCGAGCTAGACGAGGCCGCCTTGCTCGAGCAGCTGGGTGAGCTGGAGGTGAGAAATAGGAATTATATTTGTGCGTGGTGCCAATATAGGTCGCCTGGTCCGCCACGTCTACTTGATGACAGCTGTTGCCGCTGCCATTTCCCCAGCTGTCACGCTCCTGTGCTTGTAGGACGTCCACGAAGGCGTCCAACAAGAAAAGCCTTCAGAAGGAGAATTTGATTTCACAGATAAAGCTTTTGGGGAGCGGCCACCAGGAGAGGAGGTGAGCAGCAGAAGTACGCCAGCTGTCGCCAAGCAGCTGTCGCACATGAATCTGCCTTCCTCAAGACTGACCAGTACTTCCATTGCAAAAATATCTCCTCATATCTATACACAAACATGGCGGCTCCTTCTGCTTATGTCCAGCTGGGTGAACACTGCATCAAAAAGCACCGGCAACCAGCCTTGGTGAAACATTTTCTCAAACTGTCCAAGACAGCTATCAGACACTAAAATGTTCACGACGTGCATATGGGATTGTGTATTTCCTGCAGGAGGATCAGCCATTTTCGGCGCCGGCACCAACTGATCTTGGGGATGTGTCAGCAGAAATAGTGGCCGGTGACGCTGCGGCAGCCAGCACTGAGCCTGCTGTGCGGCAGGTTGGGCAAGGCTTGGAGGAAAGAACGCATGCAGAAGCGGATGTGCCCCTTGAGGCAGAGGCTGCGGCTAAGGAAAGCTCTCTTGCGGCTGCAGCTGGAGTGGCCCCGACGCATGGTTCTGCAGAAGCAGAGCCAAAGGTCGGCTCCAAATTATTACCTCTGGCTCCAAATCCTCCCCCTGTAGCTGTGGGTGCTGCTGCCAAGCCGGCCAAGAAGAAGGGCTTTTCAGTGAGCAAGGTAAGCCATGTCAAAGAGACCCATTCCATGTGCTTGAGTGCATACGAAGGCTAAGGTCTAGACATAACTCACTGCATGCTAGCCTGCTGGTGCAAACAATACACATGCTTGCCAAGTGGTCAAAAGTTATCCCACCACGCCTGATATAACACAAGTATTAAGCTTTGTATCTCGCCGTCTTTTTCTGAACCATTGTCAGCAATGCATATCCCTTGCGGGCTTGCGGCTCTCAGTCATGGCATGCTTCTTGTCAGTCCTCTCCCCTGTATTTAATCTCCTCTCTTCTTGGTGGCCGTTCTCAGCATAATTGTTCTCATCCGCCAACTTGACAGGTACAAGACGGCACCCAGAATACTGCTGGTGCATCCAACCAGACAAGCAAGAAGGTAGGGGTCATTGGGGTGTCGTGTACAGAGCTTCTAGGTAGCTGACTGCTCTAGCTGCTTGCATTGGAGGTACTGTTTTTCCAAGCTTTGCCTGTTGGTCGAGCTTGAGCAAGGATAAGTGGAAGACGCATGACAGGATCATCAAGTTGGAACAAAGAATAGACCCTTGTGCACGTCCCTCTTTCTTTTTCCGCTGCAGCTGCTAGTGCCTTCAGCAAAGGCAGTCACCGCAACCCCTGACCCTAATGCCCAGGCATCAGTAGGAGGAAAAGCCACAGCGCGTGAGTGGGGCTAAATTTACATTCTTATGTATTTTGTGGCTCCTTTGTAAACAATTGCCTGGTCATGCTGACGTGCTACACGCAAGAAATATATGCATGCTTAAACACATGTGTGGGCCATTTCCAGGTTCAGGTATGTACTCGCCAAGCATGCGCTGCAGACATACTTAGAGGCAGCTCACGTTGTGCTCTAAAAACACAGGAGCACGCACACATCCCATAAATATGGAGTCACCTGACATACAATGGGATCCTCGCTCTGCTCATGCTCACGCAGGAACACAAGATGCAAAAAAAGTAGCCACATCCCCCAAAGCCTTGGCAGCCGGGGCACCTAAGAATGCAGAACCGGCAGCACCACCACCAAAAAGAATTGTGGCTCCAAAAATAAATGAGACAGGACCAAAATCCAGTGCAGCAGGAGTAGCCAAGACAGAAAAGGCAGCAGGAGACACAGCAAAAGATGCAAAGGGAGCTAAGCGGCCTCGCGCGCCTTCCGCTTACTCCTTGTTTGCTGACCAGATGCGTTCAAGCCTTAAAGGTGTGATCTTCTTGCACAGCACACCAGTATCAGGGAAGGTTGTCATTGGATGTTTCATGGTCGCGCTAGCCAGTGTGGTCCCATGCATAGCTTTGCTTGCAGATATTGGTGTTTAATTGTCAGTTTTACTGTCAGGTAATTTACCAAAACTGAGTATTCCAGTTGTTGCTCAGCCAGAAATAGAAGCAACTGACCAACCAACTTCAGTTTGACTGTGACTCATCATTGACTATTTACCGTCGTGACATTACTGAGCAAAGTTAATGCGGGCGTTGCTTAGGCAAGCTAAACTACTTTGCAACAAATTCATCATTCCTGTCCAGATTCCCTACCTTTGTGTGCCATTTGTCAATTGCAGAGGAGCGCCCCACGGCAACATTTGGGGAAGTGAACAAGCGCATTGCAGAACTCTGGAAGGCCACCAACACCGAGGATAAGAAGCTATATGAGGTGTGTGTAGCCTTGCTTCATGCTCACGTGATTGGACATTTTCATGTTCGGGGCCCACTTTGATATCAAGAGTAACTGTTACCTTCTGTCAAATGTGACACACAAGCTTATCATGTGCACTCATTTTCTGACATTGCCTTTTGCAGGACAAGGCTGCTGCTGAGAAGGAGGCTGTCAAGGTCAAGCAGGTGTGTTAAGGCGCATGCGGACATTGTTCACTTGGATGGGCTTTGAAGTCCCACTCGGCCCTCCAAGGACAGGCATTCATTCTAAGAATAAGTGTTGAAAAACTGATCCACTCATGTGACCAGGCTTAACAACATTGGGCTTTGATTGACAGCTTTGGACTGGAAAAAGCATAAGAGACAAGAAATGGTTCTGCAAGGTTCTTCCAAGTTGAGGCACACGCACATATTTTAATCATGCTTCCAAGGTTACCTCGTGAATCATATCACAAGCCGCTCACAGGAAAGCCCCATTTTGCATGTGCAGGCTGAGTGGGATGCAGCTCATCCTGAGGGAAACAAGGCAGAGGTCAAGAAGCGCGGCGCTGGCAAGTCCCCTGCAGATGTTCCAGCTGCCAAGAAGCAAAAGAAGGCACCCTCCTCTGCAGCGCCACCTGCCAAGCCCAAGTCTGCCTACCAGATCTTCTGCGCATCCAGGTGTTAGTGCGTGTCCACCCTACTTTGGGCCTTTTGGTGCATCCAGAAGGCTTTCAGGTGCCTGCTTGCTTCCTGCGCATTACGGGCAATCTGCAGCTCCTCTTATGGATTGTATTTTTGCCCTGGCACCAGCTATTGTTCTCATGGCCTCTTTTGTGCTACACGTTTGCAACCACACTTGCAGCCATGAAGCACGTGCATCTCAAATTTGTTCCACCTTAAAAAGCAGCCCATTCACCAGAGTGTGTTGGTACAGCACAACTTCTTGTGTGCCATCACCAGAACCACTCCTTGGACAAGTTCTGTCCGCTGCCTTGAGACATGTTCTGCTTGCGCTAGGTCTGTGCATGGATTGCCCTTTGCAATGGCACCCTTGGCAGGCGGCCAGAGTGCTTGCAGGACAACCCTGGGGCCTCCCCCATGGAAGTCGCCCAGCTTCTGGAGGGCGAGTGGCGCAACATGACTGAGGAGGAGCAGGCAAGTCCAACTCTTATGATCTCTTTTGAATAATTGATGTTGGATCTGTGGGGTTTCATGAGTAGATCATCTTACTCATGCCCAGAGGGTGTGAGAGCAAAAAGTGCCTTGCAGCGTGTCTGGGTGTTGCTTGCCCGCACTGTGAATGCAACAGCAAAGAGTCAAGGGAGCATAAAGGGCCAGCATGTCAGCTGATGTCTCGACATGGCCTAACCTTACCAGCACACCCACAAGGTATTGGAGTCTTCAGTTGGATGCAATATTCCCATGCTCAATATTTCAGCTGCATGTGCGCCTGACAAGTCTGACGTCCTGTGCTCGCAGGCTCCTTACCAAGAGGAAGCCAAGGTGAGGTATCAGGCCCTGCCATCGGGGGCCAAGCAGGCTCAGCTGACCTTTGAGCATGAAACCGTGCTTATCATGATCATCACCTTTCTCACACTTGCAGAAGCATTTATCTTGTACAGTGAGACATCACATGTAGGAGTGGGAAGCCTGGCACACTGCTAACTCCATTTTTCTACTGTTCTTCTTGCGTTCTACAACAAAGCGTTGAGTTGCCCTCAGCTGCCCTTGCTGAGATATTGGACAAAACACTGATGTTGGGTATTATTATGTACAGGACCAGATGCGCGCTTTCACCAACGCCAAAATGGCAGAAATTGCAGCCAGGGACGCAGATGATGAGGATGAGGATGGAGGGGAAGAGTGGGTTAAAGGCCAGGTGTGACTGGGTCCTTGTCATGCATGCCTTGTCTACCAGTTTGAATTACAAGGATCAGCCTGAATGGCTGGGCCAACCAAAGGACCACCAGTGTCGGGGATGCTCTGGTATGTGCAAAGCTTCCAACATAGGTCTTTGCAAGCCAAGCACAACACATTAACTCTGTAGAGTAGAAGGTGTGAAAATGGGACAAAGCTATCTTCTTGCGTTGCTTGCAGGAGGGTGCTGATGGACCAGGGATCCAAGCAGCAGCAACAACAGCCTTCACCGCAAAGGGTGAGATACTTGAGACACAGGTTGTCTTAAACAAAGAGCCTTTCTTGCTAGATTCTCGAGGCCATGCTAGAGTTGCTGATTGGATGCAGTGCATTAAGGGCATCTACAGGGACTCAGTGTAAGCATTTGCCTTACTTGTAACTTCTAACAACCAGCAAAGCACACACATGTTACAGATATAATACCAGGAGGTGCCCGGAGCATGCAGGCACAATGGAGGTCTGCCTTTGTAACAAAGGTGTGGTTTAAATATGTTATCTGCCACCTCCAAACATATTACAGGCAAGAAGAGGCGAGCTGGAGGCAAAGCAGGCCGTAAACGGGGCCGCACAGATGCAAAGGGTACATTAGGAAATGATGAAGTGAAGCAAGTGAGTGTGGCAACTTTTGAATGTGTGTGTCTGACATCCTCCACCCTTTGCTGAGGAGGGTTGAAAGTCACAACTTATCATCGATCACCACAAATGGTAGTGATGTGTCACTTGATCACCTTAATCGGTAGGGCAGGAGTGACAATCTTCCAAAGCAGAAATGAAATGTGCTTGGCCTTATTCCTGGAGGCTAAAATTTGACCCGGGAACCATTACAGTACTTGCTTGTCAGTCAATCTCACGCCCAGCAGCCTCAGCCTGTCAGGCACATTCTGGGAGGCTTGGAAGAGCGTAGAGATTGTGTATGCCTGTGTTCAGGATGAAGAAATGGAGGCAGAGGAGGAAGATGATGAGATTACGCAGGAGCCAGAGAGCATTATCTGCCATGACCTGCGTGGCAAGGTACCTCTGAAAGCATGCGCTGATATCACCACAGCACCTGGTGACATGCAAGTTACCTTTGATAAGCCAAGCCAGCACACTGTCTAGATATTAGGATATAGCTTGAAATGGCTTGAAGTATAAATCCAGACAGCGTGCTTTAATGATATTACAGCCGTGCAAATTGCGATTCAGCAAAATCTTCATATTCTCCATCTATGCCCCTGGTTCCACTCGTAGTACTGGATCAAGGTGAAGGGTGAGGGCAACTTTTACAACTTTGCTGCCGTCGGTGCGGACAAGATCAAGCAGCTGGTGAGTGCTATCTACCAAGTGCTGCTGGCCTCCTGGTGCCCCAGCCTTTGATCGCAGGAACGCTAGGTATGCGTGCTCACGCTATGTAGCCATGTGTGTAAACGCTAGAATAAACATGGCACCGTGGTTTTGAACGGACATTTCATACTTCCCTGCCTAAATTGTTGTTGAGCTTGGCGTTCTGAAACAGTCTGGATATGACTGTCACCCTTGGCTGCTGGTTCATGTTTCTGAAATTGACAGCTAAAGCACCAGGCTAGGCTGTTGATGCATGGAGCAGTAAGTATATCTGTTCTCCATTGCTCCTCCTTATTTCCTAAGTTCCCACGCGGTGACTTGCCTGGCCCCATTTGCACCTGCTATCATGTAGCGTGCAGAGCCTCTTGAGGCCCAGGAGCAGGCCTTCAATGGCTGGGGGGCTCACCTGCTGGGTTTGTCAGATCAGTACGAGCGTTTCCGCCGTGAATTTGAGTCTGAGGCTCTGGAGTGCTTGGACGACCATGGTGGCCTGGTAGGCTGGTGATGTGGCTCTGTCCATTGATATTGGGGTTTACCAGCGTCTAATTACACTAGTACACCTACGCATCCACCCAGAATGATCACACAGTTACTCTGTCCCGCCCAGGCTGGCTCATACCAAATGAAGGATAATAATTGACCTTGGCCATGGCCACCGTCTAGCTATCCAATCAGCTCTTGAATGTGTGTGGGCAGGAAGGAGCGTCAAAGGTTAGCTGCTTTCATTGAGTGCCCCTTTTATTGAGTGCCCTGAGGTGCTGAAACCTTGAGGTCCAGCTTCGTTCTTCCTGGCTGAAAATATGGGATGTGCCCCTATTCCATCGTTGCCCTCTATGCCCCTGTTGGGAATATACCCCTGCTATATCTATACCTTCTAAGATCAGATGCCAGGGGATGACAAACACATTACCTCAAAGCACACCTTCCTTACAGTCATTCTGCCTTGCGCTGACTTTTTGCCTCATCTCCCTGATCCCAGAACTTTGAGCTTATGCAGCCAGACTCTTCATTGGATGCATGCGCACTGCTGGGCACAATGAGGGACAAAGACATGGGCGGCCTTCTCAGCAAGTTGCCCCCCAAGAAGACAAGTACCTCACGCACACGCAAGATTGATGACTGCATGATCCACGTCCCAGCCATGCAGTGAGTGCTGCGCGTGAGCCACAGAATGAAGGGAGCATGGAATGGTGTTCCTGTGACATCAAATGCATGATCTAGGCTGACGGTCCTGTGCTGTGGATGGCATTTGAATGCTGTGCCTTGCCAGCAGGCTTACATTTGTACATTACTATGTAGTTTAAAAGCCAGCTGTTACATACAGGTGGAACTGCTCTTTGTTCCAGTGACATGTCAATTTATGCGTGTGGAGTAGCAAACCTTTTTCTGGATCAGACACGCGCAACATACTTTCCACACAACACACATGTGTGCACACGATTCTATGCTCCCAGGCTGTCCATGGTGACTCAGCGCCTTGTCAACATCTGGAAAACACGAGCTCTTGAAGCTGAAGCAAAGCTGGCTGCTCAAGTATGAGTCATATATACTGACAGATTTAAAACATTTTGCAGCTTCTTGTGTGCTGTTGGCAATCACTGCGTGTATCTTTTGCCAGTGGGCATCTGCCCATGCATGCATGCTTAGCTGAACCATGAGGTGCAGCATAAATGTAGAATTACTACATAATGAGCCTTTACGGAATTTCCAATAGTGGCAAAGCCATGATCAAGATCGTCACTTGCTTCGTACATTATGCAAAGACAGGATTCAAACATGGATTTATGCAATGGTCGCGCGTGCCAACTCTTTGAAAGTCAGTACTGTCGAGAAACCTTGTGGCTTTCAGGATCAATCCATCTGCATATACATAGCATGCACACGTCCAATTTGATAGAGGCTGGTTAAGAATGGGAGGTGCAAATTATCGTTTCAGAAGTAAAGGATTATGTTCAAAGGCAATGTAAAGGCAATGTCATACTCCTGAGAAAACAAATATTCTTTCTTAAAACTTCTGCAGTATCTTTGCCCTTTATCAATGCAAGAATCTGGCCTTATGTGTGTGCATCTGGACTTTTGTAAGTGATCCTTACATCTATGAATGGCCAGACGTAGCCAGAAGCTTCCCGCATGCTGCTCAATGAGGTGAGTGGCTGATCAATTCATCATTTGTAATTGAACACAAGCTTTGGGTTTGTGAATGACAGACAATCTCCGAGTAAGGACAACTGCAAACTTCCTCACAACAGCTTGTCTGCTAAAACATGCAACAGGCCTGCCAACTTGAACCTTTTGAAGCAGCATTGTCTCTAATCATGAGCTTCGTTCTGCACTCTTAATTGATGGCGGACAGCCTAGTGTTTGCACCAGGCACAAGCCTCTCCATTCAAGGTACCCGACGTCATTTCTGCCACGAGCAAGACACCCAAGGACGTTACAGCTTGTAGCTTGACCAAGGGTGGAAAGCAAAGAAAGAAGCCTGAGAGGCTGAAGTTTCTACTAAATCAACCATATCTCCCGGGCCGTGTGTGGCAGCTGAGGCTCAAACCTGACACTTAATGCGCAAACACAGTAGTGCAACGGACCAAGCATCAACCAACTTCCAGATTAGCTCCTTTTCCTTTTTAAAGCTTCCACTCATTATGGAGCTAGCTCTGTAAATGATCTGGATCTCATCCTTCAGCCATAGAGGTGAAATTAGAAGCCTTCCAGCATCAGTCCCCATCTATCCATACAAGGGCATGCTCGCCCCAATAAGAGGAGATTCCCCATTACAATCCAGCTAAGAACAGGGAATAACCACACTGCACACAGATACTGCTCTGACGCTGGGTGACATGTTGTGCTCAGGATATGAAATCTGGAGGAAACCCCCCTTGCAAAATCAATTGACAGTCATTTTGCATGCTTTAACTTAAAGTTTGAGTTGCCAGCAAGTTCCGTCAAGGGAACCAAAGGAGAGCCTCCTTCGAACTTGACGAGTGCCAGGTCTGTCATCCCCTGCTTCTTTCCTATGATTGGCATCCATTAGAGTAGCGTAAAACCTTTTGAACTCCTTTCTATCTTAATATGTTGCCAAGCACAAACAGACACACGCCTCCGCTGCTCGTTCAATTGCTCCTGTGGAATTCAATAAGTTTGCGAATGTTTTGGCCAACCTCGCTCAGATTCAGACTAGACAGCGCGGTGTCATGTGATTCAGCTTACTAGTGCTACAAGGGTATCCCTGCTGGTAGTATTTTCTGTTTTGTAGGATGGCTGCTTGCACTCAGGTACATGCAAAATAAAAAAGCATCAGTCCTTTTTCCCCTTTTGCCAGGCCCTAAGCTTCCATGGAGAATTCTCACCTTTGCATACCTTGCCTTAGCAGTCTGTCTTTTATTCACCTTCTTAGCAGCACAACAAACTTTGCTATTACATTCCAGGATCATGGATTACCTTCAAGCCAAAAGTTTTGGCTGGCAGTGGTCATGCATTATTGTGTCTTTGCCAAATTAATGTCTGACTGTGTGTTCGAGATCAGACAGTTGTTGGTTGGAGATATTTAACTGAGCCCGGAGTATTGAAGGATAAGTTATTGAGAAGCAAGGTGTAGTTTACGCCAGATTGATTGGCCAACAACAATGATTTGGCATGTCACTTACCAATCAGTCTAACGACCAGGCTGCCAGCCTGTGGCGTTTAACCCCTACCCTGCAACTTGCACCAAGGGCCATCAGTCTTAAACTCGAGACTCCAAATCAGATATGCTCGTGTTGGATGCCAGACAAGATACCAGACTCATACTATGAGTCATAGTTTGGTTCTACCCAGGCTGGAACACTTCGCAATCCAAGTTATCCTCAGGCACCTGCAGCACGCTGCCCACACCATCAAGCCCAACAAGTCATCTAGGCTGTTATACGGCCTCCATTGACTTCAAACAGGCTTACAATACTATCCCCGGGAAGGATATCTGGTCTCACTTCCGTTGCATACGCATGCTTGCATCACTTCTCTCTGACCTACTAGGTCTTTATAGTATAAAGCCTGTATACTGGTGACCAGTACCTCCTACAGGACAAGCATAAGTCCGCTGGGTTTTAGCCTCCTGTGGATGTTATTCGCAGCGTGGCTCGCTTCAGACTTTGTGCCCACACTCTACGAATTGAAACTGTGACCTGGACTCACAATACCTCTCCTACTTGTGACTTGTGTAATGCTCATGATGTACAGGATGAGCAACA
>LKMJ01005344.1_pt1 | contig 12113 bp, 12 predicted proteins | sample 643391 | NCBI WGS metagenome assembly LKMJ01 (sample SAMN04112250, study PRJNA286221) | soda lake metagenome | biome: soda lake; feature: Kulunda Steppe; material: water; isolation source: sample PL-Br10 brine of Picturesque Lake | place: Russia: Kulunda steppe | collected 2010-07
CCACCGTCACCGGTCCCCGGCGGTAGCGGTACGTTGACCGTATAGCCCTCTCCGTCACCGACGCCGTCCTCTTCGAGGCTTCCCTCTTGGGGATGGTATTCGGGGTGCCACGACCCGTGATCGTTGTGCAGCGAGACGAAGAGGACGTCCTCGCGATCGTAGAAGATCTCTTGGGTGCCGTTGCCGTGGTGGACGTCCCAGTCGACGATCGCGACTCGATCAGCGTCCGAAGAAAGTGCGTCGGCGGCTGCGATCGCTACGTTGTTGAGAAAACAGAACCCGTCGGCACGGTCGGACTGGGCGTGGTGACCGCTGGGCCGACAGAGCGCATAGTGGACACCGCCACCGGATAGGGCCCCGCGGGCCGCATGAATCGCGGCGTTCGCCGCGTACCTGGCCGCCCGGAAGGTGTGTTCGTTCCCGCCGGTCGGGGTGTCCTCGATACGCTTGCTGCCGTCGGCGAAGAATCCTTCAAGCCATTCGAGATAGTCCGGTTCATGTACCCGTTCGAGGGACGACCGAGAAGCCGGGTCGACTACCTCGAAGCTCGCCCGATCGCCGAAGGCGACCTCTATCATCCGTTTTATGTTCTCGATGCGCTCTCGACGGTCGGGATGGGGTTCCGCTTCAGCGAGGATCGACGTGTGCGGATGCGAGAGGGCCCCGTCCGGCGGTCGGTGCTTCAGCGTCTCTTCATTCCAGTAAACAGTCAGGTCGGACGCACTCATCGACGAAGGATACGTCGGGGCGATATATATAACTGAGACGCCGACCAAAAATATGGTAAGTATTTGATAGAAGCATCAGCTGTCTGTGCAGGTCGTGTGTTACGAGCTCCAGAAGATGAACCAAATAAACGGGCAGTTAACCTGTTGTCTCCATCCTCCTCATCCGGCAAATCCTTTTGTGGTTTGATAACATACCACAATACATATGCAAGCAAAAACGGTCGCAGTTACAGAATCGACCGGGGGTTGTGGTATCACCGAACGATCTGGCCACCACAGCGGGACCGTATCGAGTAGTAACAAACCAACAGACCAAAACAACCGATGACCACACGATATCGACGGACCAACCGAACCGGACCGAATTCTCGCCCGACAGCCGAACCCATTCGGAGCGCCCGATTGGAAGAACGCCCTATTCCTCTCTGGACGGAGGGGGCCACCCCCCGCGAAGAGGTGAAACGAGATGAGTGACGAAACGACAGAATCCGATACCGAGAGTTCGGCGGCCGTCGCGGATCTCCACGATCGGCGAAAGAGCATGGGCCGAAATAGGGACGGGTCTCGGATCGATCGCCAGCACAAGCGCGGAAAGCTAACCGCCTATGAGCGGATCGAGTATCTCCTGGACGACGGGACCTTTTGCGAGTTCGATACGTTCGTCGAGCACCGGTGTACCAAGTTCGGATTGGAGGACAGAACCCAACCGGGGGACGCTGTCGTGACGGGCCACGGAAAGATCAATGGCCGGACGGTCGTCGTCTACGCTCACGACTTCACGTTTCTCGGTGGATCGGTGAGCGAAGTCGTCGGGGACAAAGTCTGTAAAGTCCTCGATTGGGCGCTCGACAACGGTGTGCCGGCTATCGGCCTGAACGACTCGGGCGGCGCACGGATTCAGGAAGGACTCGACGCACTCAGCGGGTTCGCCCGTATCTTCGCCAAGCATACCGAAGCCAGCGGACGCATCCCCCAGATCTCCGCGATAATGGGACCCTGTGCCGGTGGGGCCACGTACGCACCCGCACTCACCGATTTCGTCTTCATGGTCGAAGGAACGTCGAACGCCTTCATCACGGGACCGGACGTCGTCGAGTCGGTCACAGGAGAGCGCGTCTCGAAGGAGGAACTCGGCGGGACTCGGACACACACGGCAAAGACCGGATTCGCCCACGAAAGTCGGTCGGAGGAAACGGCTCTCCTCGACGATATCAAACACCTCCTGAGTTATCTCCCACAGCACTGCGGCGAATTGCCGCCGGAGACCTCCTCGGAGGACGATCCGGGACGAGAAACGCCGGAGCTCGAGAAGCTGGTTCCGTCTAACCTGAGCAAGCCGTACGACGCAACCGAGGTCGTGCGGGCCGTGGTGGACAACGGGGCCTTCTACGAGGTGCGGACGAGATGGGCCCGTAACCTCATTACGGGATTCGCCAGACTGGACGGACAACCCGTCGGCGTACTGGCGAACCAGCCGCGGGTAAGTGCGGGCACGCTCGATATCGAGGCCGCACAGAAGGGGGCGCGGTTCGTCCGGTTCTGTAACGCGTTCAACCTCCCGATCGTGACGTTCGTCGATGTCCCCGGCTTTATGCCCGGGACGAAACAGGAGTACGGCGGCATCATCCGACACGGTGCAAAACTCATTCACGCGTACGCCAACACATCGGTACCGGTTTTGACGGTGGTCACACGGAAAGCCTACGGTGGCGCCTACATCGTGATGGGCTCGAAACATCTCGGTGCCGACGTCAACTACGCGTGGCCCGGCGCAGAGATGGCCGTTCTCGGTCCACGCCCGGCCGTCCAGATCCTCTATGGGAACGAGATAGCCGAATCCGACAACCCCGAAGAGTTACAGGCCGAATTGATGGAGACGTACAGAGAGCAGTTCGCCAACCCGTACGGCCCGGCCCAGCGCGGCTACATCGACGACGTGATCAAACCAAGCGAGACGCGATCGGGACTCATCTCCGCTCTGGAAGGAACGACTTACCGACCGTCGAGATATCCCGAGAAGGACCACGACAATATCCCGCTCTGATCGAGAGAAGCGACGATTTTGCCCTCTTTCGCTAGTTATCGCGGGAACCCGGGTTCGACCGTAATTCGACAGACGATGACGGTGAAACAGGATCTTGCCTGAGTTGGTGAAATAACGGTCGTGTCGATGACTGTGTCACTGATTTCCGTGCAAGATACAGAGGGTAAGTTCAGCACAGCGACTCTATTCGTTTCACGTCAAATTAGATGAATAAGTTGTTCAGTAGCCCTTCGAAGGCCGAAAAAAAAGTTAGTCGAAGTCGCCTCCAAGGGGGCGACCAGGGCGATCAATACGCGAGATGGGGAGTTCAGCCCGTTTCGCGTGTTCCCGCACTGCCTCTTCGCTCTCCGCCTTGTAGTGACAGTGTGTTCCAGTCACGTTTCCGTCTTCGTCCGTTAGAACCTCCGACTCGACAGCACGCACTTTAATCCCTTCATCGTCGAGTTCTTGACGGCACGCAGTAGATCGCTCATCAACTGCCTGTAGATCCTCTTCGGTGATCGGTTCCTCTAACTCTCGGAGGATAAGGAAGTCCTCAAGGTCGGATTCAGTCATCGTAATCACCTTCTGTTCTATTATCTGGTGGCGTTGCCCGTTCGAAGGGGAATCCACCACCTAAACTATGTTAGACAGTAGCATAAAATCATCTCCTGGAAAGTCGTCAAAGTCTGACCAGGAGTGTGACGCGCCATGACGTACGTATAAGTTTAGCACAATTTCCTCGCGTAGCCCCGCAGATAGATTTAAGAGTCTAATTGTGTATTGTTAACATTACACAAATTAAGGAGAAGATGATCCCTTGTCTTCTAACGGGGTGAGTTAGCGCAGCGGGTCATCATCTGCGACTTGTGTGAGGAGAACAATGACACGGAACACAGATTCATTCAGTCGGCGTACTGCAATGAGAAGGGGCGGGCTGATGGTATCAACACTTGCCGTTGGCCTCCCCGTGATTAGTGGCACTGCGGCCGCAGATCACATTCCCCAGATGGTCGTTGATGTTCCACCAACAATCTCATCGAGGCCAAAGGGCCAGGTTGTGACGGCCATTTATCCCCCCGCTGACGTGGACGATGGAGAACAGGAAGTTATGGGTCCGGAAGCTATTGTAGCTGCAGTGGGCGATGACGGGGGGTTCAAACTGGGTCCACTTGATGCTGATGAGGATGAGCCCGGTCTCACAGACATTGAGCCTCAAGCTGACGCTGTTCGATGGCGACTAGTGGATAACGGCGTCCATGGGAAGGTGCTGGGTGTGTTCTTCGATGCCTCGACCGCCGAAGGGGATGCGTGGTTTTCATCGGACGATGACGCCGCAAAAGTATCAGCACTCCCGGCTGATCCAGTGGATGATGACGACATAATCGCTTGGGGTTTTGATGAGGTTACCGTCAGCAGGGATGGGTCGGAAGGACGGCGTTTCTGAACCGAGCGCGTGAGATTATCGTGGTATCACCGTGCCACGCATATTCAAATCACTTGTCATCGGGTATTTTGAGGGATGTAACGTGAATGGCAGAGAGGACTACAATATTGAATATCACGGCTGGCGAATTTGAGCCGGTGATTGATTACGCAAATTTGGTGTGTAGATCGTCTATACACATCATTCCAAACGGGACATGAATTCAAATCGAAACATTCCCAGTGCAAGATACGCGCTCTACATCTTGCACGGGTAGTCCTGACATCAACCGGACATTGTTGCGTTACTATGTTCGGTAAGACTCTCGAATGAGATCACCAAACACTGACCCCTGCTTCGCTCGTCGTTGCTAATACATCAGATCTGAACACAGGTTACATTGTTCCTCGATCGTTCGAATGTTGAGGCGGTGGCCCAGGATCCCGTCCGTTACTACTATAAACCAATAGCGTACTCGGTGTGAGCCGGGACGACTCATCACCCGTCCGTCGAGCGCACTGGTCACTCAAGGATTCGAACGTCCGAAGTAATAGTCCATCCTGGCGGTGAAATTCGGAGGTTCGAATCGTCATCGCGAGTTCCTCGCGAGTCGAAAGGTCGTACGAAATCGGGCGATTCCAGGTCGCCCGAAATGCGATCTGCGAGTTTAGGACAGCTCGTTCGATATGAAAGTTATAATCTTACTGCAAAAGGAACCCGATTAGAATAAGACACATAACAATGCTGATGAGTCCGGTATCGTCCCACGTGATCCCCAATGGAACTACCCGAATCCGACGGTGACGGAGCGTTCAGGCGGCGAGACGTCCTGAAAGCGGCCGGAGTCGCGGCCGCCAGCGGTGTCGCCTTCTCAGGGACGGCGAGCGCCCACGCAGTAGGCTGTATCTACTTCTGTGGCTGCGGCCGGATGGTCGCCTACAGGAACGAGCCCCGCGAGGACAACGGGGGCGGCGAGGACGACGGCGACGGACTCCCAGACTGGTACCCCGTGTTGACCGCCAAGGAAGGCGGCGGCCCCGGATCGCCGGAACTCCGCCACTACCTCGTCGAGGGTGAGCACCGCAACCTCGAGTTCACGAACCGCGGTCGGGGGAAGATCCTGGCGCTCGGTCTCGACGAGGACGGCACCAATCGGGTCTACTACAACCCTAACCGGTGCGCCCAAAACGTCTTCGACGCCTACGCCGACGACGATGACGAGAACGAAGCCGAACGGGTCCTGACGACGGTGAATAACTACTTTGAGAATAAGGACGTCGTGGCCGACGCCGAGAACAGCGACGAACCCGACGACGAGAGCGACGTGAAGTTCGATCTGCCCGCCAAAGACGCACGAGCGGGCCGGAAGGGACATTGCCACCCGCCGCGAGACGACTGGCACTGCGAACACGGCCGCAGGTCGGAGTCGAACGGAAACGGAAACAGCAACGGGAATGGCAACACCGGACGCGGCGGTCGGTAGAGTCCGACAGCCGGAGTGAGCGTTGATCGTCGGCGAGACTCGGGAGAATGCGACGGCTAGAAGTGAGCAAACGCAAACTGTTTGCGAACCACGCGGGACAGGGTTCACCGGTTCGTCACCGCGTTCCTCGTACCTCGTGGCAGAGATGGAGAGCGTGAAATTCGGAGATTTGAAGCGTTCGTCCAGAGCTTGCTCCGGAGAGTAGTAGTCGACTCTTGGAAGAAGGTCTACGCGTTTGAGATTCCGATTGGGGGAACCGCTCGTACTAGTAGCATGCTCTACTTGGAGGTAGCGACCGATCTCAGCGGTGTTCACTGGAGGCCACTCGTTGACAGGCTGCTTCCCACGAAATGTCCATTCCTAGCGCGACGAGTTACCGTGACAATGCTGAGGCGAGTACCCGGAGTCCCGTCCCAGATTCGCGATCCATCAAGACCAAGCGCTCAGCCGTACACGGATTCGAACCTCAGAAGAGATAGTCCCACGCCGATTCGAACGGCGGTTTAGGGCCCCAGAAGCCCTCGTGATTGGCCACTACACCATGGGACTGCCTACAGACGAAACGAACGCTATCGGTCTATTTATGATTGTCGTGTTCGCGATTCGAGAGATCAGGTGGCTCGAAGTGATGTTTTCGATGGCAGTTCGCACAAAGAACCATACACTTTTTTATTTCATTTCGAATCACCTCTTTCGATTGACCATCTGCCACCATTCGAGCGATCGTCTCACCTTTCTCACCAGTGTCGTGATGGAAGTCGAGAACAGCCACGTCGCGTAATCCACATTCTGAGCATCCATCACGGGTACGTTTTTGTTCAGATATCCACGCTCGTAGCCTCTTGGTTGGCAGCGAGTAGTGCTCTTGTCGGTGACAGTTGGCACACAACACTTCGCATTTCTGCATTTCCGATTTGAGCGCGTCCTTCCCGTATCCATACGTGATCATCGTTCCGATATCCATCTCCTTTTCGGCCTCTGCGAGGTGATGATAATCCAGACATGCAGGATCGTCGATTCCACACCGCTTGCATCCCCACGTTTCCTTCTTCTCGTTGACCCACCCCCGAAGTCGTGCCCGTTGACGGAGACTTCGTTCGGCGTTCCATTCGCGATTTCGGTAGTGCCATCGCTGATCGACGGACAGTTCGTCCCAACTGAGGCCATCAGGAAGTGTAACTCCCTCTGGCTTTGGAGCAACACGCGATCCGCGTGAGGCATTTGTCGCTAATCCAGCGATTTTTTCGCTTTGTTCCACCCACCGACCTGTCTGAGTATCGTCGCAGAGGCGGGTCGTAATCCGAGTTCTTCGTACTGCTTTTTTGTGGGAGATTCACCAAGTGTCGCTCTCGCCTCCCGAAGTGCGTCAAGACACTCCTCTTCCGATACCATATTTTCACATCGATAAGAGAGATATAAAAACACATCCACGAAGTGAAACTAAACGTTCGAAAGCACGAAAGGATCACCAATCATTGCAGTATTGATGTCGCCGCATACGGCCACCGTCAAAATAAGCATCGGATAGCTGTTCCGGTGAGCCTCACGTCGTGCGAATCAACTCAACTACCATACGCGTTCGGAGACGACCGAGTCCATGGTCGAATCACAGTGGGCGGAACTGCACGGCAAGGAGATACGCTATCGCGAGCAGACGTGGGAGCTCACCGGCACGGTCGACGTTCGAGAGAACGGTGAACTACTCGCGGTGGAGGCCACGAGTGCAGAGGACGTGAAACACCAGAACGCGACGCTGTATTTCGGTCTCGAATCGCCGGGCGGTTCGCTGAATCCGGGCGATCTCACCGATCACTTCGACCGGCTCGAACGAACGAAACGAAAACAGTATCTCATCGTGCGAGACGATCCGAAGACGTATCGATACGAACTCGAACGGATGGAGTACGACTGAGGGGAATAGACGCTAGAGCTTTCGTGAGCGCACTCACTCGTCGCTCGCGAGTTCGTCGTCATCGTTCTCGGCTTCGCGTGCTTCGCGTCGTTCCTCCGTCTCTTCGTCGTATTCACGTTCAGCGTCAAGTTCGTCTCGGCGCTGTTCTTTCTCTTTGTCGTGTCCTTTCTTATCTCGGCCTTCTTTCGTATCGCCCATATGTCTTCGATGTCGCGCCGGGACTAAGGGATTCGTACGAGATAGCTGTCGGTTAGTTACGGAGAATCGACACGGACATACGATATCCGTCGTATCATCCCGTATGTACGTTGGACGGTTCATCGTCGTCGCACCGGATCGCGCAGCCTACCGCGTCTCTTCGCGTTCGTTCCCGAACCGAAAGGTCATCGAACGCGACGGGGCACTCACCGTCGTCCCGACCGAAGACGCCCCGGAGACGGAGAATCCCTACATCTCGTATAACTGTCTCCGGACGACCGGAGACGGTGAGTTCGCCGTGGTCGGCAACGGGACGCAGGTCGATCCGATCACCGAGAAACTCGAGTTGGGCTATCCGCCGCGAGATGCGCTGGCGGAATCGCTGCTCGCGCTCGATTACGAGAAGGACGACTACAACACGCCCCGAATCGCCGGCGTCATCGGCGAGGAGAGCTATATTGGGATCGTTCGAGACGATGCGGTTCTCGTCGAGTCGGTCGACGAACCGACACTCGTCGCGACTTACGAGAAGGACGCCCCCGAGCCGACAACATTGAATTCAAACGACCCGGGCGCGATGGCGAAGGAACTGTACGAGTACGAGTTTGAACACGCCGTCTGTGGAGCGGCCGTCGCTCGGACGGCCGACGGCTTCGAAACGGGGTATCACAACGGCGAGAACTGACTCGGTACGTATCAAGATTCCAAGCCTAGCCATCTGATAAAATATATTATATATGTGGTTCGTGTTTCCATGGTAGATGAATATAAACGGGTGGTATTTCGACACGAACCGTATTGAAACGTGGCGAGAGCCGAATAAGAGGGGACAGATGTCATGTGGTGACCCGACGATCGTCACACACTGGAGGCAGAGATGAGCGTTGAAGTAGCCGGACGACAGTTCTCAGCGGCGCACGCGAAACTCGGTCTGTTCGCGCTGTTCGGCCTCGCCTTCGTGGGGTTGTCGCTTCCCGCCTTCCTCGAACCGATGACGTTTTGGACCGGGATCGTTCTCGGGGACTACGCATATCCCACGCACGAGCTGCATCATCTCGTCCTCGGTAGCGTGATTCCGCTGTTGTTGCTCGGCGTGATCGTGCAGGCGATCCGGCCAGCGAACCGCGTCGGCGCGCTCCACAGTTCGATCATCATCTGGCTGTCGCTGACCGTCGTGTTCGCGATCGCCGGTGAGTTCTCGCCGATTCATCTCATCTTACTCGGCTCGTTGATCGGGATGGCGCTAACACATCCGGCAGGCAGCGAACAGATACCGCCACTGGACGACCTCGATCGACGACTGGCTGTCATCGCCGCGATGACGGCCGTCGGTGCGATCGCCTTCGCCGGGACGGAACTCATCTCACAGTTCGAAGCGGGCGATGCACACGTCGCGTTCGGCCATTATCTGTTCATGGCGACGACCGGTATCAGCATCGCCGCGCTCGCGTTGTACGGCAGTTTCCGCGGGATCGGCTGGCGGTGGCCGATCTACGGTTCAGCGTTTCTGCTCGCAGTGATCGGTCTCGGATCGGTGATCTATCCGGGAGCGGAGCAGGGATCGAGTCTGGGCGTTCCACTGGGGCTTCTCATCACGGTGTGGGCGATCGGATTCGTTGCAGTCGCCGAACGGATCAACGAATAGAACACGATTCGGGAGGAGACACCTGTTTTCCCCAGCTAATCGATTCCTCCTCGACTCGTTCACACTCAGTCGTTGATGTCGGTGATTTCGAAGCGCGCCCCGCCGTCGGCACTCTCGGTCGGTCGAACCGTCCAGCCATGTGCGTCGGCGACTCGTTTAACGATGCTCAAACCGAGTCCGGTCCCGCCGTCCTCGCTCGAGTATCCGGTTTCGAACACGCGATCGATCGCGTCCGGATCGATTCCTCGACCATCGTCCTCGACGTAGAATCCGCCGTCGATCTCGCCGATCGTTATCGTAACACCCGATCGAGCCCGTTCTATAGTCCCCTCGTGAGCCTGTGAGAGAGTGCTATTCGAGCCGTGCTCGACAGCGTTTCGAATGAGATTCTCGAAAAGCTGTCGGAGTCGGTTACGATCCGCTTCGACTCGTCGATCGGTGTCGATGACCAATGTCGCCCCACTGGTTTCGACGGTCTCCCAACAGCGTTCGGCGAGCGCTTCGAGCGGGATCGATTCGGTCTCTTCGGGCCGTTTACCCGCCCGTGACAGCGTCAACAGTTCGTCGATCAGCATGTCCATCCGTTGGTGTGCGGTGTCGATCGCATCGAGATGGTCGCTTTCGCACTCCTCGGAAAGCAATCGAAGTCGACCCTGTGCGATGGTTAACGGGTTTTTCAGGTCGTGTCCGATGACGCTTGCGAACTCCTCGAGACGTTCGTTCGTCAGTTTGAGCCGCTGTTCGCGCTCTTTCAGATTCGAGATATCCCGCGTGTTTACGACGTAGTGTCCGGTCGGTGTCGGATTCGTCGAGGCGACCGATTCGACCCAGACGTAGCTTCCGTCGGCCCGACGGTGTCGGTATTCGACCGCTTCGACGGTATATTCGGTGCTGGAAACGATGGTTTCGAACGCCGTCTCGACTCGATCTCGATCATCTGGGTGGAAATACTCCACAACCGGCGTACCGACCAGCTCCCGACGGTTCGAAGCCGTAAATACGTTCGATCGAGGGGCTTTCGTATCGGATAATTCCGTTTTCATCGAGTACGGTCAATAGATTGGTCGAATGTAACGGAATCACGCCGAGTGGGACGTCTTCGGGGTTACTCGCCGTCGATCCACCGTCCGCGTCGTTCCCCATATCCCGCTCTATTTCGGGGACGGTGTATGGGTCTTTCCGTCGAAGCGGACCGTTCCATTAAATAGCGCGCGCCGATCGCTATTTTTCTCGAGTGGACGCCGAACGCAGGCCGAGATCGTTGAAACAAATGACATTTTTGCAACACCCCCACTCATATCAGTAATATAACCATTTCCATCCGGAATGATGAGCTGAATCGACGATGTCCTTTCGAACTTAACAACCGGATTCGAGGACAGGCATCGATCAACAACACCTTACCACTTACGAGCCAAAACGCAACTCGAACGAATGACCGACACCCAATCCCCGATCGAACCTTACAAAGTCGGCGATCGCGTGCAGATACAACTCACGAACGACACAGAGAGTCCCTTCGAGGGAACGATCTGTCGCGTCGCTCACGTCTTCGTCGGTGAGCCCGGCGACGAAGACGAAACGGAAGAGGAAACGGACAGACCGGAACGCGAGATGGCCAGCGCCGCCTATCGCCTCGAAGACGTACAGACCGGCGCGACGCTGCCGATCGTCCTGCGACACCGGGATGTACAACCACTCGAAAGCGAATAGTCAGCCCCTGTGAATCGCAGGGGTGAATCCGTTCGATCGGCGGGGATCTAACGGGAGATCAGAGAAAAGCGTTGTAGCGAAGATGAGACGGCGTTACTCGATTTCGTCTTCGAGTTCGATGTCGGCGCTTTCGAGTTCGAGATCGAGGTCCATCTCACCGTCACCGGCGGCGAGTTGTTCGATGCTATCGATGCCGAGGAGTTCACGCGTTTCGTCGTCGAAGTCCATCGATTCCAGTGCTGTGTCAGTAGCGATATCGCCGCCGGAGAGGTGCTTGCCGTAGCGGCTCAACAGCGAGGTCATCTCCTGCGGGAGGACGAACGTCGTCGATTCGCCTCGACCGATCTCTTCGAGCGTCTCCATGCCGCGTTCGATGATCGCGCGCTCGCCCATCGATTCGGCGGACTTCGCCCGGAGCACCGTCGAAATCGCTTCACCCTGCGCTTCGAGAACGCTGGCTTGTTTCTCACCTTGGGCCTCCAAGATGTTCGCTTGTTTGTCACCTTCTGCTTTTTCGACCGCCGAGCGGCGTTCACCCTGGGCTTCGAGGATCATTGCCCGCCGTCGCCTCTCGGCGGACGTTTGTTGCTCCATCGCCCGCTGGACGTCCGGGCTCGGATTGACCTCTCTGACCTCGACGGCCTCAACGCGGATACCCCACTCATCGGTCGGCCCCTCCAACTCTCGCTGGATGCGGCGGTTGATCTTCTCGCGTTTCGAAAGCGTCTCGTCGAGTTCCATATCACCCAGCACAGCTCGAAGCGTCGTCTGTGCGAGATTCGACGTCGCGACCTTGTAGTTATCCACTTCGAGAAACGCTCGTTTGGCGTTCATCACTTTGATATATACGACGGCATCCGCGGTCACCGGGGAGTTGTCTTCCGTGATTGCTTCCTGTCGCGGGACGTCGAGTGTCTGGGTCCGCATATCAAACGGATACGTCCGCGAAACGAACGGTGGAACGAAGTGGATTCCGGGCTCTAAG
>LKMJ01005345.1_pt1 | contig 12112 bp, 22 predicted proteins | sample 643391 | NCBI WGS metagenome assembly LKMJ01 (sample SAMN04112250, study PRJNA286221) | soda lake metagenome | biome: soda lake; feature: Kulunda Steppe; material: water; isolation source: sample PL-Br10 brine of Picturesque Lake | place: Russia: Kulunda steppe | collected 2010-07
CCCTATAGACGCACACACAAAGCGATCGTGCATGTTCAGACCATAAAGGGATTTGCGATTGGGAGCCATGATTTGCTACCTGGAGGTGTGCAACACCAAACACTGCTACATGTGGATGGAGGAGTGTTCGGCCCTCATGGCAACATGTCGGCCCCATGGATGGCAACAAGTTGATGAGCTGATATTGACACTATGAGCTTTACAGAGCTAATGGCTACCTTGCTCCAACAGCAACAACTGGAGCTTCAAAGAGCGGATGGCAGCACCGCATGCTGATGGCAACACAACAGCTTCAATGAAACCGGCAAGTCCAGCAGCATCACAACCCAGGCGCGGCAGGCAGGCAGGCAGGCAGGCAGGTAGGCAGGGTGCGCACCTCTAGAGCTGCGGTCACAGCAGACAACGCTTGGTCTGGGCTTTGCGCATCGCGCCATGGCGCATCGTCCTGCAGCAGCACTGGTGCAACTTACACACTTTGCACCCCTCCCAAAACGCTGCGCGGCATGCAGGCAGGATGGGCCATGCCCTCCAATCCTAGACGCTGCGCGGTATGCTGGCGGGATGGGCTGTGCTTCAATCCAAAACGATGCGCGGCATGCAGGCAGGATGGGCCAAACACTCCAATCCAAGACGCTGCGTGGCATGCTGGCAGGATGGGCTGTGTGCTTCAATCCAAGACGATGCGTGGCATGCTGGCAAGATGGGCTGTGTGCTTCAATCCAAGACGCAGTGCGGCATGCAGGCCGGATGGACATTGTGCAAACGCGTCTGCTAAGCACTCCATACACAGTGGCCATTTTGATGAAGCCAGACAGGACCCACAAAATTGAGTGGGCAGAGGAAGCGGGCAGAAACTTCAAACATCCATGTGCACGGCTCCCAGTGCAGTGCGCAAGCAGTGCTGGGTGTGGGTCACTGACGAGCCAATAATGCTGGGGCGCGCGCACGCACCGCTATGCTGAGCCTATTAGGGTCGACGCCGGGGGGAAACTTGGAGTAGTTCTTGAACCAACCCGACACCGGCAGCAGCTGCACAGCCACCTCATCGCCCTCCAGAGCCCTGCAAAGGTGCAGCACAGGGCATCTGCTGAGGAAAGTGCACAGCATGCTGCTCACGTGGCAGGTACCCAGCAGCCGCTTGCTGTGCACGCTGTGCGCGCCTTCACACGCCGCCTCCATTGCATGCAGAGGTGCAGATGGCACAACACAGTGGCGCCTTGCTCAGAAACGTGAACAAGGGGGGCAGCAGTGACGGTGCTTCAGGCCGCGGATGCATGCGCTGCTTGGCAGGCGCACAGCCAGGAAAGGGGGGGGTAGGACCGCGTACCTGATCTACTACGAGCACACTGGCCTCTAGAAATGCAGTCACGAGGCAGGCCAGGCGCACAGCAAGGAAGGGGGGGGGGGGCTTTGGGGCCCACCTGTTCTGTGTGCGCTCGCCTCTGAGCATGCAGTCATGAGGCAGGCCGGGCACAGTGAGGTACGCCTCCCTCCGGTCTGCAGCATTGACCTGTGTGCGCCACAGGTGAGGCAACAGGGCACGCCATGAATGGGGTGGCAGGGCATTGGGACAAACCGGAGGTCCAGCATGCTCTGGGTTCAGAACCGGACACCGGGAAGGTGGCTCGGGTATGGCACCAGGAGCAGCATATGCATATCAGGGCATGCCGTGGACGGGGGGGCGATAATATCCGGAGACCTGGGATGAAGGTGGCTTGGGTATGGCACCAGGAGCAGCATATGCATATCAGGGCATGCCGTGGACGGGGGGGCGATAATATCCGGAGACCGGGGATGACCGGGCCCGGCACCTGGGCCAGCATGCACCTGGTTCACCAGGAGGATGAGCCGGGCTCGGCACCTGGACCAGCATGCACTGGCTTTGGCAGGAAGGTACAGCGTGGGCGTGGCACCAGGACAGGACCAGCACGAGCCGGGCTCACAAGAAAGGCAAGCCAGGCTGGGTGGTATGGAGAGGCTGCTAGCTGGGGTGAGGCCCAGAGCTGCACGCAGGTCCCCTTCCAGCAAGGCAGGAGCAGCGCGACGTGCGCGCGGGCAGCCCTGCCTCGTTCGCGCCTCCCTCCCCCCATGCCGTCATTGTACAGCGCGGCGCCCCAGAGCATGCGTCACCTCCCTTCCCAACCCCAAGCAGCGCTTCCCCCCTCCCTTTGCCTCTACCCTGCTGCCGTCGTTGCACAGCAATGTGGCACAGAGCATGCGACATTGCTGCAGTGTTACTCCACCTTGAGAAGAGCGCCGAAGTATCAACACTCAGCCTCATCAAACTCCCCAACATACGGAGCACGCCCTTTGGGGCCATCCCTGCGGTGGGACGCAGTGCGCAACGTACCCTGAAGCGGCCCCTGAAGGCAAGGCCTCTCTTGAACATGGCCTGCAGTTGCTCCTGCGGCAGGTACTCCGGGAAGCGGTCTGACTTCTTCGCGCCGCCCCCCGCGCGCTGCTGCGGCGGCAGCGGCGACTGTGGCTGCTGACCCAGCTCCACTCGCCCTGACGTCGTAGCAGCAGCAGCAGTAGCAGCTGCTCTGCCCCCATTCCTTGCTCCTCTCTGCCGCTCCTGCTCCAGCGCGGCTGCAGGTGAGGCAGCAGGGGCTCTGTTTGCGGCTGCTGCTACCTCTGCTTCTGCTGCGATTGCCTGTTGCTTGGCCCCCACCCTGCCCCTGCCCACACGTTCGTGCCCAGGCTTGCTTGCTTGGGCCCCGACCCCTACTGCGGGCCTAACCTCTGGAGCTTCACCCCCGCCTCCCGTCCCACACGTGCTGGGAAGACACGCCGCGCCCTTGTTGCTCGATGCTGCTGTGGCAGCTGCCGCAGCAGCCGAGGTGGATCTGTTAGCAGCAGCCACTGCACCCATGAACAGTGAATGGGGCGCCTTGCCCTCCCGGCTGGCGTGATTGCTGGGGGTGCATCTGCTAGCTTGGTTGCTGCTGTCGGCGCCTGATGGGATGGTCCTGCTACCTTCAAATGGAGGCGGGACAGGGCTTGGGAGGGAGGAGTGGGGGCCGTTTGAGCCTGAGGCTGAGGCAGCCTCTTGCAGCGCAGCCTACGGCCAAGGGGCGCGTGTGCAAATGATCACACGCAAGCCTCGAGTTTGGGGCACCGCCTCTGCACATACACGACTGTGCTTATCGTGCACAATTATAAAGAATCTAACTATACTTCCTGTGCATTTGAGAAGGATCAAATGAGAAGGTGAAGGATGAGGAGGTGTGCTGCTGATATGCCTATCGCGCAAGTCCGTTGCGATGAGCTGTGTAGCTCATGTGTGGCTGCTGCCTGCGGTGTTCATGGACCTTTTCCACACAATGTGTTAAAAACTTCAATGACACACAGTCACTTTAACTGTGGTATAACCATCAGTGGAAATAGCTTGGTCCCCTTGTGCACGGGTCCCGCATTGAGCGTCCATGTGTAATCACGGTGTTGCGATACTATGCAAACATTATTGATTGCTTTGGAAAGCCTATGTTTTTTGTGGACAGCAAGATGCTAGAAATTGGGCCATGAACAAGCATGAGGTGAAGCATGATGGAAATTTGCATTTTTCCCGCGTCCTGCAGTTCCTGGATGGGGATGCGCACCAGGTAAACAGGATCCTCTCCAAGGGGACACAAGTATGTGCTGGGCTGTTGAGACTCAGATGCCGCAGGTCCAGGTCCAGAGGCGCGTGATCCAGGGACTTTCCCTGGTCCAGCAATACGACAGGCATATCAGGCATGTTATGCAGGCAATGAGGTCGCATAGCACACAATCTCACAGTCACATGTGCAGAAAGGAATGCGTTACTGGCTTTACCTGCTGAGGAGTTTCGAGCAGGCTGTGGCATGTCAAGGGCTGGACCCCAGTCATCATGCAGCATGGCTTAAACAACACAAATTATTTCAAATGAACTATTTCAAATGAAATGGAAAAACTTGCTCAACAAGCCAACAGATCTTGAAGGTTTGCTGCTTCCAGGCCATTGTCCATACTCAATTTTTCACAAAAAAATTTCAGCCTCGAGATCATGAATCGCAGGGTCCTTCTTGTCCTCGCGGCTATTTTGCTGGTAGGGGGCTTTATCAGCGTAAGCCATGCTGCCAAGAGCAAGTCATCCAACACTCCCGAGGTACGCGGGCGCGTGCGCCTTTGAGAACAGGATATGCTTGCATCTCCCCTCCCCTCCGCACTTTCCTAGCCGGATACCCTCATCACTTGCTGACTCATCTGCTTTTCTGGTCATGATCATCGTGTTTGTGCCCTTGATTCAGATGGAGGAGGTGACAAACAAGGTGAGCCCCTCAGAGACACAGATGGCAGCATGCATGCCTCGAGCCTGTTTCAATTGCAAAGCCCCTTAAAGCTGGATTCTGGACGTTTGCCATGCTAGCACAAGCCATCATATCTCATGCTCTAGTTCTGTTGACGTAAAGCCGAGTGCATTCGCCTGGAAGTATTCGTGAGTGTAGATACTTCCGAACCGAAGGCGCCTTGCATAAGCACCTGGCATGGTCCACGAAATAGGTGATGCTGCTAAAGGTGCTTTTGCTCACCACACTTCTTACTTACCTCGGCCTGGGCAGCCTCTGATCAGAAAAGGTGGGCCTTCCAATCTGTGCAACACTCGTGGATGCTCGTGTGCGTGTGCCTGCAGGTGTTCTTTGACATTGAGATTGGCGGCAAGCCTGCAGGTAAGCTGCGCCAAGTATGGTGGGTTTTGGATGCATGCCCAACATGAACCCCAGAAGACCGGCCTTGCCCTATTAACAGCTTGGGCGTGCACCCAAGGATAGCACCAACTGTATGTTGCCTCCCTCTAGCCTCATGTCCCCAACATCCATACCTGCAGGCCGCATTGTCATGGGGCTTTTCGGCAAGACCGTGCCAAAGACAGCAGAGAACTTCAGGGCTCTGTGCACTGGTAAGGATGCCCAGTGAGCATTGATCAACTTAGCTTGCTTCAGCAGTGCTGGCCCCATGCTTGCTCAGTCTTGGGCTAGCCTCACTTGTCCAGTCCTGTGCAGTCTGGTCCAGCCCAAGTCCATGTGCTGTTCCTGATTTTACAGGTGAAAAGGGCGTGGGCAAGTCTGGCAAGCCCCTGCACTACAAGGGTAAGTGAATTGCATATGAACTGAGCACTTGTTGCATCATGCAGCCTACATGCAAAGCGGGTGGGATTGTAATATCAACTCATACTTCTAAGAAAAGCACAAAAACTTAGGGCATTTGTGAGCTGTGATTATGTATTTTCACCACAGCCTCATGAGATGCGTCAATGCTTCGAGAATGAAGGTCATGAAGAACGGGAGAGCAGCCTTTCCTTGTTGCCCTGCCAGAGCTACGCTTGGTGCCCAAGGCAGCATAGACAGAGCCGCAGAGCCGGACCAATAGCCGAACCTCACAGCAAGAGTGTTCTTTCTTGGGTTGTGCTGGGTGCCACGCTGCCTAACTGTCCGGATGCCCTTATGCAACTAACTGTGTTCCCACTCCCGAAATTCACCCCAACCATGTGGCTTAGCCACGCAAAATGATTTGCGGCTGCCTTACTTCCATAAGCATGGGCCCACACGCACACACTCATGCATGAGATGCAGCAGCACAGTTGCCCACATGACTCGTGGTCGCTTGCAGCCATGATCTGTGCGTCACATTCACAAGTGAGGTGTTGCACTCGCCGCACATGCAGGCTCCAGCTTCCACCGTGTCATCCCTCAATTCATGATCCAGGTGCGCATGTGCACTGCTCAGCTGCAAGTCCTGCTTGTGTGCTGGCACCTGCACACTGCTCCGCTTGGACGCGGTTGAGCATGCACTAAGCTGATCTGCGCCAGGCAATTGTTACGATGGCGCCAGGCACCCATGCTTGCGACCATCCCTGGGCTTCCTTATCGCGCTGTTCTTGCGCCTGTTGGTGAAAAGTGTTATGAGTGTGCCAAAGCGTTGGTCCAGGGTACTTACTGCGGATTGAAGATCTATCGGCCCTCAGCACACTGGACCAACTTTTCGACACACTCACAACACTAGACCAACAGAGACATGAACAGCCCCATGTCTGACATAATATGCCGCCGGTTGCTCTCCCTGCCTGAAGAGGACGCCTGGTGCTGGCCCCTGCCTGCTTCAGCCTCTCTTTTCCATTAAGGGCTTGCGCCGGCATTGGCACGTCAGTGTTAGGTTCAAAATGGGCCTGCCTGTCCAACACTCAGCCTGGGCGGTCTCTGCACGCAGGGCGGTGACTTCACCAGGGGCGACGGCACTGGCGGCGAGTCCATCTATGGCGCACGCTTCGCAGGTTTGTAGCACCTTAGCAAGGCTGTTTGTGTCTTGTGTGAGCGTATCAAGCATTCATGCTAAGAACTTTTGAACGGGCACATCAGCGAATGGTACCCCTGGAAGGAGAGAGCGAAAGCCAACATTGAACATCCCCATTTACTGCCCCCCCACTGCTTAACTGTGCCTGTGCCCACTGCCTCGCATGTTGTTCGGCTGGGAACAAGCACCCTGCCTATGCCTGGGCGCATGCCCTGACCTCATGCTCTACATATTCATGCTATGACCAGCAAAATTTGAAGCCGGCGAGGTCTCTGCTACTGTTCTGTCTGCCTTATCCCGTCTGACACAGGACATAAAGCTTAGAGGCAGTCGTGCCATCTGTCTGAAGAGGCCTTGGTACGCTTGCTTGTGTTGGGCGCAGATGAGAACTTTGACCTCAAGCATGTCGCTCCCGGCTACCTGTCCATGGCCAACGCCGGCAAGGATACCAACGGCAGCCAGGTGAGTCCATGGCCAATGCCGGCAAGGATACCAACGGCAAGGATACCAACGGCAAGGATACCAACGGCAGCCAGGTGAGTGCGTGCTGTCCTGCCTCTGTGCCTCATCTTGGGCCTGTCTCTCTGGCTTATTCCCCGTATCCCACTTGCACGGTAGAGCAGGCTAGGACCGGTAACTTGCTGTGGAGTGGCACTGCATGGACTGGGGCATGCAACCGCCAGGTTTCCTCAGGCATGTCAACGACCAGGGGTTATGCTCACCATCTCTGAGGCTGGTTGCCAGGATGCAAGTGAAGCAATTTGTAAAGAATGCTATAAGAAGGGTCTTTCATGGGCTGGCCGGGGAACGATCCCGGTTAATGAGCTGGCCTGACCCCAGTCCAGCCCGAAGCCTGAGCCTGGTGGTTGGTTAGGTAGTTGGAGGTGATCTGGTGATCAAGGAAAGCCTGGTTTTGTTACACAATTATTGGCAAGTCTTTTCGAGTCTAAGATAGGGTCTGTGCAGGGCTCTGAGAGCAGCCGGCATTCCTCCCCTGCTTGCTGCGACGCTCTTCCTCTTGAGCGTTTGGGGCCGCTTTGCAGCTCGCAGGAGGAGCGTGCCTGTTGCTCAGAGTCTGTCCACGATCAGTTGCACCCTTGGCCACACTGGTACTTCACGCAGCTGTGAAGGGCACGACCCTCACGCTTGAGGGAAAATGGTCTCGGTGTCCCCCGCCTTGCTTATACCATACATCAGACTCTGAATCGAGTCGTGTTTCACATCGGTTAAAACACTGCTCGCTACACACGCCCCCTCCTAAGCCTTTTCTCCCTTCTCCTTGCCCTGGCAGTTCTTCATTACCACTGTTGTGACCAGCTGGCTGGATGGGCGCCACGTGGTGTTCGGAAAAGGTGAGTTCATTGGTGGCGCCTGGTACAGCAACAGTAAGGGAGGATGGCACGGTGCCTGTTCAGGTGGGGCTCCTTGCTGGGTGTTTTATTTTGCCTAATTGAAGCTTGAGCCGTAATTGGCCGGGTAGCCTATCAGCGTGCCACTGATTTTTTTCGTCTGTGCCCGCAGTGATCGAGGGCATGGACGTGTTGATGAAGGTAGAGGCAGCAGGATCTGGTTCCGGCAAGCCTTCCTCCAAGATCGTTATTGTTGATTCGGGCGAGCTGTGAAGTGTTGGACCTGCTTCTGCAAAAAATAGCATGGGTATTATCTTTGACCCGAGCAGTCAAGCTTACAAGTAACTGTGAGAAAATTCAATTTTGTAAGAACGGTGTGTAACACCCCAGCGCGTCTTGATTATTCACTGGCGATTGTCCCCTATGCCCATTCGTGTATTTATTCATTAAAAGAAATATTCCAAATTCGATTTTGAATTTATATCTACAGATCAAAGAGCCGAGTGACAAGAAGAAGATACGAGCACGCAATTTAGGATTAATTAGCTACCCCTGACTGGGGCTGGAAGGACATGACGGGCAGCATGAAAGTGGCCATGCCCCTGCAGACCATGTCTGGTGTGCACAAAAGCAAGCCAGAGGAGGATGTGGGATTTTACAAGGGAAAGAGGAGCATACGGACATTCCACATATTTGTCAACTCCTTGGATGAGCCTGTGGACCTGTAGGTCGCTTGATTTTGTTTGTTCACATGGACTGAGGGAGGCACACACTCAAGGGCTCTGCACTCAATGCTCATGCAGTTACTACTTCTATGATGGAGGAGAAATGCTTCGAGGAAGCATTGAACCAGGGAGCAATCTCTATGTAGGCACGTACACTTTCCACCAGGTGATCGCAGTTTGTGTAGACACTGAAGGATACAGTACGAGGGTCACACAGAGCGGCACATTTGTGCATATGAGCATGCATGTGCAAGCAATGCGCCACTTCTCATCAAGCACAAGATTGAAGGAATTGCAACTTGGGACATGAGACATTGCGCAAGGGCATGCCACCTGGACTCTTAATGAGCATTCCTGGTCCTAGGCATTGGTACTGTGTGTGGGTGCAAGCAGGCTATCATGTATCCTGTGCCCTCGTGCATTCCGTCCTGAAATAGCCTGGCAAAGATGCAAGCTTGGAGTACTAAGAGGCTCTCACGGGCGGCAATGGGACGCCAGTTTTTGGATGCCACCTCATGCACCTGCCTGCCTGCCAATTGCTTGCAGTGGAAGGTGAAAAGGCGTGGCGATGGTGCCATGCTGGGGCTGTATGCCGGCCAGTCGGCAATTGTGAACATTCACAAAAGCGGCTGCACGGCCACCTACAATGCGGGCACTGTGGACTGGCGGGACATGGGCGACGCTGACTGCACCAGCATCAGCACGCCGCATGGACCATATGCTGTACGCAGCTCGGTGCAAGGCATGCAGATCTGGGTGGGTCTCAGGGGTCTTGGGCGTGTGTGTGTGTATGTGTGTGTGCGTGTGTGCGCGCGTGCGCATGTGCTTGCGCACCAGATCTGGGTGAGCTAGGGGTCCTTGGCTGCAGACATGCATGTGCATGCGTATTTTGCCAAAGATCAGGAGCTACAGGAGCTCATGCACAGGCACATGCCTTAAGCTGTGTGGGGAGTGAGCAGGGTTGCATCGCTGTGTGGGAGTGCATCGGAAACGAGACCTTAGTTGATGTCTCAAAGGCCCCTTCCTCCTTCAGGCAAGCCTCTGCTGTATTTTGCAGCTGTTGTACCGCACATGCTGGCCAATCCGCCGTTGATTGACGTGTGATCAAAGAACCCTGCCGTTGCTTGTGGTTCGGTCTGCAGAGTCTAGTAATCATCGCGTCGTGTGAAAGGCTTCTATACTTCTTGTGATACAAGCTGATGATATTTCAGTGGTGGGGGATAGCCCTAAGTATGCATTCTCTCCTCCATGGAGATCAAGGTAGATCAGACTCCTGCTCTTGCTTGAGATGCTTGTACCTGGCCTGCTCCACCGGTGCTGGTTCTGAGCGCGTCATAAGCCTCAGGGCATTGAAGAGCACGTCGTAGGCTGAAGCGCACCAAGCAGTGCTACGTTTACGCACCAAGCAGTCCAGCATTTGCGCATCAAGCGGTGCAGCATTTGTGCATTAAGCAGTCCAGCGTGTGCGCACCGAGCAAGTTGCACATGCTGGGGGTCGTGAGCAAGCTGCGCGTACGTCTGCACCTTGCTGATGCCAGTGGCCTAACGCTCTCCAAAGCAACAGCACAAACGTGGCAAATTGGGGCTCAAGGGGCCCTGCGCAGCGCGTGTAAGAAACTGAAACAACTGACCCGCAACTATCTCGTGCCATGGCCTATGAGCTGCACAGCCTCTCAGCTGCACCGCCTCTTAGCTGCACAGCCTCTTAGCTGCACAGCCTCTGAGCTGCACAGCCTGTCAGCTGCACAGCCTCTGAGCTGCACAGCCTGTCAGCTGCACGGCCTCTGAGCTGCATGACCTCTTGAGCTGCATGGCCTCTGGGCTGCATGACCTCTTGAGCTGCACAGCCTCTCGAGCTGCATGACCTCTTCAGCTTTAAAGCCTCGTGAGCTGCATGGCCTCTGACCTGCACGGCCATGAGCAGTGCTTGAGGTGCCAGGAAATGCGCGGCTGCAGCATGTACAAGATGCACGTCATGTGCATGACTTCATGCACAGCACACATGCAATGTTGCCAACGTTGTGGTATGAATTGAAACCGCAAAACAGAAAAATGGATAAATCTGACAACCTCACTTGCACATTGCAGGGTGTAGCAGGTATCTTGCTCCCTGTGTGTGAGTGAGCTTGCAAACATGCGCGCACGTGCACACGCACGTTCGCGCGCGCACGCACACACACACACACACACACACACACACACACACACACACACACACACACACGCACGCACGCACACACACACGCACGCACGCGCGCACACACACACACACACACACACACACACACACTTGTGTGCACCCAGCCACACACGCGCGCTCCATGTCAAACTTCACCTGCTCCAGTGTGCACCAATCTGGTCCCGCAGGCTCTGCAGTGCGTCTCCGAGGCGGCCGTGGAGCGCCTGAAGGTGCTGGTGAACTGCATGCTGGATGCCAGCCCAGCGGGGGTGCTGGACCGCATGCTCACGCACCACCCCTCCTTTGGCATCTTTGGGCGGGAGCATGTGGTTTCAGGTGAGGGCGGCAGCAGAGCTGTATGCGACCCCCATGCCCTTGTGCAGCCCACTCCGTGCCGTGGGTCGCCTTCCCCTGCGCCAGTGCATGCCTGGACAGCCAACAGGCCGCGGCCGCACCACAGCGGCCCTCTGGCAAAGCGTGCTGATGGTGTACTCTCGGAGGATCAGTGTGCGCAGCTCAGCAAGGAGCATGTATTTTGTGCCACGGTCTGCCCCTGTAGCTGAGCCTTAGGACGCATGCCCACACTGCTCAGCGGCAGTGCACGGGCAGCCTCTGCAAGGAGGCTTGCTTGCTCGCTGCACCTGCCTGCCTGCCCACCCGCACGCACCCGGTTGCGAGCTCCATATGCTCATATGCTCTGCAGGTTTCAATCCATGCACCACAGCCTGCACACCGTCACAAATCCCACACTGCTCAAAATGGGGTGCCACGGCAAAAAGGAGGCACGTGCGCGCACTCGCTGCTCGAAGTGGGGTGCACGGCAAAAAAGAGGATTGCGCGCCCGCACCCCGCAGCTCTTGGATGGGCGCCAGAGCTATACACACATGCACACCAGCCGCAAGCACCGCAGCTTTAGATGGGGCACCGCTGTTTCAAAGAGGAGGCACGCGCGCGCACCCCGCTGCTCGGCATTCACAATGGCCTCCGCGCCACACGCTCGCGTCGCAACGCCTTGTGTGCCTGCGCCTACGCTGTCATATGGACTGTGAACACAGACATCCCGCCACACGCCTTCATGTGGACTGTGAATCATGTGGACTGTAAATCATGTGGACTGTGAACACAGACATCCTGCCACACGCCTGCATGTGAACTGTGAATCATGTGGACTGTAAATCATGTGGACTGTGACCACAGACATCCCGTCACACGCCTTCATGCGCTTCAACACAAACCGTGACTTGGACAAGAGTTCCCGAGGACTGGGCGCCACACCCACGGTGCCTGTGACCAGCTGTGGAGAAGAGAACCTGACCATGGACGATGACAGGTGCGTGCGTGCATGATGGTGTGCGCACGTGTGGAGAGGAGACTGTGGCCGTGGATGGTGACGGGTGCGTGCATGCATGATGGTGTGCGCACATGTGGAGAGGAGACTGTGGCCGTGGATGGTGACAGGTGCGTGCATGCATGATGGTGTGCGCACATGTGGAGAGGAGACTGTGGCCGTGGATGGTGACGGGTGCGTGCGTGCATGATGGTGTGCGCAC
>LKMJ01005347.1_pt1 | contig 12106 bp, 11 predicted proteins | sample 643391 | NCBI WGS metagenome assembly LKMJ01 (sample SAMN04112250, study PRJNA286221) | soda lake metagenome | biome: soda lake; feature: Kulunda Steppe; material: water; isolation source: sample PL-Br10 brine of Picturesque Lake | place: Russia: Kulunda steppe | collected 2010-07
CAGTGCCATCTCGTGAAACGATTCGTCTATCTGATCGAATTTAATATCGCAATATATGATTTATAGCTGGTGGCACACGGGGCGTTTTTGCCTGTCCAGCACCTACGACCGGTGAGATGGTACAGAACGTCGCCACGCGGATGGCCGAGTTGGAGGAGGGTGATTTCCATCTGCTTTCCGGCATCGAACACGGAATGCGTTTTTCGCGATGGGTGGCCGAGGAGAAACTCCCCGAGTTCTCCCGGCTCGATCCGGGCGAGATAGACTACCGGATCGACCGATGTATGGATCGAGAGCTCCTGGAGCGGAAAACGATCCAGTATACCGGCTATCGGCTCACTTTCGAGGGTTACGACGCGCTCGCGTTGCGGACGTTCGCCGAACGGGAGACGATAGACGGGGTCGGCGCGCCACTCGGTGTCGGAAAGGAGAGTGACGTCTACGAGGCCCGGTCGTTCCAGCCGCTCGCTCTCAAATACCATCGGGAGGGCTATACGAACTTCCGGGAGGTACAGAAAGAACGCGATTACACCGCCGATAAAGAACACCGGTCGTGGCTCTACACCGCCCGGAAAGCAGCCGAACGGGAGTACGAAGCCCTCGAAACGCTGTATCCAGACGTGTCGGTCCCGCGTCCGGTCGATCAGAACCGACACGCGATCGTCATGGAGCGGATCGACGGCGTCGAACTCGCGCGAGCGAAACTGGAACCTCGACAGGTTCTCGGCGTGCTCGATCTCGTCTTGTCCGAGATGGCCGCCGCCTACCGCCACGGGTACGTCCACGCGGACATGAGCGAGTACAACGTCTTCGTCGCCAGCGACGGCGTGACGATCTTCGATTGGCCGCAGGCCGTTCCGATCGAACACGAAAACAGCCGTGAACTGCTGGAAAGAGACGTCGAGAACGTACTCGGGTACTTCCACCGCAAATATCCGCGCGAAACGCCTTCTATCGACGAAGCGGCGGTCACGGCGGCGTTGGCGGACGGTACGTTCGATAGCGTCGAGTCGACTATAAACTAATAACGACGATATAGAATTGAGGTGGTTGCGATACCGAACGCTACCGGTATCGGAACAGCACAGATCCAGAAGTAGCTATCGAGGCTTTTGTCGGTGATACGGCGCCGCTATCGGCGGATCGAATAAATTCCGGTCAGGGCTCGTCGAGGGCAGCGGTGAGTTCGTCCGCGACCTCGAGGTCGAATTCTTTGACCGAGACGACCGGACGGAGCTTCTCGAGTTGCTTTCGCACCTGCTCGACGCCGGGGTGTGGCGGTTCCACGACGAAGGTGATCCGCGAGCGATTCTCCTCGTTCATCGGCTCGCCGACGATCCGCTCGATGTTGACCTGCCGGCGGGCGAAGAGGCCGGTCACCTCGGCGGTCACTCCCGGCTCGTCGACGACGATCGCCGACAGGACGGCCCGTCGCCTGTCCGATCTTTCGGCGCCGTTTTCGGCCATACCAACCCGGGCTCCGTCGGGATTCCGACGGCCGGACGGCTGGGCGCGTTCGTGGGGTCCCGGGCTGTCCGTGGTCATAGTGCCTCCAGTTGTTCTTCGTTCATCGCGAACTTCGTGTTGTCGCCGCCGCTCGGCACGATCGGGTAGACGTCCTCCTCGGGATCGACGTGGGCGTCGACGACGCTGGGGCCGTCGTAGTTGTAGGCGGCTTCGAGCGTCTCGTCGATCTCGTCGTATGTCTCGATCCGGAAGCCCCGGGCGCCGAACCCTTCGGCGAGGACGTCGAACTGTGGCACCCACGGGTACTCAGAGGCCATCCGGCGCCCATCGAAGAAGGCATCCTGCCACTGTCGGACCATCCCGACGGCGGCGTTGTTCAGCACGACGACGGTGATGTCGAGCTCCTCCCGGACGGCGACGGCGAGTTCCTGCATCGTCATCAAAAACGAGCCGTCGCCGTCGAAACAGACGACCGACTGGTCGTCGTCAGCCGCCAGTCGGGCCCCGATGGCCGCCGGCAGGCCGTAGCCCATCGTTCCAAGTCCGTGTGAGGACACCCAGGTTCGCGGGTGGCGATACGTCCAGTATTGCATCGCCCACATCTGGTGTTGGCCGACCCCGGTCGTAACGATCGTATCCTCGGGCGTCAACGCGTCCATCGTTTCGACGAGGAACTGTGGCTTTACCGGCTCGTCTTCCGAGACCGAGTACTCCAGCGGATACTCCTCTCGCCACTGTCGACACTGCGTTCGCCACTCGCCGGCGTCGGGAGCGCGCGGCATCGCGTCGTAGAGCTGATCCAGCACCGTCGCGGCGTCGCCCACCAGCGGATGATCTGCGTGGATGACCTTCGAGATCTCTGCGGGGTCGATGTCGACGTGGATGATCTCGGCGTCGGGCGCGAACGTCTCGACGCCGCCCGTCAACCGGTCGTCGAAGCGCGTTCCGACCGCCAACATGACGTCACAGTGCTGTAGCGTCATGTTCGCGTACCCGGTGCCGTGCATTCCGGCGACCTCCATCGCGAGGTCGTGATCTTCCGGGAACGATCCGATCCCCGGCATCGTCGTCACGACCGGGACCTCGTATTCGGTCGCGAACGCCCGGAGTTGGTCCCACGCCTCGGCTTTGACGACGCCGCCGCCGGAGAGGATCGCGGGCCGGTTGGCCGCGGCGAGCGCCTCGGCCGCTCCGGCCACGGCTTCGCCGTCGGCCGCGTCGGGCACTTCGAACCCATCGGGTCGTTTGGGCTCACCGGGCGTCCGATCGGTTTCGGCGTTCGTGACGTTCTTCGGCAGGTCGACCAGTGTCGGTCCCGGTCGGCCGTCGCGAGCGAGCGCGAACGCCTCACCGACGGTGTCGCCGACAGTGTCCGGATCGGTACTGACGTAGTTCGTCTTCGTTACCGGTCTCGTCACGCCCGCAGTGTCGGCCTCCTGGAAGGCGTCTCGGCCGAGAAAGTCCGTCGAAACCTGTCCGGTCAACGCGACCATCGGATCGGAGTCCATGTCCGCGTCGGCGATCCCCGTTACCAGGTTCGTCGCGCCGGGGCCCGATGTCGCCAGACAGACGCCCGGCTCGCCGGAGACGACACCGTAGGCGTCGGCCGCGTGGGCGGCACCCTGTTCGTGGGCCATCGTAATGTGCTCGATATCGGAGTGATACAGCGCGTCGTAGACGGGCATGATCGCTCCACCCTGAAGGCCGAAGGCGTACTCGACGCCGGCGGCTTCGAGGGCCGCGACGGCGGCGTCGGCGCCGGTCGTGACTGATCGTGTGGTCGGTTCTTCGGTCGTTTCTTCGGTAGCGGTCGTAGGCTTTGACATCCGTGTTGGCTGTGGGTTCTGGGGCGTCGCCGGGACCGGCGACAGGGCTGGTTATCTGACGTTTCAAACCGGGGTCGAGGAATAGTGTGATAGTGGGGCTACTGGAGAGCCCCAATAATACCGATAATGGAGCTACCGCTGCCGACAGGGGCGAACGCTGAGACGGTACTCCGCGTCATCTACTCGAAATAACGGTCATCAGTGTATATTAAACTTTCTGTCGGAGGTGATCGCTAACTGCGCGGCCAGTTCGAGCGCTTTCGAAGCGCTTAACCCCGACAATACAGAAAATCTGGGTAACTCGCTGGCGGACGGGCACCAGCGGGCACCTGTCTACGCAGGTCGGGATGTGATTCCCCGCCGGATGGCGTCGGGAATTGAACCACACGACGCCCGTGGTGAAACCATGGCACGAAGCTTCTACTCACATATCCGAGAGGCGTGGAAGACGCCGAAGGAAGGAAAGCTCGCGGAACTGCAGTGGCAACGACAACAGGAGTGGCGCGATCAGGGGGCCATAGAGCGTATCGATCGCCCGACGCGGCTCGATAAGGCCCGCTCGCTCGGTTACAAGGCGAAACAGGGCGTCGTCGTCGCCCGCGTTTCGGTCCGAAAGGGCAGCGCTCGCAAACAGCGGTTCAAGGCCGGGAGACGCTCGAAGCGGCAGGGTGTCAACAAGATCACCCGCCGGAAGAACCTCCAGCGCATCGCCGAGGAGCGCGCCGGGCGGAAGTTCCGGAACCTCCGCGTGCTCAACAGCTACTGGGTCGGCGAAGACGGGTCCCAGAAGTGGTTCGAAGTCATCCTGCTCGATCCCGAACACGGCGCGATCGAAAACGACGACGACCTGAACTGGATCTGCGACGGCAGCCAGCGCGGGCGTGTCTACCGCGGTCGGACCTCCGCGGGCCAGCGCGGCCGCGGCCAGCAAAAACGCGGGAAAGGTACCGAACACACCCGTCCGAGCATCCGCGCGAACAACAACCGCGGAAAGTAGCGTAACCTACCTTTTTCGTTCGTATCCCGACAGTACTGAGCGGCCGCTGTTTTTCCACCCGGCGCAGTATTTGAAGTTGAGATCGATACGTCATTTATGACGGCATTTTATTACAATTAAACATGAATGCGTTATCATGGCGCAAAGCCCGACTGACGAAAACGCCCTGGTGTCGTTTTACAACGATCGGATCACGGAGCCGTCGACGAACGACGAGGTGTACGGCTACTGGCTGTTCGCTCTCGGACTCCTCGCGAGCGTCCTCGGTATCGCGCTGTTCATGTACAGCTCGACGCTATCGCGACCGCCGGCGGCGGAGGGCGGCACCTACTGGGTGGTGCGTGAAGCCGGCGTCGTCCTCGCCGGTGTCGGCGTTCCGCTGATCCTCGGTGGGGTCGCCATCCGGCTCCCGTTACGGAGACTCGCGACACGGATCGTCGGCGTCGGCGTCGTCGTCTGTCTGCTCGCAGTCCTGTGGTTCATCGTCGTGTACCCGGCCTCCGGTTGGCCAGTCGACACCGGCCACTCGGGCGTCATCGGATTATATACCCTCGGGCTCGTCATCATCGGCCTCGCGTCGGTTTTCGTCCCGATGCTTCCGCGATCGGAGATACAGACCGAAAGCGAACGGACGGAGCGAGAACGGGCCGAACGGGAACGATCGGAACTCGAAGAGAACCTCGAAACCGCCCGCGAGGAACTTGAGGAGGCGGAAGCAGAGACCGCCGCCGCCGCGGCGGAACTCGAATCGATCCGTCAATCGAAAGCGCGCTTTGAGATTTATCAGGACAGAGGCGGCGGCCATCGCTGGCGGCTCAGACACCGCAACGGCAACATCATCGCCACGAGCGGCGAAGCCTACGCCAGCCGGCAGAAGTGCCAGCAGGGCATGCACAGCGTGATGCGGAACGCTCTGGGTGCGGGTGTGATGAAAATCGACTCCGAGGACTCCGATCCGATCGAAGAGGAGACCGAAACCGAGCCGATCGAACTCGAGAGTCAGGCTTCCTTCGAACTCTATGAGGACAACGCCGGCGAGTGGCGCTGGCGGTTAGTCCACGACAACGGCAACATCATCGCCGACTCCGGTGAGGGGTACGCCTCGAAGCACAACGTCAAACGGGCGATGGACGGCGTCCGAACACACGCCGAGTCGGCCGATTACCTCCGGATCGATCCGACCGGCTTCGAGATCTATCGGGACGCGGCGGGCGAGTGGCGCTGGCGGCTCGTTCACGAGAACGGCGAGATACTGGCGGACTCCGGGCAGGGCTACGCCAGTCGACAGAAGGCCCGGCAGGGCGTCGACAGCGTCCGGAACAACGCCGCCGAAGCCGGGATCGAAGAACAGTAATTCGAACGATCGACCGATTCACAGACCATGAGCAAGGCAACATTCGAACTGTACGAGGACGCGGCAGGCGAGTACCGCTGGCGGTTAGTCCACGACAACGGCAATATCATCGCCGATTCCGGCGAGGGATACAGCAGCAAATCGAACGCCCGCGAGGCGATCGAACGAGTTCAGGGATACGCCCCCGAGGCCGACGTGCTGGATGTCGGTCAGGCAGCGTTCGAACTGTACGAGGACGCGGCAGGCGAATACCGCTGGCGGCTCAGACATCGCAACGGCAACATCGTCGCCGATTCCGGCGAGGGCTACGCCTCTCGGAGCGGCGCGGAGAACGCGGTAAACAGCGTCAAACGGAACGCACCGGGTGCTGAAGCGATCGAGTAGCCGATCGAAACCGAACCCCCAGTAGTGTTTTCCCGGCGGCCGACGACGAGCAGGTATGCGAAATTTCGAGATCGGCCGAATCACCGGTATTCCGATCCGGCTCAATATCACGCTCGTCGTCTTCCTTCCGCTTTTGGCGTGGCTCATCAGTCGCGAGGAACAGCTCGGCTTTTACGCCGACGTGATCAACGGGATATCGCCACAGACGATCGATGTCGCCGTCATTCACTCGGGCTCGACGCCGGAACTCGTCGGTGTGGCGACCGCGGTCGGTCTCTTCGTCGGCGTGTTGCTCCACGAACTCGGCCATTCCTGGACAGCCCGCCGGTACGACGTGACGATCAGTTCGATCACACTCTGGATCTTCGGCGGCATGGCGCACATGGAGAACCTTCCGGAAGACTGGGACGTCGAACTCTACGTCGCTCTCGCGGGCCCGGCGATGAGCGTCCTCGTCGGTGCGGTCTGTTATGCGTTGCTTTTCGTCGTCCCGCCGGCGCCGACGCTTATCTTCGTCGTCGGCGCCCTCGCCGTCATCAACGTCACGCTCGCGGTCTTCAACTTGCTCCCGGCGTTTCCGATGGATGGCGGTCGGGTACTCCGGGCGCTGCTCGCCCGAAACCGTCCCTACGCCGAGGCGACACAGATCGCCGCGACCGTCGGCAAGGGGATGTCGATCCTCCTTGCTGTCTTCGCCGTGCTCGCCTTCGCGCCGCTTCTTTTGCTCATCGCGATGTTCGTCTACATCGCGGCCGGCGCGGAGTCGCGGACGACCGTGCTCCGGGATCTGCTTCGCGGATTAACCGTCCGAGAGTTGATGTCGAGTGACGTTCGGACCGTCACTCCCGAGACGTCGGTCGCGGAGTTCCTCGATCGCGTCGTCACCGAACGGACGACCGTCTATCCGGTGATGGATCGCGGAACCGTCACCGGCGCCGTGAGGCTCGAATCGGTTCGACGGGTCGATCCCGACGATCGAGAGACGACGACCGTCGCCGACGTGATGGACGCTGCACCGCCGTCGGTCGCCCCCGACTCGGACGCCTTCGAGGCGCTCTTGGCGATGAGCTCTGCGAAAGGTGATCGGGTCCTCGTCGTCGAAGACGGCCGGTTCATCGGTCAGCTCACCGCGGCGGACTTTACCACTGCCATCGAGGTGTTACAGGGGATCGGCCCGGCTCGCGATCGCGATATCGAGGTTCCCGACGGCTACGCCTGATACGGATTGCTGCCGTCTTTTACCGCTCGATGTCGACCCGTACTGCCACCGAGCGGTACATCGTTACAGCAATCCGTATGACCGATCGTGACAAGTCCGGGCCGATCTCATCTCACCCGCGCCGGAGTTTATACCCGAAGACGCGGCCAGAGGGCCCATGGGTCATCGAACGCTCGTCGCATACGACAGGGACGGATACGATCTTCACTACGCGCACTGGGGCGTCGATCCAGAGACGCTCGCTCCGGAGACGCCGTTCGGTGATCGACCGGACGATCGATGGGCACGCGACCGGGCCGAGGGGTTGCTCGACTCGACCGGCGGCTACATGTGCGAAGCGCCCGACACCGCCGTCGAGACGGACCCGATCGCGACGGGGCTCTGTTTCGTCGAGCTGGGCGAGTACGTCGATCCGATCGAACACGAGGCGCTGTACGTCGTCGACTCCGACTTTTCGGTGCGAACGTATCTCGTCTTCGGGCTCGACGGCTACAACGTCGGCCGGGAGGGTGGCCCCGCGGTCGCACTCGTCGGCTACGACGGCGAGTCGGACGCGGCGTATCTCCGCGGGTGGCTCGCGGGCGCGAGAGCCGTCCGCGGCGTCTGCGGCCCAGATGACGGGGCGATCGTCAGGGCGCTTCGGTGGCTCGATCCGGGTCGTGGGACGGTGGTGTGGTTAGCGAGGCGTGACCGCGGAGAACGTCCCGAGTAACCCCGACACCGATCGGTAACCGTTAACCCGGCCGGAGCGGTATCCCGATCCGTGACGGACGACTCGACGGAGACTGACGGACGTCCCGGACCGAAGATTCGCAGGAGCCCCACGATTCCAGAAGCTGAATCGTTGCTCGCGGAGGGGATCGAACGAGGGGCACTCGTGACGGTCTTCGGGCGGTGTACGGTCGAGTACGACGGGCGTGCAGCCTCCGAACTCGGCGCGGGGGACAGACACGTCATGCTGAAACCGGACGGGACACATCTGGTTCACAGCGACGAGGGACAAAAGCCGGTCAACTGGCAGCCGCCGGGCAGCGAACACAGCTGTCGGGTTCAGTCGGACGCGCTGGTGATCGAAAGCGTCCGAACGACGCCCGAAGAGCGGCTCACGGTCTCGTTTTCGGAGGTAGTCCACGCCGCCGCCTTCGACGTCGACGACGGGGCGTCGATCGATCTCGTCGGGACGGAGGCGGACCTGAAACGCCGGATCCTGAACTCGCCCGAGCTGATCGAACGCGGATTCACGCCGCTTTCGACCGAGCGCGAGACGCCGGCCGGCGCGGTCGACATCTACGGCGAGGACGAATCCGGGCGGACCGTCGTTTTGGAGCTGAAGCGGCGGCGGGTGGGGCCCGACGCGGTCGGGCAGTTGAGTCGATACGTCGAGGCACTCGAACGTGATCTCCACGCCGAGGCAGAAATCCGGGGCGTGCTCGTCGCCCCCTCCGTCACCGAACGCGCAAAGACGCTGCTCGCCGAGCGAGGGCTGGAGTTCGTCCCGTTGACGCCCCGTGAGGACTAGCCGAACCGATCGGACGGCGACTGCGGACGTTTTCACCACGTATCGACTCCGATCGATCCTTCATCTGCTCTTTTGTTCGGTACGCTGATACTGCCGGCTGTGCCGCTTTCACACCGCAACGGCCAGCAGACCGTGGTTCAGCCCGACAACGGTCGAACTCCCCGACGCGATGTTCACGGCGGTACACCGGCGGTATCAACCCAGACGCGATTGAAGTTGGGAGAGCAAGTTCAACGCCTCGAGCGGCGTCGTTTCAGCGAGGTCGACCGAATCGAGTTCGGCCAGTATCGCCTCGCGCCCGCCGTCGGTGGTGGCCGTTTCGAACTCGACACGCTCTGCGGCCGTCGTGGCCGGCTCCGCGTCCCGCGCCTCGCTTTCGAGCAGGCCACTTGCCCGATCGACGACCGCGACGGGGACGCCCGCCATCTCGGCGACTTCGACGCCGTAGGAGGCCTTCGCCGGGCCCTCACGGAGATCGTGTTCGAACTCGACGCCGTCGTCCGTTCGGACGGCCGAAAAGTGGTAATTGCTCGCTCGCGGGAGCGTTTCGGCGACGTCCGTCAGCTCGTGGTGATGTGTGGCAAAGAGCGTGTAGGCGCCGACCTCGTCGTGAAGATGCTCGGTCGCTGCCTGTGCGATCGCGTATCCGTCCCGCGTGGATGTTCCCCGACCGACCTCATCGAGAATGACGAGCGAGTTCGATCCCGCCTCCGTGAGAATCTCGGCGAGTTCGGTCATCTCGACCATGAACGTCGATCGACCGCCGGTGATGTCGTCGGAGGCCCCGACGCGGGTGAAGATCCGATCGAGTATCGGGAGTTCGGCGCGCCGGGCCGGCACGAAACTGCCGAGCTGTGCGAGTACACAGATCAACGCGACCTGTCGCATGTAGGTTGATTTCCCGGACATGTTGGGTCCGGTGATGACGGCCATCGGCCGCTCGCACGGGAGGTCGACCGGATTCGGAACGAACGCCGATTCGGTCCGTTCGACGACCGGGTGACGCCCCCCCTCGATTTCGATCCCGTCGGCGCCGACCGTCGGCCGGCAGTAGTCGTATTCGGCGGCGACGGCAGCGAGCGAACCGAGCGCATCGAGACGCGCGATCGCCGCGGCCGTCTTCTGGATTCTTTCTGTCGCCTCGGCGACCCGGCTTCGGACGTCCACGAAGAGTTCGTACTCCCGTTCGTCGGCTCGCCCCTCCGCCTGTATGATCTCGTCTTCGCGCTCCTTTAGCTCCGGCGTGTAGAACCGCTCGGCGTTCTTCAGCGTCTGCCGGCGATGATAGTCATCGGGAATCGATCCGAGGTTCGGATCCGTCACCTCAATGTAGTACCCGTGGACGGAGTTGTGGCCGACTTTCAACGAATCGATCCCGGTCCGCTCTCGCTCGTGTGCCTCGAGGTCGTCGATCCAGGCTTTTCCCTCCCGTTCGGTCTCCCGCAGCGAATCGAGCGTCTCGTCGTATCCATCGCAGATGACGCCCCCCTCGGTGATCTCGACCGGTGGGGATTCGACGATCGCCTCCTCGATATATGACCGGACGTCGGGACAGTCGTCGAGATCGTCGGCGATCTCTTCGAGGAGCTCGCTCTCTGCGCCGGCCAGACAGTCCCGAAGATCCGGTACGACCGATAGCGTCGAACAGAGCGCCCGGAGATCGCGGGCGTCCGCACGGCCACGCGAGACGCGCGTGATGAGCCGTTCGAGATCGTAGACGTCCGCGAGGTACTCGCTTGCCCGTTCACGCTCGCTGACCCGACCCACGAGCGCCTCGACGGCGTCGAGGCGAGCGTCGATGCGGTCGGGATCGAGCAGTGGTCGCCGCAGCCAATCGCGCAGCTTTCGACCGCCGAGGGCGTTCGCGGTCCGGTCGATCGTTTCCGACAGCGCCGCTCCCTCCAGCCCGTGGACGTGTCTGGGCTCGAAAATCTCGAGTGAGCGTGTCGCGACCGCATCCAGGAGCATGTACTCGCGAGGATCGTATCGGGTGAGGTGATTGAGATACGACAGTCGGGTCGTCTCCCCCTCCGTCGTGGCGCCGCGGGCGTACTCTGCGTACGCGAGTAGCGCGCCACAGGCCCGAATCTCGGCGTTGCTTGCAAGCGGCGGCTCGCCGAAATACGAGTTCACCTTCTCTCGGGCGGTCTCGGTATCGAACGCCGACGCCTCGTACGGTGTGACCATACAGTCGGATCCGAACGGCTCCGTCGGAGCGTCCGGGCCGACGACGGCTTCGGCGGGGTCGAACCGCTCGAGCTCGTTCTCGACCGCCTCCGGCCGATCGAGCCGCGTCGCATAGAAATCGCCGGTCGACACGTCGAGTAACGCGAGTCCGTAGCCGTCGGTCAGACAGGCGACGAAGTTGTTGTCGCCGTCGGCGAGCAGCTCCGTCTCGGTGAGCGTCCCCGGCGTGACGATCCGCGTGACGGCCCGATCGACGAGCCCGGATGTCGCCTCGGAATCTTCGACCTGGTCGGCGACGGCGACGCGGTATCCCGCATCGAGCAGCGTCTCGATGTACGATTCGGCGTTGTCGATCGGAATTCCGGCCATCGGATAGGTGCCCGTCGAATCCTCCCGCTGGGTGAGCGTGATCTCGAGCGTTCGGGCGGTCGCTTCGGCGGCCGCACAGAACGTCTCATAGAAGTCACCGACCTGAAACAGAACGAGCGCGTCGTCGTAGCGCTCGCACAACTCGAGATACTGCGAGAGCATCGGCGTGAGATCGTCTGCTTTCTCGGCCATCTCGGGCGGCGGTCCCAGCGCCTCGTCCATATCTCCACCTGCGTCTCGTCGGCCAAATACCCACCGGACGCCGGCTACCGACACCGTTTTCGGCACCTCGGTCGGAACCGTATGTATGACAGCCGACGAGCCCGAGACGATCACGCTCGCCTTCGAGCTGGCGGCACTGGAACGGCTCGCCGATCCGGCAGGTGTCGTCCGCGATACCCTCCGGTGGACGGACCACCTCGGCATCGTGAGCGACGAACCGACCCACCTGGTCAGAAAGCGCGCGCGCGATTACGGGTTCAATCCCGACTTCCTCCCCGGTCCGCGAGAAAAGTCCGAGAGTCTCGCGAAGATCAGACACCAGCCCGAACACAGCGCCGATCGGTATATCCTCGTCGCCGTCGACGAGACGGTACGAGAGAGAGCCGAACAGCTCGGCTGGGAGTATCGGCCGGTCGCGGAGGCCGCCGAAACCGCCGGCTGGCGACTCGCGACCGAACCGGACGACGAAGACGACACGGAGCGGACTGGCTGGCCCTGATACGACCGGCCGTAACGAACCGGACCACGGAAACGCCACGGCCGAACGTAGCCGCTCGAACGA
>LKMJ01005348.1_pt1 | contig 12105 bp, 10 predicted proteins | sample 643391 | NCBI WGS metagenome assembly LKMJ01 (sample SAMN04112250, study PRJNA286221) | soda lake metagenome | biome: soda lake; feature: Kulunda Steppe; material: water; isolation source: sample PL-Br10 brine of Picturesque Lake | place: Russia: Kulunda steppe | collected 2010-07
AGGTCGACAGCGTAGACTGTCCCGGCGTGTTCGAGGAGCAGTATCCGACCTTTGACCCCCTGAACAGTCCCCGTCGCGATCGTCTCCGCGACTGGACGTTCATCGAGTGTAATGCCATATTCAAATGAGTGTGTCGACAGGGGATCGTACGCTGAAAGCAGTTCCTGCCAGACGCCGTCCTCGACTGAGAGATGGAGTCCACGGATCTTTGCCGGCACCCGGACACGATCGCCGATCTCGGTCGCAATATCGGCTTCGATCTGTCTTGCGATTTTTCCGTCGTCGACCGTCCGGAGATGTGCGCCACGGTCGGCGCCCTGCTCGCGAAGGCGAGTCTCCAGTCGCCACGATCTGGTGACGCCGACTTTGAACGTCGCCGGTGCAAACGCGGCGAGATAGACGACGTGTTCTTCGTGACACGTCGCCAGTGGCATCTCACAGCCCCCGCGACAGCGGGCGCAGGCCCACCGCGTCGTATGCTGCTCGCAGTAGGGTGCGGACTCGGTGGCACACGGTGTGTGGCAGTCGCCATCGACAGTTCCCGCGCAGTGGCGGCCCCCGAGGCTGTAGGCAAGCGTCGTCCCCGGCGTGAGCGGTTCGGGTTCGACGACGCCGTCGCGGGCGATCAGCAGCTGTGCGTGATCGCTTTCGCCACCCGGAACGCTTTCGTAGTCGACAATCTGCACAGCGGCGCTACGACTGGCACGCGCAAAGAATTCACTGTTTTGGCTCACGCCTGCGGCGCTCGGGGCCGTAGTGGACACCGAACCCGACGATGAGCGCGATCAACAGGACGATCGAGCCGAGTATTCCGACGACGAGCAACACTGCAAACGGAAACTCCTGGCCCGCTGCGATGGGATTCTGGACGAGTTCGTCTGTAAATTCGGGAATCCGGAACAGATACAGAACCACGAGCATGGTGACAATTGCCGTTGCGATACCAACGACACCGCCAAGATAGATGATAACCGGTCGCCTGGAGGGCTGGTCACCGTTCATTGCCAGCTGTTGGTGCTGTTGGACAAAAACGTCTCGGGAACAGACAGGAGATCTGGTCGCCCACATTTCGGTCGACACACATACCTCACTTCCGTTGTTACCCACCCACATGCATATCAGAGAGGTACTCCCGGCAGATGCGATCCCGAGCATCGACGAACCGCGCTTCGCATCCGAGTACTTCGGTAGGCCGACGGACGAGGTCCTCGTCGTCGAGGGCGATCCAGCCCGCGCGTACCCGATCCGCATCCTCAACTACCACGAGATCGTCAACGACCGCGTCGACGGGGAGCCGATCGCAGTCACCTGGTGTCCACTGTGTGCAAGCGCTGTTGTCTACAGCCGCCAGGTCGGCAGCCAGACGCTTACCTTCGGCGTCTCCGGCAAACTCGCTGACGACGATCTCGTGATGTATGACCGTGAGACAGGCGCTGAGTGGAAACAGTCACGCGGCGAGTGTATCGCTGGCGAGTTCGCAGGCGAGGGACTCACAGTCGAACCCGCTGGGATCGTTCCCTACGAGCGCTTTGCAGCCGACAATCCCGATGGCGTAGTGCTACAGCGACCGTCGATGCCGAGTGAAGCAGCGAGTGAAACCGCCGAGCCAGCGCCGGTCAACTACGAGGAACATCCCTACCGGGAGTACTTCGAGGGAGAGGGATTCGGTCTCGACGCCCATCACGGGAACGAAGGTCGGTCGTGGGACCGGACTGATCTCGACCCGAAGACGGTCGTTCTGGGGATCGAACACAAGGGGAGAGCCGTCGGCTACCCGCGGCCACGGATTCAGGAGGCTGGTGGCGTCGTCACCGACACAGTCGGCGGACTGCCGGTCGTCGTCATCGCCAGCGAGGCTGGAATGCACGCCTTCGAAAATCCCGGCCACGCGTTCCGTCTCGACGAGAACGGACGGCTCAGCGCGGACGGGACAGTCTGGGATCCAGCGACGGGTGAAAGCGATGACGGTCGATCACTCGCACGTGTGCCCGCGCGCAGACTCTTCGCGTTTACCTGGCAGGACGACCACGGCCCCGACTCCTTTTACTAATCTGTCTGTGGAAGAAGCCGAGCAGCGACCGCGAACGCGACCAGCCCGAAGACGGCCAGCACAGCCAGATCGACCGCCGGCGTTGGCTCGGGCAGTCCTGCAAACACGACACCCCACTCGCCGGGATCGTCGGTCGTCACCGATCGCACACCCCGAGCGAAATACGAAAGCGGCGACAGTTCGAGTGGGAGCCACGACGGCAACAGATCGCGGGGGACGAACGCCTCGGAGAGAAAGAGCAAGGGGAGCGCAATCCCGTTGCTCGCGGCGATCACGCCATCCTGGGAGTCGACGACGCTGCCAAGGATCGCACCGACGGCACAGAACAGCGCCACGCCGATAACGATGAAGGGGACAACGAGCAGGAGCGACGCGGAAATAGTCACGCTCGCGCCGGTCGCGCCGACGAGTAAGCCGACCAGCAGCACCGACGCGAGCCCGATGATGACGGTGTTGACAAGCGTCTGTGCGAGCAGCCATTCCCACCGTTCGAGCGGTGTTGTCGCGAGCTTTTCGAACTGGCTGCCCTCGCGGTGTCGTGCGACTTCGCTTCCGACACGAGAAAGCGGCGTAAAAAGCACGACGACAGCGAGATAGCCGGCGATGTACCACTCCGTTGGCTCCGTGAACAGCCCACCCTCTGCGGGCTGGGTCTCGACCAGCATCCCGAAGATGACGACGATGATCGCCGGGAAAAAGAAGGTAAAAAAGACAGCCGTCCGCCGTCGCAGAAAGCTATGCCAGCCAGCCCGCGTCGTCGCGAGAATCCGACGACTCCGGCTCATTGCTCACCCTGTAGAGCAGACGGCTCGTTTGTTCCATCCGACAGCAGGCGTCCGTCGGCGGTGACGGTCTGTCCAGTGAGTTCGAGATAGACATCGTCGAGATCCGGCTCCGTCCAGGTCAGCGAGTCGTACTCGATGCCGGCTGAATCGAGCGTGTCGGTTATCTCGCCGATCGCCGCCGGAGTGACGTTCCGGATCGTGAGCCGGCCATCCGAAAGCGTCGTTTCGTACTCGAACAGTTCTGTGGCGTCCTCGCTGATTTTACCCTCGACGTACAACAGGCTCTCACCGCCGTAGCGGTCGATCAACACCTCTGGGCTGTCGACGGCGACGAGTTTCCCCTCGGCGAGCAGTCCCACTCTGTCCGCCAGTTCGCGAGCCTCTTCCATGTAGTGTGTCGTAATGAAGATTGTCGTGCCCGCCGCAGCGAGGTCGGTCAACACCCCCCAGAGTCGCCGTCGCCCGGCAGGATCGATTCCCGTCGTGGGCTCGTCGACGACGAGCAGGTCGGGATCGTTGACGAGCGCGGTCGCGACACAGGTCCGGCGTTTCTGCCCGCCGGAGAGATTCTCGTAGTAGGTCTCTGCGCTATCGGCCATCCCGACCGCCGCGAGCAACTCGTCTGTGTCGCGTGCCTCGTCGTATAGCCCGCCGTAGTACTCGATTAGTTCGCGGGCGGTCAGCCGCGCCGGTGGGTCGAACTCCTGTGGGAGCAGGCCGATCCGCTCGGTGTCGACCTCGCTGGGGTCGTCGCCGAACAGTGAGACGTTTCCCGCGATCTCGGTCGTGCCCGTAAGCGCGCGGACAAGTGTCGTCTTGCCTGCGCCGTTTGGCCCGACCAACCCGAACACGTCGCCCTCGCTGACGGACAGCGAGACGCCGTCGAGTGCGACCGTCTCGCCGTACTGACGGCGAACATCCTCCGCGATGAGCACCTCCATACAGATGGTTAGGATCTGGAAAGAAATGCCGTTCGGTCCACCGCTCTCCTTATTTCGATCGTATTCACTCTGCATCTATCGATTCCCAGAACGTTTTTGTAATCGGCTCACAACCACACAGATATGGCGTCCGAATCCCAGACGCGGCGTACAGTGTTCCAGCCAGCAGACACGACGGGATTCGGGTTCTTTTTTGTGCGCTAAACGGGCGGCGAATCCGGCCTGGGGCTGGCCGGTGAAACCGTCTGTTGGCGGTCGAGTACGACGACCGTGATGAGAACCGTTAACTGACCATGCCGCGGTGTATCCATCAACGAATATATGCAACTTCCCGACGCACAGGTCGCGGTGTTGAACGCCGCCGACAGTGAGACGCATCGCCCGATAACCGAGATTGCAGACGAGGGCGGGATCAAACCCGAGACCGCCACCGGCGCGGCCTTCGAACTCGCTGAGGAGGGGCTGGTCGCCGTCAGCGACCGAACAGAGACGACGACCGAACTCACCGAAGAAGGCAACTCCTATCTCGACGATGGCCTGCCGGAGATCCGGCTGTACGAGGTCGCCATCGACGCCGGGGCCGACGAGGAGCCAGTCTCGCTCGGACAGCTACTCGGCCAGGCCGGCCTGGAGGGGCCGGAAGTCGACATCGCACTCGCCAATTTCGCACGGAAAGGCTACGGCGAGGTCGACAGCGGTGATGTCGCAGCCACACCGGATACTGATCCGGCGGCTGACGAGGAACTGCTCGCACTCGAAACACTCGCTGCCGGCGACGCGGTTGACGACGAGGAGATTCTCGATCAGCTCGAACGGCGCGGACTCATCAGCCGGACCGAATCGACCGTCCGACTCGTCACGCTGACCGAGAAAGGCGTAACCACGCTGATGGAGGGTGTCGAAGTCGCCGAGACGGTCGGCCAGCTCACGCCTGAGCTGCTTACGAGCGGCGAGTGGAGGGATGTGGAGTTCGCCGAGTACAACGTCGAAGCCGCCGCCGAGAACCCACAGCAGGGTAAAGAACACATTCTTCGACAGACGGCAAACCGTGTGAAGGATGTCCTCGTCGGGATGGGGTTCAACGAGATGGACGGCCCCCACGTCGACGCGCAGTTCTGGATCAACGACTGCCTGTTCATGCCCCAGGACCATCCCGCTCGAACCCACTGGGACCAGTTCGACCTCGAACAGCCTGACGAGATCGACGAGCTTCCCGAGGAACTCGTCGAGAACGTCCGCCGTGCCCACCTGGAGGGTGTCGGCGAGGACGGCGAGGGATACCACTCGCCGTGGGAGCTTGACGTGGCGAAATCGCTCGACTTGCGCGGCCACACCACCTCGCTGTCGATGCGATATCTCTCTGGTTTCGCCGAGGGCGATCTCGAACCGCCGGAGCGGTATTTCAGCGTCGAAAAGGTGTACCGCAACGACACGCTGGATCCGACACACCTGCTCGAGTTCTTCCAGATCGAGGGCTGGGTGCTCGCCGAAGACCTCTCCGCACGGGATCTGATGGGCACATTCACGGAGTTCTACGAACAGTTCGGGATCACCGATCTGGATTTCAAACCGCATTACAACCCCTACACCGAGCCATCCTTCGAGCTCTTTGGTACCCACCCCGAAACGGGTGAAATCGTCGAAGTCGGTAACTCCGGCATCTTCCGCGAAGAGGTCTGTCGACCGCTTGGTGTCGAGGCTGATGTGATGGCCTGGGGACTCTCACTCGAACGACTCTTGATGCTCATGTACGGCTTCGAGGATATCCGCGATGTCCACGGGACGCTCTGTGATCTTGAGCTGCTGCGAGACGTGGAGGTGGTGTACTGATGCCAGTCGTCGATGTCGATCCCGACGAACTCCGCGATCTCGTCGGCACCGAGAAAGACGACGACGAACTCCGCGAGGATCTGTTTGCCCTCGGGCTCGAATTCGAGGGCTGGACCGAGGACGACGAGTTTCAGCTCGAGTTTGCCCCCGACCGTCTCGACCGCCTTTCCGTCGAAGGTATTGCCCGCTCACTCCGGTATCAGTACGGCAAAGACCGCGGTGTCTACATTCCGAACACGAACGATGCCGAGTGGACGATCGAAGTTGATGGGCCGCCAAAAGAGCGCCCCTACGTCACCGGTGCGATCGTCCGTGGGCTTGACTTTGACGAGGACTCGCTCGATTCGCTGATCCAGATCCAGGAGAAACTGCACGCGACGATGGGTCGAAAGCGCGCGAAGGGGGCGATCGGTGTCCACGACCTCGTTGCGCTCAAGGGTGCAGCGGGCACGGGCGGCGAGAAGACGCTTCGATACACGTCGATGGACCCCGACGACGAACGGTTCGTCCCACTGGAAAGCGACGAGGAGATGACGCCGCGAGAGGTGACCGAGCGCCACCACATGGGCTCTGAGTACGCCGATCTCGTCGCCGAGATGGATGCGTATCCGGCGATCTACGACGACATCGGGCTGTTCTCGTTCCCGCCGGTGATCAACGGCCGCCGGACCGAGGTCTCCCAGCAGTCCCGTGATCTGCTGATCGAGATGACCGGCACGGATCAGTGGACGATCGACCATATGTGCAACATTGTCTGCTACGCACTCTCTGCTCGCGGTGGCCAGGTCGAACGCGTAACCATCGAGTATGCAGACGACACCCCCGGCGAGTACGCTGGCCACACGCTCGATCGACCAGAGCTCACAGTCAGGACCAAAACGGTCGCTCACGACCGGATCGAGTCGATCATCGGTGTCGAGTTCGACGCCGAGACCATCATCGACTGTGCGGAGCGTGCCGGGCTGGACGCCGAGGAGCGAACACGGTCGACAGCTTCTGGCGAGGAGACGATCTACGAGGTCGAGATCCCACCATATCGCGTCGACGTCATCCATCCGCTCGACGTGATCGACGACATCGGGCGTGCCTACGGGTTCAACGATCTCGAACCCCGCTATCCGGAGGTCTCGACTGTCGGCGGCCGACACGAGCGCTCACGCCTGGAAGACGCCGCCCGCGACACGCTCGTCGGTCTCGGCTTCGAGGATCTGCTGAACTTCCATATGATCTCCCGTAAAGAGAACTTCGACCGGCTCGGCGTCAGCCCCGGCAAGGACTGCGTCGGTGGTGGCCAGCCTGTCACCATCCGCGAACCCTACAGCGAAGCCTACGAAATTCTTCGCACGTGGGCATTACCGTCGCTGTTGCTGGTTCTAGAGAACAACACCCACCGAGAGTATCCACAGCATCTCTCCGAGATTGGGCTGGCTGTCGAACTCGACGAATCGGCGAACACTGGCGTGGAGGAGTACCAGACGGTTGCGGGTGTGCTCGCCGAAACGGACGCCTCCTACGAGGATATCCGCGCACGCCTACAGGGGATTGCCAGTGCGTTCGGTGTGGAACTGGAGACGCCACCGACGGAGCACCCGACCTTCATTTCCGGTCGAACTGCCGATATTGTCCTCGATGGCGAGTCCGCTGGTGTGGTCGGTGAGATTCATCCGAAGGTACTGGTCGAACACGATCTGGAACTGCCGGTTGCAGCCTTCGAGTTCCGCCTAGATGCGTTGCGGTAGGTACGGAGTTCGCTTCCGCGAGCGGACGACGTGAGCGAGCGGCCTTTTTCGCCGCCGGGAGAGCACGCTCTCCCGAGCCGTTGTTCGCTACGCTCACAACGACCACGTTTTTCAAGTTGAGCGAGACCGAAGGTCTCGCAGACCGTGCGAACGGGCGCTTTGCGGCCGTGAGCAGAGAGTGGTGGCGAGCATCGCGAGCCACCCGACGCAGAAAAAGGTGGTTGGTTATCGACCGATTCGCTCGCGGCTGATGCTGACGCCAGTGGGTGTGATGATGAGCTGGTCGTCGTCTTTCTGGACGATATCGCCGTGGACCTCCTTTGCGACCTGTTTGAGCTCGTCGGTGATGTGTTCCATCGTCCGGTCTTTCGTGCTGTGGCGAGTGATGTCGGCGATGACGATGTTGCCGTCGTACACCTCGTCTTTGATGTCGATCACGTCGGTCTTGTCGCCGATCTTTGCGATTTTGACCTGTGTCTCTGCTTCGATCTCCTCGGTGCCGAGGTCGTCGGCGCTGAGCTCTACGTAGTCTCCGGTTTGTCGGGACGATCCCGACCCACCGAGTATCTTGCTCATTAATCCCATATATCCCGAACCGGTCGCTGGCTGTATAGGTTTTACGTCAGACACGATGAGCCTACGCTCTCCTCAATCGAGGACGAAAAATAGATCCCGGAAACGAGATCACGTCACCAGAATATAACCAACCAGTCCACCGAGCAGTATCAACGCCACCGGAAGCACCAGCAGCGCCACGCTTATGTCAGGATCTGTGTTCTCTGGCATACGTTCTGCTTGCATCCAGCTGAATAAAAATCAGTTGTTTGGTAACCGAGACACCACCAACAAACGATCAGAACTCCCCGAGTGTCGACTGGCCACCGTCACCTGCGTACTCCGCTGCAGTCGCGAGTGCGTCCTCGAAGGCAGTCTGTTGGCTCGGGTCATACAGCGTCGCTGCGGGGTGGACACAGACGAGCACCTGCCAGCGCTCGCCGTCGATGTCGATCTCGTCGATCTGGCCTGCCTCCGATGTGACGGCAACAGAGCGATCGAGCAACAGCTCGCCGGGAACCTTGCCGAGTGTGACGATCAGCTCGGGGTCGACAGCAGCGATCTCGCGGTCGAGATAGTCCCGGCAGTTCGCTCGCTCTTCACTCGTTGGATCGCGGTTTTCGGGTGGGCGACAGCGGACACAGTTCGTGATCCGAACGTCCTGTCTGGCCAGCCCGATATCCCGGAGTCCCGTATCGAGTACGTCACCGCTGCGGCCAACGAACGGTTCGCCTTGCTCGTCTTCGTTCGCCCCTGGTGCTTCACCGACGAACAGAAGTGTTGCATCCGCCGGCCCGACACCGTTGACGATCTGCGTTCTGCTGTCGACGAGCGCCGGACAGCGCGTACAGTCAGTCACTCCGACCGCGTCGCCGTGCCAGCAGTCATCGGCGTTGTTGCTCATACTCCTCGGTAGTCCTCCGTCGATACAAAAGCTCGCTTCCATGCGTGGTCGCCTGTGCGTGTGTTTCTGTGGACACTACGAGTGAGGAATAAAAATTGTGATGACGTTCCCGTCTGGATGGCCTTGCTCGTACTCGATGGTGCCGCCGGATTGGCTCACGACCAGGTTGACGAGCCACAGCCCGAGCCCACTGCCGTGATCGAGTGCAGTCTCGTCTGTCTCCCCGAGGAGGACATCCTGATCCACGTCGGGGATCGCCGGCCCGTCGTCGCGCAGTTCGATCGTCAATTCGTCTCCGGCAGTCACAGTGACATCGACAGCCGGGGAGGGAGAGTCGTTGTGTACCACCGCATTCGTGAGTAACTCCTCGATGGCTCGCTCGAAATGGACTGTTACCGAAACCGTGGCAGTCTCGCTACAGCTCACCGAAAGCTGTACCTCGGGGAATCGGTCGCCCATTCGCGTGTCGAGTGCGTCGAGCAGTGCTGTCAGACCGGTCTCGACGGTGCGCGGCGGCGTGGCGAGGATCTCGGTGATCAGTCGTTCTTTGTCCGCCAGTTCGATCAGTTGGGCGGCCTTGGTGAGGATCTGGTCGGGACCGTCTAACTCCTCGTCTGTCTTCGACTGAATTACCTCCGCCCAGTTCTGGATGACGCTCATCCCGTTACGGAGATTGTGTCGCAACACGCGGCCGAGCACCCGGAGCTGCTGTTCTCGTTGTTTGCGCTCGGTGACATCCTGCTGGAACCCGACGTAGTTGAGCAGCTCTCCGTCGTCGGTTCGTACCGGGGCGACGTGCAACTGATTCCAGAACTCTGTGCCGTTTTTCCGGTAGTTGCGAAACTCGACGGAAATTGGCTGCTGGGCGTCGATTGCCTCCCGGATCCGTGCAACGGTGGCCGGATCGGTGTTCTCTCCCTGGAGAAACCGGCAGTTGCGACCGAGACACTCCTCGCGTTCGTAGCCAGTCAGCTCGGTAAAACCACGGTTGACGTAGATCAGCGGGTTGTCCTCCTGTGTCGAATCAGTAATCGTGATCCCGATCGGTGCTGCTTCGATCGCCTGTGTGCGCCGTTCGAGCGTCTGCTCTCGTCGTTTGCGCTCGGTGATATCCGTCTGGACGGCGACGAACGCTGTCGTCTCGCCGTCTTCGACCATCGGTGCGATCGTCTGGGAGGCGTGGTACAGCTCGCCGTTTTTTCGCCGGTCGACGATCTCAGCCTGCCATGGCTCGCCAGCGCGAAGCGTCGCCCAGAGCTCCTCGAAATACGCCTCCGACATCTCCCCGGAGTTGAGTAGCTGCGGCGTCTGCCCGATTGCTTCCTCGAGGTCGTACCCCGTAATCTCCTCGAACGCCGGGTTGACGTACTTGATCCGCCCCTCAGGATCGGTGATATAGACGGCGTGTGCCGAATCTTCGACCGCGCGCTGGAACAGCCCGAGCGTGTTGGTTCGCTGTTTGAGACGAACAGACTGTGCACGCAGCCGAAGCAACGCCTTGATCCGCCACTCCAGCTCTGCCTGACGGATCGGCATCGAGACGATCTCGTCGATCGTCGTCCCGAAGACGTTATCCGCGACCGCCCCGCCATCGGCGTCGATCACCTCGGTTCGCGCTTCGGGAAGCAACAGCAGGACGGGCAACAACACTGGCTCTGTGTCTTTCTTGCGCTGTCTGAGTGCGTCGCTGTGTTCTCTGAGTGCGCTCCCGTCGACGATACAGAGATCGAACTCGGCCTCGGAGACTGGGATGTCGGCACCGACTGCCTGGTGGCTGTCGTGGCTCTCGATCCACTCACTGAGCACGCGTCGGTTCCCGCTGTCGCCGACGAGCGGATAGATCCGGGCGGATTGCTGGATTGCGGCCGACGATCGTCCCTCGGAAAGCAGATCGTGTAGTGGATTGGTCATTGGTAGCTACTCGTTCCACTCGGGTGTCCCGGTGAGGATGCCCCGCAGCTCCGAGAGCGGTTCGCCGATACGGATGCCGGTGTCAGTAATCTCGAGCTCTCGCAGCCGAGGTTCGTAGCCGCTCGTGCGCTTTTTCAGGACACCGATCACTTTCCGGAGCTCGCCCTTGTACTCGACGTGGCGCAAGATGATGATCGTATCCGCCAGGTGGCTGATCCGCTGTTCTGTCGCCTGAAAGGAGCCGGTGATCTGGTGGACCTCGTTGGTGATGATTCCTGTCACACCCATATTCCGGAGATATCGGCCAATTTTTACGAGCGGCCGCATCGGATCATCGCCGTGACCGACGAGCGCCTGTCGAAACCCGGTCGTGCCGTCGATCAGCACGATCTCGGCGCCGTCCTGTTCGACATCGGTCTGGACGTGGTTGGTGAACTCGTCGACGGTCAACTCGCCGGGACCGACTTCTTCGATACGCAGTGTTCCCTCGCTCTCTCGGTTCGAGATCGGAACACCGATCGACTCTGACCGGTTCCGGAGCGTCTGCACGTCTTCCTCGAAGCTGTACAGCACTGATTTGTGCCCCGCTGTCGCCGCCTCGTCGAGGAACTGCAGTCCCGTCGTCGTCTTGCCGACGCCAGTCGGGCCGCTCAGGAAGGTGATCGTGCCGGTCGTGATCCCCCCGGAAAGCAGCGAATCGAGTTCGGCAACACCCGAAGAGAGCGTCTCCTGTCTCCGCTCACGTTCGTGCTGGCTGGCGTCGAGCCGTGGCCAGAGACGCATTCCCGCGTCGGTGATCGCAAGCGTATGCGGCCCACTCCTTGTCGAGGAGCCACGAAACTTCGGGACGTCGAGAATCCGTCGGTCCGGTGTTGCCCGGACGCTGATAACGGCGTCGACGAGAAACTGCAGATCGTCGTCGGGCATCGAGTCGGCAGCCTGGGAGGTCACCATCACGGTCGACCCCTGGGCTTTGAGAAAATCGATGAGGCTGAGGATCTGCGTCCGGAACTGGTGGTCGTCGGGCGTGAGATACCGAAACTCCGTTGCGGGATCGACGACGACACGGTCTGGATCGAGATCGTCGACTGTCTCTCGGATTTCCTCGACCAGCGAGGGGCCCTCGACCTCCGCAGAGCTAAACAGATCGTAGCTCGACTCGGTCTGGAACTGTTCGCCGGTCGGTGAGAGCAACAGAAATTCGACCGAGTCGATGTCCAGCCCGAATCCGCGTGCCGTTTCTTCGAGATAGTCGATTGGCTCGCCAAGATTGATGTACAGTGTTTCCTCGCCATTCTGGACGCCATCAGCGAGAAAGTGCAGCGCAAAGATGGTCTTGCCAGCGCCGGGCGTTCCCCGCAAAAGCGTCGCAGAGTGGCGGCGCAACCCG
>LKMJ01005349.1_pt1 | contig 12104 bp, 11 predicted proteins | sample 643391 | NCBI WGS metagenome assembly LKMJ01 (sample SAMN04112250, study PRJNA286221) | soda lake metagenome | biome: soda lake; feature: Kulunda Steppe; material: water; isolation source: sample PL-Br10 brine of Picturesque Lake | place: Russia: Kulunda steppe | collected 2010-07
CGAGTGCTCATTGTCTTCAAACATACCGTCGCCATATTCCAATGATCCCGATCGACAGTAGCGCGATCGGAACAACACCTGAAACCGTCTCATCGTCGGTCTCGGGGTGGCTAGCGACTATCGTTTGTGACGATGACTGTGTGTGAGCTCTCTGTGTAGTGCTGTTCACATTTTCCGTGCTGGTTGCGCCACGCTTGGTATCAGTAACAGCGAGGCGTGACTGTGGCTCTGTTTCGAAGATATCGGTATGTGTCTGTGAGTCCCACATCGGTGGTCGATCGGTTGTTGTCGTATATCTGCTTGCGTTTTCGGCGATCGCTTCAGTGCCCTGTGACCGGATTGCATCAAAAAATAGGCGCTCATTCACCGGACCATCATGTTGGTTGAGCGTCCGAAACACTGACTGAAACGTGACCGTGTTGTTCGTCTCCGTTCGGAGCTCACGGTCGATCGCGCCGATCACCAACGGCCCGACAGTGTAATCGGGACGATACTCCCATGTGTCTTTCGAAGAGAGCACTGCATCCTCATATCGATCGCTTTCACCCTGTTGGAGTTCATGTTGAAGGGCCGAAAACGAGATGTCACCTTGCTCGTAGGTAAACAGTGCTGCATAGTACGTTGCAGTTGCTTCAGTGAACCACTCAGTCTCCCGATCGGCGTCGTATGTCTGCCGGGTGTGAATATACTCGTGTACCCAGACGTTCCGTGGGACGGTAACTGGCTCTGTATCTTGCACCCACATATCTGCTGGCCCTGATTGGACGCCGCGGGATGCCCATGGAACCGAATCTGTTGGGGCAGCAATCAGTAAGACAGTCTCCTCAGCAGCTCCAACCGCAAGCTCGCCTGCACTATACGAAACCGTCTCAAAGATCTCTGCTGGGGTTGCCTCCATCGATGCGTTTTCAGGGACAATTAGCCGAAACGTCTGGTTGTGGGCGGTATGAGTGAACTCCTCGTATGCACCGAGATATGCCATATCTGTCCCCGTGACTCCCTCTTCGGCGATCGATCGCTCAGAAAGCTGCATGGAATCAGTCGCTGTTGTTCCCGACAGCCGATGTGCTGATGGTGGCTGTCTCACCAATGCCCACTCACCAGTGTCTGCAAAGAGCAGCCGTCCGTCATCATCAAGTGTCCCACCCGATCGGCTCGCAGTCTGATTTACAGCGATCCGGTATCGAAGCTGCGGGTTGTCAGTGACGCCATCCCAACTGTAGGTTTGTGCCCCGGTCTGCTCGAACCCAGCTGTCTGTGTGACGATCGCAGTGAGTGGTAGCCCAACGTCCATTTCTGTTGCGTTGGCTCCCATACGATAACGATGGACAACCGCAATCTCACCGGGGCGTTCAGGAACCAGTCGGAGTTCTTGCTCAAACTCGATCGTCGTTGGTTGTGTTGGTGTAGTGTTTTCCTGAATCGAAGTCGAACTGTCTCTGTCAGCGTGATCGGCGGTGGCTGTTGGTGCAGCGACGGCCGCTGTTGTCGTCACTCCAAGCACACAGAGGAGTATGAGTACTGCCCAAGCCGATCGGTGTGTTATCACTACACAAAATCCCTCCTAAGCTATCTTTAGTAGTCGGATGATTACCGGTCTTGAGTCTCAAAAGTGGCGCGTTTTATAAGCAGTTGAGGAGAACACCCCGACCCTTGAGCTCGGGGTGATTCATTTAAATTCTATTATCGTACAAACAGCCTTTGCACCACATTGATCGCACTCGAATAGGTCTTTTTACCTGGAATGAGTTCGTCAGTGTGGCCCTACAGTCACATATAACAATAATAACAATATTTTTCCTATTGATCGACAGTATACAGTACATACCCGATCGATGCTTCGCCCTCGCTCCCCAGAAAACGTCCCTCCATTAGTTAGATTTATTCCACTGTTTTGTGCAAATGTCATTCCACTCTACGGTGTCATTCAGCTTGGCTGGCAGCCAGATATGCTCATTTTGCTCTATGTTGTTGAGCTACTCTTTGTGCTTTTGCTAGCCGGTGTAAAGGCGCTGTTTGCTGCACAGCCGCCAAAAGAGGAGGAAAGTGACCTCGTAACAGTCTCGAATGCAACGCTGTCTGATACTCGTGGATCGGTGACCGCGGTCTCATGGCTCCCGCCGATCTACCCACGAAATATTCCATTTGCGTTGGGTGTTGTTCAACACATCCTGTGGCTTGCGGTTGCGTTCACGATCATCCTTTCAACGGTAATAGAGCCACTTGGAGTCCTGCAACAGCCTGCATTCTGGGCTGCGATCGTTGGTATTCTGATTGGACACCTTGGAGAAACCGCAACGCAGTATTTCGGCGCACGCGATTACGAACGGGTGTCGGTTTATGGTGTGCTTGAACCACCTGCCAGACACGGATTTTTGTTGGTCATGTTGTTGGTCGTTCTTGGTGGGTTGCTTGAAACTGGATTCGGCGGACTCATCGCGCTCGCAATCCTTGTTGGTGTGAAAATACTCACCGACTGGGCCACATACCAAACCGAGGCAGTCACCGAAATGGGCCGGTTTCGCGGCTGGCTTGCGGGCCCAGGAATGCGAGATAGTGCTGTTGATCCAACTACCCCGGTTTCCATCCCAGACGGTGAACTAACCGCCCGCATTCCAGCGAACCAGCGTGCGGTCCTCCTCACTGCTGTGTTTCGGTCGATCCCAAAAAGCCTCCAAAAACATCTTCCCTTGGCTGGTATGGCTTGGATTGTCGTTCTTATTACCGTTGGCGAGGCGCTTTCGGCGCTGCAGTTCCAACTCATTACGCTTGGGTTGATTGTGGGTGCGCTCGTCTTCGGAACTGTTATTGAAACGGTCCGCTGGTATGTCCGATACGGCGGCATGGAGTATCAACGTCGTGGCGATCACCTTGTTGCATTCGATCGCTTTTTTGAGACGCCACAGTGGGTAACACCAATTAATGAGATCAGAAATGTCGAGGTTGCATCCGATCGGCTCTCAGACCGACTGACCGAGACACGTACGTTTTCGATGACCAGCGGGTGGAGCGATGATGACGCCGATCGAACCATTGGGCCAACTGCTGCTCCAGAGCAGGCTGTCGAGACGTTTGCACTTCCGATTGCCACAACCGAAGTTGAGCCAATTCGCCGCATCCGTGCCGCGGTCTCACTTTTTATTCCACTGGGTGCACTCGCTGGGACCCTCGTCGTGATTGGACGACCGTCACCACCGATACAAGCGCTTTTGTTTCTCTTTTTTGCCTATCCTGCAGTCGTAGCAGTGTCACAGACAATGTGGAAGGGTGCCTATTCATAACACGGCTGCAGAGTAGCAAGCGTACAAAAATGGAATGGATCGGGTGCCTTGGCTGTCTACGTGTGTACAAGCCCGAAATCGCGGTGAGAGAACAACCGATATGGGAACCGGAATTCGATCCGAGATGGTGACCGTCCAACTTGGACATCCCGTTCCATCGGGATGCGTTCGGTGATCCCTGCTTCCGATAGCTCATAAATGAGCCGTTTAATTGTTCCTTCCGAGAGATCGATCTCTCGTTTTGCAATGCTTTCTGTTGCCCGCCCGACACTTGTGAGTGCTTGCTCAGGCAGTCGGACAAGCTGTTCAAGTACCAAGAGCCTGCTTTCTGGAAGGGCAAGGACACGGCCTAATGGGACACATGGCCGTGGGACACTCTCAATTCCGATTGTCAGCTGTTCGTCGGTTATATAATCCGTATCCGTTTTTTCTGCCTCAATCGCTGCGGTGAACAGCGCAGAGAGTGCATCGTGGACATCACCGTCTGCCCACTCTGCGACTTCGCGAAGCTGATCATGTGAGACCGCATTTCGAACTAAACTGTCCGAAAGACGCCCAGTCAGAATCTCAACCAAATCATGTGTCTGATATGGTGTGCATTCAAGTGTGTCGATCGGGGATGTATCGCCTGCCCCCGCACGGTCCGGTTCTTTGGTGCCGATCAGAACGACTGATACATCACTCTGTAGTGGCTGAAGAATCTCTTGGATCTGCGCAATTGATTGGGTTTCCGGTTCTCCGACATGGTCGACAACAACGACAACACCATTTTTTGTCGGTGCAAGTGCAGCTTCGAGTTTCCCTTGGATCCAGGAAGTGCCCACACCTTGTGTCGGCACGGAGTCATCAATAAGCCGATCCAACATTGCCCGATACAGTGCAAACTGTGTTTTGGCACTCCGTGCATCGACGTAGACAAAATCAAACACTGACACTGAATCAACGCGTGTTGCCGTGTGAATTGGCTCGGTTTCTGGTTTGATTGTTCGATTGAATCCACGGAATAACGCCTTCACAACTGCTGTTTTACCACTTCCTTTCGGACCCCACACGTAAAGATCGGACGGGCGGTTGCCGAGTAATGCAGGTTCCAATTGATCGAGCAGCTGTTCTAACAGCGAGCCGCGGCCGATCGGTTCACGCGGGTGAAATATCGGGCTCAACGGCTCGTAATCTAAGACCAGCTGTGGCTGAGAGGTGGTTTGTCTGCGCCTCGCAATTCGCTCGTCAATATTCATGTTGTATGTTTGGATTCGTTTGTAATCGTCGCTCAGCAGGTTGTAAATATAATATTTGGAGGGCTATATGGCCGATGTTTCAGTCGTTTAGAGACCGAATGTTGGCCAGAGAGTCGTGCTGAAGATGCCGACTGCAACAAACACAGTAAACAGCAATCCGGACGCTGCGATACCCGCTGCTGGTGGGTCAACGTGTGTTTTTCCGTGTGCGTAGAAGATACGCTCTGTGACTTCACCAATGACTCCACCGAAGATTCCGAAGATGATCGCAAAGACCATTGCAATCATTGGATCGTAGCCGCTGCCGATCGCGCTGAATGCTGCAACCGAACCAGGGAGCGTCATGTGGTGCGTGACTGGGAAGTCATCGATACCAAGGTTGAGGAACAGCAGGCTTGCTGCACTGATACCGAAGACGAGCACTGGGCTCTCGGTAGCGATGTAGACGAACCCGCCGATGATACCGGAAATTGCACTGATTGTGATGACGCCGTGCCATTTGTACTGCCATGGAAGCCAGACGCCAGGTGCATTCTCCTCACCGCGCTCGAATGGACCCATATCGAAGACGTTGTTTCCGTATACTTCGCCGATCACGCTATATCCGAAGACAACACGGTGAACAAGGGCGGAGACAAACACCATCAGCGCGATGTTGTCAGTTCCGAACCCAACGAAATTGAGCAGTTCAACCGCTGCAAATCCGAAGACACCAAAGACACCACCAACAATGAGGACATCGACGTTATGTGTCCCTAGTGCGGAGGTGATGTCTTTTCCATCCTCAAGATATCCCTTCTTTGCTGCGTATGCTGCTGCGGCTGCACCACCAGCGAAGGCGATGTGTGGACCAAAGAGTGGACCGAAGCCGAGGAGACCTGTGATTGAGTCTCCAGCACCAGCAAGAACTGCTGCCTCACCAGCAATCACCATGAAGCCAGTGAAGACGAACGCTGGAAGTGCACCAATGGCTGCACCGAAAGCACCGCCAGCGAAAGCAGCCAGCCAAAACACTGGGTCACCCAGTGCAGTTTCTAACACCATCAGTCGCCTCCGTCACGTGCCCAATCGAGGGAGCGTTCGACTGCTTCCTGCCAGCGGCCGTAGCGTGCATCGACACTGCTCGTGTCTTTTGGTGAGAACTCTCGATCGATCTGCCAGTTGTCGCGCAACTCGTCGATCGTGTCCCAGTAGCCGACGGCGAGGCCGGCGGCGTATGCGGAGCCAAGTGCGGTTGTCTCATCAACAACCGGTCGTGCGATGTCCGTGTTGATGATGTTCGACTGCAGTTGACACAAGAAGTTGTTTTTGACTGCGCCACCGTCAACGCGTAGCGACTGCAGGTCGATCCCTGAGTCTTCTTCCATCGCTTCCGCAACGTCGCGTGTCTGGAACGCGATCGATTCGAGCGTTGCGCGGACGATGTGTTCACGCCGCGTTCCCCGGGTCATCCCGACGATTGTTCCGCGTGCGCGCTGGTCCCAGTGTGGTGCGCCGAGGCCGGCGAACGCTGGGACGAAGTAGACCCCGTCCGTGGAGTCCACACTGCGTGCGAGTTTTTCGGACTCCATCGCATCCGAAATCAGCGTCATATCTTCGAGCCATTCGATCGCAGCGCCTGTGATGAAGATCGAGCCTTCAAGCGCGTACTGGACTGGTTGCCCCGATCGCTGGAAGCCAACGGTGGTGAGGAGGCCGTGTTCGCTCATGACGGCCTCATCGCCGGTGTTCATGAGCATGAACGAGCCGGTTCCGTAGGTGTTTTTGGCGTCTCCGGCGTCGAAACAGGTTTGCCCGAAGAGCGCGGCTTGCTGGTCACCGAGTGCGCCCGCAACAGGCACTTCAGCGCCCAAGAAACCATCTGCGTCGGTGCTGCCGTAGGTGTCCTCGTCCGAGGATGGACGGACTTCCGGCAGCGTTGCGCGTGGCACGTTGAACTCTTCGAGAAGTTCGTCATCCCACTCCATGTCGTGGATGTTGAACAGCATCGTTCGCGATGCGTTCGTCACGTCAGTGATGTGGTTGCCTGTCAGATTGTAGATCACCCACGTATCGATCGTACCGAAGAGGATTTCGCCGTCTTCAGCGCGGTCGCGGACGTCTTCTGGTCGGGATCGCTGGAGTTTGATCGGGTCGGTGTTGTCGAGGAGCCATTCGGCTTTGGTTGCGGAGAAGTACGCGTCAGGCTCGAGACCGGTTTTCTGCTGGACGTCGTCCTTTTTGCCGTCCGCTTCGAGGGTTTCGATTCGGTCAGTGGTTCGGCGATCCTGCCAGACGATCGCGTTGCCGATCGGGCTGCCGGTGTCTTTGTCCCACATAACGGTGGTTTCACGCTGGTTGGTGACACCGATGGCTTCGAGCTGTCCGGCGTCAATGAGCGCGTCATCAAGGGCGGTGTTGATGACGGATTTGGTGTTTTCCCAAATCTCCATTGCGTCGTGTTCAACCCAGCCCGGCTCGGGATAGATCTGTTCGTGTTTTTCATATGCGTTTGCGATCACTTTGCCGCTGTGATCGAACACCATGAACCGTGTTCCTGTCGTACCTTGGTCGATTGCGCCAACGTATGTGTCTTCTGTCATATTGTATCACTCTTCTGCTAACGCGGTTCTACCCTAGCCATCTGACTTCTTTATTGGTAGTCCCGCTTCACGAGTAAACTCTATAGACAACCATGATAAATGTTTCTGCATATAACATAATTAACCGATTATTATCCGCTTCAATCAGCAAAAAATGGTCATATATCTGTTTTCTATGTACCAACTAAATTCGTACTGGTTATTATTTACGCTCAGTATTTGATCGCAGGTAAACAAATGGAATAATAATATAGATACTCCCGATTCAGCTTTCCGCGTGGGAGCTAAAATGTAAAATTTTGTGCTAAACGTTCAGCAGATCGTTGATATATAGTGTATATTACCAATAGTTGTGATAAGTGCAAACATATATTCGCTTCGATACTGAGGAATTTATGAAACTAAATCTCGGCGCAAACAATACAACCTTCACATCCTAAAGAGGGAATCAAAGCGTCCTGAACATCTCGTTAGTTGTATTACAGGCCGTATATTCGACCATATCAAAAAAAAAACCCAATATCAAACGCCATCTGCAAGCCGATCAAGATACACCGCCACCGGTGATGGAATTGACCCGAAGATAGAAGCAAGGTCAATGTGTGCCTGTTTGAGCAGTTCAGTAGAGTCTACAGTGTCTATGTAGTCTGCTGGCTCTGGTTTGATCGGTGGTTCCCCATCGACCGTTACATGGGGTCGACCGGACGGTTGCGTCGTTGGCGCACGCTGTCGTATTGATTTATCTGAGGCGTGATATTGATTACCAATCACGCTCCCAAGAAGCCCTCCAATCCGTGTGAGTCGTGTACAGGTTTCCTGTGACCTGCCTGTGAGAACTCCAGCAAGCAGCAATGCAAGCTCTCCGCTTCGTATCTCTACATCCATCTGTGAGGGAGTGTTGTGAAACTGTGTCTCAGTTATCGAACTTGCCGTCGAGATGAGCCTTGAGACACCATCTGTGAGTACCGGTGGATGAAGATCGCTTTGTGTGAGATGTTTGAATGAGAGGGCAAGAAACTGATCGCCTGCGAGAATGAGGGCCGAGGTGTCAACGGGACAGTGACTGGGTGACTCCGTTAGCAGTGCCACCCGAGTGACTCCAAATGCACGGAAAAATTCTACACTCAACGCTGGGGAAACAGCTACCGATGTAGTGTCTAGCGCTTGTGCAGTCCGAAGATACAGCTCTCCATGCAGATTGGTTGGCATGGCTATCCACTCTGCAACGTGTTGGGTTTTTGGTTGCAACCCTTTGATACACGCCTGCATGTGAGTGTTGAGAACATCATCAGATGACATCTGTTGAATGTGACACCAACCTATTTTACTGAACGTGTTGTCAATATTTAAAAGTACAGAGCGACATCCGTCATCTCTTTTTTTATGTCATCGAAGCAGAAAGCCCCGAGGCTTGACCTCGGAGTGATTCACTTTTGCTGACAATCGAAACGTACCGATCTACGATCTAATACACAATTACGAACCATTCACTCGGTCGGTGTGGCCCTTTCGAACCGTTCGACATGAGCTTCGATTGCAGCCCGCGACGAACTGATTGGGAACTCCTCGTGGGTCGTCACACGTCGCATCCGAACCCCTTGCAGTATCGAGAGTAAGAGTTCGGCTTCAACAGCTGGTTTAATATCGACAAACACGCCTGTTTCAACACCCTCTTGCAGAATCTCAATAATTGTCTTTTTTACTTGTTCATCGACAGTAGTGTACTGCTCTTTGTATACTGGGTGGTGTGGGGCATCGCTTCGAAGCTCAAGCAGTGCAATCTGGGCTTGATAGGTATCTGGGTCGATCGGATCCGGAATGAGACGATCAATAAGTGTCTGCAGCTGTGCTCGTGGGTCCGCAGTTTCGACATTGATCTCGGATAAAAACTGTCCAAGTGCATACGTTAAAAACTCTGCAAGGAGGTCCGCCTTCCCGTCGTAATGATAGTAAAGGAGTGATTTGCTCTTTTGGAACTCGTCGGCGATCGCTTGCATCGTAAGATCGTTATAACCGTGTTCGACGAGTGCACAGTAGGTTGCCCGCATAATCTCCTCTTTTAATGGGCCAACATCAGTCTCCGAATTTGTTGATGACGGTATTGATTCAGCCATTTATTTGATACACCCTATATAGTGACTCAATCGCAGCATGAATATTATATTCTTGGCATCCTAAAATAACGGTATGCATTGGATTCTATCGTCACAGTACGGTAGATTGGATCCTTGCAACACACAAGTAGCATCATCTAAGAGATCGGTCGTTAATTGTCTTCAATTCGTAATAATTAATGAATGCGGTCGCTAGCGTTTAAAATAGACACGCAGATCAACATCAACAAGATGTTTGCGCGTTTCAAAGAATCCTGCAATACAGACAAGATTCTCAAGAGAGAAACAGACCGGGGACCATCCAATACACCTGTGTGACTGTTTCAGAGTACTATCCGAATCATGACCAAGACCAAGCCAGAGAATACACATACGAATCGATGCTGACACCGTCTCCCAGGTTCGATCGAAGATCAAAAGCATCAGTCGCCCCACGGAGTCGATCGGGTCACCAAACACGCACAAGTCAGTCTACCAGGCAGCCACAGGGTTGGAGTATTTTTGATGCAACCTCGTGAACCAGGGGCGATCATTGAACTCATCCTCCACCGAGTTGCGGAGCATGAGGATGTGCCGATCGAAGAACTACCTCCAGTACAAGATACCATTGACGTTGAGGCGCTTGCAGATGCGCTTGAATCCGAGGGCGTTTCTGTGCGGTTTACGTACTGTGGATACCGAATTACACTAATAGATGGTGTGATAGAAATTCAGTAACGGTCACAGACGCTCGATTTTGGATCGAACACCATTCTTGATGTTTGTTGAACCCGAACGATGAGACACATCCAATCATGTCTTCCCATTCATTCTCAATTCCATCGGACACTGATGCTGCGGTGGCGGCCCTGTATGAGCATCTTCGAGAAACTGGTGGGCGTCCAGTTACGCCGGCAACGAATCGGTGGCTTGGTGAAGCAGAGGCTGTCGCTCGTGACGCTGCAAGCGATTCGATCGGGCCGGATGCACGAGCAAAACGGGTTGAACAAGCACTCATGTTGCTCGAATCAGCCGATGCGACCGGGGATAAAACCGCTGATGAACATGTTGCAGCAGCGATCGACTGCTGTCAACAGATTCTATCGTGACGGTGTCTTGGTGATCGTACTCATTCGTCTGCGTTGAGTATGTCTGTCGCGACGCGCCCATGAATCGGCCCAGCATGCGATTTGAGATGCTCCGGGGTGCGATCGTTGTGTACCGCAAGGAGCTCTGCCACAATACTGTGCGCAATCTGATATGGTGACCCACCACCGAGATTGAGTCCGATCGGTGTGTACACCGCTTCGAGTGTATCCTCGCTCACCGCTACTCCGGAGTCGTTCAACGCAGTAAGGATACGCTCAAACCGTTCTCGTGGCCCCATTAGCCCAATGTATGGTGTCCCCGTTTCCGTGGATAAGAGCCTCTCGACAACCAACTGATCGTCGACAAAGTTGTGTGTCATCACCACTGTATACGTTCGATCGTCTACGGCAAGCACATCGTCGAGTGCCCGTGGGGATGTCGTGACGGTCTCGTCTGCATACGGAAACCGATCGGCAAGCGACACGCCACCACGGAAGCCGACAACAGTCACATGGAACTCGTTTTTCGATGCAAGTTCAGTAACGGGACCAACATCGTGTCCGCTCCCAAAAATAACAAGCGCTGGCCGGGCCGCAATGCCATCGATAAACACCGTTAGCGCTGTCTCTTCGTTTTTATTGTCTGCTGGTGGAATCGTAACCAGCGTCGATCGGCCGTGGGTTGCCATTTTCTCAGCCGGCGTTTTGAGTTCTGCAACCGGCCAGTTGTCGGCCGCCCCATCCGGTACCACAAACCGATCGTCCGCAGGATAGTAGTAGACACGATCGCCTCGTGAGAGTGCTGACGCTGATTCATCAGTTTCATCAATCACTGTGAGCACTGCGATATCCTCACGATCGAGGAATGCCGAAACCGCTGGTCGGTATGCTTCAGAAAGCGGCTCTACCAGGACATCAATAATTCCATGACAGCCAACACCGAGCCCCCAGACGTCGTCATCGTCCATCATATCGTATCTGATGTATTCGGTCGTCCCTGAGGTTCGGACGCGCTCGGCAGCAGTCTGTAGTTCGTCCTCAAGACAGCCAGGAGTAAGGCTCCCAATGTGATGTCCGGTGCTGTCAAATAGCATTTTTGCGCCGGGTCGGCGATACGCATTCCCCTCTACGTTAACAATTGTTGCGAGTACATCCGGAGACTCGCTGTCGTTACGTTGGGTTTCGAGACTGGTATGTACCTGCGTCAGTACTGCTGGCTCCGGGAGATTCCACGTGGATTCTGTCATGGTTGAGTCTGTGCCGTTGTCGTGTTGCGCTGATCTGTTTGTCGAGGCCGCCCATCATATTTGTATCCGATCGGTCCGTGAAGCCCACGCTGGGTGAGCTGTCTGGTCGCCTCCGCAAGATCATCCAGCGCTGAGAATCCGAACAGGCCGTCAACAAACGGCACACACGTCGCCATTCCACGTGCGGTCGGTTCATACATAGGTGACACGGCGAGCGGATTCAGCCACAGAATAGTCGCCGATCGCTGTGCAAGCCAGACGATCGATTGTGAGAGGACCGCATCATCTCCAACATCAAGTCCATCGCTGATAATGAGCACTGCTGTCCGTCGATCGACTGCTTCCGGTGCCGTTCGACGAAGGGTATCGAAGGCCCGTCCGATCTGTGTACCCCCTCCCCATGTGAGTTCTGTATCACGAAGCGCGGTGAGTGGCGACACAGCCTGTGCGCTGAATGCATCAGTGGCCTCTGTCAGTTCCGTATCAAAGAGGAATACACGTGCGTGTCTCGCTTTTGTTGTCACCGTTGTTACCAGCGAGAGCAGGAGCTCGATGTTGAGCGTATCCAACACCGA
>LKMJ01005350.1_pt1 | contig 12103 bp, 12 predicted proteins | sample 643391 | NCBI WGS metagenome assembly LKMJ01 (sample SAMN04112250, study PRJNA286221) | soda lake metagenome | biome: soda lake; feature: Kulunda Steppe; material: water; isolation source: sample PL-Br10 brine of Picturesque Lake | place: Russia: Kulunda steppe | collected 2010-07
CCCCCCCCACAAACACATACCTCTTTAAAGCCTCATCTTGGGTGCTTTGTGGTTCGTCCACTTTTGATCTCCCAGTTATTAACAACCTCTGCGTAATGTAATTTACTTTTAATCTCTACCTGTTGCACGTATTCGTTTGACGACCACCGAATCAGGTCCAATCAAACTGGCAGTGTTACTGTTAAAAGGCTGAGTCCATAGTGTTGTCTTTTGAGGCGCGGTATGAACTTCCTGATGCTGTTGAACTAACCACCCCAAATGCTGCGCCGTGCCTTCCTGCACATACAAAAGGGCTGTCAAAGGCCCAAATCTTCACATTATGGAGGTGTTGTGGTCATGCAGCTCTGTTCTCGAGCCCAGCCCGAGGCATACACGTTCACGCGGCCTCAGCTGTTCCGCTACTTGGCCCTGGGGTCTCTGGGCGTGGTTGGGGTCTCGGCCTACAGCGCAGAGTCTGACCACCTACGCCTGGCATGGAACATCCCTACACGCTTGATCCGCGACTGCGTGTGTGCTGTCACCATGATCCTTGGTGTGTGGGTCTCTGACCTCTGGTCCCTCACTCAGCAGGCATTTTTTTAAGGGGCATGTTCTCCCGTCCAATCATGTCCCTGCCTTCCCAAGTTTGTTGCACTCACCCAGCTCTTTGCCTTCTTTGTGTCCGCTGTGAGCTTGTACAGCTTGCACAAGGAACTTGATGTTTGTGTTGCGCAGAAGAGATCAAGCATCCAGTGTTACGCAGAGAGCAGTGCTTTCAAAACCTCTGCAGATTACAAAAAGTGCCTATCATCACAGTTGGTGGGCGAAGAGCGGCAGCGAGAGCTGAGCGCCTGCCACGAGAGGGGAGCAGAAAGGCTCCTGCAATTGTGCTTTGCGAATGGGGGCGTGTACACCAAGCTGGGGCAGCACATCGGCCAACTGGTAAGTGTCGGCAGGCTCCGTGCTGCTGCGGCTTGTCGCGCCAGCTGCGCCTCAGGTTTACTGGGTCCCAACTACATACAATGGTTGATGGAGCCAGTCATGATCTGCATGCATCGTGCGAGGACTGCTTAGGTTAACCTGACATGTGCGCGTCTGGCTTTAGCCGGAGCAGGGCGTGCTGCTGTGCAGCATCCGATCCGCACCTATCTCCAAGGAAGGCACGGGTGCCTCCTAGCATCTTGCTTTCCGCAAGGCGAGTCAGCAAGGCAAGCAGAATGTTTGAGACGCCTTGACCAGGCTGTAGGACTACCTGCCTGCCCTCAGCTGAAGCTGTTACATGCCCAAGGGTTGGGCCTTCCACCTGCTGCTTGATGTCCGCAAACAGCGGCCTGCTCCCTACGGTGTACAGGACCACCTGCTGCCTGAAGAGTACGTCTTGAAGATGAGGAACAACCTCCTTGACCGCTGCCCCGTTAGCAACTACAAGGAGGTGTCCAAGATCATCCTCCAGGTGGGCAGGCCCACTGCAAGCAAGGGAAAGGTTGCAACACAAGTGCTGCTTGTGCCCAACTCTGGTGCACTTGAGTTGTTCTGTGGTTAGAAGCATGCGCCTGGCCCTAGGAGTGGTGCTGCATGGCTTGGCCAAGTGTGAAGCCAGGATCAAGCCCTGACGTCGGGCAGGCTTGTGCTCAGCCAGGTGCACGTCGGTGGCAGAGCCCTGGCAGAAAATGCATCCTTGTTTGTGTGTGCCCGCAGGACTTCGGTTGTCACCCTGACAAGCTATGAGCTGGAGTTAACCGCTAGCCTGGCCATTAGGCTGACATGCATTTTTGTGCGCGCGTGCCTGCAGGATCTCGGCAGTCACCCTGATAAGCTGTTCAAGCGGTTTGAGGCCTCGCCCATTGCCAGCGCATCACTGGCACAAGTGGGTGTAGCCTCCCTGTCCCCATGCTCTGCCCCTGACCCGTATGCTGTGCCCCTGACGCATGCTGTACAAGGCTGGCCTGGAGCCCTGGGGGCAATACATTTCGGCTTTGCTTTACCTGCTGCAAAGCCAGATCCTATACAATTAGCAGCAAGCACAACATTTAGCTTGATGCCTTGTGGAACAGTGCGCTTGCCCCTTGGGATAGATTTGGGTTGGATGGTTGGGTGATTGGTTGGGCAAACCATCTTATCAAAAGTTCCACACAACCATTAGCCAACTCTTCAAATTGACAGCACAATTTCTTACACACTGCGCCCTGCACTACTTTGTGGCCGCAGCTCTTGCTAGCATTTACTACCTGATAATGATGCTGTGTTATTGCGCACAGGTTCACGTAGCAGAGGATCATGCAGGCAACAAGCTTGCTGTAAAGGTGCAGCATGAAGGATTGAGGGAGTCCGCGGATGCTGACATTGCCACCATCCAAGCACTGGTCAACATCGCTAAATTTATGTTCCCAACTTTTGACTGTGAGTGCCAGCCGCAGTTTGGGCCTGCAATGCAGCGCCTTTAGATACCTGTCAGAGCGAAAAAGTCACTTTGACTTTTGATTCTGCAAGTGGACTGGTTTTGCCTGTTACGTGCCTGGCTTGCGCTTTGCAGCAGTGGATCGCACTTAGAATGAGCAGGAATGCTTGGTGAATGTTAGTGGAATTCCCAAGGATACTTAAATGAAGCCCCTGCTTTTGCCCCTGAGGGGTGTGTTAGCTGTGTTTCTTCTCCAGGCCATTCTGTTTGTACCTCAATACCATCAACTCTGGTTGTCGAAGTTCAGTTGTCCAGTTTGCGCGCAATCTGCACTCTCGTCCTCCAAATCCTTGTTCACCAGGTGCTCATCAATGCCCATCAATGCTGCAGATTGGTGGCTTGTTGATACCCATCAATGCTGCAGATAGTGGCTTAATGATGCCCTTCAATGCTGCAGACCAGTGGCTAGTTGATGACCATCAATGCTGCAGACCAGCGGCTTGTTGATGCTCATCAATCCTGCAGACCAGCGGCTTGTTAATGCTCATCAATGCTGCTGAACAGTGGCTCGTTGATGACCATCAATGCTGCAGACCAGTGGCTTGTTGATGAGATCAAGCTGAACCTGCCCCGGGAGCTTGACTTCTTGCATGAAGCCCAGAATGCAGAGCGCTGCCGTGCAAACTTTTCTTCCTCCAGATCCAAGTTGCAAGACAGGTGGGCAAACTTGATTCAAAGTGGTGTACCTCTATTTGCAGGTCGCCCTCGAACATGCATGGGTTCATATCTGTGCAGATGTGTGCTGTTCATGAGGCCTGTGCCTCTTTATCTATCTGCCTGCCGAACAAATGGACGGCTCGTCTAAAGCCTGCCAGTCCTGGGACATAAAGAACATTCATCTCCACAATGCAGGAAGCTGTTTGTGAAACAAGGTACAGAAGTACCTTGCTGGCCTTGTAAATTCACACTCTTGAACGAGCACAAGCCCTGGCGGCACAGAATTTAATTCTGTATTGTTATCACCAATGCCTGAGCGCACGGCTGTGTACCCTCACACCGCACACAGGGTGCACATCCCGGAGATTTACCATGACAAATCAAGCCACCGAGTGCTGACGATGGAGTTTGTTCATGGTGGTGAGCACCGTGTGGGCGCAGAGTGACAGTGCCATGCGAACGCTGACCTTGGGGTTTGTGAAGGGTAGTGAGCACGTTGGGCTGCCCTCCTGAGTTTGTTGCCCCTGCAATCTCTGGTGGCCTCACTCTGCTGCAGCTTTCAAGTCACGCAAGTCATGCACGCACGCTGTTTCCGTACTGGACGCTCGGCGTTCCAACAGAAATAATACCTTCTGTATGCAGAAAGCGTGCTGGACCTGGCGGCCTTGCACCGGCTGGGAGTGAAGCCAGCAGACCTGTCTCGGACCATTTCCAAGATCTTTACCGAAATGATATTCCTATTTGGAGATGTGCACTGCGACCCCCATGCCGCTAATTTGCTTGTACGCAAGAAGGTGAGGCTTGCTCAAGTGTACTTGAAATTCAGGTGCTTGCTTCATCCGCTTGTAAGCGGTACCCTCAGTCTCATTATGATCTGTACTTCTGTCCATAACATGTGTTCATTGAACGTGTCAAGAAACAATGCACAGTCTTCCAGTTGTGCTGGCTCCTGTCGCTTGCTCTTTCCTTGAGAGATCTGCCTCTGATTTTGCAGAAGCTTTGCTGATTAAGGGTCAACAATCAAACTTAGGATGGGACGCTAGCTTGTTTGGAAGCCTTCTCATAAGTAGAGTCTTCAATAGTTTATTTTCTGGCATGGTCACCTGCAGGATGGGCAAGCTCAACTTGTGCTTCTAGATCATGGTAGGTCAATTTCATCCTTTTCTTCCGATTCAGCAACACACGCACACAAATGGCTATTTGCGCTGGGGTGCACACAGCATCAAAGAGGATCAGCTCAGACAGAGTTTGAGCCCCACCACCCACACTTGCAAGTGGACAATAGAACCTGCCTGGTGACTTGCTTGCCTTTGGCTGCAGCTTCTGAAGTGAAGCAGCCACACCAATGAGGCTTGCTTTGCATGCAGGCCTGTATCGTCGAATTGATGATGAGTTCCGACTCCAGTACGCGAAGTTGTGGCAGGCGTTGATATACGGCGACCCGGTGGCCATAAAGCAGCATGCTGAGGCCATGAATGCTGGGGACATGTACCCTCTATTTGTGGCCATGCTCACACATGTGAGGGAGCCGGAAGATGCATGCGTGATGAGATAGGAGAGATGGATAATGCTACTTGGAAGGCTCTCCTTTTGCTCTTATGTTCCCTGGCTGCAACATTTTGATATCTGTGCACCCATTCAGACAGCTCATGTGATTCATGAGGTCCAGCACCAAAGCTTTTTACATGATTTGCATGTGCATGAGCTTTGTATATCCTTTACGAGGCTGATGATGCTCGTTCAACATTTCATAATTAAATGGATAATGATTCTCTTGCTTTACCTCCCTGGTCATCAGTGATACAATTCCCATGTATCGCATTCATTGGTTGCAGAGACCCTGGGATCAAATTGTCAACGCTTCCAGTCCCGACCGCTTACATGTCAAAGACACCGAGGAGCACAGGCGCATGGTGCAGGTATGATTTCGCTGGGCCTCTTCTCTGTTGCTGGGCTGTTGCTTCTCTGTTGCTGAGTGTGCTGCTCTATTGTTGGTTGTGCTTGTCTATTGTTCGGATGGCAAGCCAGCGCAGCCTCACACATGTGGCAGGGTCAGCAAAGCTAGCAAGGCCTTGCATGCATGCATTGAATATCTAATGTACTTCCAGTATTGGATTTGTGGAGACATTTTGCTTCTTTGACTTTTGCAATAAAAACGATGCTCAAAAGAGGCAATTGTATGCAAGTTTTTGCTGTGGAAACTTGTATACCAGTGACATATTTATTTAAGGGCTTCAGATGGCAAGAAAGATTGCTGTGGCCCATCTCTCAAGAAACTAAAGACCCACTGTGCAATAACTTTGAGCAAACATTGTCAGGATGATAACGTCTGTGCACAATTAGATAGGAAGCCCAAGCTGTGAGACTGGGAGTGGGACATTGCTGTGACACTCACACAGTGGACTCGATTCATCCAGCACACTCCAGTCAAAGAGAACAGCAGAGACTCCCTCATTTCCACTTGCCCACATGCTGGGGCACTTGCATTGTATTTTGTCGCAGGCCCCTGCCATTGGGCATGCTGAAGACAAGGCAATTGCGCTGCAACGTATTATAGATATTATAGATACACCTGTGTCCACACCTGACCACGTACCCGCATTTTCATGGCTGCAGGCCCATGCAATGGAGCATGCGGTGGACATATCCACAATGCTCACGCGCGTACCGCGGCCACTCTTGCTGCTGCTGAAGACCAACGACTGCCTGCGGAGTGTGGACACATGCTTGGTGAGCGCAGCTTCTTGGGGTCTTGTACTCGTGCCTTTCCCTGAAGATTTGGGTGTCATGACACGTGCGCCAAAGACGTGTCTGACATACCCCCCATGCATGCCATGTTGTGTACATACATACACAGCATGCAGGTCCAACTACAGTACATGTTCGCTGGCATTTAGGTCCCATTGCCGACATGTGTATAAGACCTCTGGCTGGTGAGGCGAGCCTGATGCGTTTATATTTGTAGGCAATGAAATGTCTTGTGTCTTGTAATACCTGATTGACCAAATGAAAAACACATATCAAACCCGTGTGGTCACTAGATGCTGATGCCCTAGGATGTATTAAAGTCAATGCAAACTAACCAGCGGGCAGCATAGACAAAGTTCCACCAGATCCTCAGCTGCAACCAGCATACCAAGCATAGGAAGTCCAATCCGCCAAAGCAAATGATGCGACAGGTAACAAAGTTATTGTGGTGCTGCAGAAACAGCATGCTGATTACACCCGGCAGAGCCTCAGCAGCTTGTATGACAGTTGGCGAGGGCTGTGCAAAATGGCTGCAGGGGCAGCCTGTGAATAACATTGTCGTCACCGCTCGTGAGTGCACGCGAGCCATTGCCGAGGAGCGCCTGTCCCACACGAGTGCAACAGGTGCATGGAGGCTTCTAACCCAAGCCCTGGTTACTGTGGAGGTCATGCGGGTAGGTGGTATGATGACTGCAGGGCAGATCAGCCAGATGGTTGGGCTGCTTCCATAAAGCGCTGTCCAGAAAGAAGCTAGATCATGGGTTTAAGCCCTTGCCATGGAAATCAGCCTCGTCGATATGTTGGGCCTTGACAGTGGCATGATCATGACCTGTGCCAAGAGCCTACTTGCATTTTTCAGGAGTGTTTTTTTGCAGAGGTTGCCTGCCATTGATTCCAAGAGAGCCTCGCGTTGGACAACTCGCTTGCATTTAGCACTTGTCTTCGCTACACTGCAAGGGCAGATTGGGATGTTTTCCATGTGCCGAGCAAATTATGAAATGCTGACCCTGGATTCTCTTGCCTGGCCAAACACTGTCAGGAATAAACTCCAACAATCCAGCAGGCATGCATAATGCTAAGGCAAACGCTCTTCCTGACATCTGTCTCTTTTGCACGTCAGTCATCATCTTCACAGCTGATTAATGATGGCAGTGGCTACGCTTATTGCACATGGACAGGTCGAATTGCGGATGGCCTTGCTCCGCTTGCTTGCTTGGACGCCACCATGGGCTTTGACGTGGCGCAGACAAGTGCAGCCCCCCAATGTGCCTGGCTCCCCTCTAGCTACAGGTGCAGGCGCTTAATTGATTCTAAGATTTAAAATCAATTGAGTCACCAGGCTGTGCAAAATCCTGGTCTTGCCAATTCAGTTTGAGTCCCATGTAGTAGCCACAAGAATTATGTGAAAAGTTCATCCTTATACTATTGCTGTGTATACTTCAAGCAATGCATCCCAATGCATCCATTCATTGTTATCTCACAACTGTATTTTCTTATGCGCATTTTAATCTATACGCGGTTGCCCATAAATAGATATGCATAGGCGGTGAAGCACCCTCGACATCAAGCAAGGAAACGCAGACACATTGGTGCCCATTACAATACTGTTCAATTGCCATGTGTGCCGTGTGTTTGATACCACCGTGGGTACCAAATGTACCTTCCCAGCGCGTTCGAGTCTATGATCTGGTCTAACAACAATTCCTTTTGATTAATATTTGATTTGGATGTGCACAAGCTGAACAATGCACACATCTCGCCTGGCAAAATTTTCACAACTTGATATCATTGGCATTTCAAGGGAGTCACTTCAGACAGTGTTGCTAACTCTGGCAGAGGCCTGGCATGGAGTCCCTCGGAGGGAATATCTGCACAAGAAAAGGAAAAACCGTGCAAGCAGGCACAATTATACCCCCTACCACCAATTTAGGAAAAGGAGTCACCTAAATTCTGCTAGGATGCCTAGTAGGAACTGTATAACCGCTCCACCATGTCGTGCTGATAAACTGCTGCAACCAATTCAGACTTGTGGCATGCCATGCCAGTGGCCATGAAAGGAGTTTAAGCAGAATTGGCATGTGGACTGGCTGTGGACTGCGACAGTGTGCACCATGCAGACAACAGGTCGCCCGCAATGAGACTACGGAGTCTGACACTTTTGTCCATATTAGGTTCTCTCTGGTTAGCCTGTGGACAGGCAAGGTCAGCACTGCATGCAGTCCACTGGCACTCCTTGACTCGACAGGCGCTGCCTGTAGTCAGTGACAGCTACTAGACGCCCTTTTGAAAAATCCAAATGCCCTCAAGGTGTTGGTCTGGAGCTGGGGGCGGCTTGTCACCCTCCAGATCCTAGAAAGAAAGAAAAACTACGCAAGCAGCAAAAAGCTCCTCGCATCAATTTAGGAAAAGGGGCCACAAGATCCTCACTAGCTCTTCCTTCTCCCTAGTGGAAGAGACTTTCAGTTCTTCTGACCAATGTGCCTCCTTTTCCTTAACTAATGTAGGGAGTGGTTTCACTGCCCAAGCAATTTTTCATTTTCATTCTGCAATCAGGTGGCGATTGATCTTCTTAAGCATCTTCTTCTTTCAAACACCCTTAACTGCAAAAACGTGGCTGCACTCTTACAAGGGGACTTATTTTGTGATCTAAGCACTGCCAGTATTGGCCCACCAAGTCATATACTTAGGTGATAAACCTACAGACAACTGTCGTCTGATTCCCATGAACCTCAATTTGAATCTATACACACAATTAGTTAATTATCACAAAAATGAGTAGTCAATTACCATCACGACTAGCTACTATGAAATCCCAGATTCCTAAACCGTACGCCGCTAAGCAATGCAGGAAAGCAATGTTCTAACTACATTTGCCGAAGTTCCTCCTTCGAAGCCTTCAAGGGCCAGATACCTCAATTTCAAGAGAGAGGTCAACAGTAAGCAGGACAGCAATGGCGATGGCAAGGCAGAGCAATACAGGCCATCAGGTGATCAGGCTTCTCACACAAAATATATAAGAAGCTTTAAGCTATCCAAATGGAAGGTTGAGTTCGAATGCAAGTTTAAAGAAAGCTGCATGCTTGACCACGAGGACACTGAAAACCAAGAATTAAAGGGGACGCTCTTTGGGAACTTTGAAGTAGTCCACAAGATACCAGCCGTCGTTTGCCTTTCCATGAGCAGGACACCAACGCGAGGGCACAGACAGGGTGTGCGCATATGGAGCAGGGGGCAGTTGGGACTGCAGCCTGTGGATGCCTGACTGTTGTGGTTGCTGCAAGCCCAGGCGGCCCTGAGTGCCCTGCTCTTGGGCAGCCCCGTTCATCATTTGGGGAAATGCCGCACCGCTAGGGGACCAAGCAGGGGCCTGCCTCCAAAGGGTGGGCACTCTATCCAAGGCAAGCGTGTACACTTCAAGGTCGCCCTCCCTGCATGTGTACAAGCCGGGGCAGTGCCTTGCATGACCCTCTGGCCTTGCTATGCCAGCCTACAGATCCCCTTGCACAACACTCCTGCCATGCTACCTCTGGAAGCCACAGATGAGTTGACCCTGGTAAGTGAAGGTAGGGAAAGGTAACCACTTGGCTGTGCCTGCCAAACAAATGGGCTGCTGAGCTTAGGCATGAAGAGGCCTGCAACCTGGACCTGGAACAAATAGTAGCACTGAGGCGCCTGGGGGGCCTTGGCATAGTGGAGGCATATGGTGGAGGCCTAATGGAGGCCTGGTGGGCAGAGGTCTGGTGGAAGCCTAATGGAGGCCTGATGGGCAGAGGCCTGGTGGACTTGGGCAGCTTTGCCGTGTTGCACTTCCAATCAGCAGCACCAGCCTCGCCACGCCGCAGTGCATGGTCATGCATAGGTCAATTAATCAGCAGGTCAACTATGCACCAGGTCAATTGTGCACTAGGTCAATTATGCACTAGGTAACGTATGCACCAGGTCAATAATGCACCAGATCAACTTTGCACAGGTCATGTGTACACCAGCTCAGAAATGCTGCATTTGAAATGCACCTGCCTTGGTGCGTGGTGTGCCCAGATGACCATGCGCAGAGGAAAGAGCGCCCTTACTTGGTGATGTGCATGCGCGTCATGGACTTGTAGTGCGCCACCCTCAGGGACGAAAACGCCTCATCGTAGTGTACACCGCAGAAGCACACGGACACGTAAAGGTAAATGCCAAATACGAGGCCCACTGCTGGGGTTGCCAGCAGCCAGAAGTAAGCCAGCATGCCGCCATAATACAGCAGCGCCTGCACATGGGGTGAGAGGGCAATGCAGAGTGCACTCAATTTGCTGCCACATGGGATGGACTGCACTCATTTGCTGCCAAATGGGATGGACAGCGATCACTTGCTGCCAAATGGGATGGACTGCGCTCACTTCCTGCTAAATGGGATGGCCTGCGCTCATTTGCTGCCAAAACATGTGTGTGCAGTCCCATTGACTGCTTGACCTAATCCTAAAAGCAATATTGAGCACTTCCATACAGTTCCACCGTTACTCCCTTGCCAAAAGGGCTGTTATCCAGGCCAATACCTGGACTACATGCTTACGTGCAGTGAAAGGGCTGGGCAATGTTTGTTTTGCCAGGGTGTGTATCCAAGAAAGGGGTAAAGTTGACCCCCGGGTCAGTTTCCCCCATCAAAACTTATTTAACCAACAATTCAATAACAATTGATTTGAGATGCCTGAAGCGATTACGAACTTACCTGCAGACGTGAAATGACTGCAAGGGACCCATTCACTGCACACATTGTGGTGCGTGTAACAGCAATGGCCTCTGGGATGTCAAAAATAGCCATGGCAACCTGCCCAAGCACGAAGTGAAATCTCATTACGGCACGACCCCACGCTATAAACAGGCAGGCGCGTTCATCACCTTTGGGGCAGGTTTGCTAACTATGTGGGTAAAGGCAACCAGTCGTGAGAAGAGCGGGATTAAAAGAGCTTGAGAACCGCACATTTCAGCGAAAGCTTACACCCGCCCAGCATTAGATCCTGAATTGCTGTGCCTGAACCACACGTTCCATGCTCACCTTGATAACCCCAGGATAAAGTCCAAGCGTCACCCTTTCTAGTAAAAAGCGAAGGCCTTGTGGGTCTGGAAAATGGACCTGCTCATACTCTCGGTACCATCTGCGCACAAGTACAGGCACTCACATGTCCGTAGCGAGGACATGCATGTAGCTTGGGCAAGCAAATCAGGCACCATATCCTGCATGGCTTTATCCATTGCTTAGTAAGGCAAGGTTTCAAACACGCACGGCATCAGGCATACCCCCAAGGCTGTGCTGGCATGCGGCCGGCTGCCACTTGCCCTAAAATCAATACAAGCAGGAAGGACCGAGCCGACTGAGGCCAAAAATGGAGAAAGCAGCTGCATTCAGACAAGTACTGCAGGACGCCCTCAGGCATTACTCGTCCTGCAAACAAAAGCACCGGCCCTCCATTGGCTCTCATTGCGCTTACCTGAACAGGGAATGCATGCCTTCTTTGCCAAGGTTCTCGTGCCTGATGCACATCTCCACGCCCAGCTCCAGCAGCAGCATGAGGGAGACGGCAGTGCTCAAGTGGGCCAAGGCATGCGCCCCCGCAAATAGGAGCTGCAAGGGCGGAGCACGGCGGCACATGGTGTTTGGCGTCCAACAGCTACACACAAACGCATACACTCACACATACACACATTGCGTCGCACAGCCCCAAAGCGGTGAGGCTGTTCCATATCATGCCACCTGTCTACAAGCTGTCCACAAGCCAAGGATTGCTCCCAGACAGCCAGCCTCAGCCACAGCCACAGCCAACATCAGCCAATGCTAACAGTGCCAACTTCAGCCTCAGCCAACAGTGCAGAAGCTTCCGTGCGCAAATGCACGACCGCAGCTGCGCCGCGTATCAAGCAGCCTTGCTGCGCTGTGGACACACTGCCATACAGTGCCCTGCTGCTGCACCTAGCACAATAACCATGCTGACCTAGGGTAGCTCCCCAGGGCAGAGCCACACACACTTATGACCAGGCACACTTTTGACCAGAGGCCCATTCTGAAACCAGCTGGAAAAATGGGGCGAGCACCACGGTAGAGCACCACGGTACAGGACCACGGTACAGGACCACGGTACAGGACCACGGTACAGGACCACGGTACAGGACCACAGTACAGGACCACGGTACAGGACCACAGTACAGGACCACGGTACAGGACCACAGTACAGGACCACGGTACAGGACCACAGTACAGGACCACGGTACAGGACCACAGGA
>LKMJ01005351.1_pt1 | contig 12102 bp, 12 predicted proteins | sample 643391 | NCBI WGS metagenome assembly LKMJ01 (sample SAMN04112250, study PRJNA286221) | soda lake metagenome | biome: soda lake; feature: Kulunda Steppe; material: water; isolation source: sample PL-Br10 brine of Picturesque Lake | place: Russia: Kulunda steppe | collected 2010-07
ACACTGTCCCACGAGGTATCAAGCCAGTGCCCACACTGTCCCACGAGGTATCAAGCCAGTGCCCACACTGTCCCACGAGGTATCAAGCCAGTGCCCGCCAGTCCCACACTGTCCCACGCCCGCCAGTCCCACACTGTCCCACGAGGTATCAAGCCAGTGCCCGCCAGCGTGCGCCCCATTGCACACAACGGCCATCCCACACAAGGAAGACAGTTGGACCGACCCACAGCGCCAAAAGCCCAGGCAGTGCACGTCGTGGGTTATCAGCTCATGAGCATCGACGACTGAGCCATCCTGAATCAGGACGGGTCCCTGCCACCCGCAGCGCCTTGAGTGCGCAATCAACATTGTCTACAGACGTTTGCATTGCCTGGCAAACACACGCACAGTCATGTGCGGCAGCCAGAGGCTCCTGCACTCACCAGTGCACTTTGCAACCCTCACCACATGCAAATGCACGCAAGCACACACAAATACACACACACGCGGATGCATGCACGCAACCACACACACAGGGCACCCCACCAGCTGCAGCACCTCCCCTCCCCTCCCACCTCGGCCACAATCGCACATATGCAGCGCTTGCTGCCGCGGCCCTCACCTGCGGCTCTGCCCCCACCTGCAGCCCCCTCGCCCCCGATGGCTGCCGCGGCGCTGCCCGCACCCTCAGCGCTGCCTTCAGCATCCAAGGCCTGCAGGTCCTGCGCGGCGGCACAGGGACGCAGCAGCTCGAGCGCAGCAGCAATCAGGCATCGCCGCCCACACCGCCTGCACTCCACTAGCTGGTTCCATGAAGCTTGCTACCGCAGCAAGAATGCTGCATGCCTGCACGCCCGCCCCAGCACATGCTGCGAGGAAGGTTTGTCTCACACCTCATCACGCAAGAGCCGGGGGGAGGGGTGTGTGTGTAAAGGCCCATCGAGCGCCAACCCGTCGAAGCGGCAAGTCTGCATCGCAGACAAGATCAGCCCTCCATGTGCAGCACGGCTGTGTTGCAAACACGTCCTTCATCAGCAGCCAGCCCTCCCGCCCAGGATAGCACACGCACCTGCCCAGACGCGATGCGCGGGACATCCGGCCGCCACTTGTGGCCCGGCAGTGGGGCCCCCCCGCCGCCTTGCCCAAAGGGGCTGCTGCCCAACGATGCGCGCTGCGGGAGCTTAGCGCCCGTGAACAGCGGCGGGCCCTCAGAGCCTCCAGCTGGCGTGGGGCTGATGCTCTGCGAGGGGCATGAGGCAACGCGGCGCAAGGTTCCTCACTGGCGTGCGTCCATTCAGGCAGCACGCCAGCCCTGGGAGCGTGCATAAGGTATTATGTCACATCGAAAAGGTGCTCAGCATGCCCTCCCTCCCTGTGCAGCGCCATCCTCTTTCAGGGCTGTGCGGGCCCCAGCCAGCCTCTCCCCCCAACTGCCCCCTACCCTTCCCCATCTGGCACACTCACATCCACGCTGTTGCGCGTTTGGGCCCGCTGCCCGCCCACAGGTGGCCCACTGTGCTGCAAGTTCGCCTGGTTGTTGAACAGCCGCCGCAGCAGCCTGCGCACAGGGGCTAAGCCACCTTGGCGCTGCCCTCTACTGCTGCTGCTGCTGCTGCTGCTGCTACACAAGCTCTGCTGTAGGCTGAGCGCGCTGAGCTGGCGCGACGTCACCTGGGGCGGAGGACCTACCGTAGGCAACAGCAAGCAGGATGGGTTGTGCGCATGTGCATGTTCGGGGGTTGTTCCAAATGCGTGCACATGTGCACGTGCGCGTAAGTGTGTGCGTGTACTGAAGCGTATGTCTGTGCGTATGTCCTGTCACAATTGCGCTTGCGTGCCAATGCGCCAACAGGGTGGTGTCACATCCCTTGCATCACACACGTCACAAACCAGATGCGTGCGTTTGCATGTGCAGTAATTGGGCACCATAAATTTAAGCCAGGGAGCTGAAATTGTACAATCCAAGGCGCAGTCCCTGAGCATCCTGCTGTGTATGCATGTGTGTGCATCATTGACTGTAACTCCTCATTGGCGTCAGTCAAATCCTTGGGCAATAGCCAAAGTAAGCACCTCACAAGCCTACAAGGTGCTCAACCATGAAACATAATGCAAAAATGCATGCACAACTTCACGATTGAAACCGGTGTGAATCGTGCAGCTCCAACAACCCTGGTTTCTTGCACTTACCCTGGCCTTGGATCTGCCTCCCATTGTGGATAGCCCCCACTTTGCTTCCACGAAGGGTGCTTGGGAACAACATGCACACTATTGCTGTGATGGCGAGGGATGGGGGCAGGTCCTTGAGGGATTGCAGCAGCTCGAACCGCGAATAGCCAAACCTTGAGGAAAAGGAAGGGAGCAGGGTTTTGAACTTGCTGAAATTGGGCTTTAGACTGTGACTTCATTCTCTGTATTAAACATCATGTCTGAGGATCCATGATTCATTGGCACAAGTGCTGACAGTGCTGCAAACACGCCGCCAACGTGCACGCAAAGTAGCAGTAAGCGGCTGACTCAGACGCAGCCGTGGCCGTGCGCTGTGACCAGTGAAAGCAAATCCCTTCTCACTCACCACCAAGAGATAGCTGTCAGACACAAGTGCACTGAGCACAACATGAGGAGGAGACAACGGTAGGCCTTGTCCGTTCTGACAGGACCTCCCGGGGGCTCCTGGGGAACACTTCCCGCTGCCGGGGCGGACCCAGCACCTCTTAGCATCATTTTATGTTAGTGAGGGTTAGATGTTGGAGCAGCTGAAACAGCTGTAGTAGCGGCCACAACGCCCTCCGATGCGTGAGTTCCCACTCGGCACCATTGTCAGATTGCGGGCCTCAGAGATCTAATTTCATAATAAAAATACAACACGGCATTTTCAGATCCTTGGAACCACCTGCTGCCCCTGACGTGACACGCCTTATCCTCTGCCACGGTGAATAGATCCCCACAGGGAACAGGCCACTTCATTCTTTGTCAAAGATTGCAAATACATGACCATGAGCTACTTTGAGCTAGAGGTACAACAGGAGAGAGGCCCTCAAACATCACACAGCGCAGCATACAACAGCGCATCACTGGAGGCTCACAACCGGCTAAGCAGCCCTTGTACGGCAGATACAGCCTTGAAACCTAAACCATACAACAGCCCATCTTTTGAGTACATTGATCAGGTACTGCACAGGTCTTGGCAAGTTGGTTAGCAGGCACACGCTGCTTTGAGCACTCAAAGAGATGATCAAGATCAGGATCACATCCCCACAAGCTGTATCCTCTCACGCGATTCGGCGCGATGCAGCAACCTTTGCGCTCATAATGCTGGAGCCCCAGACTGTTCCAACTCCAGCTGCGCGGCCTTCCGGATCTCCTCAACGTCTGCCTCACCCTCGAAGTCTGCGCAGGAGTGAGGGTGGTGGGGCTCTCAATCCTCCAACACAAGAGTCAGTCAGAGTTAGTCAGAGTGATGCTTACAGCATTACACGTCACATGTACTGCGCACGCTGCAAATGCTGAGCACACAGTGAAATATATGATATCAGCCTAATTTCCCTTCGATACATGCAATTCAACGTGGCTGTGCAAGGTGTTAGGGTCACAGGGCTCCTCATGGGAGGTGGGTGATTGCAACATGGGGCAGTTGCTCAAAAGTTACCACCAGCATCAACGATGCCAGCAGCAAAGTACCCACCCTCCTCCTCGCCCATGTCCTCCTCATCCATGAAGTTGTCTAGCAGGTCAGGAGGTGCACTGCCCAGGGCCACCCGAGTGGCCTTATCGATTTCTTGAGTAAGCTCGGGATCAGCACGAATGAATTCCATCGCCTTCTCACGTCCCTGTTTAAATGAAGGTCCAAGGGCGAGACAGATGTGCTCATCCTTTGCCAACAAGATCAATTTATACGTCATTGCTGCTAGCGCTAGTGCTGGTGCTGGTGGTGGTGCTGCTGCTGCCCCTCCAGATGCTGCTGCACATGGCTGAGCATGAACACTACCGGCATTTTGTGTCCCTGTTCCTCATGACCTGAAGCACACAGACTGTCATGTCCAAAAAATGCGGGCCATCGCGTCTGCCGTGCTTGTTTGCTTGCACTGTCTTGGTTGAACGTGTCGATCTTACATGTTTGAGTCTGCACCTATGCATCTAGTGAGTTCTACACATTTGTGCTCACCTGCCCCAGCTTTGTATCTTTGAAGCTGTAATAAGAGCCTTTGCGAATTACAACGCCTGCCTTCTCTGCTGCATCCAATAAGCTTCCCATTGTGTCGATGCCGCGATCAAACCTGAGGTCCAGCATGCACTCCCTGCAAGCAGCACCCAAGCGGTGCCCGAACATGCTTTGGTCGTGTCTAATGCGATGGCTTTCACACGTGATGTCCACACTGGCCTTTGCACTAGAGCATACCTTTCCAGACTGAAATATCTATCCCTTAAAGGAAAAATTGCAGCGCCATGCCTTGCATGTAAGTAGTACAGCTGTTCCTGTATGACTCGTATGCTCCCTTGCAAAACAACTCTTCTAGGCCTGAGACTTCCCTCATGCTCTGTGCCTCACCTGAACGGAGGAGCTACTTTATTCTTGACCACTTTGCACCGAATCTGCAAATGCATGATTGTGCACGGCAATGAAATTGATGAAATTGTGCCTATCCATCGAGGAGTAGGTTCGCTAAAGAGGCTGATGAGTACCTAAAAATCCTGGAAGAAGGTCATCCATCAACAAGCAAACATCCACTCAGACTTTTACACGGAACTGGAAAAACTGGACATGGAAAAGTATAAATTTACCTTAATGCCACTGGCATGACTTGTCGCCGTCTCACTGCCCAGAACTTCTTTCTTCCTCACATCCAGCCGAACCTGATCAAAAGCACCATTAAAAAGAGGCCTTGGCTCACACAAGGTCACTATTGTTATGTGCTCTCAAAGAATAAGCTGATGGTCTGATCTTGGATGGCCGACACGAAACAATTTGAGTACATTAAACAGTTGCGGAGTTTATTGTTTTGCCTGAGTCAAAGATGCTTAACAAATACTAAGAAGGTGCGTGTAAGCATCCTCTGTGCACACCCGTGAACAACCTACTCACCGAACTGTAGAACTTCAAGGCATTACCGCCACTGGTGGTCTCTGGGTTTCCATACATTACACCAACCTGCACAATGAAGAAGAGCAATGTCAGGCGAAAGCCAAGATAAACAAGCGCTGGTTGCCAAGGTTGACGAATCTCACTGTTAGTACTTGATGCACATGGATGCACATACACGCATCCTTGCTCTCACCTTCATCCTGAGCTGGTTGATGAAAATTAGGGTACAATTGTTCCTTGAGGCTGTAGCTGCAAGCTTGCGCAAGGACTGGCTCAAAAGGCGGGCTTGCAGACCAACCTGTCAAGCAAAAGACAGATCCCAAGGCTTTGACAGCTTACTTACAGCCTAGCTAGTAAGCATAAATGGGCACACGCCGCTCTTGAGAGCAAAGGCATGTTCAACTATTTGGGGGGCTGACCAAGTCCTGCAACTGCACGCTTGCAGAAGCTTCACGCGAACCACATGCAACCCCTTCGCACCAGGGAACCAGGCTTCAACCAGGGAACCTTGCACCAGGGAACCAGGCTTCAACCAGGGAACCAGGCTTGCACCAGGGAACCAGGCTTGTGATACGATGGCTTAAAATGGTGGGCTTGCACCAGGGAACCAGGCTTGTGATACGATGGCTTAAAATGATGGGCTTGCACCAGGAAACCAGGCTTGTGATACGATGGCTTAAAATGATGGGCTTGCACCAGGGAACCAGGCTTGTGATACGATGGCTTAAAATGATGGGCTTGCACCAGGGAACCAGGCTTGTGATACGACGGCTTAAAATGATGCACAGGGTTGCTGTTGCAGCAGGCCTTGCAGGTGCTGCACACAGTTGCGGCCTCTGGGCGAGGGTGCACGATAGATGGATCCATGCAGACTTCAGATGCAGCAGCGTGCATTCACAGCCTGACAGCTGCGCGTACACTCTGAAGCCTTAGCATGAGCCTCGTAGCGTACATGTTGTATGATTTGTTGCGATTGCCTTGAGCAACTTCCCTTTTTCCTGGGCCAGCAGAGCATGCGCACACTGCGCACATGGGGCACATGGGCCTGCAGAGCACGTGCACGCTTGCACAGGGGGCACAGGGGCTCTGGGAGAACAGCAGTGCGCCCTCCCTAGATCCCCAGCATGTCAGGCGCTGCGCATACGTGTCGGTTACATACACCCACACCCACACCCACACCCACACACACGCACACTCACACTCACACCCACACACAGCACTGCGCACAGGGGCGCATCACAAACAGGAGATGCAGAGGTCTGCACGCACCCCGGGCGCCCCAATTTCGCCCTCCAGCTCCGCCTTGGGTACCAGGGCCGACACAGAGTCTACCACAACGAGGCCAACGGCTCCGCTGCGGGCCAACTCATCGAGCACATCCATGCCTGCTTCCCCGCTCTCTGGCTGGCACAGCAGTAGGTCGTCCACATTCACCCCCAGCTTCTGCGCACGTTAACACCCATGTGCACGCATGAGGACACACACGTGGCCGGCTTGCACGCTGTAGATATGTGCACGGCAAGCGCAGGAGACAGGGATGGCATGTGCAGCGGCGGAGGTTGGTACAGCCTGTCAGCGTGGCAGGGGGCCTGCAGCGCCAAGTGCTAGGTGTGCGGCACATGTGCCTTGGTCGCATGCATTGCAGCCATCCTACCGTGGCCTTGCTGCAGCACGCTTGGTCCCATGCCCAGGCATGTAACAGCCCTTCCAAACAGCCGCCATGCTTTACCAGCTGGAAGCGGCTGCTCCCCTACTGGGGCAAGGCTGCCCAGGACTCACTGCTGCAAAGCTGGGGTCATAGGCGTGCTCCGCGTCCACAAGGCACGCGGTCTCGCCCAGCTTCTGGATCTCGGCAATGGCATGCATGGCCACTGTCGTCTTCCCGGAGCTTTCTGGCCCAAAGATCTGTGTGGGAGTGAGTGCGAACAAGATGGAGGGGCGTGTGGGATGCGCAGTGTTTTTGGGTGGGAAGGCCAGGGTGCATGTAGGGCAGGGGTGCACATAGGGCATGGGGGCATACTGCGCGCGCTCTGCTGTCGGAGGGGCTGACCCAAAAGTTCATGTGGGGCGGGCACAATGAGGACAATGAGGACGCAAGGGCTTCCAGCCGCTCACCCGCCGTACAGCGCAGGCACATGCCATCCGATTGCCTGGGGGAGGGTGTACAATACACATGCCTCGGTGCAATAAGTGTCACACAAGGTTCATGCGCCTCACCTCAATGATGCGACCCCTAGGAATGCCACCTCCTAGGACTGCGTCCAACATAAGGCTCCCACTTGTGAAAAACGATCTGTTGTGCATTCAGGTGTTGCAACAAGAAATCAATCAGTACATGGGCAGGTAGCTTTTTAAGCTTAGTTCACAGGGCATATACGCTCAAGTCATATGAAGGGGGCGCCGCTGCAGCAACAGCATGACTACTATCATGCCCGGCGCGTCCTTGGTGAAGGCGCACTGTGTTCAAACACACTTACACAGGCTCCTTCTCAATGTCTGACCCCCGCATGATGCTCATCTTGCCATACTTCATCTGCAACTCTTTCAGAGCAACCTCCAAGGCCTCTTTCTGCAGGGCGAGGTGGAGCATTAGAACAAAGCAGTCAAGGGCCATGCAAAGCCACGGGCATAGTCTACAGGGCCCATGGTCCTGGTATTAGGGCATGCTTAAGTCTAGACATATACCTTGCCGTCTGCATCGGGGTCAACAGACTTGGTGGGCCCTTTAGACGCGGTCCTGCGTCTCGCTTTGCACACTGTCAAGGCAGCTGTCCCATCTCCTTGCCTGCCCCTCCAAAGCCCGGTGCTGCTCACCCCACTGCTTCTGCCTTGCATGAGTGCAGGCATGGGGTGACAGCGCGGGCTGGGCGAGCATGCAGAGGACAATGAGGAGTGCGCCCTTTGAAGCAGCATCCTCTCTGGTGCCTGGGAAACAGAAGAATACCTAGCAAAATTTTAAGAACATAGAAGCACAGCAATTGATGTTTTCAACACCGGGGAAAGGAGCAACTGATCTAGGTTTCACCGACAGATAGCTCCACAATAACAAAGTCGGGGGGCATTGGCGCCAGCCTACAATGCGATAGTATTGCATTCTCGTTTCCTTCTCTGATGGGGCTGTGTTAGGTGCGGAGTCCGAAGCCCTCCCACCATTCCCCTCTCCCCCCGCCAGCATGGAGAACGCCCCGCCAGCATGGATGCCTGTAGTTTACAGAGGATTAGGCGGGCTTGATCAGCAGCAGGAGAATGTGGCACCCCTCAGCAGCAAGCCAGCAGCGGGGGAACTGCAAGTGCAGCAGAATGGGCTGAAGCGCCCGGCCTCTGGGGGCGCCAGCCAGCTTCAGGGCGACGCCACTAAGCCGCGAGTGGCCTTCACGGATATCACCAACCAGGCTGTGGGACGTGGCAGTGGCCTGGCCGCGGCGGAGGATGCAAAGGCAGGTTCTGGCTGGTCAAAACGCTGTTCAGTTTTGCCCTTCGCGCAGTCCTCCAGCCACAGTGCTGTGCTTCTGGTGAGCAGCACCCCATGCTATGCTGCGCATCGCGATGCGCTGTGCTGCAGGTGTCCAAGACCGCCGCGGTGACAGGTGCAAGCGCCCTGCAGCAGCACCAAGTCGTCCCCCAGCAACAGGCCCCGCCCTCCACATCCTTCGCCTCCCAGCTGCAGCAGACGCTGGGACCGCAGCAGTTCTGCGATCCCACGCTCATAGATCGAGGTCTGCAGCACGCAGGTGAGGCGCGGCTGTCCCGTTCCCCGGCAAACAGTCTCAGGCTGATGTGTGCAACCCCGTGTTGACTGTGCCATCCTGCGCTCCTCGCAGACAAGCGCAGGCGCGACTGGATTGACATAGATGCGCTCAATCAAGAGGATACGCAAGCCTGCAGCGCCTATGCGTCCGCCATCTTCGAACACTTGAGAGAGGCAGAGGTGGGTGCAAGACCCACCAAGGGCTGTGGGCTGTCCCGGAAATGGCCAGCTGCAGGCCTACCCAAAGTGGAGTTGAATACAGGAGGAGCCTTGCTGGGGCACCCGGCAAATACCTTTGCAGTCTTCAACGTGAGCCTCTCTTAGGGTGGAACCTTTCTTCTCCGCTTAATTGCGTGTTGTGGCGTTGACTTGCACGCCACCTGCCAGTTGCATGCCTTTCCCTTGGATGGGGCTCACACACGTCCTTGCACCACGCTCCATTCCTGTGTCGAGAATCTGCCAGACCCAGTTGCAAAGAAGGACACTTCTAGTCCGCCTGTGCAATCCGCTCGTGCACCTGGGTTAAGCAGAAACGCTTCGGGAAAGACAACATTTGGGCCATTTTTGTTTATCAAGTCCTCTGAATTTTGTGCCAGCATGCATGCACATGGCTTACATCCAACATAACATGGCTTACACATTTGGCATTATGCCTGCTCTCGCTTAACAACTCACCATAAGGCCCTTTCTTGAGTCCGTGGGCTTCATTCACTCTTCAACTTGTAACCTCTTGTGTCTATGAGGCTCACTCCCTGCCTGCAACCGCTGCGTCTGCCTTACTCAGTTGATTCGAAGGCCCAACGCTCTGTACCCTGAGGCGTACCAGACAGATGTGAATGCCAAGATGCGTGCCATCCTGGTAGACTGGCTCGTGGAGGTGGCTGAAGAGTACAAGTTGTGTGCAGACACACTGTACCTGTCAGTCAACTACATCGACCGCTTCCTCTCCATCCACCCCGTCCAGCGTGGCAACCTCCAGCTTGTCGGCATCGCATGCATGTGGATTGCGTCCAAGTACGAGGAGATCTACCCGCCCAATGTGAATGACTTCTGCTACATCACAGACAATACATACAGCAAGGAGCAGATGGTGGACATGGAAGAGCTGGTGCTGAAGAAGCTGAAGTATGAGCTCACTGTGCCCACTGCCAAGACCTTCCTACGCAGGCTGCTGCAGGTGTGTGCAGGCGAGGGGGACGGGGCAGGCAATGTTGTCAGGGGATTCAGGCAGCCGCTGCTGTGCAGAGTCATGTCTTTAAGTTACATACGGGCCATGAGGCCTACATGCACAGCACCCTATGCTCAGGAGCGCGTCTTAAAACTCAGATGCAAGTCTGCATAAGGCAGAGTTCCGGTAGAAAAGCGAGCAACGTCAGGCAGCAGTCCATGTTTCACAAGGCAAGGCGCTGAGGTATTGCCTGCAGTGTTTGCGCTGCAGGGCGCTAAGGAGCCAGCTGCAGCATCCTAAAAGGCTGACCTCTTGCAGTGCCTTCAGGGGGGGAATGCTCGAAGCTGAGGCGCCCCAAGGCCTTGCGACCTGCACGCATGCCCCTTGTCATTGTCTGCACAAAAAGTGCAATGCAAGACATCTCCATGGCAGGTGCACGCCTGCATCCAGCGACTGCATAAGGATAGACGTGCATGTCCATATGTGCTGTGCTGCTTGCAGGTTTGCAATCCTGACGAGTACCTGCACTTCCTCTCCAACTACCTGGCTGAAGCGGCGCTGCTGGACAACAGCATGCTGTGCTTCCTGCCGTCGCAAGTCGCGGCGGCCTCTGTGTACCTCGCCAACCTCATGCTGCAGCGGTCCCCCTGGGATGGCAACCTCCAGCATTACAGCACGTACAGCCCACGTGATATCAGCGCCTGCGTGCAAGCTCTGGTCACCTTGCACCAGTCGCTCTCTGAGAACACGCAGCTGGCGGCCATCCGCGACAAATACGCACACCCGCGCTTCCAGTGTGTGTCCCGCATCCCGGTCACCAACATCAGCCTGACGGTGTGAGTGGCTGGAGGAGCAAGCATGTCGCATACATATCCCTCCAGGGTTGCGTGTGCTGGATGCAAGGCGGCCCATGATCAGGTCTGGATGCCTGTGCATTCCCCATTCCTTCCATCTATTTGGTTAGCTTGTACATGTCCCCACTCCTTCCACTTCCTTGGCAGCCACAGTTGCCTGGGTAAACACCCCCTGCGAAGTAGCCCATGCAGATGAGGACAATTTGTAGGCTTGTAGTTGTATCAGCATTTGGATGGTGAAGAGGTTGTGTAGGTAGGTGTCAGGGGACCATGACCAGCCCTATTCTCCAGCCCAGAGTCCAATCAAAACAGTGAATAATGCTTGAAGAATGCCCCGTGTGGGTTTTGTTTGGTCACCATCGGCATCCCACCGCTTTATGTCCTTCTGTTTCGCCATTGCTGCAAATGGCCATTGTATTTCTTATTGGAGCAGTGCCCTTGCTTGCTTCTGTGGTGCATGCCCCTGCACATAATTTATGTGCTGCTGCAGCTGCTGTGTGCTCAGCTTGTTTGACAGGCTGTGTTTCGCCAAGCTCCATACCCAAACATTCATCGAGTTACATTTATCTTTGGAGAGGCCAGACGCCTCCAAGGGAGTCCCGACGGGTAAAAACGAGCATTCTATCTTCCCAATGTTTTCAAGTTTAGGGTGTTGCTACCACTGAGGGTGTTTTGGCCAAGGCAAGGCACGTAATTGTACCTGCCGAACAAGGGCGGCTTAGCTGAAGCCTACATCGTGAACCTGAATCTAGGAAGGCTTGAACTTAAGTGAAAGAACTAAGGAACAGGAATGATGTGCCAGACAAGGCGTCAAATGCAAGAGATGGTTTGGTGAGAAACAGGTAAAAACAGGTATGCCATTCGGGTAAGGGTCACAGCAGCATCTGCCTAGGGCGGAATATTATGACTTTCGTAGGTTAAGTTACAATGGGTTTACAAGATTACAAGATAAGGGTCAACCGCCAGCCAGGTCGTTAGGCTGATTGGTTTGTTGCAAGTCTTCGCCAGCCGAAAAATATTCCATAAGGTCCGAAATGAAATGGCAGAGTCTATTGTGCCGTTGAGAAAGGAAATCAAAGACAGTCTGACTAGGCAAGGCATGTGGAATATAAGGGGCCTCCATAGAAAAGGATTGGCAGAAAGGGGAGAAAAGGAAAGAGTACTTTCTTCTGAGAGAGCACACAAACAAGTCTTGACAGTGAAAAAGGACATGCACCTCATTTTGAACAGCAGCACAGGGACACTTGTCACAGTGGCCATTTCCACCGCGCCA
>LKMJ01005352.1_pt1 | contig 12101 bp, 8 predicted proteins | sample 643391 | NCBI WGS metagenome assembly LKMJ01 (sample SAMN04112250, study PRJNA286221) | soda lake metagenome | biome: soda lake; feature: Kulunda Steppe; material: water; isolation source: sample PL-Br10 brine of Picturesque Lake | place: Russia: Kulunda steppe | collected 2010-07
ACCTGAGATGGGAAGCCGATTATCCACCCTCGCAACCTGTGGGTTCGGGGTTCGAACCTCACTGGAGGCCACAACCGGCTAAGCTGCCCTCGTTCGGCGGATACAGCCTTGAAACCTTACCTTACCTACCTTACCTTCCACTAACACACACACACACACACGCACACGATACACACATGCACTCATACAACATACTGAGCAGACTACCCAATAAGGCGTTGCTCAGCCGCCTGAGGGCTCACTTCTTGGGCACCAGCTCATCCATCATCTCTAGGTGCGACCAAACGCTTGCAAGCGTATTTGCACACATCATTCCACTGCAGTCAATTGCATACCAGGCAGAGTCTCATGTCATTTCTGGGCACGCATGATCATGTGTTGGCCTACACAGAGTTAGCAGCATAGTACTTGAGTTTCCTCCTGGGTTGCAATTTGAGGCAATGTGAAAAGCGCGGGCAATCCCCAGTGGATTTTTTATGCAAGCTCGACCCACAACACAACTTGGTACGCGATTCCATTTTTGGAGGTGAGGTTCTGTGCCTGCCACTTGGACTTCCAGGAATTGAGATGTGGAGCCTATGAATAGGGAGGTTTGCAGCTGCATTCGTGCCGCAGAAAAATGTGACACAAGCATGCCAAGCGTAAACAGGCCCTCACTAAGGCGTCAAGCTTTTCACGCAAGCGAGGAGTGAGGGCGGACCACTCTGAAGCCATGTTAAACGCATGATGCGTCGGGAATTGGTGCTTAAGGTGATATGGATCAACACTAGGGCGCATGAACGAGTGCGCTCGCATGTCCCAAAGGCTCACAAGTCCCAAGGGTGCTCATATGTGTACCAAGAGCGGCAAGCGAGCATTTGTTCAGCAACAGCTCCATTGCAGCATGCTGGCTTGGGCACCAGAGCGCACCAATCCACAGCCGCCAGGCCCTGCTGGGATGAAATGTGTGCACTGGCACACATGCCCCCCTTGCTGTATGCCAGTCTCTTAGCTTCAATACAGCCTTACCTGGCTGCTGCGGCGGGTACACCAATCCCAGGCATGGTGGAGTCCCCACATACATACAGGCCGGGCACAGGCGTCTTCGGTCCGGGCCATCCCCCTCCGCCTGACGCAGAGATCCCAGGGCCATAGGAGCCTGATCGGGAGTGAGCGTGCCAGAGCAGGAAAGAAAGAGTGAGAGTTAAATGTTGAGTACAAAGCACAAAAGCAAGGAGACAGAAGGCAGAGCTGGCCCCATGTATTGAATTGTTGCGGCGCAAACAGGCGCATACAACGGCAACACCCACTGGGTTGTTACTCAGTAATTAACCCGTATTTTGTTGGCTGGGTCTTTTGGGCCAGGTGACCATGCTATTTCACTCGGCACATTTGATCCAGGGGGGGAAGGAAGTTCTCAGTAGGAAAGTGTGTTCTCAAACATTCCCCAGCCACTTGGGCAGCAGTTTGATGCAGCATCTTGCGAGAATCAGAGAGAGAGAGAGAGAGAGACCAGCAGTAGCGGTATGTTTATGCAAGTGTACCGCTTCATCCAAACCAGCACAAATGTTCAAAGTACGCCGACGCACCTCTGTGGCGGTTCAGGAAGCGCTCGTGCGTGAGGGGCGTGCCAATGAGGGTGACTTCAGCCCTGGCACGTATGTCTGGTATAACCCGCTCCAGAGCCTTCAATCGCAACCAGGCAAACAGTGGAACGACCTGATAAGCTCAAGCGCTGTTTCAGGCGATCGCTCCACAAAAAACAGGCCCGTCCCTATCAAGACACACAGACACACACGTTTTCAGCTGACCTTTTCAGCAAGCTGATCTCAAGTTTGAGATTAGACAAGGAAGAACACTAAGAAGGTAAGGGAGGACTCGCACAAAATGAAGGAAAGAGTCCTCTCGTCACAGCATGCAGCAGGGATTTTATGCACCCCTATTCCCTGCAACAAATGTTAGCTTGATGGCGCTGATATACTTGCCATCCCTGCCAAGGCCACCCACCTTCCACAACGGTTCAGCACGCTGCTCCTTGAGCGCCTTGTATTCTGCAGATTTTGTGTCCATGCCCTTCCAAAGGTCATAGGGCTCATTTGCAGCATAGTAGGCATGGACCACGGCCTTGCCAGGTGGAGCGAGGCTGGGATCAAACACTGCAAAGTGTGCACATATAGATACATTTAAGAGTATGGTTTGGGCCAAAGGAAGCAATGCCCATGAATGCTCCCCTGAGACACTGCCTACAGCTTCATAGACAGGGTCTTTGATGTACACTTCATAGACGAAGGAACAATGCTTCAGTTTCAGAATGCAAATCTCGTCATGGCGATCGGGGTGGTGACATATTGAGATGTGCACAAAGTGGTGTTGGGTGACTACATCAAGCAAGCAGCAATCTTGCACTCATCCTCCTAGCTTCATGACTAAACACCTACTGGCCGCAACCCCCATCCATTGGTTTGAAAGCAGGTGGCCATATTTGAGACATTATCAAGGGCCCTTTCCGGCCCTGCTTTGCAATCACCTGTAGGTATGCTCACAATGCACACGTTGTGGGGTGCAGGCAGGTCAGTGTAGAGGTCGTTGACAATGAGGTGATGGCACTCAAGGTCCTTTGGCAGGTCCTTGGCATCAATGCCCAAGTGCAAGTGGATAAACGAGTCAAGCTGCAGACAGCAAAGAGCAAAGTGGGAGGACGTGGGTCATTGGCAAGGTTTACACACTGATTCAGCGTTGACAGGCAGTTCTTCGGAGATGAGAGGAAGGCGCTTAGCCAGCCTAGCTGGAGCTCTGGCTCTTCGCCTGCTGATGCCAAGGACACGTGTGTGCACATACAGCAAGCTGCCCTCACAACATTGCCTCACAAATGCGCCTGCTGTGCGCATGTCCAGTCAATATATGAGCTGTGCATCCTGCACAGGGAACCCTTGCCCCCACTCACGGCAGGGGTCGCAGCCCGCTCTTGGCGCCATTGCTGTGAGACATCTTTGCTTGGGAGTAGCTTGAGCATATCCCTGGTCAAACAGCAGCAGAACCAGCAGCAGCACACTTGGCGCGAGCAAAAGCACTCCAAAGGGCAATCAGGGAGGGAATCTTCTGATTCATAGTTTCACCGCATCGTTTCCAGATAAATCCAGCTGGTCATCCGTGTTACTAGAATACATAGGGATGTGCCAGTAACCAGACTGGCTAGGTACCGACACACACGCAGAGGCTGCAATTTTGCGCAAGAGGCAAGTGCTAAAATAAGCTGGGAAGACACAAGGGCATCACGCACCCACCATACAGATGCATTGCTGATGACGCCTTTGCGAGCACGCAAGACCTCGCCGCCTCCAGTTGCGGATGCGCTTCCACCTGTCATGCTGCCACCAGCGCTGTCCTTCTTGTTGGGTTTGGGGCGCAGGCGCACACCAACAGCCTTCCCATCCTCCAAGACTATCTGTGTTTGACCAAGAGGGACCATTGTGGGAATGCAGACAAGGGGGGACAGCATGGGCGTGCACCATGCAATGCAAAGGATGCAGAAACTGCATGAAGCAACAATACCCAGGTAGGGTCAAGAGCAGTGTAAATCCCAGCGCTATACACAAGTGTCTCTAGGCAAGCTTGCATGTTTTGAACTAGCTGTAGACTGGAATGTTGCTCTGGCCATCACTGGGGGATGGTGCTGGTGGTTTGTCTTAAAGCTCTGTTCAATGCTAAAAACCATCAGCATCGGAGAGCATGCTCATGTTTCAAGCCATGCCACACTCTTGTCTGGGGCCTCTTCCTGCGGATGACACAGCTGAAGAGCTTTTCCTACTTGGCCGATCAATATAAGCAAAAGACCTGCCACACACCATTTGCAGGACCATCCTAGCAGGAATGCACATGCAAAGCACAGAGCGCAAGCAATTTACCTCATCAACGTGGCTGCTTAGCTTGAGCCCCCCTCCATTTTTGGTTATCCCTCGGACAAGGGCGTCAATGATAGATTTGCTGCCTCCCATCTGCAGAAGCACAAGGATTTATCTTTAAAAGTGTTGAATTAGAAGCTCTCACCAATCAAGCGTGGCAGGAAGGCACACGATAACTGTCCTGGCGGAACGTATACATCAGCATCCTCTATTTCCATGCATTAGCAGGGAAGCAACCCACCGGGTAGTCAATTGCTGACTTCCCAGCATTCCTGTCAGGAAGAGCAATCATAGTAGAAGAAATGAGTTGCTTTGCTTCACCACCAAGTACTTTACAGGGCTTGCATAACCAAAGATCAGCAAGCGTGCATGCAAGGACTTCATGTGCAAGCAATATTGTGAGGATGCTCACATGTGCAAGCAATTAAACATGGATAGCAAGCTTGCGTTTAGAATGCTTTCCAATTGGCACAACCGCAACATTCTCAGGTGCTTCGTTTGTCTTGATTCTAGTCACAGGACGTGGGGCAAGCTAAGTGGGGATAGAGCTTCACATACACACCTTTCCAAGAACATGAAAGCCATCTCAGCGCACAAAGTGTCCCTGCAAGACAGTGATCGGCAGCCGTGAGTTCGCCAGCACTTGAGTCCTTTGGACCACAGGCATTCATTGTTACTCAGGCAATACGTTCATGCACTGGCTGCAACTTTGATTAGCTGTGCTTAGCTTCTTAGAAGCTTTTTAGGTCGTACCTGCATCTCTGTGGCTCAGGATATGAGGCGCCCCTACCCAAGGTCCCACGCGAGATGTTAGTGGTGTGCACCAAGGGGTTACACTGCCATGAGTCCGCACACCCCCCCGCACAGCCCGCGGTGGGAAGCACCACTTACTCGGCCGTCCCGCCACTTACTTGGCCATCATCCCACTCACGACAAAGAAACCCTCCCACCACTTACCACCGCTCACCCCTTAATTGGCCGTCCCAACACTCACTTGGCCGTCATCCCACTCAAGACAAAGCACTCCAAGTCCAGGAACGCGCGCAGCCACTTGTTTGTTACAACCCGGTCAACCACCGCGCTAAACGGGCCCTGGAAGAGCACGCACGGTTGGCAGCAAGACATTGCGCTGCTGGTCAATTGCGTCATTCACCATGTTTCAGAGCTGAAGTGCCAACTGTGCAACAGCCCTACAGGCCAGCGACAGGACAGGAGGTGCTGCGAAGGTAACCATTGAGCGCACCATGCGCATGCACTGTGCGCATGCATGCAAAAGTGAGCGCGAGTGGGGCAGCGAGAGAGGCCATTATGACAGTCATGGCCAAAGCTCAGACTGATCTTGCTTTGTGTAATGGAGTGCATCACTCAGGACCCTCCTGCTGGCACTAGCCTCCAGTAGCCTGTCCTCCCTGATCAGCCAAAAATGGAGGCAGGAGCAGGCAAGCTTGAGGCGCAATGGCGATGATTGCCCAGCCAAGCAACGCTTCTGCATAGAAGGACACAGGTAGGAACCTGTCTGCACACAACCTGCAGCACTCAAGGGCTTACTGTAAGGGTGCCGGCCACCCCGGCTGTGGCCAGCATCTCTGGTCCCAGGAACCGGGCTGATGTGAGAAGCATTCCCAAGTCAGATCGTATGGCAGCCGCAGGGAACAAAGCAGCGCCCTGCACAAGGCATGGTCAGCCACATCTATGTCTGCGATTGCGTGCGTGTGTGCATGTACTCACGCCATCTGCATGTCTGTGTCAAAGTAAGTGCACGTGCAAAGAAATGACCACCGTGGGTACACAAAAGCCAGGCAGGCACAAAATGCTGCGCACAACATCACAGTGAGCACTTACTCCTCCTCCTTCCTCTCTTCATACCTGCTGTAATGGCTCCAGCTCCTTTTCCAAAGCCAGGTACTGCTCGAGCGCCTGGCGTCCACCCTGCTTCTCCACATTCTCAAGGTACGCTTGCCTACCAGCTACGCAAGGGAATACCCCATCCTGGGTGTAGACAATCCACTACATGCATGCGACCACAAATGTGCAAACATGTGTTTGCAGCCGAGACGAGTTGCTTTGTTTAACTTGTAGGTGCGGCAACATGGGAGAGCACCACTGACAGATCCAAACAAACTTGCTTGGGAAATGCAGCAAAGGCCAGCAAAGAAAAAGATGAGTACTGCTTCCACATCTGGCTGTGCTTTGGTTTTGTAGCTTTGCTACACTCACTTCAAGGATGCAGCAATTGCACCATATGTTGGACACTTCATCACATGATGCGCACTCAGTCAGGTGGCTTGACATCTTGCATCCTTACCCTATCGTACTGCTTGCTTGGAACCTCCTCCCCGACTGCATCAAGCACTTGTTTTAGTGGATTTGAGGACGTCCCTTTCTTATTGCTGAGTCCAAGGAAGAAAGAAGGGCCTGAGATGCGATGATTGGAAAAATTGAAGCTTGAAGCCATGCCGTGCTTTCACTGCACCCGGCGTGCACATGAGCGCTCGTTTGCTTGGCACTTCAACGCATACATATTTCTGTGATCGCTCGCTCCGACGACAAGCAACAAGAGCGGAACTAAGTGTCAATGCAATGTTGCGTAGCATCTGGCATTTGCATGATAAAAGTTGATTGGGTACAACTTTCAGGCCCAAAGTCTCAAATGGCATTTCCATGTTGCAAAACACCGGAACCAAGCAAGGCACCTTCTCAATACCTGCCGGTAATGCACACCTGCGTCAAAAGAGTAGCCTCCGATCTTGAAAGAGTGTGCAGCACCACCCGGTAAGTAATGGGATTCCAAGACTGTGACCTACAAACGGTGCGCACCGATAAAAATGGCTCAACGCAAAGAAAACGCAACATGCTAGACTGTGGAGTACTAGCAAAGGAGTGCTATTCAAAACTGAGAATTTCCTACAGAGTTTAAACAAAAAACTCCCAGGAGAGCTGCAGGCCTCTGCAGAAGTTGAAGATTGACGAGCCTCTAGCAATGCTGTGTATGATGCAGACGACTGCTGCTGGGTACTGACATGAACACCACAAAGCTAAGTAGCCAATTGGAACTTGTGAGCGCTTACATGATTGCGGACTTGCAGCAGACAAGAAGCAAGACCTCCCAAAAATCAAATACCTCTTTCCTCTAACATGAAATTCAACAGGACCCATGATGGTATGACCATGTATTACCTTGAAACCATAACGTGCCAGCAATGCAGCACAACAAAGACCTCCGATGCCTGCGAGCCATTCAATGGTCATAATCTAATCCATTTTTACAATGTAGAGTCTGATTTTCGATGCTTGTACAGCCATGAGCAAGCAGGCTGCATTTCACAAACTGGATACATCCTCTCACGGAAGCAAAGGCCATAATTCCCACATTTCCTGTTATCTCACTGACCACTTCCAATAACGATATAGTCTGGGAGATCCCCTGTTGGGTGCCCTCCTGTTGATTTCCTGTCCATGGGTGCGCTTGTGGCTCTGCATCTTGTGTGCACGCTCAAAGCACTGGCTCTGTTGACACAAAGGGATGAAAGTCTCTTATCAACCTCTAGATGCACACAAGTCCGGTTGTAGCTCCTCCTGCAAAAGGGCTTTGCTATTAAGTCCTGCCTTTGAGCCACGCAACCGACATTCTTTTGAATTGACATAATTAATGCGATTTGAGGAAATGCAAAGTTATGATAATGCTACGAGTCTGTTTGGTGTGCAGCAGTCTCTCAGCGTGACAAGGGTTTCCAGCACAAGTGAACTTAGCACATGCTCAACATTCCCACCGCAAACAGCCTTCTGTGCAACTGGGGAATGGTAGGGAGTAGCACTCATGCATTAAAGCAAGGTTGCGGACAGGTTGTAGACAGATTGAGAACGTGCCATTTGGGGAGCAAGCAATTTTGTGAAGACCGCACATGGACAGACTTGAATACTGCAGCTGATGCAGCGATACATCCATTCACAGCTGGTACTTTCCGCATCAAATAGTTCACACAGGAACATGACCTTACAAACAGGTTCTGCATGTGGCTCCTTAAAACGTACGCAATCCCTCAGTTCCCTCAGCAAGCGTGTGCTGCGTACAGGTCTGCTCAGCAGACAGCACGTGTTCCAGCCCAGCACACCTATGGTATGTATGCAAGCCAGGTTTGGGCCGACCCATTCTTACGACAGGGCAAATAAATGGACAATCCTTTACAAAAATGGCTGATGACAGTGCTCAAGAGGATTCTGATGGTCAAGGACACAACTCCTTCTTGGTGTGTCATGCGCGAATGTGGTCTAGAACCTCTACAGTTCAACTGGTTCCGGGCGGCAGTGCGGCTATACAATGCTTTAACCCAAAGCAATAGCTCCACTGGGAGAAAGATCTTACATGCTGACATGCAACTGAGCTCACGATGCAATGATTGTTGGTCATCCCACATCCTGTCTGCTATGGACGGTCTCACACAATCCTACTTGTTCAAGGAAAGGCTGCTGAAGTGTGAACCCATTGATCTTGGTCGTTTTGTTGTGGACCTGAGGGAGAGGCACTTGGATTATTAGACACCTTATTCTGATATAAATCCACGAGAGTGCAACAGCAAACGTTCCACTTACCATCAGTGGTGTGCCCTCCCTACCAGGAGGGCCCTGGTCACACATTCGCCTTACACCCTTCCTAGATACATGCTTCTTGATCTTCCTCGTGACGTCATTCGCAGCGTGGCTCGCTTGAGACTTTGTGCCCACACCCTCTAAATTGAAACTGTGACCTGGACTCACAATACCTCCCCGGCGCCCTAATTGTGGCCTGTGTAATGCTCATGATGTACAGGATGAGCAACATGTCCTTTTTCACTGCACCCATCCACACATGGTCTCTCTCCGAAGGACTTATGCTTCCCTATTTCCTTCCGCAGGCTTAAGCAATGTGTCTGCTTTTTTGGGCCAGGAAAACAATAAGCTATATTTCTTCCTTCATGCACTGATAGTTTTATATGATCAGGCTAGCAGTTGCACTTCTTGACAGAGGGCCATTTTCTTGTAACCCTTGAAGGCGCACATGGACAGTGAGCGCTAGGATTACGTCATCGTATTGTTCAGAGGTCACACACAAACTGCACAAGCACTCTATTCAGCATACCGCCGAAATCTGCCGTGCAAGCTTCTCCTTGAAGAGATACCTGACATTCGGCACTTCCTCGCATTGCACTGCTAGCAAGGTATGACTGTGAAGATCCTTCAAGAATGGCGCGCATGCTAGGCATGGTGGCTGGCTTCTGTACTTCTTCAATAGATCTGGAACAGGCGCCATCTGCAATTATTTTTCAACTTACTGCAGTGGTAGGGATACAGTCCTTGGTGTAGAACGAATGTATGATCTGGGGACATGCTCATCTCCCTTGATACCCGCCACCCGGGTGGGATGATCTGACACACACATCCAAGCCATCCCTTCCTTCTTACCTAAGACAGAACATCCCTAGTTTTAGTAATCTACTGCCTTCAAACATCTTCCGGTTTTCAGTCATGCTATTCACTAAAACATCTGGCTTCCAGACACTACCTTTCTTCTGATTTGAGCGTTTTTAGTGTTGTTTTAGGGTCGCAGGCCTTTTAGGCTTCAGCTAAGCTGCCCTCGTTCGGCGGATACAGCTATGTAACCTAACCTCTAGTACTCTACCCTGATTGGAAGCAATGCTCTGTTCTGATTGGGATGGTTGGTCACCATGGTCACCATAACAGTGATTCGGCGTGCTAATGTTCACATTATGCAGTCGTACCTGCATTCATCTAGACGGGTGCGGCAATTCTACAGTTTAATAGCCATCCATCACAAATGAACAGGTCGCAAACGAATACTTGTTACACAAATTGTCTTGGGCAATGAGTCAAGGACGTTCTCAAAAGTTCGGTACCCTGCAAGACTGGCATGTGTGTATGTTGTGGTCCAAGGCCTCGCTCAACTCACATGCCCAGGCTTCCCGCCTTGAAGTGCCAGGCAGACACCAACCCGGTTGGTGGGGCTGGAGCAAACTGACGCTGAAGCGCACGCTGCAGCACCACTAGCTTTGACCTTCCACCCCATGCGCGCAGGCCTGCCAATGTCAACCTGCTCTGCTACCACAAAGACAGGGAGAGCAGCACTACCTGGACCAGCCTCTAAAGCATGACAGCGATTTGGCAGGACAAGTTGATGTTGGCAGGACAAATTGCTGAAAATCAGGCGCAACCAGTCCAATGAGCTGCTATCTAAGCCCTGCCTTATAGTACTCCTTTCCAGAGATGGTCTTCATGCCACCTGCATCAGAGCATACGAAGCGTGTTGCTCACTAACATGTGACCATGGAACCTTGAGCCAAACCACACGTATGGCAGCACGCTGAGTGCACAGTTGAAGATTCGGTGAAATGAATGTCTACACATGCGAAGGCGAAGCTGTGGCCATTTTGGAGAGTTGACCTGAACAGGCACTGTACCTGGCTACATTTGAGGCCGACAATGGCATTAAGCATCCACCAGCATACTCACCATACCAGTCCAGCAGGTGTACTTCGTCAACGTGCAGCTCCCACAGCTGCCAGCGATGACCCGCAGGCCATTGCTCCATAGCAGGATGCCTTGAAAACATGGCTGCCTGGGCAAGGTCTTGGTCCTCCTTTGGCACAGGACGCATTGTGCCTATGAATGAGGCCTTAGCGCAGGCAGGATCCTGTGGTGAAGTGTTCAGGAAAGACAATGACGAGGTGTATCCAGACCATGCATTTTCTGCAAGAGGGCTCAGATCTGGACACTAAGAATAACTTAAAATAAAAATGACAGATGGAGGTGGCAGCACACTGACCAGAGCAGAGAAGCCACAGCACACTTGCAAGTCGCATCCCTGTTTCCTTGCCAGAGCAAAGGGAAGAATTTCTTTGCAAATATTTGCAAGGTAGCTGGTGGGCTATTAGTTTGTGGCAAGCTTGGAATGCACATGCCTGTGCAGGCAAAGGGCATGCCATGGCTCGCATTCCACCCTTTCACGGGGGTCTCTGCAGCAAATAAGACAAGAGTCAGGCGGCAGGTTGCTATGCAGACGACACAGCTGGTGGCGCACCTCCGGATCAAGGCCTCTACAACCATGTGGTAGAGTTGCTTCTGTCAGCGTGTAAGACACCTTGCCACCGTCAGAGGCGATAATTTGTGCCTGTTGTCACTGGTGGTTAACAGAGGGGAAACAGTCAGGAATCGCAGCTTAAAAATATAATCATGAATTATCACAAATCCTAAACACTATCACCTCTATACAGTTAATGAGACAAACCCTGGACATCAACAGTGGTACACAGTCAAATTCTTGGAGGTCACTATACTGGTGACGCCTTGACCAAAGCCCTACTACCATTCCATCACCTGCTCGTCCATAGGTGTGAGGTAAAAGTATATACGAGGGCTTGGACTGTCCCATGGCCCATCAGCATGAGAAACAATGCCCCTGCGTTTGAAGCAGAACACAGCAGGGCATACCAAACATAAATAGAATGAGAAAGGGAATGCTTATGCTTGCAACAATCTTCAATCAGAAATGATAGCTTGCTCCATCAGCTGTAAACATGGAGAGATGTAGTGCTGGCAGGTGCTTCTTCGCCTTTTTTGACTCTCATACAGCTGCAAGTTTGGAACTATCATGAACCTTCGACTAAGCTGAAAGTCATACAGCAAGGTGAAAATGCTTTAAAACGGCCGCCTCACGTACAATATCATAATTTGATAAGGTAAGATACCATCATATCTGCCTTACCCGAGTGGCCCTACGTTCTCTTTATTCACAGCCAATGACCCATATTGCAGAACATGCACCAGCCATCGAGCAACCTGCACAAATATTGGCAGTGTGTATGTATGTGTGTGTGCGTGTGTGTGTATGTGTGTGTGTGCGTGCACGTGCGTGCGTGCGCGTGGGTGTTGTGTGTGTTTGTTTATGTCTGTGCAATTGCATGCACGTGCATGTGTGTATGTGTGTGTATGTGCGTGTGTTTGCACGTGTGTTTGTATGTGTACAGCTGCGTGATGAGCGTGCGTGCGTGTTCGTGTGTGTGCGTGTGTGTTTGTGCGTGTCTATTTGTGTGTGTTTGTGCTTGTCTGTTAGTGTGTGTGTGTGTGTGCGTGTGTGTGTGTGCGTGTGTGCGCGCGCGTGTGTGTGTGTGTGTGTGCGTGTTTATGTGTGGTTGCGCATGAGTGCGCGTGTTGTGTGCCGTGAGGGGC
>LKMJ01005353.1_pt1 | contig 12098 bp, 16 predicted proteins | sample 643391 | NCBI WGS metagenome assembly LKMJ01 (sample SAMN04112250, study PRJNA286221) | soda lake metagenome | biome: soda lake; feature: Kulunda Steppe; material: water; isolation source: sample PL-Br10 brine of Picturesque Lake | place: Russia: Kulunda steppe | collected 2010-07
CATCACCGGCAAGCGAAAGCTCACTCTCAGGGATACTGTCACCACCGGCATGTGTGACCGTCACCGTACCGTCGTCAGTTTCGAAGTTGAAGTCGGCGGTTGGTGCGGTACTTTCAGTGACATCATCCCCGAGACCGAGGACGAACGTTCCAATTACTGCGGCGAGAATGACCGTGATTGCCACCATGAGGATGACGCCAATCACAGGCGAAACGGCTGTATCGTCGGTAAACATCTGCTTGATATTGCTCAGACGCATATCAACTTAATATTATATTTTGAAATATATAATACTTTCTACAAATTTGGGTATGGTGTGAAAAAATAGATGGCGGGTGATTGGTTTGTGGACGGGTATATGCAAGTTGTTTAAACGGTATCTGTAACTCGATAAGAGAATCGAAAAGCGGTGGTTACGTTTATCAGTGATTGACAGACACAGCGCAAGGAAACAGGAACGATTATTACGGAAGCGTGTATCTATTCTGACAGTGGGAGATTTTCCGGGACGTGTTCAAGGGTATGGATGCGGTGGTCAAAGCCAGTCGTGTAGGATTGATTCCACGGTTGGTCACGAAGCAAGACAAGGCCAGAGGCCCCTTCAACGGGGTTATCATCAACGTATACGTCGGCAGTATACTCTCTTTTGGGGTGGTGAGTCGGGTGGAGGTGGTCGTATGGGATGGTCACAGAGTCAAGCCACGCACGGATCTGATCATTGACTTTCCGCCGATGGGTGAGGATAGTGAGTTCGTGGTCTTGATGGAGGGTTTGCATAATAGTGGGGACGCAATCTTCGACGAGAGGGATCTCATCGTGATGGTTATGCCAGACGTTTTGTGACCGATGCTTGTATTCATTCCAATCATCAGTTGTGAACTCGTTGGGTTGGTAGGCATCAAGCGTTTGACTCCGTTGAATGGCAGGGGTGTGAATATCAGCGAGAGTGCCGTCTAAGTCGATGGCGAGGTGCATTATGTATAGTGTTTTCGTCAGTATTTATTTAATACTTGCGGTTATTTGTATTTTTGGTGTGTATCTGTGGTATGTAGTTGTTTTGAGTTGTAGCAGCGGGATATAGAGGGTGAGCGCCTGAATTAATAGGGTAACCCAGAGGTATATATTGATGGAAAGATGGAAGCGATAACTGATAACGAGTCCAGAGGTCTTGGGGTTGCACCGCCATCATTTAGATATAATCATCCGAAAAACTACGTTGGAGTGGCTATTGCGGTTGCTGCGCCGGGTTCGACAGGTGCGTTGGTACAGTCGTATATTGTTCGTGGAGCAGGAGCTGCAAAGCGTGGGGCACAACAGTTGGGGTTGCTCACGGATACGGGAGGTTTGACACGGCTTGGTGATCGCGTAGCGATTCGTGCACGTGAGGAATACGGGAGTTTACAAGAGGCGTTAGAGCGATTTGGTGAGTTGAAGGGTTCAACTAAACGGTTCGTGGAGGTTGATGATGGAGCGTGGCATCCGCTTGCTGGGGAGGTAGCGATGACACATCCGGTGGTCAGTGATGTGGTGGAGATGGTCGGGGAATACGATGGGTTACGGTTGCCGGAGTTAGCACACGAGTATTTGGATATGGATCCACACCGAGCACGGCACGTACTGGTGAGGGATACGGTTGATATTCCTGTTGCGGATGAGAACGTTGCAGAGTTGCTGTTTGAGCCTGCAATTTACCGGACAGCGATTACTTGTCAATTGAAGAGTGTGCTGTACCACTGTGGTATTCTCACTGAACCTGGAAGCGATAGTAAACACCTTGTTCCGGAGACGGATGTGTGGCGGTTAGAGGAAGATGCCCCAATTAACGGAGGTGATCCGTGGTGATTCTCAAAGAGGCAGAAGAGCGGATGAAGCTCATCAGCGATAATACGATCACACGGGTTTTTAGCGCGAAGTACAATACGAGATATCTTTACCCGTATGCGCTCCAACACGTTGGCAAGGCATACCCGGGGGTTCGAGATACCTGTTATGAATTGATTCTCGACAGTGGGATTAACAATGAGGAAGTCACGAACCGGGAAGTGTTAGAGCGGGCAATGGAGTTAAATCCGGACTACATCATTCCCAACGATTTCTACGGTGATCAGGAGCGGACACGGGAATCAATGCATGAGTTCTTTGATCTATACCGGTATTCGTACCCGGGGTTGTCAGCGACGCCATTTGTTGTGCTTCAACCGCCATATGCAGATGAGTACTGGGAGCATCAGGAGTTTTACGATCAGTTCGGTCATATTGCGCTTGGTGGGTTACAGATGTACAATTCAAAAGAGCAGGTGAAGATGATCCGTCGTTTGCGGTCGGAGATTGGGTATAACAAGTATATCCACGCCTTTGGTGTGGGGACAAGTCTTGAATTGATTCGTGCGTTGCGCGAAGAGCCACGACTGTTGGATTCACTTGATATGTCGACGGCTGAGACGGCGATAGCTAAAGGAGAGTTTCCGACAAAGGTTGTTGATGGGAAATGGAAACGCACTGATTTCTACATTCCATCAGGGATTGATAGTTCGACAGTGAGAGCGCGATTGAGTGCTTCTTTGCTGTATATGTTGAACTATATGCTTGGGACACGCGTCGATGATGAGGAGTTGCGAATGGAGTTCGAAGAGAATACCGTACTTGGGGAGGTAGCTGATATCCAACGGGAACGAGAGACAAAACGACATAAACAAGCAGATCTGTGAGTCAACTGTCTCGGGGGTCAACTCCTGTGACATCCGTCTCTGTTGTTCTGTGGAGGTGTTTTCACGCGGATACACGTGTTATTTTTACGTGGATTGTCGTCAATTTACGGAGAAAGAAAGAGAGTGATGCGGAAGTTGACTCTATGAATGGAATTAAAACAGGGGGTGGAACGTGGTGACTTTACAGTTCCAGTTGGGGAGATTCTTGATGTGTGTGTCACTAATGTTAATCGTGTCTATGTCGTGGACTTTAAACGAGGTAATGACGGTGTTTGGATCTTTGGCGGCGACGATTTGACCACCGACATCCATCCAGTTGGGGACGTTGGCTGTTGGAGTGGACACGACAGTATGATAGTCAGTAAGTTGTCGAACAACCGATGGTTCGACTGTGACTTCATCGGTTTTTTCAGGGTGAATGAGTGTCGTTCGAACGGATTTCATAGATGGTTGAATAGGGGTGATGGTATTCAGTGTTTTTCAAGCAGTTCAGTTTGCTCTTCTGTTTGCTTTTGGTTCGTTTCGATAATAGATTTTGGTGGGACGTACAGTTGCTCTTCATCACGGGCAATTTGTGCGCCGTGTTCGATGATGTCAGCGTTTTCGATGAGGTCTTTTGGTGCGCCGGGGAGTGTATTACCAACGACCCAGTTTTGGATGTAAGATATGGGTTCGTTGAGAGTTTTGATCATATATGAGACGGCGATGGCAGAGAATAATATAGCGATAAAGGCTACAATGCTACCATTGACAAGTGTGGCTGCTCCGACGAAGGGTGAAAGGGCAATGAATATGATGCCTGCTGCAACGGATATACCGATTGCAGGTATTGCGAAAAGTTCTGCAACGCTTGCTCGGCCAATTGCTGACGGGTCACGTTCACCAACAAGGCGTGCGATTCGTCTTCGTTGGAGTCTTTTGGCCTGTTGTTCGAAATCTTCTGCGTGGTACTGGTGTGTTCTATCCGGTTTTTCAGGAGTGATTTCATTTGGACGATCACAGTTTTCGCATTCATCGATTAGGCCGTCTGGGACGGGAGTCGTATGAATAGTGGTATTTGGACAGTCACAATATGGACAGTAGTATAGGAGTTCAACACCTTCTATTTCTCCCATTTCTTCAGCTTGGGAGAGTGACTCGTAGCGTTCTTTTGACCCGTTAACAAAATAATACACTTCGTTATTGAGGTCGTCTACGATAGTCCGCATTCTTGTTTTCTTGTAGTGTTTCAGAGAGGTAAAATGGCTCGGGTTGCTACACTGTTGAAGAAGTCTGGATCCGGATTAGTTTCGATATTCTGTTCTGAGTTTTTCTTGTGGTTTTACATCGGAGGTGTTAGCTGGAGTGTATAATTGTTCAGCGCCAGTGGCGACTTTCCGTCCGTGATCGATTAAGTGTGAGTGTCGGATGAGATCTGTTTCTGTGAGAGGGTCTGGAGCTGCGCGTGCCGGTAACATTCTGGCCTTGAATGCAACGATAAAGGACAGTAAACTCAGTATAACGAGTGTTGTTGCAAGTATTGATCCCGAGGTAGTGGGGTCAGACAACAGGATAGAGGGGATGATAATGCCACTTGAAAGAACAATGGGGAAGCTGACCGCTCCAAATACAGATCCGAGAAGAAACCCAACCGGTTCAATTGTTCTGGCCCATCCAAGAAACTGAGCTATTTTTCCTTCACGCTCGCCGGACAGTCGAAGGCGTCTCAAGGCTTCAACTCTGGCTGCGGCATCTTCAAAATCGTTTGCATACTTTTGAGAGGAATCATTGGCCCCAAATAGTGGAATGTTGCGATCACAGTGTTGACAAATATGGATGAGGTCACCCGGAATCGGTGTTGTGTATGCTGCATTATTGGGTGCATCACAGTATGGGCAGTAATAGTTGAGTTCAACTCCCAGACACCCACCGTGTCTGTCTGCGTTGTGTCTCTTTTCGTGTCTACCATTGGGTGAGATATACGTGACTGTTGCAGGGAGGTGGTCAACGAGACTTTGCATAGGCCTGGTTAATCTTTTGCATCTATCAGGTAATATTTACCGCAATTCTGGTTGTTTGAGTTTTTCTTGGTCTGTTTCGCCGTCTTGGGTATCTTTTTCAGTTGGATTGGGTTCAAGCGTTGTCGATGTATGGTCTGTTGTATTTTTCTTTTGTTTTTCACGGCGTTCTTGATGGGTAAGGCCATAGAAGAGAATGTCATTATTGTTTAACACATCCTGTGGGGAGAGGTATGAATCTTTTTTTGCCAGTTTCTGGTAGGTGCTGTGAGAGAGACTACCCATACAGGCAGCAGTTGCTCCCCCGGCAAAGATTCCCATTAGCGAGCCAATGCCGATAGGCGTTAACAGTAAAAGAAGTGAAAACAAGCCAAGAGATAACAGTAGAACAGCGAGAATACGTGACACAAACGGAGACAGAAGTGTGGTGAGACCGGCAATCAAAATTGCAAGTGAAGAGGCAGATATGGCTGTAGGTGCTAAAAGTGTACCAGCGGTAAATCCAATCATCCCGGTGATTAGTGGAAAAATGAGGAGTCCGGGTATTGAAGCTGTGAGTCTGAATTTTCGCCAGTTTCGTTTAATATCTGGATCTCGTTCTGCAAGTTTTTTCACTCGGCGGCGTTTCGTGAGGCGAGTCAGTTGATCTTCCATATGATGTGGCCGGTACTGTTTGTTTCTGCTGTCCGCTGGTGTGATTGTATTATCCTTCTTGCAACTATCACAGATGTCAACACATCCTGATGGAATCGGTGTCGAGTGAACTGTACGATTTTTTGTGTTGCAATACGGGCACTGGTAAAAAACAACGACGCCGTCAATTTCACCTTCTTCCTGTGCTTCTTCGAGGGTCTGATAAGAGTGACTATCTCCCGCAACTAAGTACTCAACACGGTTGTAATCAGATGACACCCTGTATTATTTTCCGTTTTCATAGAGTGTAAGTTTGTTGTTCTTCAATGACAATATTCAGCGGAGTCACTGGATCATTTCTTATCCGTAATATTATACATTTTTGGTGTTTGATTCCGGACAAAAAGCCACAATTTATCAAATATTTATCTTTTTAAAGGCGATTGTGTTTTTACGGAGACGGAATAAGGAGAAATCGATGCAAAAGCAAGCTGTTAGAGTAGATCGCATCACTTTGATTTACGACGATAATACCACCCGTGAGATTTACGGTGGTCATGTTAGAGTAGCGAATGATGGAAGTAAACGTGTTCTTGTTGAATCACAGTACGTTCCGCGTGAACACCTTGGAATGGAGTTAGTGGCTGCCCATAGTGACGGTAGTGTTGAGGCTTCTTTTGAAGTAGATGATATGTGGATGGAAAGTGGTACCCGAGTGTGGAGTCCAAAATCACGCACATTTTAGCCTGATTGACAGCGGTAGATATGTTTGTCTCACCGCTTGTTCAGCCTGAATGTTGAGAGTTGTTAATCTGTAGAATTTTGCTGATTGGCACTCCCATCCCAGACCGGGTTGGGATGTTTCAGTTCAAGTAGGTCGTGATGAAGAATCCACTCGTCATCAAAATAGTCGTCAAGTAGCGAGGGTCGAGAGAGCACCCATTTGCGCATTTCTTCGGTTGTCATCCAATCAGGAGCCTCCACAATATCGATGACCCGTGGAGTTTTGCATTCCTGTTTGAGTTCATCGTTTTTGCCAAGCCAGACAAATGGGAGTGGTTGATCACCATTAAAGACGCCACATACGTAGTCAGGATGTGGACATTCACCGGTGCTTTCGACAACGGTAATTTGCTTGTAGAGATATGTATCTCCGATCTGCATACGTTGATTATGAAACTCCTCACGTTAATATGTCTGTGTTAGGTTAGTATTTTCAGCGTGTATTCACCGTAACTCTATTTGTTGTCTGTCTGTTAGTTATGAATATGTTGTGGAAAATCATCGGGTGGGTAGTAATCGGGTTTGTTGCGCTTTTTGTGGTGAGCTTTATCTTCAGCATTATTACGGCTATTATTGGGTTGGCCATTACAATAGTGACTTTTGGGCTTAGTATTGCCATTGTTGGAGCGTTAATTTTCGCTGCTGTCAAGTTGTATCAGACAGTCATTGGATCCGGTTCATCTTCGTCGAAGTCGGATGAGATTGATGCCACGCCTGAGGAAATACTGAGAGAGCAATACATTGAAGGGATGATTGATGAAGATGAATACGAGAAGGCTTTAGAAGATCTTCTCAACCGTCGTGAGGGAAACGCAGACAAGAGCAGTGATAAAGAGATAGAATTACTTCAGAACTGAGACCGTCTTTGAGAAAATACCGCTTTGTTCTGAGATGTCAACAATCGCTTTCAGATGAACAAATTAAATAATTATCTACGTCAGACTCAGGTATATTGTGAGGGAAATCTGTATATTCATATCCGAATTTTTGTAACCTTTTAAGATTTGTTTCTGGGCTTTCTATTTCTACATTTTTTGAGCCACATTCCGTACAGATCCACACATCATCGGTATTATATTCTTCATCTGAATCTGGTGAACTCACCCCGGGGTCAAGCCCCGGGGCAGTCGCCTTGACCGCCTGTACACTGAATCCTAATGACAATCCGTGATAGCCACAATCGAGACACATAAAACCCTCATCTGAATCCAGTTCGTATTCCCCGTTTCTAAAAGCTTCTGATGCATTCTTAATTGCATTTACTAATGAACGGTCTGGTTTACTACTTTGGTATGCCATACTAATGCTAGCGGTTCAATGAGTATAAATTTAGGTGAATGTAGAAGGTGAGCCCCTTCGTTTGACATAGAAGATGACACCGACAGATAGCAGGCTTATTTGCTCCTATTAAACCCAAAGTTTTAAGTATTTATTAATCTACTACGTATGTATGAACGCTTCAAAACACCCAGAAATGCAAGATGATAAAGAAGAATACGAAATCACTGCCGCTGATGTGAGTGCAGATTCTGATGGCGGTATGATTCCGATGCACGGACGGTTGCGTAGCGAACTTGAACACGGAGAATATCTTTCGCATTCCATCAAACAGGCTTCCAAAATGCTTTCTTTGTATTTCGCCTTTGGCCTCGCAGACAGTGAAGATATTTTCATTCGGTCAACGCCGAGTGGCTTGACGATGAAGGTTTGGTGTTCAAATGATTGTTTTGAAAGGCTGTCCAGTCTCAACGACCAAATTGTTCGGGGGTTGACGCGTGAGGCCCGCACAGAGCGGGTTCACTACCATAGTGTGAAAAAGTACGATATGATTAAGATTGAAGAGTGACAGCCTCCTCGCCGTAAACGGAGGGATTCTCTCCACGAAGAAAGATAGTCTACAGAGCAACGAGGCAGAGTGTCTCGGGTTTTGACTTCGCGAGCAGTTCAGTGTTCAATTTCTACTGCCATCTCGTTCAGACGCTCGACACGGCTCTCAACGTCAGGATGTGTACTCAATAACCGTGAGACTCTGCTATTAGTGACTTCACTGGCCAATAATGCGTTAACATTTTCTGCACGTCGAAGGTCTTCTTTTGGGACATTGTTCATTTCGCCGGAAATTGTTTGTAGGGCACTCGCAAGTGCGGCTGGATTGCCCGTGAGCATCGCTGCCCCTCTGTCCGCAGCGTATTCACGGTAGCGAGATATCAATCGTCCAACGAGGAAGGCACCGATCCAGACAACGATTGCGACGAGGTATCCAAGGAGTAATTGCCATTGTCCGTTTTCACCGCCTCCGTCGCCAAAGAGGAAGCCCCAGCGGACAAACCAGCCAGCAATTGCGGAGAGGGCGGTGATGACAGTCATTAGTTGGAAGTCTCTGTTGACAATATGTGCTAATTCGTGTGCAAGAACTGCTTCTACTTCGTCATCATCAAGTTCATTCAGGAGTCCAGTTGTGACACAGATAACAGCATCTTCGCGTTTACGCCCAGCTGCAAACGCATTCGGCGTGCGGTTCTTGGCGACTGCGACACGTGGTTTTGGTACGTTAGCCTGTTGTGAAAGGTATTGAACCCGGTCGTGAAGTTCTGGATAGTCTTTCCGAGAGACAATTTGAGCATTCATTACCCGAAGGGCAATGTCGGCGCCATAGTAGTATTGACTGGCTGCGAGAAGGAAAACGGCAAGAGTAATGCCGATGAAGTGTCCGACTCCAGCAGATCCGACGAAAACACCAAATATTAACGCCACTGAATAACCAAGACCGATATACAGCCCACCAAGTGCCAGTAAGGCTATGACCATACGGATACTGAGTCCCCAGTTTCTACGAGTCTTCATAATTCATTAGTATGTGCTGAGATAGTGTAAATGTCTCTCTTGATATCTACCGCCAGGTGAAGTTATCACCTACACCCGCCGTGAACGACGGGGACACCCTCGCTGAATTAGGTGGGATTCCCGAGTGTTCAGGTACGGGGAGGAGGTCAACTCGGTATCTCTGAGGTGTTTTTCTCAGAGCAGTATTTAAAAGATCTACTTTCAGTACTACGTAAAGGTAAAGTTTTATAAGTTATTACACCTAGCTCGAGATGTGTTATGACTGGAGGTAACAATTCGACCGTCATCAAATCGTTCGAAACGGTTTTCCAACCTACTGGTGGAGGCAGAGGAGTGTCTTTGTATATCGAGACAGAAACGGCTGAGATGTTCGAACTTGAAAAAGCAGATGTCAGTGTTGAGTTTATTGAGAATGAACAAGGCCAGCCAGAAATAGTGATAACAGATCTTCCAACTGGTTTCGGGGAGAAAGAATTCGTCGAACTCGCTGAAGAAAATGGTTGGAAACACATAATCAGTAATCAAGATGTGATACGTGGAAAAGGAGAGTCCGAGTATTGGGGTCACACTTATGATACCAGTGATGGTGTCAGAATTGAGATAGACGGAAAAGCACATATTGGTGGCAAACCGTGTAATAACATCAATATTACAGGCCCGAAAACACGAGTCACAACGGAAGAAGAATACCGTACTGCACTCGATGTGACTGAGAACGATCTTTACTTCGGTGTCACCGATTCTGAGGGACTACTGGCACGATTAGACGCATCTGTTGATCACGACATTGAGTGGCCCCCGGAACCAGAGACTGTACGAGCGGTTCTCGGAAAGCTCGATGCCGTATTCGTCGGCGTTGAGAGTCATATGTGTTCACTCACGTCGAGTATCGATTCGATTGAAGAGACTGTTGAAGATGTTGCGGAAGTGTCGAAAAATATTGAGGAGTCAGTGAGTGTGGAACAGTTGGAGTCAGGTATGCAATACTGACTTGCTAACGACTACAACTGTGGACTTTCTCCTTGAATCTCTGTAATTCTGGTGGACTGATTTGGATCCAATTTCCGTGTAATTCTGGCTATATTTTGTGAAATTAATCCTGTGTATCGTTTTTTGGGGGTTTTTCGGGAGTGACAATCATTCCAGATGGTACAACTTCGAAGTGGATTCCAAGGTCATTGTGTGGTTTCATTGTTCCAAGTAACCATTGGGGTTATTAATACTTATGTTTTTGTGTTGTTGTGTTTAGCAGCGGCAACCCCACACTGGTATTGACTCATTCGTGTTGAAAAGTAATTTCTTTTCCAAACTATATTCCATTCAACTTTAAGCAAAAGTATTAAGTATATGTCTGTCAAATAAAAATATGGTGATACCGATATGGGACACAGAGCTATCGTCGCGTATAAGCGACCAGACGGCCTATTTAACCTGCATTACTCGCACTGGGGCGCAGCTGACCTCAGGCTGAAACACGACATTACTGCTGTCACTCCGCTTGGCGGGGATGAGAACGAACCGGAATTTTTGACGGCGTTCAACAAAATGCTTGACGAAGCGGTTGGTGAAGATGGGGAAATTGCCGGCAGAGCTGTTGAGGCTGGGCCGGAAACTGCTGTTGATCCGGAACCGTTTGCGACTGGTATCCGAATGGAGGAGGTTGTAGACGAATATATTTGCTTTGTGATGCACGAAGCGTTCTATGTTGTCGAAGGGTTTGAACAGGCAGAACCGGCACCAGAGGATGTCGAAGTTCACGCGTTCCGGACGTGGCACGTTCCGTACTGTTACGAGAGTGGCGGACTCGAAGACAATGATCCGGGGTTGCTTGTCGAACCGCGTTGGTACAATGATGACCCGATTAGTACAGATAGAGATTATGGATGGTACACTGGTGTGCGGTCGATGTTAGATGATATGATTGAGGAAGAGACCATCACAGAAGAAGAGGCCTTCGATCGCCTCATTGATAAGGTTCTGGAATATTACCACAGTGATCTGGAAAAGCGTGTGTTGGCCCACAGTCCGCTTCTTGATGAATCCCACTGGAAGACCTATCCGGAGGCTTTCGTCCGTATGACAGGGCGCAAGAGAGTTCTCGGTGAGATGTACCCCACAGGCTATCGCGAGGATTCGTTGGAACCGTGGATGCTTCCTGATGGGTTTCCCCTTCGGGAACCCGTGTGAAATGAGTTTGGGTTCAAAAGAAAACCAAGGCGGATTCCCCGGGCCACCGTGCCCGGGGTTGAAGCCGAGACGCGCTGCCACTAACCACGAAATATTAAGTACCTATACAAACTATTGAAACTCGTGGCAGACGGCTACCTGAGACGCACCGCAATCACCCGCCCCATCCTCACTGACGAGCAACAGGATTTGCTCGATACCACCATCAACGAGTGGAAAACTGCCTGTAACATCAGTAGCCGTATCGGATGGGACGTTGGTGAGACGCGGAAAACATACCTCCAAAACCTCGCCTACGACACGGTGTTGGAGGAGACGCATCTCGGGAGTCAGCACGCAATCCTCGCCACCCATCAGGCCGCAGCCGCGCTCGATGGTGTCGAAGCAATCGAAGACCTCGATGAACACTACAAAACGTCCCAACCAGAGTTCACCAGTAAAACGGTGAAATACGACACCCGGACGATGACGCTGTTCGATGACGGGTCTGTTTCGCTCTCCACCGTCGATGGCCGGATTCGGTGCGACCTGAACCTCCCTGACGACGAAGACGGGTATCAACACGAATACCTCACCGATGATGAATGGGAAGTAACAGAGTCTACGTTATCAAAGCGTGATGGCGACTACTACCTCCACCTCGGGTTTCGCAAAGACAAACCTGAGAAACAGGTCGAAATACAGGGCGACGACGAGGACAGGACAGTTCTCGGCGTTGACCTTGGCATCGTCAACATCGCTACCACCAGTACAGCGTACTTCGCATCCGGTAGAGAACTTCGACACCAGCATCGAGAGTTCGAGCGGATTCGCGGTAACCTCCAGCAGACTGGGACACAATCTGCCCATCGGACGATTCAGCAGATAAGCGGGAGAGAATCACGGTATCTCCGTGACCAGCTTCATCAAGTCGCTAATCAGATTCTCGAAGAAGCACGCACACACG
>LKMJ01005354.1_pt1 | contig 12096 bp, 15 predicted proteins | sample 643391 | NCBI WGS metagenome assembly LKMJ01 (sample SAMN04112250, study PRJNA286221) | soda lake metagenome | biome: soda lake; feature: Kulunda Steppe; material: water; isolation source: sample PL-Br10 brine of Picturesque Lake | place: Russia: Kulunda steppe | collected 2010-07
AGTAGATGGTCTTCGGTGGCTGGCGAATCACCTCGGTGCGTCAGCGTTGATTGGAGGCCGGTTTTCGGGAGATACGGACTACTACTTCTGGACGCCCAGTGAGTGCAAGCAGAACGCGAAGTCGATTAGCGTGGGGAAGGCCGACTGCGGGGACGCACTACGGCTTCTCTGAGATGGATATATACATCTCGGATGTACATATACATCTGATTCATGGTCAATACGCGGGAGTCTACGCCACAGGACGAGCAACAGGCTCGCTATTACCGAGCGTGGGACAAGTACGACGAGTCTGAGCCGGTCGAGGGCTTCGATTTGGACTCCGCGTTCAAAGATTTGATTCAGCGTGACCCGACCGTTTGCGACAACTGTTTCCTGAAGAAGTACACCCGTGTTACCCACGAGTGGTGGCGGGGGAGTTTCGGGTGGTTGGACTACGAGCGATGGGTGCCGTTCCCAGAACATGTCGAGGAGATTCCTGCTGACGACAGTCAGGGGACTCGCCTTACGTGTGGCAACTGCGGCCATCGTTCGACCAAGCACCGACCCGTCCCGAAACACCTGATTGGGGAGTACGCGAAGAACATCTCCGAGACGCTGGATGCGAAGGAAATCGAGCACGACCGCCACGTCCTGATTCGAGAGGTCGATAGACGGAACAACAGCTCGAATCAGGGCAAACAGGACTCCCACGTCTTCGCACCAGCCGTCAAAGCGGCCATACAGAACGTACAGCTTTGAATTATGGTCCGTGGACGGGGTTTTCGCCGCCTCTCGGGTCAGAATCGGTGACATACCCGATATTTAATACGATTTCCGCGCTAATAGTCGTCACAATGCCTCTCGGGACGACCCGTAGACCCCTTGAACACGACTGGGAACACGGAAACTACATCGAAAACGGCGTAATGGACGGTAAAATCGATTGGGACCACCTCGAAACGCTCGAACAGAGCGCTTTGAACATCCTCAGCGGAGTTATCGACCGCTGTGAGGACATTATGGTCAACTATTCGGGTGGAATCGACGCACAGGTCGCGCTTCACCTGCTCCACCAACTCGATTACCACGATGCAGAGGCCGTCTGCTTCCGTAGCCCCGAGATGTACTCTCATTTCGATGAGTTCACCCGTGGATTTGCCGAGGGACTCGGATTCCCCTTCAAATTCGTCTATGCGGACGAGTACGACATCCACTGGGTCAAAGAAAACCGCGACGAGTACCTCTTTCCCACGTGGGACGGCAAATGCCACGGCGTGAATTACACGTTCCGGATTCCCTCCCACGAGTACCGCGTGGAGAACGACATCGACGCGTTCGTCACTGGTGGCCGCCAAGAACACAACAGACGCGAGGAAGCGGTCGTCCCCGACATCGAAGCCTACGCTCGGGAGAACAAGTGGTGGGTCGAACCCGAGGAGATGCAGGCGTATCAGGTCAACCCGATTTACAACTGGAACTTCGAGTACACGCTGGCCTATCTCGACAAGTACAGCCTCCCCATTGTGGACTCCTACCGTACCTGTCCGACCGGCGTCGCTCCGTGGCATCGTTTCACCACGGTCTCCAGCTACGGGAAGTACCGCCGAAGTGAACAGGAAGTCTGGTACGTCGCCCGCCGGGTGGCGCTCCGTCACGGCTACACGGACTTCTGGACCGACCATATCTTAGAACACTTCCCCGAAGGCGAGGAGATGGCGGGCGAGCACGCCGCTGATACGGACAAGGCGATTCTGGGTATCGAGGAGAGCTACGACCACGGTGCTGATGCGGCACCGGCACTCGCACCAGTGGGGCCGTTCGCATGAGCAGTCTCGCACCCGAACGCGACGAGCTACTCCACGACTGGGAGCAGGGCAACTACATCGAAGGCGGGATTTTGGAAGGGCGCATCGATTGGGACGGGTTGGAAGAGATGGAGAACCAGAGTCTGGCGATGCTCGAAGATTGGTTCGACCGCTTCGACAACTTCCTCGTCCACTGGAGTGCGGGTATCGACGCTGCCGTTCTGTTGCACATGCTCTACCGACTTGGGAAGACCGACGTTCCCTGCGTCTCGTTCCACACGCCGGAGGTCTACCCGAGTTCGCTGGAGTATGCGGAGAAGTACCCCGGCAGACTGGGCTTCGACGTGGAGATGGTCGTGGACGAAGAACACGACATCGACTGGATTCTCAAAGACCCGAAGCGTCGTGTGTTCATGCCGTGGGAGCGCAAGGATGGACTGTACAAAGCGGAATATCACGACCCGGTAGCTCGTATCCACGCCGAGCGTGACATCGAGATGGCGCTTGAAGGCAACCGGCAGGAGCACAACATGACGCCCCAGCACGTTTTCGAGAAGTGGAACACCTACATGGGCGCACCCATCTTCACATGGGAGTCGAGTCACGTCGTCGCCTATCTCGACAAGTACAGCATCCCCATTCCGCCGATGTACCGCTCGATGACGACGGGGCCGTACCATCCGTGGCACCGCGAGGAGACGCGCAACGCGCTGTACGACCACTGCCGTACTAAAGCGGAGTGTTACTGGTACGTCCGTCAGAGTGTGGTGCCCGACGGCTACACGCAGTTTTGGGAACATCATATCTGTAAGCACTTCCCTGAAGCCGAGGAGATGGCCACGTCGTTTGCGGCTGATACGGACGAGACGCTCATGCCCGTCGAAGAGGGCTACAACCACGGCGCGAACATCGAAGAAATTCCCTACCCAGTGGGACCGGGTGAGTATTGATGGCGCTGAACCACGACAAGGGACTCGACAAGAAGACGCGGGCGGAACTGATGCACGACTGGGAGCAGGGCAGCTACGTCGAGGGTTCGACGTACGAGGATAGCTTCGACTGGCAGGAACTCGACACCCTCGAAGAACACGCGATGGAGTTGCTCTCCGACTGGAGCGAGGAGAAACGTCTTGGTCTCTCGTGGAGCGCGGGCATCGACAGCCTCGTCATCGCCCACATGCTGATGCGCCTCGGCTACACGCACGTCCCGATTATGAACGCGGCGACGCCGGAGTACTATCCCACCCACAAGGAGTACGCAGAGGTGATGGGTGAGCGGATGGGCTTCGAGGTCGTGATGTGCAACAAGGACCACTACGACATCCACTGGGTGAAGGAGAATCAGGAGCGACACCTGTTTCCGAGTCGCGGTGTTCGCTGGTGGCAGATTACCCAGACCTACCATCCCTGCGTGGACGAGTACACGGATGCGTACGACATCGAACTTAACCTCTCGGGTGTCCGGACTGAGCACAACACGACGACCTCCTATGTTCGGGACAGACCGTTTTTGCAGGACGGCCAGTGGGAGGGCGCACCGCTGTATCGGTGGCACGTCCGGCACGTTCTGGCGTACTGCGACCGGTACAATCTGCCTATCGACCCGCTCTACCGATACCACCCCGGCGGGACGGGGTATCCGTGGCACGGCGTGGTGTCCGAAGAACGGAACGGGGATTTGGTGGCGACCGAAGAAGCACTCTGGTTTCGCACTCGTCAGACCTGCGTGGAGTACGGCTACACGGATTTCTGGAAGCGCATTATCGAGCATTTTCCGAGGAGTGAGGATATGGCGGTGACGTATGCGATGGAGAAAAACAAGGATTTCCTCGATATCGAGGACGGCTATTCGTACGGTGCAGATGCGATGAGCGTTGTTCCGGATTGGTTCGACCCTGAGCCTGACAAGTATTAAATGGAGACGCTGCCTGTGAAGTGATATATGCCGGATGCTGAAATTCAAACGCCGGACGAGAAACTCCCGGTGGACTGGCGCGAACGGGAAGAACTGCTGCCCAACGACTGGAACCCGAACATGATGAGCGAGGAGAAGCGGACCGAACTCATCCATTCGATTCTCGACAACGGCTGGACCCAGCCGATTGTCGTCAAGAAGGGAACCGACGAAATCATCGACGGCGAACAGCGGTGGCACGCGAGCCGCGACGCTCGCATCCGCACCAACGAGGAGTTGACGCCCGACGGCGTGCCAGCGGGTCTCGTCCCCGTTTTTTACATGGACGTGGACGAGACCCAAGCGATGGTCGCCACGATGCAGCACAACGTCAACGGAAGTACTGACGCCAACTCGCTCGGAAACATCTTCAAATCGCTGGACGAAGAGGGCCTGTTCTACGAGACTGCCAAACGCTTCCAGATTGGTGAGACGGGCATCGACCGACTCATCGAGCAGGCCGAAGCACCGGAAGAATCGCCGAGTGCGTTCTACGAGGAACTGGACGAGGACGATGACCCCGAGGCGTTCACGGAGTCGCTCGAATTTCAGATGACAGCGGAGGAGCACGAGTTGGTTACGTCGATTCTCGATTCTATCGAGTTCACGCAGTTAATGAACTGGGCCGTCGAGAACAACGTTCACTCCCAGACCCGCGTGGACATGCGCGAACTCGCCGACCGTAATCCTGTGTACGAGTACGGCGAGGACACTATCGAGTATCCGAGCGTGGATGTGGAGCGCCACCTGCGTAGTTACATCCGAGATGACGACCCCGAACTGGAGGAGACCGATGACTGACGAAGACATTGATTACGACCCGACGCGAGCCGACGAGTACTGGCCCGGCGAGTGGATGAGCCGGGATGCGATTGAACCGAACAACTGGAATCCGAACGAGTTGGACGAAGACGAGTTCGAGCGGTTGGTCGAGTCCATCAAGGACAACGGCTGGACGATGCCCATAGTGGTTCACGCTGAAGACCACTACATCATCGACGGCGAACACCGCTGGATTGCGTCGAAATACCTGCCCGACGACCCGGATTTGACGCCTGAAGGCGTCCCGTCGGACTACGTTCCGGTGTACGGGATTACGGTCGAGGAGTATCAGGCGAAGCTCGCCACCGTTCAGCACAACCGCGCCCGTGGGGATATTCGTATCGACCGCTTTCAGAAGTATCTGGAGGGGCTGGACGATAGAGGTGTTCTCGACCACGTGCAGGCCAAAATCGGGGTCGAGGACTCCGAGGTCCGAGAACTTCTCGGCGACATCGGCACGCCCAGTCTTCCTGATGAGACGATGCCGTGGGAAGAGGAAGAGGACCCCGAGGTCGTAGACGGCGCTGAGGACGATTCTGAGGGCGAGGAGGATGAGGACGATGAACGAGAGCTACCGATTCCGGAACTGCATCAGGACCGCACAGCGGCGCTGAGAGCGGGCGATGAGGAGCGACTGGACGAGGACACCTTGGTGAACGTCGAGACGCTTATCGAACCGCTGGGCAATTCCGAGTTTGAGCGAGCGTGCGAGGCGCTGGGAACTGAGATGCGAGCGCAGAGTTTGGTTAATCTGTGTCGGTACATCGACGACCACGACATCCGCGAGGACGTAGAAGCCTACTGAGTTCCCGACGTTCTTTCTCTGCGTAGTTTCATTACGATTCAATTACTTATGGCTGGTATATGCAGTCGTCCGAAGCGTGCGTGGAGTATGCCCACGTCTATCTGAACGAACTGGTCGAAGGGGCTGACCCGCCGACCCTCGATACCGTCGAACGGGAACTTGACAAGTTCTCGGACGCAACTAAACTCGTTATCGTGGACGATACCAATTCGAGTCCGGGGATTCCCCGCGATGACACCTTCGTCACGCGACGAAAGGAACTCACCTACTCCTTCGTGGCCGACCTTACGATTGCCCCGGACGTGGTGCTCTACGAGTCGGACTTCACGAGTTGCATCGAGGAGCTACTGCGCGAGATACCCGAAGTCGAAGCCGACGAGTTGACGCCCGAGTTGGACATCGGGAAGTACTACCGCAACGGGAAGGATGGTCTCTACGTCTACGGTGGAGATGGCGAGGCCATCGACAAGGTTCGTATCACGGACGACCGTGAGGGAGCCAAAGTTACCGGTTACACGTGCGGGGCGTACGACGCGGCGATTACGCTGGCCAAACTCGGCGAGGTCATGCCGCCAACACCCGACATCCGGGCGGAGCAGGCGGTGACGTTTCATCCGGAGTCGTATTTGGAGTCGGTGCCGTTCGAGCGGAGTGCAACGTTCCGGCGGCTGTTGCGCCAGTCCGGAATTGTGGACTACGACCCGACATCTGTCGTGAACCTTTCGCTTACGGTCTCTGAAATCGAAACGGCGATTGGAGGGAACTAACCATGCGAATCTATCTGGAAGAAGACGTACTCACCAAGGCGAAAGAACGGGTGGCGTTCGTCTTCGACCACTTCGACAACGTGGCTATCGGCGTCTCCGGTGGGAAGGACAGTCAGGCGGTGTTCGAGTTAGCCCACCGCGAGGCACTCGAACGCGACCAGACCATCTATCCTATCTGGGTGGACCAAGAGATGGAGTATCAGGCCACCGTGGACATGAACAAAGAGTGGTTCAGTCGGGAGAACGTCGAACCATTCTGGTGCCAGTTCGAGATTCACATTACGAACGGCGCTGGTCATCAAGTGAATCAGGTCAAGTGCTGGGACCCGGAACTGGATGAAGACGAGTACATGCGCCCGAAAGAGGGCAACATTACCGAGAACACCTACGGCACGGTGGACCTCAAAGAAGTCTGGGCACACGTGCTGCGCGACGAACTTGACGGTTCCATTGTCCAGTTGGGCGGGCTTCGGGCGGAGGAGAGTCCGAACCGGTATCTCGGGTTGACCAACTCGAATACGTTCAAGGGCATCACGTACGGGACGGGCACGCCAGCGAAAGACGTGCGCTCCATCTACCCGATTTACGACTGGAGCTACTCGGACGTGTGGAAGTTCATTTACGACAACGACTTGGAGTACAACAAGGTCTACGACTGGCAGTACCGCAACGGCGTTTCCATCCACGACATGCGCGTCTCGCACCTGCACCACCAGCAGGCGGTGAACAACCTCTGGAACCTTCAGGAGTTCGAGCCGGAGACGTTCAACAGTCTGGTGCGGCGAGTGCCCGGCATCCACAGCACGAAGCAGTTGGGCGAGGAAGGGATTCTCCCCAGTAGGCCGTTCATGTTCGAGGACTGGCGAGAGTATCGCAACTACCTCACCGAGCATCTCATCGAAGACGAGCGCGACCGCATCAGGCTCAAGCGCCACTTCTTCCGACAGGACCTGATGACCGAACACCAGAGCAACTACGAGAGTTCCGTGGTTGCGGGCCACGTCATGGCGATTCTGATGAACGACGTGGAGGACTTCGACTGGCTTAACAGTCTCAGAAGCCAGAAGTCCACGCCCGAGACCCAAGCGATTCGGGACAAGAAGATGTCGTGGTTGCAAGAAGAGCGCCCCGAGATTTGGAAGCAGTTAGAGGAAGAGCACATCGTCGGTCACTTCCGCGACGAGTATTTGGAGGAGGACGACGAGAAAGAAACTACTACGGACTCTGACACGGAAACGGAGGTCGAAGCCTGAGATGACCGAAGACAAAATCAAAGCCACCGACGAAGCGTTAGCCGCCGTCGAACAGTTCATCGAAGACGCCGACGACACCTACCTCGCTCTGAACCAGCTACGGGCGAGTATTTACGAACTCAGCCCCGTCTCGCACAATCCCATCGACGCCGTGTACTGGGTGCCCGTCGAGAAGGTCCGTCCCAACGACTACAACCCGAACGAGGTCGCCGATAGGGAGATGGAGTTGCTGCACACCTCGATTGACGAGGACGGTTACACCCAGCCCATTGTCACGGTGTACGACGAAGACGCGGATATGTACGAAATTGTGGACGGCTTCCACCGCTACATGACCACCCAGATGTACGAGGATATCTACGAGCGCAGCGATGGTCGAGTCCCGATTACGGTCATCGACACCGACGAGAAGAACGAGCGCCGCGCTTCCACCGTGCGACACAACCGGGCGAGGGGAGAACACAGTATCAGTGGGAAGGGCGAGGTCGTCTTTGGAATGCTGGACGACGGCTGGGAGGACGAGGAAATCTGTGAACATCTGGGCATGGAGAAAGACGAGTTGGCCCGTATCAAACACACCTCCGGCTTCGCCAAGCTCTTTGACGACACGGATTACCAGCAGGCGTGGAAGGCGACTCAGCAGTTGAAAATCGAGAAGGAAGAAGGCGACCCGGACATCGAGATTCCGTGAGATGCGACTGATACCAGACGGCCCGTATCAGGAGCACGTCGATGACATCGTGCAGTGCGAGTGGGACGATGTAGTCGAGACCGGACTGGCCGACGTTGCGGGCAACGAGTTAGTGGACGAGCCGGACACCCACGTCGGACAGGGCGATGTCTGGTTCAAACACGTCGATGATGTCGGCTTCTGCGGGCTGTGGGAGCCGGGCAACCGTCCGGGGACGCTCCGGTTCGCTCCGGTGTTCGTCGCTGAGGAAGCGCGAGGACAGGGCATCGGACGGGCGATGGTGCTCAAACGTTTCCGGTACGCACTCGATAGGCCCGACATCGACAGGGTGGACACCTACGCCTACAACCCGCGCTTTTTCCACGAGTTGGGCTGGGAGTTCATCGAACACTACGAAGGCGAGGACACGTACTATCTGGCGTACACCAAGGATTAAGCGGTAACTGCTCCGTATTAGGAGGTGATGACGGAGGAGACCACTGATGCGAACGCTGCACTGAGTGCGTACCGCGACTGGCTGAACCAACTCAACTTCCGCTTCGCCAAGACCTACGCTCACAAGGGACCCCACGAGTACGTGGTGCGAGATTGGAGTTCCGTCGAGACGCCGATGTTCAACGCGTTCAAGCAGTTCATCGAGGAGAATGGCTACCACGAAGTGTACAACGGCTACGAGTACACCTGTCTCGACGTGGGTAACCACAAGTACTGGACCATCGGGAAGATTCTCAACCGCCGCTCCTATCAGGGCTACGACGTGGTGCAGGAACTGCTCGACATGGGCGAAGACCCCGGTGAGTACCTTCCTGTTGGTAAGTACGAGGCGGGGAATTACTACGGCGCAGCCGAAAGACCAGACAATGACGCGTGAACTGTACGAGGAAGTCCACGACCACCGCGTAGCGAAGGAGAACGTCGCCGACCTCGATGTGGGACACTTGTTGGGTGAGGCGAGTCCGGTCGAACTGCTCTACTGCGACCCACCGTGGCGGGCGACGATGGCGCTGTTCGCCTCAATCAGAGAGCGCCAGACCGGAGAGGAGAGCACCAACATCTCCTTCGGCGAGATGCTCACTGTCTTCTACGACATTATCGAAGAGCACGTCGACGGCCACGTCTTCCTCTGGGGCAGTCCGGGTGACGAGAAGCTCATGCAGATGATGAACTACGCCTGTGTGAACGTCACGAGTTGGACCTGCATCAACAACCAGAGCGGGAGTGAGTGCCTGTTCGTCTACGGTGGTACTGACCACGACTACAACTTCAGTGCGGATTTAGAGGGGATGAACAGCCTTGATGCGGCGAACATCGCACTGGATATCGTCGTTGAAGAGGGTATGGACATTCTCGACCCGACCTGTGGACAGGGCTGGACGGCCCAGCAAGCGGTCCAGCGTAACTGCACGTTCTATGGCAACGAGTGGAACGAGGTCCGTGCCGACGAGACCATCGAACGTATCAGGGAGTACGAGTCTCTGTAGTTCGCGGAATCGGGAGGATTCCGGTCTCTCCGACACTGTGTGTTCGGGATGCCGAAACTTCAAACGATATGCCCGCCAATGAGCCAGTAGATGCTCGACGTAGAAACTGAAGCCATCGACAACCTCAGACCGTACCACCGCAACCCACGGAGCCACCGCAACTCGGTGGAACATGTGATGGAGAGTATCGAGAAGTACGGCTTTCGCGTGCCGGTCGTTATCGACAGCGAGAACACCATCGTCGCCGGGCACGGGCGGTTCAAGGCCACCCAGAAGCTCAAAGGACGACTGGACGACCGGATTCAAGAGCTTCGACTGGACGGACGCGACACGCTCGCCGACAACCTCGAAGTCATCAACGACGGACGCATCTTCGTTATTCGGGACGACGAACTCGACAAGCACACCATCGCAGAGTTCCGCATCACGGACAACCGGATTACCGAACTCTCTGAGTGGAACGAAGACCTCCTGAAGTCCGAACTTCAGAACCTCGACGCCGAACCTGCTGGCTTCACCCAAGACGAACTGGCGGACATGTTGCCCGACTACGAACTCGACATCGACGACGATGACGATGAAGAGGAAGACGACGACAGTTCTTCGGGCTTGATTCCCGAGACCGGCAACACGGGTGTCGAACTCATCTGCCCCAGTTGCTTAGAGGAGTTCCAGCTATCGGCAGAACTCGTCCGCCTCGAACTCGACATGCTTGGCGGAAGCGACGACGAGGACACGGAGGCTGAAGCATGAACGTCGAACTCTGGAAGCTGGAAGACATCGAACCGTACGAGGACAACCCGGTCGAGCACGGAGAGAAGCAGATTAGCGATTTGAAAGCCTCCATCAAGAAGTTCGGCTTCAAGAACCCGCTGGTCATCAGTCCAGACGGCGTGCTCGTTGCGGGCCACGCGAGGTACGAAGCAGTCTCCCAGATGGAAAGCAACCTCGAATCCGTTGTCAGTGAACACCGGAGTGAGGGGAACGAAACACTCGCGGAGAACCTCAATCACTTGCACAACGGCGAGGTTCACTGTCTGGTCACCAACGAGCTAACCGATACCGAGCAGGCCGAGTTTCGCATCGCGGACAACAAGGTCTTCGAGCACAGCCACTGGGACCGAGATAGCCTGAAGTTCGAGCTTCGGACGTTAGAGGAGGCCGTCGGCTTCGATGACGATGAAGTGAAGAGCCTCCTTAGCTCCAGTGCCGGGAAAATCGACTACGAACCCGGAGAGGTCGAAGACAGACGCAAGCGACTCGAACGCAAGTACAAGAAGCTCTCCGAGGACAAGCGCGAACGCAAGCGAGGACTGCCCTGCCCCCACTGCGATGAGATGCTGTACTTAGACGCCTCTCAACTCCGTTCCGCACTCCGGAGAGCCGACCCGGACGTGGACGACGAACACGAGGAGGCCGACAAGCTCAGTGTAGGCGAGTAGGGTAGAAGACTATCCCACTTCTTCGGCAGTCAGGTGCAATTCTCACGGTTTCGCCGCCAACAGCTTTATCTGGGACCCTTCTATCCTCGGTTCTATCTCTTAAACGTCGATAACGGTTAGAACCGGGCCTCTATCCGCCGCTCAACGCCTGCACGCGTAGGGCGGTTCCTATACTGGTTCTAATGCCTACTACGCATAATATACCCCAAACCGCCCCGCTACCGCCCCGCACCACCCCATTACAGCAATAACTCCGTCCTTCAGCGAGCGTCTGCACCGGTTGACGGTGAAATAACAGCGTCTGCTTCGATAGAACCGCCCGACAGCGAGCGCAATGACGATTTCATTGCCGTGTAGACGCCTGCAATTGCCGTTACCACTATTTCGAGGCGTTGAGCGGCCTATTTCATTGCCCAGAAACGCCCGACGGCGGTGAGAACGTTTCGAGAGTCATTAGATTCATGTAGAGGCAATGAGTTCGCAATGACATCGTATGAGTGATACGACAACGCTGACGGTGGAGACGAGGTTGGCAAACGTGCTCGATAGCTACGGTGAGACCCGCAACGAGCAGTTGGAACACGTCTTGGAGATAGCCGAACGCGAGAGCGCGAACGCGACCGCCCAGACCGCGAACGGCGAGACCGAGGCGATAGCCGACGTGAAAGCTCGTGTGAACGAACTTCACGAAAAGGTGGACCGCTTACCCACCAGCATTGTTTCCGAACTCCGATGATTGGGACGGCAACAGCCGTGGGACTGATTGTCGCTATCGTAGGCTTCTGGGTGGAGTCATCTTTCAGTACGTCTTCTGTCGGATGTTTAATCACTGACCACACCACCCACCCTACCCTATACATATACATATACATTTGAGATATACATGTACATTTGGGGTGACCCGGACACCGTTCTCCGGATTTTCGACTTCCAACCTCGTGGTTCTCGTATCAGTGGAAGCGAATCTCATGTCATCGTTGGTTTGATAGCTGAGTAGTTGGAAGAGAGTGGTAATGATACTGGGGCTGTTCGTATTAGCAGGCAACCGAACCGAGGTGGCAGCGTAAGATGCCGGGCTATTCCAAAGACGACGA
>LKMJ01005355.1_pt1 | contig 12095 bp, 7 predicted proteins | sample 643391 | NCBI WGS metagenome assembly LKMJ01 (sample SAMN04112250, study PRJNA286221) | soda lake metagenome | biome: soda lake; feature: Kulunda Steppe; material: water; isolation source: sample PL-Br10 brine of Picturesque Lake | place: Russia: Kulunda steppe | collected 2010-07
CGGATGACGACGGGGTTAAGAACGTGTAGTGAGTATTTTCAGAGAATGACTGATTCGGCGCTTGACGTCGTTGAGTTTCTGCTCACGGCGGGCGTCTATACGGATAATAGATCGCTCGACGAGAACGACCTTCCGCCGGCCTACCGGCAGGTGTATTGGACGACTGGGGCTGAGGCTGAGGGCGACGGTGGAGGCACTAGCACTAGCAGTAGTGGCAGTGGGAGTAGCGACAGCAGTGAAACACCCACACCGGACACACTCACCTCTCACGCCGGCATCCAACGACCGCTCTCGGCGACGGTGACAACTGCCCGCGGGGCAACCGGTGTCGACCAACCGTGGAAGGCGGTTTCGGACCTGATGTTTACCGACCGCGACGAGTTTTCGGGAGCGATTTCGCTCACCGAACAGGACATGGCCGAACGCTGGTATCTCGAGCGGGCCGACGACGAACGGCTGCTCGCGAACCCGACATTGGCAAAGCGGTTTGAAGGGCGTAATGGTGTCAGCGAGGCGGTAACCCACGAGCGAGCACGGGAGCAAAACCGACCGATTCAGGCCGACCGCGTCTGGATTGACGGCCTGTTAGATGCCTACTTCGATGACGATGACGAGGATGAACAGGACATGCTCGACTTGGTTGAGGTTCGAGCTCCCGAGGAGGTCGATATCACGCTGGACGATCTGGTGTTGACGCCGGATCAGGAATCGGAGATTCACAAGATCGCCAAAGCGATCGAACACCGGGACTATCTGGCGTCAATCGGCCTCCGAGAGATTGGCAAGTTGCTGTTTGTTGGCCCACCGGGGACCGGAAAGACCTCGACCGCTCGAGCGCTCGCGCGGGATATGGACCTCCCGTTCGTCGAGGTCAAGCTCTCGATGATCACGAGCCAGTATCTCGGCGAAACGGCCAAAAACGTCGATAAGACGTTCGAAGTCGCCAAACGCCTCTCGCCGTGTATCCTGTTTATCGATGAGTTCGATTTCGTCGCCAAGACCCGCCGGTCGGATGAACACGCTGCGTTGAAGCGGGCGGTGAACACGCTCCTCAAGAGCATCGACGACATCTCGCTGATTCAGGACGACGTGCTCCTCATCGGAGCGACAAACCACCCGGATCAGCTCGATGCCGCCGCCTGGCGACGGTTTGACGAAATCGTCAACTTTCCCAAACCCGATCGGTCGATGCGCTCGGACATCCTGCGGGTCGTGACGCGGGCAATGAAAATCGAGGAGTTCGACCCCGATGCCATCGCCGACATTACCGAAGGGCTGACCGGAAGCGACCTTCGGATGGTGATGCGCGAAGCCGTCCTCGAGGCACTCACCGAAAACCGGACCCAACTGACCCAGCAGGATTTACTCGAGGCAGTCGAGGACTTCGAGGAGCGGGATAATTTGAAGAATATGGATATGATCGATGGCGATCATGAGACGCTGGTTGCGGGTGGGGATGGGGCGGCGAGCGATGGAGCGGCAAGTGATGGCGGGCATAATCACGGCCACGATCACGGGCATGACCATGATCACGACCACAGCGACGATCATGACCACAAGCACTCCCACTAGCTGAGCGCGACAAACGCCAACCCCTTCCCACTCTCCCTCCCCATTCCACTCCGCCACCCCAACAGCACGCAAACCACCTGACGCCAGATTTTTATCCACACCAACCGAGGGCGCGTATATGTCCACAGATAAAAACGTCTTCGGCACGGAACTCGAGCCCTGTAGCACCGACCCGATGACCGGCTACCTTCGGGATGGCTGCTGTACAGCGGTCGACGAAGACGTCGGGCGACACGAAATATGTGCGGTGATGACCGACGACTTTCTCACCTACAGTCAGGCCCAAGGAAACGATCTCATCACGCCACAGCCAGCGTTTGCGTTCCCCGGTCTCGAGGCCGGCGACCGCTGGTGTCTCTGTCTGGGCCGATGGATCGAAGCGAAGGAGGCTGGCTGTGGCCCGCCACTTATTCTCGAGGCGACAAACGAGTCGGTGTTGACCGAACTCGAGGCGGAGACGTTGCGGGAGTATGAGTATGAGCGAGGCGGGAGTAATTAGCGTGACAGCCCGACGACCGGGTTAGAGTGACAGCCCAAGCCCGGTGACGAGAAGCCACGCGAATCCAATCGCGAGAAGTGACAGGGCAAGATTGCCGACAGCGTTGAGCACTGCAAGCCGTCGGTGGCCCTGTTCCCACAGTCCGACGGTATCGACGGAGAACGAGGAGAACGTCGTAAACGAGCCACAGGCACCGATACCGATCAGTTGGACTGTTGATTCGCCTGCTCCGGCGAATATGGCGGCTCCGAAGACGAAACTGCCGACGACGTTGACCGTCAGTGTCGCCCGTGGGAACGCCCGGCCCTCCCTCGAGAGCAGCTGGTAGACGAGGTGGCGGGCGATTGCGCCGATTGCGCCGCCGGTGCCGACGATGTGGGCTGGCTCGGGGTCGTAGGCTGTGAGTGTGTCAACGGCACTGGAGAGTGAGAAGGCGTCTAAAAGCCAGCCAAACTCGAGTGCAAGACCCACCCCCACCACCGCGACCGCGACAACCGGGGCGCTCATGCGGGCTCACCCCACGAGCGGTTGTCGCTGTCGGTCACCCAGCGGGCGAGCGAGCGGCTTGCAAGGACGCCAGCAAAGCCAAGGCCGTAGTTTGCCGTGACGATGGCGACGAGCCAGAGTGGGTTCGCCGCGAGCGCGCTCTGGACGGCAAACGTGCTGTAGGTTGTAAGCGAGGAGAGAAAGCCGGTTGTAAAGACAAGTCGGGATTTGCGGTCGACAATGCCGGCGTACTGAGCCTCATAGACGAGGAACCCGAGCGCGAAGCTGCCGAGGACGTTGACCAACAGTACTGCGCCAATCTCCGAAAAGATGCTCAGCGAAAGAAACCGGAGGTTCGAGCCGGCAAAGCCGCCGATGCCGATCAGTGCAAGCGTCTCGAGTCGGACGAGGGGGTGGGAATCGGAATCTGACATGACTGTCGAAACAGGGACCGTCAGCCAGAACGGCGGTTGGGTCAGGCGGGCCCCATCGCCCGTATGCTATCGGCGAGTTGCCGACAGGTTGTCCTAACAGTTGCGAAGTGAGGTCAAACCTAATAAAAAATCGAACACAACCAAACAGGCCACTCGAGTGCGAGCAAGAATTTATACACCCGGCGGCCGCCCCTTTCGTATGGAAATCGGAGCCGTCCACTCGGTGACGACCGGCGACTGTTCGGACCTCTACTACATGGACACCGGCATGTACGGCACGGACGAGTACGGTGCGGTCTACATCCTCGACGACGAGCGCCCAGCACTCATCGAAACCGGCATCGGGACGAACTACGAGCTGATCTGTGCGGCACTCGAGGAGGTCGGGATCGACCGCGAGGAACTCGAGGTAATCGCCGTCACCCACATTCACCTCGACCATGCCGGCGGCGCGGGCCACATAGCCGACGCCTGCCCGAACGCGTCGGTGTACGTCTCGAGCGTGGGCGCGCGCCATCTGATCGATCCCGAGGGGCTCGTCGCGGGGACAAAGCAGGCCGTCGGCGAGCAATGGCGGTATTACGCCGAGCCAGAGCCGATTCCGGCCGGCCGAATCGTCGAAATCGACGGCGGTGACACAATCGACCTCGGAACCCACGAGCTTCGGGTGCACGAGGCCCCCGGCCACGCCCCCCATCAAGTCGTCTTCGAAGACCCCGCAAACGATGCGGTCTTCACCGGCGACGCCGCCGGCATCTGGGTTCCGAGCCTCGAGCGGATCAAAGAGACCTCGCCGCCGCCGCAGTTCGACCTCGAGAAATGTGTCGCCGATGTGGGGCTGATTCGGGACCTCGGGCGGTCGGTGGTGTTGTATACGCATTTTGGGCCGCGAGCCGTTAGTGATGTGAGTGGTGGCGGTGCGGGTGGTGGTCACGAGAGCGGCGGTGGGGATAATGGCGCGAGTGATGGTCACGGGAGTGGCAGTAGGGATAGTAACGCGGGTGGCGATCAAGAGGGCGACGGTGGCTATGGAAATGGCTATGATCATGCCCACAACACTGACAGCGACAGCCTCGAGCAGTACGCCACCGTCCTGGAGACATGGGTCGAGGCAGTCGCCGACCGACGGCTGGCCCTCGAGTCCGACGAGGAAGTTATCGAGGCGTTTGCATCGGAAGCCGCCGAAAGCGAGTTCGCCGACGTGTGGAGCGTCACTAAAGCCCGAACGGAGACGGCAATGAACGTCCGTGGTGTGTTGACGTACCTCGACCGCGAGGTCGAGCGCGAGCACTAGTCAGCCGCGGATCGGAATCGCAAGCAGGGAGATACCGATTGCGACGAGCAGCAAGGCGGTGACGTTAGTCACCGAGCTGAAGGCGGCCGCTCGAAGCAGGTCGAGGGCAAGGACGCCGACCACGACGAGGGCCGCAATGGCAACCGTACTCACACCGGCGACAAGCTCGAGGCGGCTCGTTTTTGGGAGGTGACCGAGTTCAGCGGTGAGGGAGAGTCCGTACGTCGAAAGCGTCCAGACGACGATGGCGCTCGCGGCGGCCCCAAAGGCAAGAATCGGCGTGGAGCGACCGAGACCGACAGTTGCGAGCACCATGCCGATGGCAGCGATCGCCGGGCCGCTGGCACGGGTCGGCAGCAGCGTCATGCGCATGCCAGCCATCACACAGCCAAAGACGGCCAGCAAGAGCAGGGGAGCGAGAAACACGGCGTACAGAATAAGCAACGTGAGTCCGAACTGAAACGTAAAAAACGAAAGAAACAGCGGCGGTAAAAGGAGGATAGCGAGAACGCAACCGGCGACGATCGGAGCGAGTCGCCGGCGGGTCTTGCTGGCAAATCCGCGGGCCAACAGTCGTATCGAGACGGTCCCGCCAGCCAGCACCAGTCCGAGTGCGCCAACACCAGCGATCGGCCAGATCACGACCGGGGAGGCGAAGCCGGTGAGTAGCGACGATTGGCCGAGAGGGAGTATGTCGGCCACCAAACCCACGAGCAACACCCCGAACAGGAGGAGCGAAAGCGCCCCAAAGACGGCGAGAAGACGCGTGAGCCGTCTCAGTTTGGGGCCGTAAGCCGACCGAGCGTGTCGAGAGAGCAGTTGCTCTATGGGTGCCACAGCGAGTCCAAGCGCCAGCGACAGGCTCGAGACGCCAAGGACACACACAAAAAACAACAGGGCGCTCGCGGCAGCAAGCATCGACCCAGCGGACAAAATGAGTCCGACGGCGATAGTGAGTACGAATAGGAAAAAAAGCGTCCCAATAAACGCGACCGTCTCGCTTAGGTAGCCAATACCAGTACTCACGGTCACCCGCCGCATCGCGTCGTACTCACCGGCGTCAGCCCATGTCAGTCCGATTCCGAAGAGCGCAACCGCGAAGCCGCCGGTGACGAACAGAAACCAGTGGTTGACCTCCGGAATCAGGGCGGAAGTTATTGGAACGACAAGCGCAACCGTCAACAATGCCGAGCCAAAGCCGAGAACGAAGCAGTTGGCGACAACCTGGTGGAGGAACGACTCCCGACCGAGCAGGGCCACGCCCGCAACCGTCAGCCCGGCGACCAGTGCCAGCGACGAGAGCAGCCCCTCGACTGACTCGAGGTAGCCGGTTGCTGTGATAACGGCGAGAATACAGAGGGTGGCGATCCAGAGGCTGGCCGTCCGGGGGCGGCCCTCGTCACCGATTGCCGATGGACGGTCGAGTCGTGGGCCGGCGAGTGCCATCTAGTCGTCACCTCCGGCGGTCGCTCGGTTCCGGTTTTCGTTTCCGTTCTCATCCTCGTTCCCGTCCTCGTTTTCACTCTCAGTTCCGGTGCCATCGCCTCCAACTCCGCTCCCGCCCCCGCCCCCAGCTCCGCCTTCGCGTCTGCCACCCCCACCACGTCCTCCAACCTCACTCCGCGTCACAGCCCGCCGAACATCGGCAGCAAACGCCCGCTCGATCGCCAACGGCAATGGCGTCCCACGACGCCAGTCGAAAGCTCGAGCGCCCGCAGCCTGACACCGGGCCAACCGAACCTGTCGCCGAAGCTGGCTAAACTGACCGCGGACGGTGTTCGAGGGGATCACGTCCGGCGAAAAGACGGTGACCGGGACAGCGCTCGCGCGCCACCATTCGACCGCCGAGACGGCCCCATCCTCGAGCAGCGGCGAAAAGACGGCGATCTGTCCGCCCTGTGGGAGCAGTTCACGGAGTTGTCCCAGTTGGCTCCGAAGGGGGACCGATTCGGCCTCGGAGTCCGCCGCTGCCGCCATCCGTAACAGTTCGAGCGCACGGGTTCGCTGGCGAGGACCGCTTCCGGGAGCCAGCCAGTGGAGGTCGGCTGGTCCCGGACCCGCATGACCGACGACGGCGACGCCGACCTCGTGGCCCGTCCCAAGGAGGGACTCGAGTGCTCGTGTCGCCGCGTAGGTCGACAGTTCGACCGCCGTCGGCTGCCCCCGACCCGCGACAACCCGGTTTGACGCGCGGACATCGATCACCAACACGACGGCGGCCGCCACCGAGCGTTCGTAGTTGATCGTCGCAAGCGTGCCGCGTTTGGCATAATGGCGCCAATCGATCCGGCTCGCCGGATCGTCCGACTGGTACTCCCGAATCGAGTGGAAACTGACTCCCTCGCCGGCAGTGTCAGTCTCGAGTTGGCCGACACGTGCAGTCCCCTCCTCGCTGATCGGTGGGGCCGGCGCATCAATCCGGCACTCGAGACGGTCATCGCTTTCGGGAGTAAGCGGGAGGGAAACGGTCGCAGCGCTTCCGAACGCGCCGGTGAGCGTTCGAATCCTGACCGACGGCTGGCTAAAGGTGTGCTCGCCGCGACGGGCGACGATGAGGTATTGAATCGTGTGTGTCTCGCCAGGCTCGAGAGTGATCCCGGTTCGTGGGCTACCCCGAAGCACGGCGATATCGGGTGGGACGCCGTCAGCGATTCGAAGGTCCGCGACGGTTCGCCGCGAGCGGTTTCTGACCGTGAGCGTCACGGTGACGACCGTACCCGGCGGTACGGGCGTTGGAGTGACCGCCCGAGAGAGGGAGAGACCGGCAGGAACGGAAACCCTCGAGAGCGTACTGAAAGTGGCAAACGAGAGGGGAATTACGGCCGCGAGCAAGAGGATGGGGTTCTGGTCGACGAAGCCGACTGCAGCGAGAACGATTGTCGCGGCGACCGCCCCTCGAGCCAGTTGTCTGTTGTGACGGACGGTGTACTCGAGTGGGGGGTCGTTGTTTGTGTCGGTGTCAGGGTCAGCGTCAGGTTTCGGTTTCGCTGCCGATTCAGGGTCAGGTTCAGCGTCAGCGTCAGATTCAAAATTGGGCTCAGAACGGGAACTCAAGCCTGAATCGGAATCCAAATCAAAATCGGAATCAGCATCGACAACAAAACCCGGCGAAACCGGTTGTGGACGATCGATTTCAGCCTCCGGCGTTGCCGCTTCCTGCAACGTCCCCTCGGCATCGACCCGCAGATCCTCGAGTCGGGGCTCGAGGACGGGGACACTGCGCGGGGCACGGTGGCCGGGGATCGACGCAATATCGGTATCCGCACAGTCGGCGATGGCACCGACGGCACGGCGGGTTCGCAGCCGAATCGCATACTCGGGATGGAGCCACTCACGCAGGCGTTGTCGGCGCTCTCGTTCGGGGGCCTCGGGTGCTGGGTCGAGGACGCTCGCCGCAAGTTGGTCCGTAGTCCAGTCGCCGGTTTCGAGGAGCGCCTCAGCCTCGGCCGTCGACCGGCCACCCATCTCCAACGACGCGAGCAGGAACGGGCGGAGTTCCGCCCGAACTATCTCGACGCCAGCCTCGAGCGAGTCCCGTCTGGCCACGCGACCGGCCTCGGCGACGACGGGGGAGAGCGCGTCGCCGTCGAGCGAAAGCGGCTGTTCGGAGGCGGTTCGTTCGGGAGCCGGATTTGCGAACGGGTCGTCCTCAGCCCACGGTACCGGGAAGCCAGAGGTCGCGTCAAGGCGTCCAGAGACGGTCCAGAGCGCCAGGCCGAAGGCAGCCAGGGCGAGCCCGACGAGGAGTACCTGTATGAGCGTGCTTTCGGCCTGTGAGGGCGTGAAAACGGCGACTGCAAGCCCGAGGAGGATGAAGCCGGTGCCAGCCAGCGTCGTAAGGGCCGTCCGGAGGCGCATCTCAGCGCTCACCTCCAGCGTCGTTTCTGGGTGCTGGTTCCGGTTCCGATCCTGATTCTAATTCCAATGGCGTCTCCAGTTTCGCATACGCCGCTTTCGCACGTGCGACCATCGCGTCAGTCGGTGATCGGTCGCCGTATTCGATCTCACAAAAGACGGTCGTCAACCCGTCGACGGGGCCGTGAGGATAGCCCTGGTCGATTGCACGGGCTTCGATTTCCGCCGGTGCACGGGTCTCCCAGGTTGGCGTGACCCCCCTGGCAAATGCCCGCCAGAGGTCGGGGATCGATTCCGGTGGGTGGCCCTCGCCACCGCTGGACTCACCGTCAGTAGCTGTCGACGGGTGACCGCCGGAAGCGGCGCTATCGGTCGCCGATGTCGAACGGGCCCGGAACCAACGGACGGCGAGGACGACGACACCGAGAGCGAGAAAGACACCAACGGCGATGAGCGCGCCAACCGGGCCAGCGAGAACGATCCCGACGCTGACGGCAAGAACGAACGCCACAATGACCGCGAGGCGACGCCGGCCAAGGCGGCTGAAACCGGCGCGAGCGGCCGAGGGAATCCCAGCTAACCAGCCGCCAAAGCGGCCAGCGAGCCGGCGAACCGACCGTGGCTGTGTGCGAAGCCAGTGGCCGAGCCGGGGGGTCAAAGCGAGTACCGTCTCGAGTTGGCTAACCGTTTTGAGGACAGCGGTGGTAAGCCGTTCGTAAAGGCGGTCTGTGAGTGGCTGGTCATCGCCGTCGTTGTCGCTGTCGCCATCGGCGCTCGAGCCGTGACCAGAGAGCCAGAGCCAGCAGATGGCAAGCATGAGCAGGCCACCGATACCGACGCCGATGGCGGCGGGCGGGCCGAACCGAGAGGCGAGTATCGTCCCAACGGCAACGAGGAGACAGCCGTAGAGCGCCGCGACACCGCGCCAGCCGCCGAGTCGGCCGGCAACTCCCGTTGTGGCTGCAAGCAGGACGAACGCGACGGCGGCAGTAACCAGCGGGGTTTGCAGACGGGCAGCAAGGGCTACGGCGCCGATGGCGGTGGAGCCAGCGTAAAGGAGGACGACGCCCCGGCGGCCATCGAGCCATGCGGCGGCTGCCGTTGCGATTGTGAGGAGCACAAAGATCACGGCAGCGGCCCCGAGATTGCCGGCGTGGTGTGTCAAAACGCTGACGCTCGCCGACTGGGTTGCCGTCTGGACGGTCACCGACGCCGTTGGGTCCCACGGCAGGTCGACGGTCGCGTGGCCGTCGGCGTCGGTCGTTGCCACTCGCTCGCCGTCGACAGCCACGGGCGCGTCGGGAGCTGGCTCGGACCCCTCGACCGCCTCGACTGTCGCTGGCTGTCCCGGCAACACGAGTCCAGCGTCAGCAAAGGATAGCTCGAGCAGTTGGATATCGACGGTCGTCTGGGCCTCGAAGTCACCGCGTGAGACGGTGACGGTTGCGTTCTGGCTGTCTTCGGGGAGAGCCACGGTCGCCGTTCCGTTGGCGTCGGTCTCGCCGGCGTGGGTGCCGTCTACCCTGATGGATGCGTCAGGGACTGGGTTCGTCGATATTTCGGCACGAATATCGACCTCCTCACCCGGGTCAGCCGTTTCCGGGGCATCAATCGTCAGGTTACCTTCGGTCAAGACGCGGGTGCCAATGGTTGGGGCGATCTCGGTCTCGGTTTCCGTTGCTGTGTCACCCTCAGTTCCCACCCCATCGATCGACTGAAGCGGTATCGTGAGGCCCGATGTGAGATGTGTTTCCGCGCTAGGTGACGTTCCCGTTCCCGTTTCCGTTTCATTTACAGACACGATCTCGACAGTGCTATTCGGATCGGCCTCCACGTCTCCATCTGCGCTCCAAACCCCATTCTCATCTGCATCCCCATCCCGAGTGACATCACACGCCGACTGCTCGCTGATATCAGCGGTAACCTCAAACATGAAATCATACGGAACGGTCGCCTCAACAACACCGGATTCGTTGGTGGCCCCAACCGACTCATCCGAGAGGTACACGGGGACGTCTGCAACCGGTCCCGAGGGACTGGTCACCAGAATCGACAGCTGAGTTCCGGGAATCGGATCGCCGTCGGTTTCGATCACACACGCACTCGGTTCTGGCGCTTGAAACTGGGCAACCGGTGGGGCGACAAACGCCGCGGCAATCAAGCCGACGGCGAGCAGAAAGCACAGCCCCACCTGTTGGTAGCTCCGGCGGTTTGCTGATGCCGTCGATTGTGGGACACGCTCACTCACTCGAGTCAACTCGGTTGTCGGCCGTGATACGGCCGACGGTCTTGTTTTATCTTAGTTAGTTCGGAAACATGAAATTAGTGGTTCGGGTAGGCGACCGCTGTCGCCGAACAAATGGGCGACCGCTGTCGCCGGACAAATGGGCGACTGCTGTCGCCGAATAAACCCCATTGCACCGGCTGCGAGTTTCCTCACTATTTATTTGGAAAGACGTTGTGTCAGGCGTATGGACTGGCGGGATGCCGAACGGGAGTATACCGACGAGGTGATCGGCGAAACCACACTTGGCCGGCTGTTTTTCGACAGCGCCGAGCGACACCGAAACCGGCCGGCTCAGCAGTACAAAGGCGGCGTCTACGATCGGTCACTGACCGATTCGGTGCTGCCGGCGGCCCCAGCCGGTGCGTTTCGGGCTATCTCGTATGCGGCGATGGCCGACATCGTCACCAGCCTCGCAGCGGGCTTTCGTGAACTCGGAATCGAATCCGGAGACCGGGTCGCCATCTTCTCCCCGACACGGATGGAGTGGGCCCAGACCGACCTCGCGCTGCTTTCGATCGGTGCCGTCGTGACGACGGTCTACAGCGGCTCCTCGGACGACCAACTGCACTATCTCCTTGACGATCCCGACGCGACGGCCGTCGTCGTCGAAAACGAGTCCCATCTCGAGTCCGTCCTCGCCGTCGAAGATGACCTCGAGCTGTCGACGATCGTGACGATGGATGACTGTGCGAGAGACGACCGGGCGGATATTCTGACGCTTGCCGATGTGTACGCCCTTGGAGCGGAGACCGACGCCGACATCGACACCTGGGTCGACGAACCGGCAGTTGACGACCTGGCGAGTATCATCTACACGAGCGGGACGACCGGCCAACCAAAGGGGGTGAAACTCACCCACGGCAACTTTCGGGCGAACATCAATCAACTTCGGCGGCGGGCCGGGCCACGACCCGACAAAGCCCCGTCGGTGTCGAGGATTGACGAACACACCCAGACCGTCTCCTACCTGCCGCTGGCTCACGTTTTCGAGCGCCTTGCGGGCCACTTTCTGATGTTCGCCAGCGGCGCCTGTGTCGCCTACGCCGAAAACCCGGACACGCTGAAAGCGGATTTCGCCGCCGTTTCGCCGAGCGTTGCCACGAGCGTCCCCCGGGTCTACGAGAAGATTTACGATGCCGTCCGCGAGCAGGCGAGTGAATCCGACGTAAAAAAACGGATTTTCGAATGGGCGACCGACGTTGGTATGGACTACCAGCAGGCGACCGACCCCGGTCTGGGCTTGCAGGCAAAACAGGCCCTTGCCGACCGTCTCGTCTTCGCCCAGGTCCGGGAGGCCCTCGGGGGCAACATCGACTTTCTCATCAGCGGCGGCGGCAGCCTCTCCCCAGAACTGTGTACGCTCTACCACGCGATGGGGATCCCGATTCTCGAGGGGTATGGCCTCACCGAAACCAGCCCCGTCATTTCGGTCAACCCGCCGGAGGAGCCTAAAATCGGCACAATCGGGCCGCCGCTTGTCGGCTGTGAGATTGAGATCGACGAGAGCGTCGTCGACCCGTCGGTGTTCGACGATCCCGGCACGGTCGGCGAACTGCTCGTTTCCGGTCCGAACGTCTCCGCGGGCTACTGGAACAAGCCCGGCGCAACCGTCGAAGCGTTTACCGACGGCTGGTTCCGAACCGGCGATATCGTCCACCACCGCCCCGA
>LKMJ01005356.1_pt1 | contig 12092 bp, 16 predicted proteins | sample 643391 | NCBI WGS metagenome assembly LKMJ01 (sample SAMN04112250, study PRJNA286221) | soda lake metagenome | biome: soda lake; feature: Kulunda Steppe; material: water; isolation source: sample PL-Br10 brine of Picturesque Lake | place: Russia: Kulunda steppe | collected 2010-07
GGGGGGGGGGGGGAGAGAGGGGTGGGGGGCAAGGGGGTTGTGTGCAGGTCATGCAGCTCGATGGGTGAGTGTGCGTGATCAAGTAGTAAGTGTGTTTTGGGTGGGGTGTGGGTGTGGGTGTGGAGGGGGGGGTATCAGAAAGGCGAGGGTAAGGTGAGGATGGAAAGGGAGTGAGGAATGCGTGGTACGGGCCATGTCAAAGCAAAAGAGAGGGATGAGGGGGGTGAGGCGGATTGGGAGCGAGAGCAGAAGCAGGTGCGGGTGTGTAGGGTGAAACCAATGGGGAAGTGAGCAACCTTCTATCAAAAGAGTGGGAGCAAGTGGGAGCACAGAGAGGCCTGGTGGGAGTGGGGGGTGCAGTGGTGAGCAGGGCGCGCATTGGAGGCAAATGGGGACGGAATGGAGTGGGCAGGAGGTGGCAGCACATCCACTGCACATGTCGTGCCACAGGCAACGTGTGCGTGAGGCAGCCAGCAGAGGCAGGAGTCAGCAAGACCGGTAGGAGGCGCAGGCGCCACTGCTTCTACGCAGGTCGTCCTCCCACGTCACCTGTATGATGGCCTGCGAGCGCGTGCAGTGGCCGGCCACACCACGCGTGCGGGCTCCTGCCGCCCTCGCTCCCGTGCGTGCGCATTTGCACCCAACACACCTGCAAGCACTTGAGCACACGCACGCATGTCTGCAAACACATTCTTGTATGCCCATTTGCGCGTTCATTCACACGCTCACACGTGCGGGCTCGCACGACAACACAGCATGCACACATGCTGCCTGCGCAGGCGGCTGCTGAGCTCACTGTGGGCCGCGCTGCTGCAAGACCACGCGGTGCTGGCCACGCAGCCGCCACGGGTGCTGCACCACTACCCCTCCGCCCTGCTGCTCACTGCCAGCGCGGCTGCAGACCAGCAGGGTATGGGCGCAGCGGCCGGCTCAGACGGAGCGCGCCCCCCAAGCCAGGCGGCTGCTGCGCTGGCTGCCACGTTGAATGGCGCGCCCAGCCCCGGCCTGGCAGGTGATTGTGATGGAGGCGGTGCTGCCTGCTGCTGGTGATGATCATGATCATGATGTTGGTCATGGTAGTAATGCTGGGGCATGCAGGGGTCTGCTGCTGCTGCTGCTTCTGGTGATGATGACGATGATGATAGTGACGGTGATGATGGTGGTGGTGCTGCTGCTGCTGATGGTGATGATGGTGCCAGCAACGCTGGGGCATATGGGTGGACTGCTTCTGTGCCTGGGGCTTCCAGGGGGGCTCCGCTGCGGCAGCACCTGCCCCTAGATTTTTCCATAAACAGAGCCTTTTCTGATGGGACTGCAAAAGCTCAAGGAGCAAGCCTGCCTGGCTGGAGCCCCCAATCCCCCTTCCCTCTCTCTCTGTGTCGTGCAGAGGGTGGAGCAGGCGCGCAGGAAGCGCCCATGGGCGCAGCAGTCATGCGCGTGTATCGCGGTTTCCGAAGCATGGCCGTGGCGACAGCAGCCCAGGGTGGCGGGCGCAGCAGTGCCGGCGTGATCATGAGTAGCCAAGTCGTGCGCAGGTGCGTGTGCGCGCGGTAGGGGGGCGCACCTTGATGTGTATTTGGCGTATGCATGAATGTGTGTGTGCTTGTCTGTTGCGTGTTGCGTGTGAATGTGTGAACGCACGTGTGTTCGACATGTATGTGTCTGTCAGTGTGTGCGCGCGCACGCGTGTATTTTTGTGTGTGCGTGTGAATGCGTTTGTATGTGGGCATGGGCACGCGCAAAGGAAGGGTGCTGTGCAGTGAGGTGTTGCGCTGCGGTTCCCCTTTGGCTCTGTGCGCTCAGTGCACGTACGCTGGGTACTGTGCAGTGAGGTGTTGTGCTGCGGTTCCCCTTTGGCTCTGTGCACATACGCTGGGTGCGGCCCCCTTCAGGATTGTTTTCCTGGAGCCCAGGCTCTCATCAAGCTCCTGCTTAGTGCCCTGTAGGTGCCCTGCAGCTAACCTGCCAGGTTCTGCCTTCACCCTCCATGACCTGCAGCTTCCTGCTTGATGCCCTGCAAGCACCCGCTCAGGCGCTTTCCAAGGCACAAGAAAAGCACATGGCAGCGGCATGCCGCACATGGCGCCAGTGCCCAAACATGGCAGCAGCATGCGTTTTGTACTATGATTGCCTGTTCAGGCCACCTGTCCGCACCAAATTGGTACACATGCAACTGGCAGCGTGCTTGCTTCCTGAAAACAAGCCTCGTGCATGACTGCTGGCCGCGGCATGTGGCATTTGGTGGTGTGGTGTGTGCAGGGTGCGTGCAGCGTATGGTGCAGCTGCCCCTGTGGCGCTGCGTGCGCTGAGCCTCGGTTACTACCCAGATGCCCAGCAGCTGGCCGCATCCCAAAGGTGGGGCAGGGGCTTTTCTGGTGGCTGTGTGGTCCTAAGCGAGATGCACTGTAGTCCTGAGTGGGTGGTGCTGTGGTCCTGAGCGAGATGCACTGAGGTCCTGAGTGGGTGGTGTTGTGGTCCTGAGCGAGATGCACTGAGGTCCTGAGTGGGTGGTGTTGTGGTCCTGAGTGGGTGGTGCTGTGGTCCTGGCAGGCAGGTTTCTGGTGATGGTGTGGCCCTGGTAGGGTGCCCTGGTACGGGGCGCAGGTAGGGAGCCCAGGTCTTTTGGGGGGTCAGGCTATGCTTTAGCTCAGGCTACACATGGCGGTGCACATGGGCAGCTATTTGGGAGGAAGGGGGAAGGCGGGATTCAAAAGGCCCATTTCTGCGGTGGGTACCTGTGTCCTTTCTGCTTCACACGTGCTACCTTTCCAATGAGCGTCAGGCTATCTTTAAGGCTGCCTGGGCCTTTATGCAGATGTCCAGGTCTGCAGGGGCTCATGACTAATGCGATGATATCTACTTGCGCATTGTTGATGCAAGCAAGCATGGTGTGTGCCAACACGCGAGCACAACAGGCGTGCGTGCATGCTGCCTGTGGTTATGTGAGCATGCCCAGTCTGTACAGGGCTCTGTGGCATTGGCACACAGCGCCGGCATCTAAGGGTGGGCCTGCAGAGGCAAATGGAAGTCACAGCAGGTCATGGCTGAGATGGCTGGGCCAAGTCATATGATTTGCGCCCGAGATTCTTGTAAGAAGCAGTGGACCAAATCTGGGATATGCGCACCCCCTGTGAGGCTGCAGCCCTGTCTCGGGCAGTGGGACTGAGCCCCCATCCTCAAACGCTCAGAAACCCAGGTGCACAGACAGGCGCGCCCGTTGATGGGAGTGCAGTATGCCCCTATACAACTGCCTGGACCCAGCAACCAGCTGCGGCCGGCCGCTGCTGTGGCAATCCCCTCCTTTGCCTGAGGGTTTTGCAGCCCCCTTTCAACAGGATTCTGCAGACGACGTTTTTTCCTTTTTTTCTCGGACAGCCTATACCTGAGGGTTTTGCAGCCGCCTCGTACGAGGGTTTGTGTCATGATGACACTGTCATCCCTTTGTGTCATACCTTTGTGGTATCCCCACCTTTCACGAGGATTTTGTGTCATCCCTTTGTGTCATTCCCCTCCTCTCACAAGGGTCTTGTGACATCCATTCACCCCTCCTGGCTCTGCAGCCGCCCTGCCTTGCAAGATGAGTCCTTGATGCCCACTTCCCCTCGCCTCATTTACACCCCTGATTCCATTCCCTGATTCGCTGAACATACACTGGCCAGCCGTACGTCAGCCTGTGCATCATCAGCCCATGCATCATCAGGCCATGCATCACCTGGCCGCGCACCATGAGAAGGACCACCACCTGGCGATGCAAGGCCTGGTCCTCAGCGCCACAAGCCAATGCACTCCTCCTGACAGTGTTGGCCTGATTGGGCCCGCCAGATCCTCTCTGGAGCAACTGCTGGCTGGCGCTGGACTTAGCTGCCCCTTCGGCACGCGTGTGAGTGCGTGCAGGGACGGCTCCGCCCAGCACCAGCAGTACTGCGTGCTGCTGGACGTGGCGCTCATCCTGGTGCCCTACGCGGCGCAAGGCCTGGCCCATGCCATGCGCGCTTGCTTGGCCGAGGGCGTGAGCAAGGTGAGGGGCGCAGGGGTGGTAAACGGCTTACGCGGCCGTGGGTGCCAAGCCATCCGTCTGTGGAGCAAGGTCATGACATGTGGAGGGCACTGGTATCTGCCCGGGAGGGGGCACGGGCAAAAGTTGGATGGGCGGGGAGGTGGACGTGAGCGGCCAAGCGCATGGGTGGGCGGGCGCCTGGGAGAGAGCAGGGGGCGTGTGCTTGGCAGGACAGTGGTATGGTGTGGTGTGATATTCAGGGCACAGGGGTGGGGTGGGCCTGCACGAGGAATGGCAGACTGCGCCCTCAAATGGACGAGCAGCAGGCCGCATGCGTGCACTCCAGGAGAAGTGAGTGCACATGTGCACCCTTGGACTGCAGCAAGGGCAGCTCTTGCCCTCAGCGAGGCCTGACACCCCAGGCCCGCCTGCAGCTCCATGTCTGGTGTCTCCGCTCCCTGCTGCCGGCTCCTCCCCCTTGCATGACCTCCTCCAAGGCATGCAAGCACTTGGAGCGATTCAGGCATGACCTCGACCCGGCCCCCAGGCGCGGGCAAACGCACCGCGCACACTTTGTCATCTCACCACCGCCTCTGCGCCCGTCGTACCCCCCCTGGCAATGCCCTCCTGCACTGTGCCAAGCCCACGCCCTGGCGCCGGGCCTGGCCCCTCTCCCCCCACCCTCCGCCCCCCAATCTGCGGTGGCAGTCTGCAGGGCTACATGCACGGGAGCAGTGTGCCCACATACGCTCCCTCCAGCTCGCCTTGCCGTCTCAGCCTCTGCCATAGGTGCAGGCCCGCCACACACGACCATCGCCAGGGACGCGCACCGCAACCCATGTCCTCGTGCCCTCACCCTCATCTGAGCCCCCATCCCTTACCCCTGACCCCACCCCATACCCTTGATGACCTGCATGGCCTGTGGTCTGTGGGCGCAACCCGAGGCCCCAACCCAAGACGCATGCACCACGCTCGCTCACCCGGACCTGTGCCCGAAGCCCCTCACCCAAACCCTGCACCCTATAACTGAACTTGTGGCCCACGCGCGTGGGGTGGCCTGGCCGCGCAGGAGGCTGCCGATGTGGCCACCGCAGCGGCTGCGCTGGAGAGCTGCATCGCGGGGCTGCATGGCCTCATGGGCCCCGCCCACCTGGCCGAGGGCCTGGTGGCGCCGCCCCTGGTCCTGCAGGTGAGTGAGCACAGAGGCTGTCGGCGCGCCGGCCTGACAACAGGGGCCGAGCGGCCCTGCCCCTCTGACCCAAGCCTGTGCTGCTGCTCTTTCTCGTACACACGCGCAATGCATGCTTGCCAGCGCCCTAGCGGCTGCCCAGCAGCACGCGCTCGGCCCGCCGCCGCTGCTGCGCGTGCTGGCATGCTCCCCTCATGCAGCCTCGCCTCCCCAAGTGCATGGCTGACCGCTGCCGCGGCGCGCGCGTGGACCGCTTCAGCGTACACACGCATGCACACTCACACGTGGGCACACACATACACGTCCTGTGCGCTCATCGCGAGTGCATGGCTGGCTGCTAGCGCTGGGCGAGCAAGCAGCTGCCCTCGTGTGCGTGCTTCTGTGTGCCCCCACAGGCGCTGCAGGAGCTGGAGGGCATGGCGCATTGTGCGCTGGTGCCCATGCAGTGCACGATCCACTCCAAACATGGTTACAGAGGTGAGTGCATAACATCGCATCGAGTTGAGGGCAGAGGGTTGAGGGTGTTGGGGGGGTGGCAGGTGCACGTCGCGAGTGCCTTTTGGGGTTCCAGAACGTGTGTTACAATAGGGTGCGTGTCTGTTTTAGAAAGACATGGGTACGTTCCGGAAGGGGCTGCATGTGTAACGAGCCCCCCTTACCACTTACCGCAAGGCAGCATCTTGTTTGCCCATTCGTCGCACGTGGTGCCCCACCCTCACCTGCGCAGCTCATGCCACGTGCCACGTGCAGTTTCATACTCACACCGCCCTCGAGGCCCACCCCTCATCCACATCTTGCATGCCCCGCACACTGCCTGCAGCGCACGCCACGCACTGCCTGCTGCCCCCCCCTCACCTGCGCGGCTCACATGCCCCGCACGCTGCCTGCAGCTTGGGCACCCCACCTCGCATGCCTGGCGGCTGAAGCATCTGGGTTCCTGAAGGAGCTGGCCCAAGGCATGCCTGCCTCCATGCTGGGGCCTTCCCCCCACGGCCCCTCGCATCGCGCACCCGCCGCTGGCGCCAGCAGCACCAGCGGGGGCGCTGGAGGCAGCGCCACTCCAAGCGCCACCGCCTTGCCTGGCACGGGCAGCCTTGGACGCGCGTTTGTGGGCGCGGTGCTGGCGCTGTCTAGCATTACCACCCCCTTCACCCTCTCTTGCGCGGGAACTGCGGAGCTGGAGGGCACGGCGGGCGCAGAGCAGCCGCACCCAGGTGGCAGTGGCACCCTCATCGCCCCCGGCAGCGGCAACAGCGGTGCTGCAGGCGTCGGTGCGGGCGCGTGCGGGCCGCTTGCCGCCGTGCACGCGGTGCGGCTGCTGCCTCCCGCGGGCGTGCCGCCATCATCGCAGGCGGCGGTGGACGGCGCGCTGGTGGCGCTGCTGGTTGCTGCGCAGGCGCTCGTGCGCAAGAGCGACGCGCAGCAGCAGTGCTCAGGTGAGCAGGGCCATGCTTTGCCCACCCTGTCTCTTCCCCCTTAGTCGCAGCAGCTGCAAAAAAAGCTTTGGGGCACATGACAGCCGCAGGCCCTTCAGGATGTGTTACGCACACACTCATCCACACGCGCCTGCGGATCATGTGTCGCGCTCACACACTCATCCACTCACGCTTGCGCACACACCCAAGCACACACATAGAGAGGCATGCAGTCACACATAGTCACACATAGTCACACATGGAGGCATGCAGTCACACATGGAGGCATGCAGTCACACATAGTCACACATTGCCACACACAAAGGCATGCAGTCACACATGAGAGCCGCAACCCAAGGATCATCAGCTTGCCCATGGCTGTGAACACCGACCGTGTGGTGCTGATAGCCTGAGATGACCTTGGGATCGCCTTGGCAACACCAGTGTGCACCTCGACAATGTGGTGCTGATAGCCAGGGATCATCTTTCCTTGCGCGCACTCACCCCACCCGCAGGTGCGCTCGTGCAGCTGCTGCCGCCCCTGCAGCACCTGTCCGCCCGCCTGCTGCTCACGGCGCCCCCGGGCGTGCAGCTCCAGGCTGCCCAGCGCTTCTTCGACACCCACATGCTGCTGGCCCATGCCGCGGCCGAGCGCCTGCTGGCCTGCAGCAGCAACAACAGCGGCGGTGGTGGTGCAAGCCATGCAGCCATAAGCAAAGAGGTGGACGGCGCAAAGGCGCTACTGGCAGCGGCGGAGGGTGCATTGCTGTGCATGGTGCACGCACTGCGGATGAGCGTGCAGGGGCTGTCCTGCGCAGCAGGAGCCGGCAGCAGCGCGAGTGGGAGAGGGGGCGAGGGGCAGGGGCAGGCTGTGGGATGCGCCAACCAGGGCGAGCTGCGTCTTGGCCGCGACCACGGCCCCGCGTGCCTGTCTGCTGTCTTGGGCGGGTGCGCGCTGCTGTCGTGCGTGCCAGCTTTGAATGGCGGGGGTGTGGATGGCAGGAGCGGCAGCGATGGCAGTGCGGCAACGGCGCTGCGCGCATACGTGCTGTGTGTGGTGGCGGAGGTGCTGCAGCTGCAGGGCAGCTGCAACCATGAGGAGTCTCGCGCAGGCAGCAGCCTGAGTGTGGGATCCGCAGGGTCACACTCCGAAGAGGAGGTGGACATGAGGGAGGGTGAGGAGGAGGAGGAGGAGAGGGAGGGGGAGGAGGAGGAAGGGGAGGAGGGGCAGGGGCAGGCAGGTACGGCCGCCAAGCTCAGGGCAGCAGAGGCGGCAGCAGAGGCGGCGGCTGAGAGACTGCGTGCGGAGGTGGTGGATGCGCTTCAGGCCAAGGCGGCAGAGGGCCTGCGGGTGGCGCTGCAGGAGGGCGGCGCGGCGGAGGCGCACCCGGGGAAGGTCAAGTGGGCGCACCAGGTGCGCGGGCGTGTGCACGTGCATGTGTGCGTGTGTCTGCACTGTGTGCCTGCAGTGTGTGCGTGCGGGTGTGCCGGTCTTTTGGGCTTGTAGGGCACGAGCGCGTGTGGTGCCTGAGTGCTTGCAGGGCGCGAGCGCGTGTGGTGCCTGAGTGCTTGTAGGGCGCGAGCGCGTGTGGTGCCTGAGTGCTTGCAGGGTGCGAGCGCGTGTGGTGCCTGAGTGCTTGCAGGGCGCGAGCGCGTGTGGTGCCTGAGTGCGTGCAGGCGAGTGGCGGTACGTTGGGTGGCACGCCCAGCGCGTTATGTGGTTGACGTAGCCTTATCTCACATCATGTGGTTGCATGGGGGCTCAACTAGCACAAAAAGGCGACACACACACACCTACATTTCACTGGAGTGGCGGCCCTTGGGTAGCTGGCATGCACCCTGTGCATGCCCATGCACTGGTCTCCTTGCACTGCATGTGTGTGCATGCGTGCTGGCCCAGGCCCTCCCACGCCCAGATGCCAGAGCACCCTTGCGTGCAAGACACGAGGCGCTGGGCCAGTGCTTGCCGGGGATCAGTGCACCACGCGGGGCGATGTGGCGTGCCATCCAGCTGGGGGCTCTGCTGCGTGCGTGTGCACACACAAACCAAAACGGGCGCATGTGCGCGGGCGCGCTGCGAGGAAGGCAACACTCCCGTGTGAGCGCGCGTGCAGGTGCTGGGCGTGGCAGGGCCCTTGGTCGCCCAGCTCGCCCACGCGCGGCTGCAGGCCAACACAAGTGCGCAGCAGCAGCACCAACAGCACCAGCAGCTGCCACCGCCGCCTTGCGCGAGCCCCCTGCTGCTGCCGCTCAGCCAGGGCAGCGTGGCGGTCGTGACGGAGTGCGTGAAGGCGCTCGTGGCGGCGACCAGCTTTGCAGGCACGGCGCAGGACACCGTGGACTGCCAGGCGCAGCAGGCGGCAGCCATGCAGGTGCGGGGGCAGCCGTGCGCGGCACCAGGCGCCTGCAGCAGGCGCCCGGAACGAGCCGCAGCTCGTCCCGCCCTCTGGGGAAAAGGGGCACCGCGCCCGTGGCCGCGGCTGTGGGTCCTGGCTGGATGAGCCTTAGTGGGCGCGGGCAGTGTGCACCAAATCACCGCATCGCCGCTCTTCAGGGTCGGCAGCGCACTCAATTTCGCTGCTACTGGGCTGCTGCTGCTGCTGCTGCTGCTGCTGCTGCTGCTGGGCTGCTGACCCTGCAGGGCACTTTGGACTCCGGACATACACACACGCGCACATGCACGGGTACACACGTGCGTAACTGCACACTCCTGCACAAACACACGCAGAGCACACACAAATGCGCACAGGCGCACACGCCCTTTACGTCGCACACACATTAAGTCACAAAACCGCACTGACTCATACACCTTGGCACACATGCGCGCAAATGCTGTGTGTCAGCCCCAGGCAGCCGCCAAACATCGCCTGTGGTTAGGGCACAGGCTGGCTGCGCAGCCGCCAGACATCGCCCGAGTATAGGGCACAGGCTGACTGCGCATCCTGTGCGCCTGCCCTGCCGCCGCTGCTGTTGCTGCGCAGGTGCTGCTGCAGCTGCTGGTGCTGGCGGCCGCGCCCCCTGCCCCTGCCTTGCCCACGCTGGCCCTCAAGGGGCTTGCCGTCAAGCTCATCACCTCACTGCCGTCGTCACCCATGGGTGCGTGCAGCACAGGCACGCGGGCTGCGCTGCAGCGCACAGTTGCACTGCGGCGCACAGTTGCACTGCAGCGCACAGTTGCACTGCGGCGCATGCGCGCACCGGCTTGGGGAGGGGGGTCGCGCTGTTGCGCGGGCACGAGGAGGCGCCTGCCTCTTGCTTTCCAAGCCAGGGCAGCTGCTGGCTTTCTGCCAAAGCACGGCAGCGCCTGGCTTGTTGAAGCAGGGCACCCACCTCGTGTGCTGGGGCTGGCAGTCTCTGCCCCCTACCTTTTAGAGATGCTGTCTCCCAGTGCTGGCAGGCACCCACTTGTGATGCCCTGTTGAGTGAGTTGGGCTTGGTGGGCGCGTGAGCACTGCCAGCATTGCTGCAGGGGGGGCTGCAGGAAGAAGGCGCGGCATATGATGTTTCCGTGAGCATAGCGTGTGTCCTCCAGCTGTCCCTCGTCCACGCGGGCGCTTGCCGTGCCAACCCCTGCCCCTTCCTTCTGCGCGCTCAGTTTGTGCTGCTCCCCCTGCTTACCTGCTGCCGCAGCTGCGCCCTTCAAGGCGGCCCTTGCCAGCCTACCCCTGGCCTCAAAGCAGCAGCTGCAGGCCGCCCTGAGGGAGCCAGAGGCAGGGCTGGCGGTGCACACAGGGAGCGGGGGCGCGTACTTGGCAGGTGCGCAGCAGCCAGGCATGCTCAGCACGCCAGGCGCTGCCGCCTCTGCTGCGCGGCCCACCATCCAGCTTAAGACAACGTTCGCCATCCCTAAGTAGGTGGTGCCGCGTGGGAGACGCTGGAGGTAAGGGACATCACGCTCGTGCCATGGCAAAGATGCTACAGCTACTTGCAAGCATCCACTCGTTTCATTTAAGCCCCAAGGTGTCCCAGGGTGAATCTGTGACATTTTTGAAAGAACAAAGAACCGGACACTTTGCATGACTCAGCTTTTTGTGTATTCAAGGTTTAAGACCTGCTCGTTAATTGTTAATGGAATACCTATGCCTGGATCTCTTTGTAATCTAGACTTGTAGAAAAGAAAAGAAACAACGTAGGCAGTGAAACCACTCCCCACATCGATTGAGGAAAAGGAGACGCGTTGGCCCAAAGAGCTGTGAGTCTCTTCCACCAGGGATAAGGAAGGACTACTACTTGTGAGGATCTGGAGGGTGACAAGCAGCCCCCTGCTCCAGACCAAGACCTTGAGAGCAAGTGGATTTTTCAAGAGCGCGTCTAGTTGTTGTCAGTTTGTGCACATCAAGCACGGAATGGACATGTAGTTTGAGGGCAGTCTTGCGGGCTTTGTGTGCATCAAGGCGATCTCTTTAAGATGATTCAAGGTGTTTTAGGTATAGAAAGAGCCTCCTACACCAAGAAGAAATGTGAAGGATAATTTTCTTGGCCTTCAAGCTTACACGCTTACAAAGAACCTTATGTAGGACTTGTAGAATTTGGTTTTGACACATCATACATTGCAATTCTGAGCTCATGTATGGCCTAGGATTGCAAGAATTGCAAGGATAAGTTTACAAGTTTAAGATTTGACCTTCAGCCAGGTAGTTTGACTGTTCAGGTTGCTGGTGAACACCAGCCATACAGAAAACATCCATAAGCCCTGAGATAAAACGAGAGGAATCATTAGTTTGTCACTGGAAAAATTGAATACCGTATGTGACATCCTCAGAACAAGCTTAAGAGAAATAAAAAGCTCCAGTCTGATTGACAGTTATTTTGTGTGCCAGTGGTAAATCATGAAACAAGTCTGTAAATTGAAGCCTCAAACAACACATTTGCACGCAAGGACACAGGAAAAGAGCGCGTTTCTCGTCTTGAATTGCCTGCAAGCCACACTTATCACAGGTACCATCATGATGTTCCCAGCTTCTTGTCTCGACACGCAGCGTATGGGAAAGGTGCGCCCTCCCTACCAGGAGGGCCCTGGTCACACCTTTGCCATACACCCTTCCTAGTCACATGCTTCTTGATCTTCCTTGCAACATTATCCACAGCGTGGCTCGCTTCAGACTTCGTGCCCACACTCTACGAATTGAAACAGTGACGTGGACTCACAATACCTCCCCTACCCCTGACTTGTGGAATGCTCATGACGTTCAGGATGAGCAACACGTTCTTTTCCATTGCACCCATCCACACGTGGTCTCTCTCCGAAGGACTTATGCTTCCCTGTTTTCTTCTGCAGGCTTAAGCAATGTGTCTGCTTTTCTGGGCCAGGAAAACAATCAGCTATATTTCTTCCATCATGCACTGATAGTTTTATATGAGCAGCAGGGATGGGCGATTACGCCTAACGGTGTCAGGCGTAAATTACGTTACGTCACCGTAATTTACGGTTTTCGCCGTAATTTAGGAATTTAAGGCGTAATTTACGGTAATTTTCATGCTGACGTCTGAC
>LKMJ01005357.1_pt1 | contig 12092 bp, 7 predicted proteins | sample 643391 | NCBI WGS metagenome assembly LKMJ01 (sample SAMN04112250, study PRJNA286221) | soda lake metagenome | biome: soda lake; feature: Kulunda Steppe; material: water; isolation source: sample PL-Br10 brine of Picturesque Lake | place: Russia: Kulunda steppe | collected 2010-07
AAGATCATCAAGAGAGTCGATTCCGTCGGTGGTCATGGGCGCATTGTCGAGAGAAGCCGATTAAAAGATAGGCTATTGGAGTCCATCGAATCGATTTGGATGCGATACTCACGAGATTCTGATCGAGTTATCGCATAACTCGGTCACTAATCGTATATTATCCTCTAAAAGAGCTGGCTAAGTGTTATGAAAATCATTTCTAGCCAAACTTGTACGTTAGTATAATGTGTAAAATTTATATTACACGAAATAAACTATTCGGCCAGTCGACTCACGTCCGAGAGCACTGCGGTTGCCGTTTCGGGACCGCCTGCTCCTCGTCCACTGATGTTCAGTCGACCCGCGTGCGTCGTCTCCAGTTGGACGATGTTGAGCGTCCCCGTCACCGACAGCGGACCGTCAGCGGGGACGAGCCGTGGGGCGACGCTGACGCCCTCGGGCGTCGACTCACCGATGAGTCGGATCGTCCGTCCGTCCTCGGCGGCGAGTTCGAGTGCCGTTCCCGGAATCTCGGTGATGCCGTCGACTGCGGCGTCTTCGAGCGTGAACTCTTGGTCGCCATCGGCCAGCACGTTCGAGAGGATGACGAACTTGAGCGCGGCGTCGATCCCCTCGACATCGAACGTTGGGTCAGCCTCGGCAACGCCGAGATCTTGGGCCTCTGCCAGTACGTGTTCGTAATCCAGTCCCTCGGCAGCCATCCGCGAGAGGATGAAGTTGGCCGTTCCGTTGAGAACCCCACGGGCGGCGGTGATGTGGGTCGGGCCGAAATCCTCGATCGTCGACAGAATAGGAATTGCTCCGCCGACGGTCGCCTCGAACCGAATCTTCCCCTCACTTTGGGCTTTAAGCTCCCGAAGCTCGCCGTAGCGTTCGGCCACTGGACCTTTGTTGGCCAGCACAACGTGTTTATCGCGTGCGAGCCCGTGTTTGACGTGCGAAAAGCCCGGCTCGGCATCGCCGAGTGTCGTCGGTGTGACTTCGACTAACACGTCGTAGGCAGCGCCTAACGCATCCTCCGGATCGTCGTCACCAACAATGCCCTCGTCGCGTTTGCGCTGGAGGACGGTCTGGGCGTCGACGCCATCTGGGTCGACGATGGCCGACGAGGAGTCAGCGACCGCAGTGACGGTGTGGCCGTACTCCTCGGCGAGTTCGACGACCGACTGGCCGACCGCCCCGGCACCGAGCACGGCGAGTCGCGCGCCGCTCATTGGCTCGCCTCCGTGAGCGGTTCGACGACCTGGAGCTCTTTGTCTTCGGCAATTTCTCGGAGTTTCGAGAGCGCATCGCCGTTCGTCCCCGACCGTATTTTGAGCCGGATTCGAGCACTTGATATCTCGTCCCGCCCACGCGGGGCCGACAAGGAGAGATCAGTCAACGACGCTTCTGCACAGGACTCGATCTGTCGCAGAGTATCCGAGAGGTCGGTGTCGACGAGATGGCCGACAAGAATGACAACTAACTCTTCGTCGTACCGCTCCGAACCGGCCTGAACAACGTTGACACCCGCCTCACGAAGCGACTCGACGACGTTCTCGAACCGATTCGGTGCACAGGAGATGTCGACCTCGACCGGAATGTGGCCGCGTGGTGTGAGGTTCCCGCGTTCGTGGTAGATCGACAGCAGATTGCCACCGGCCTTCGAAATCGGCTGGAGGGCCCGGAGCAACTCGCCCGGCTCGTCGACGAGTTCCAATCTGATGGTATGAGTCTGAACCTCGCCACAAGTATCGCTCATTGGCCAACCTCAATCGATTGTATCACTGTATCCGGCCGATAGGAAGTGAACTGTCGTACAATACTGGTCCGCTGGACTGCGACTATTGTTCCCATCGGCATATATATTGATCCAGTTTTTCAAGTATCTATAAGTGTGCATTGAAGGCCTGATCGAAGAGTGACATAACTCGGTCTCAATTAATATTCATTTACACGTGGTTTGGTCAATATATAATCTCTATCTCCTATTTTATATACCATCCCGAGAGAGAATTGATTATGCCTTCGAATCATTTCACCATCCAGCCAGACTGTCCTGAGAGTGCAATACTTAACATCCTTGCCTTGGATATTCGAGACAGCTCGACTTTCAACACTACCAATACATGACAGATTATCAATCTTCCTTATCCGGGATCGAGGAAAGTGAAAGTCTCTTTGAAGATTTTGGAGATGAAAATCTTTCCCCCCTTCTGAACGATGGCGATGACTGGTATCCGACACCGCCCCAGCCTCTTGACAAGGAGGTTTCGCGGCGGAACCCAATCGCGGATATGCATATATACTGGAGCAAAAAACCGTATGAAGCGATTCAACACTTCGTTGAACAACTCTCAGAAGAGGACGACGTCGTCTTAGATGGCTGCTCCGGGTCCGGGATGACGGGCATTGCCTCCATCTCCAAAGGGCGAAAATTCATTGGGACAGACTACAGCCCCGCTGCTGTATTCCTCTCCAGAAATGTTCTCGCACCGATCAGCCCGACCACGTTGAATCAAGCGTATTCTGAACTGGAGTCCGCCGTCAAGGACCGCATCAACGACCTTTACCGGGTCAGCTGTAAGGACTGTGGATCACTGGGTAAGACGAATTACGTCCGGTGGCGGCACGTCTACGAATGCAAAAGATGCGGAAATGACGTTGTCGCGACAAAGGACAATAAAGTCAGCAAGGCGACATACGAATGTGATTCATGTGGTGCTGACGTCAGCATCGGAGACGATGGCAAACCGATTGATCGGAGGCCGATCGAAATAAGCTATAATTGTTCCTGCGGCTCCGGCCGTGCCAATCAAAAGGAACCTACAGACCGAGATAAACGGTTGATCAAGCAGGCGAACCAGCGTGATATTGACTATTGGATCCCAGACTCAGAGCTGAAACTCAATTCCCGTATTGGCGTCACCAACAAACAGACAGTCGCAGATCTTTATACTCCGCGAAACCTCCATGCAATGGCGCTACTGCGAGACGAAATCCAGCGGTTCGATTCCCCGATCCGAGAGCTTTTGATGTTCTGCTTCACGAGTATTTGTTTCAACACGACGATCATGTACCAAGACCGTGAAGCCGGCGGTGGCGTGACCAAGGGTACGCTGTATCAGCCGCCGCAGTACAAGGAGAATAACGTCTGGAACATCTTTGACGGAAAGGTCAACTACATCCGGCGAGGCTTAGAGAAAAAGCAGGATGTCATGGGCGACTTCGACGTCTGGGAAACGGCTCGGGTATTCCAGGATGATGTCCGGGACTTGTCACGGTTAGATGATAGCAGTGTGGACTATATGTTCATTGACCCGCCATATGGGGATCAGGTCCCTTACAGCGAGATCAATCTGGTCTGGACAGCGTGGCTGAAGGATAGCGAACAGTTCGATGATGAGATTGTGATTACGGACAGCAGTGAACGGGAGGATAAGCAGTCCAAGCATCAATGGCAGGATGCAATCAGCGAGACCTTCGAAGAACTGTATCGAGTGTTGAAACCTGGGCGATGGGTGACGGTGACGTTCAATCCAGGGAATATGAGTCTCAACGCGTGGGAAGAGTTCAATCGCCGGGTTCAGGACGCTGGATTCCTCCCGTATAACGGCCGGTACGCGTTGGACATCTCACAGAAGACCTATAAGCAGCTCACGGAGAGTAAGGCCCAGAAGAAGGACGTTATTGTCAATTACTATAAATTACCAACGGAGGCCGAGGAGGTCGAGTTCGAGACGCCGCCGGAGGAGACACCGCAGAATATTCGTGAGCTGGTGGAGACTGCGATTGACAATATCGTCCGCAACGGGTATCAGGGAGAAGGAGTCTATACCGATCAGGTTTTCCACGCGGTGCTGGCAGTGCTGACTGAGAATAATGCGTTGGAATATCGGCCCGACTGGGAGGCAATTCTGGAGGAAAAGTACGTATGCGTGGAGGATCAGATGGGTCGTGATCGGTGGCAGCCGCCGGACACGACTACTGAAATAGATCCGACACTGAACTACTACAGTGAGAACTTAGTTGCCCGGCGTGAGATTGAGCAGTTCCTCGAGGACGAGGAGGCTGCGACCTACACCGAGATCCAGGAACACCTAGCGGATAACTTAGCGTCATTGCCGGAGACCTCACTCGGTGATATCTTGGAGGAAGGGTTGATCAAAGAATACGATCGCAGTGACCGCGAGCACAAATGGCGAATGCCGGAGACGCCAGAAGAACGTGCTAGAATCGAGCGTAAACGTGAGGGACAGATGGAGTCGCGGATTGATTCCTTCGTGAACACCCTACGTGAGGACGAGTATATTGATGAGACGCCGCCACTCGAAGCGTTAGAGTACGGGACTCGGTATTTGCTGAACGAGGATCGACACGCGGACGCCCTCCTGCTGTTCGACTATATTGATATAGACGAGTTGCCAGAGGACATGCGTGATGATGTTCGCCGGAGGCAACGGATCTGCCAGACTCTTGCCGATGAGGACCCATCAGTCGAGCAGAACTCGCAAGGGAATGCTGACGATGACGGCCAACAACAGAAACTTGAGGACCTAGAAGACGGTACAGAGAACCAATGAAAGGCAAGGACATCGGTGTCGTACTGATCGATGAAGCCGTCGACTTTCTGCGAGTGGCAAGTGAACGAGATTTTGCGTCTTTAGATGACCTGAAAGAGTATACGATAGAAGAGTTACTGCCGCAGAACAGTGAACAGGTCCGGCGCCGGTATGCCTCGTTGCTGACCAAAAGGCTGTTCGACGATGATCCGTACTATGATCCGGACAGTGAGGAAGGACTTGATACGCCGCTTCTGCGTGCGACGGACCAGTTAGATCAGGAGGCATTGGAGCTGGTTATTCTCTACCATTACGCACAGTCAAACGAGTTGTTGCGGATGTCGTTGGTCGATTTCCTATTTCCCGCGTCGGAAAAAGAGAATTTTGTAACCGCTCGCGACTTCAACTCTTTCCTCCAAGAACACGATATCGACAATGCGAAACGGACGCAGAAGGACCTCCTCCGATGCTTCTCTGAATTCGAGATTTTGGAGTCCGATGAGTCCGACAAGTACTCATTTACGCGGCGACGGTCGCTCAACGCGTTCGCTTATGCAATCCACCACGAGCTGGGGGAGCCGCGGATGTACTTTATTGACGACATACTGGACTCGCTCACACGAAGTTCGTTCCTCTTACAGAAGCAGACCATCCACGATATGGTGTATGATGGATGGCATGCTGAGTACTGGGAATATTCGTTTATCAGCGATATGGAACAAGTCAAACTGTATGATACGCCGTATGATTTTCCTGACCGTATGACATCTTCTGGTGAGCCATAAACGTTTAGGTAGGTGTCTACAAACCATTCTGTTATTGTGACACGGTTTGAAACCCGGACTCTCCGTCTTCCTGAAACGGCGGACACCCTTCGAGGGTTCGCTGATGAAACGACGGGGAAGGCAATATGGGTGGTTCTTGCTCCTGCGGAGATGTTAGACAAAACGCTTGCGCAACAGTTTGCGCAGGCCGAGGGCATCCCCGTTGTAAATCTGAACAAAGAAGTCGCTGACCAGGTCCTCGAAGCGGAGGACTATGAAACCTGGAAAATGGCGGAAAAAGCAGGGAATCCGGAGCCAGTCTCCCATGCAGTAGCTGACGCTATCGAGGATTGCGTCAGGCAACAACTCGACGACAACGACATGATTTTCGTATCGCACCCGGAAGTCGCCCTCCGGTACGACGTCCCGCTGTTGCCGACCCTACAGCAACACGCTCGGAACGGTAAGAAGATCGTCGTGTTAGCGGACGGTAATCTCGAAAATGAACACCTCTACATCCATGACGTAGAGGTCGAAACGACCGCGTACACCACGATTATCAATTTAACAAAATGACCTACAATAAGACACTTAAACCCCTCTCGGACATCATCTCGTATCCGGAGACGATCAATGGCGCAATCGACCTGGAAGATGCAGAGACCGACGCAGAAGAAATCCTTCGGACATTCATCCTCACCGACGATCTCGAAAAGCACCTCCTCACAGTTCTGAACGACTTGCAAGAGGAAAGCGGCGGAACCTATTGGTTGCAAGGTGAGTTTGGTAGCGGGAAGTCACATGTTCTCGCCACGCTTTACAGTTTGTTGCTCACGGATGAACAAGACAGTTTCGACCTGGTTGGAAGTGATGCTATCAGCACAATCGGGGCAGACATCTACTCCAAAGATGTCCTCGTGGTCCCGTTCAGCTTGGCTGGTGGAGGGGATGCTCAGCTAAGCCTCCATCAGAACATTATCCGCTACACGCAGGATACGTACCGCGATTCGACCGGTAACGAACTCCCAGTGAGTGCAGATGAACGTCTCATCGAAGAATTCAATAGTAACGACAAAATCCGGAAAGAGAGCTTCTACGACTACCTCAGCGAGCAGACTGGTGAGGACTGGGACGCCGAACAATGGGACGCAATCAATCAGACGATGTTCGCGGACTCGGTCCGGTCTTGGCTGCATGACTCCGGGTTCAGTCTGGACATCGACGAGGACTTTGAGACGTCATTCACACTCGCACTCGAACGAGTCCTAGATGACTTTGACCATGTCGTCTATATCATCGACGAGATCTCGGAGTTCCTTAACCGACGTAGCGACAAGGGTGCGCGGACTGATGAGGACGTCCTGTTTACCCTGGCGAACCTGAAGGATGATTTTCCTTTGACGATGATCGCCGCCGCCCAGCAATCCCATGAGCAGCGAGACCGCGTGAAGGGCCAGCGAGGGAAGCTCATCGCGGAGGATCGGTGGCAGAACCTGACCTTGACCCGTACACCGCAGCAATTCAGTGAGATTGCGGTGCGGCGGACAGTTACAGAACACCGGGATGAGCTTGCGATCGAAGAGTACTACGACTACTATGAGGGTCGTTTCACTTGGTTAGATGACTATACCCATGGAGAGTTCCGTAGCATCTTCCCATACACCGAGCAGACACTGGATCTCACCAACAAGGCGAGTGTGTTCGATAATACGAACCGGACGGGGATCATGCTGCTTCATAATGCGGTCAAGCACCACGGGGATGAATCCTCCTTGATCACCCCAGTCGAGCTGTTTGATGAGCTTTCCGCGACATATCCAGATGTCACGACGAACGCATTGATGACGAATTTCCCAGATTTCTTTAGTAACTACCAGCAGACAATCGAGGATTATCTCCCCCGGCTTGACGAAGAAGCAGTTGCCAAAGATATTGTTAAAGTGTTGCTTCTCTATGCAATCACTCGCCAGGGCTGCACGGCAGAGGATGTCACAAACGCCTTGATGAACGACGCTGCTGAGAAAGCAGCGCACAACGAGGTCTACTACCAGAGCTTGCTTGAGGAGATTGCGAACACGGTTCCCTACGTGGTCAACGAGAATGGGAAGTTCCAGTTCCAGAAGGAAGAGGAAATCACGATCGACCAAGACCTCGCGACCGAGGTAGATGCTCTCAACCGGGACGATGCCCGTGACGAGTTCCACATGAGCATGCGTGAGTTCGGCCAGTTCTCCACGATCGGAGATGAAACATCTGTCAACGTTCTCTGGGAGGAGACGAATACCGAGGTCCGTGGCTTACTTACAGCGAACGATTTCCGGGACTGGAAAAGCCTGACCGAACCGGAAGACTTCAATGATCAAAGGTTCTGGGCCTATCTTCAGACCCGGCCAGCTGAGGACGTGCGGGACGAAGTGGAAGATCTGCTGGACGATGAACGGGTACTGCTGTGGATTCCACGGGACTTGACGGACCGGCAGATTAATAAATTCAAGCAACGCCGGGCGTTGCGACGTCTCATCGAAGCGTATGACGAAAGCGACGATCCACATGCTGGTGAAAAGTACGAGATGGCAGTGTCGCGGAAGGAAGAGCTTGAGGCGGAGCTGGACGACCTCGTCAATAACGCCTACCGAAACGGGACGGTGTTCACCAGCGAGCTCGATGATATCGACTTCGCGTTCCAACCAACGCTCGAGAACACGATCCGGAACATCGTCCAGGAACCGTTGGATCGTGCGTACCCTGAGAACGAGCTGGAGTTCCGGGAGAAGACGCCGTGGCGTGATGGGGAAACCAACAAGATCCTCGACGGGATTGTAAAGAATGGCGGGGTGACCAGCCGGCTGAGTTCACGGTTCGAGAGTGCGGCTCACAACTACGGCCAAGGCCTGAAGATTACCACCCAGGCAAACCCGAACCAGCTGGATCTCTCAGACAACCCCTACACGGAGGAGATTGTTGATATCGTTGACTCGGATTCAGACCAGCAGGTCCCTGTCGAACGTATTCATAACAAGTTCCGGACGACACCATATGGATTGAGCGGCAGGATTAACGCGATTTACATCCTGGCGCTAGTCCAGAAGGGCGATCTGGAAGCGACGGTTGATTCAGATATCATCGAGGGCGGGGTGGTCACCAGCACGAATATCGACGATGCCGAGTTCACAGGGAATAACCTTTCTCGCGATATCGACGCAGTCCGGATCCCAACCGGGCCGGAGCATTGGGACGATATCGTAACGATTGCAGACGTCCTGCTCAGCGAGCGGGTCAGCCGAGACCGGAAGCAGACAACCTATATCGAAGTCTGGAACGACATCGAAGACCGGATTGAATCACTTAAACAGGACATTCCGGACCTGATTGACCGGTATGAACGGGTATGTTCGAGCGTCGATGTCGACTCGGAGCTCACGAATGAACTGTCCACAGTCGAGACTGTGGTGTCGCAGACATATGACGAGCAGAGTGCGTCCGCAAACCTAGAGCTGTTATACAACCGAGTAACGATCGAGGCAGACTCGGTGGATGACTTCGTTTCGGCAGTCGAGACAGTAGCCGATACAGAGTCTTTCCTGAATGACTACGAGTCGGTCGTGAATCGGGCCTCTCAGGCGTTCCGTGAGTGGGAGGATGACGATATCGCAGAGGCTGCGGCAGCCGTCGAGGACAAGCTTGATTTCCCTGAAGTCGTTGAGAACGATGTCGCTGCCAGTGACCTGAAGTCGGCCGTCGATTCGTTCGAGGAGACCCACCAGCGGGTGTACCGCAGCGAGCACATCAACTATAACAACCAGTTAGAAGCAGTCCATGAGGAAATCGATAAGCGGCTGAACTCAGATGCGTTCACCCGACTACGCATCCTCAACCAGTCTGATTACAACTTTGCAAGGAACGAACAGGCGGAGGAACTGCAGGAAAAGCTGGAGGCCTTACGGCCGCAGGACCCCTGCCGGCGATCCGTCTCCAACCAGCTGAAAAGTGGCTCGCTGACGTGTGCCTGTGGCTTTGAGCTGGGGGAGACCTACGAGAAGCCGGGCTTCAGTCACTTGGAGCCGCGAGAGTACTTGGAACATGGGCTTACTAGTCTCCAGGAATTCCTACCAGATTCGGAGGATGAGACGGAGGTCGAGATTGACTCGAACGCGTTGGAAGCGTTCCTTGACGCTGATGTAAATGATCTTATTTCAAAGACACAGCCTGAGATGCGGACGCTGATCACCGAGATAGACAACATCATCTCCTCGTTGAATACGGTCGTCGAGGACATCACCGTCGGGACGGATCCGTTTGAGGAACCAGTCTCCCGAGAAGAACTATCCCGAAAGACCGATCAGTTAGAGCAGCAGATCGAACGGGAGATCACCACGGTCGAGCAGGAGAATCAGGGCAAGGACGTGTTGGTCCGGATCCACTTCGAGGGAGACGAGTCAACAGAATAGATGGTGGTTAATATTCCTACATCAGCAGAAACAGTGGTTGAACGGTGGCTAAACCAGTTTTCGGGCCATACCGTACTGGTTGATGACCGGTATGAGATTCTGAAAACTACCAAGGACGAGGTCGAGGTGGATATGCTGACCATCGTTCCATATAATCACCACGACTTTCTTCAGTTCCGATCTGAGTACGAGGCTGCACGGGCCGCGGATGGAACCGTCGTGGTTGCGCTGAATGAGCATCCGGAGCAGGCTGTGAAAGAGGAGTTGGGCGATGTTAAGAAGCTGGCTGTACAGTCTGGCTATGACGAGATACTTTCGCTCAGGCCGACCACACTCATCGACCAATACGGGGTCGAACTGGATTCGGTGGCAGACCCGTATATTTCGGCGGAACTGGATAACTTTCTGGCGTTCGTCAACCAGTCGGTATCTGCACGGTCCTATACGAGGGATGAGACGCTGGACCTCTTACTAGAGTTCCTGACCGGTGAGCGGTGGCGGACATCGTTGTCGACAGAGGAGCAGTATATCCGGGCAACAGAAGATGCTGCCATTGCCACGGTCTATGAGTGGTGCTTTGGGATTTCTGACCGTAGCGACGGCGATCTCTACGCCCATCTCTTAGATCAGCTTCCGGAGATCCAAGGCTTCGAGGAGGAGCTTCGGGACCGCCAAGACATCACGGATTTCGTGGCTGCGATATGGACAATTCGGACATTGCACGCTGTCGGTCTGCCTCTGGATCTGCTACAGGCGATTGTCGACACTCCGCCGGATGCTGAGAATACACGGCTTGACGAGCTTGCTGCTCGTTTGCGGCCTGCTGCACACAGCGACCAGATTGAACGGACAGAGGAGCTGATTGATACCGATGCACTGCAGGAGAGCCTTGACGGGATCGATCCTGTTGAGGGGACGAAGAAGTTCGTGTTGCCCAGTGCAGCTCGGTACTTTGAGTCAGAGATGATTGATGAGATGTTGGATGAAGGTGGAGTCACGCAGTCCACCAGGCGAGTGAAGCAGCAGATGGAGGACGCCGGGAACGGTACAGACCGGTTGCAGAGTGCGGTCTCGTATTTCGAGCAGTTGGAAGAGGTGCTGAGCCAGTCGCAGGCGGAGCCGACGAACGCCGACGACTGGATTGATATTGAGAGACAGCTGACAGATCTAGATTATATCGCTGATGAGTTGGAGATCACCCGTCTCCATGAGAATCAAGAAGATATCCGCCGGCGGGTTGACCGACTGTTCTGCGATACCGTGGAGGAGCGGTACACCAACTGGGTGAACAGCAAGTCGGTGACTTTGAGCTGGGATATCCTTGACGAGTACGTGTTGCCGTTGCTGGAGGAAGGGACAACGGTCTATTATGTGGTCTGTGATGGGCTTCGGATCGACCACTGGCGAGGGGTACGGGACGAACTGTCGGACACGTTCACGGTCGAGGAGGAAGACGGGTACATCTCCTGTCTACCGACAGCTACCCCCTATGCCCGGAATTCGTTGATGTCAGGATTGTCACCGCGGGAGATCGAAGACGAATACAGTGTGAACCTGTATAACCACGGCAACCAGAATGAAAAGGAATTGCTTCAGGACGCGACGGGGCTGCACGGGAATGACTTGAAGTATGTGAACGTGGCTGGGAAGAAGTCGAAGTCTGACCGGATCCGGAATATCATGGAGATTGAGGCCCAGGTGAAGACGTTCATCTACCACTTCTCGGACTGGATCACGCACGGCCTTGAGACAGCGAATCTGCGTGGTGACCGGAGCTACCGTCATATACCTGTTTCTGTGTTCAAAGACAATTTGGCGGAGCAGCTCAAGGAGATTCCGTCGCGAGAACCGAACTCGGATGCAAGGATGATCCTGGTCAGTGATCACGGTGCCACGCGGGCTGACGAGAGTGTCCGGGCTCCTCAATACGATCCGAATAAGTCGGGGACACGGTATGCCCGGGGGAACCGGATGGAAAAAACGGATGGGTGTAATATCATCTTTGACGATAGCGTGGTCAAAGAGTACCGACTGCCGCCGGAGGAGTACTTGTTTGCGAAGCACCGGACGATTCTTTCGACACGGCGCCAAGATGACAGGTATGTCCATGGGGGAATCAGCCTGCAAGAGATGGTCACGCCGATCGCTGTGCTCTCCTGGTAGCCCTCTATTAATATTGGAAATTTTCACAGACGTCAAGGCTGATACAAGCTGGTAATCGAGTTATACGGTAATCCGATCAAATCCTGATATGCAAGACTACAAGCGCGTATTTTTCACCTGATTTCTGTTATTTAAATGTTGGATTTCCTGCCTTTCAACCGTTTTTATCAGTCGAA
>LKMJ01005358.1_pt1 | contig 12092 bp, 15 predicted proteins | sample 643391 | NCBI WGS metagenome assembly LKMJ01 (sample SAMN04112250, study PRJNA286221) | soda lake metagenome | biome: soda lake; feature: Kulunda Steppe; material: water; isolation source: sample PL-Br10 brine of Picturesque Lake | place: Russia: Kulunda steppe | collected 2010-07
CGCACACACACACACACACAAACACACACGTGTGTGTTTGTGTGTACACACATGCACATACACACGTACCACATGCATGCAGGTGCACACGACACACACACAGACACACATGTCCGCACGCATGCATGCGTGGATGCACAGACACACACACGCACACACACACCACAGACACACCACAGACACAGACGCGAACATGCACACATGCACGCATGCGCTATGCACATGCATATGCACAGCCACACGTGCATGCGCAGGCACATGTGCAGCACACTGTGCAGATACACGTATATGCACATGCACATGCACACGAACATGTACATACGCACACACACAGATTCGCACTCCATGATTAGTCAGTACCTCGTGCTTCCCGCTCTTTGGGGGGCCCAGGGCGAGGCAGCACTCCAAAAATGCCAGAGTTGCGCATAATTGCCAATTTCACTGTTCAACTACTAGACTGGTGGGGGTTTGCCTGGTAAAGAGCACCAGATACACAACCCTCCCTTAATGCATGTCACCAGGCCCTGCTGGCGTAAAAATGGAAACGCAAAACACTACAATAGCAGGGGTAAAGCTGTTGGTTTGTATCACACATAATGATCAAGGGAGAAGTCTACAGCTCGTGCGAGCACCAGGCAACCCCCCCAGCAAACACAACCTGCAGGACTATAAAGGAAAGCGCTAGTGAGGACCAGGGTACTTCTGCAATGGGCCACAGGTCCTTTCAGATTGGGCCTGACTGTACTTCGTATGCCTGTGTAAAATCTTGAAGATTTCAATGAACTCTAAGTTAAACACCAGTCGAAAAAGTCTAAGAATAGAAATATGATAAACAAAGAGCATCTAGAGCAGCAAGTGTAATCCCAATGGCATGTCAGTTTAACTTCTCTTATAAGGTTAGGTTACACAGCTGTATCCGCCGAACGAGGGCAGCTTAGCTGAAGTTTAGAAGGTCTGCAACCCTAAACCAAAACTAAAAGCGCTCAAACTTCTCCTATGATCAGAAAACTATATTTGCTCCAACTTCAGCCCTTATGTGACCAGCAGTAGCCCATACCCTCGACCCCTAGAATCACGCTTGTGCACTGTTACGTTTGGCCACTAATTTCTTGGCTTTCTTTGTAAGTCCAACTCTACTGTTGAGCATCAGTCTAGCTAGCATAAACTGTTTCCAGGAGCTTGTAGAGTAGCCAGGGGCTGCCAATAGGTACAAGTGCTTGGCAGCCCCCAACATGCGTGGACAATTCTAGGCTGTGGGTCTCTAGGAGGATACTCCCAAATTGCCACTTTAATGTGACAGTCTAAATCTTATATGTGTCTCAGTAGAGTATTACAAGCGGGGATGCTGGCATGGAATCCCTTTGCTTGGTCTAAAGAGCGTGGTCTCCATGTTCCGCTACGCTAGAATGTTGAGAAAAATTGCAGAGCCGGATTGAGAAAGAAGTGGAATAAGGTTGAGAAAGCTGCAAAGCTGTGATATGCCTTCCAAGTACGTACTGGACAATATCTCAAGCCGGGGGATGTGCCCTGTGTTGGCCCCATCCAATCCAATGGAACACAGCCAACGGCCCCGACCATCTTTTGGCAGCAGCACCACCACCACTCTGATGTACCACAGGACCAGCACAGTGCCTCACAGTGCCTCAACTTGATGGGCAAATCCAATGAGGCAGAGCATTTGCTACAAATTGAACAATGAGGTAGACTCCAAATCCAGGACGCCCACTACTTCCGCCCTTTCTTCTTCTTATTGCTCCCTGATGACCCAGATCCTGGCGCTGAGGAACTTGCTCCCTTGCTACCACCTGCATTCAGAAGCACCGCCATCAATGGGCTGGACATTTGACCATGTGGAACTGGCAAGTATTGAAAACAAGGAGCCGAGTTGAACAAAGCTGCTTGTTATTTCCAGGATACGCGCTGAATCTCGACAGCAGTCGCCAGCTTCCATGCGGTCGCCATCTTCCTTGTTCATAACAGTTGCACACAAAGTATGATCAGCTAAAGACTTTTATAGTGTACAACTCTCATTTTTGGTAAGGCCGCAGTCACACGCAAAACAATTCCATTTTTTTAATCAATATTTTGCATGCAACCGCAGCGAAAAGCGACTCTACACCATGATCACCAGCCCCTTTCGTGATGCCTATCCAAAAAAGAAATTGGGCAAAGTTTGGGAAATTGTGCACACGCAAGGGGCTTACTGAAACATTAAACAGTAGCCTGATGGTCTTCTTATCTTGCATGTGTATCACATCAGTCATCATAACAGCAGGTAGGCAGACTGTCAGTTAACATGGGAATACCTATCTGCAGCTTAGGCTGGGATGCAGGATTTGCGCATTTTGGGTTCTAATCAAACATTCAAAACTAATCAAATCATTTGCCGTGCTTGAAAACATTGATTCACAAGTATTACAGACCCTCCCCAACAAGAGCCCTGTGATGCACCTGGTTTGCTATGTGAAGCGCCTGAGTGGTCCCACGTCAATTCCTAAGACATTGTGATAAAACATACTCTTTCATAAAAAATATTAGTTCTTGCATGAACTTCTAATTATGAATGGACAGGCTATCAGTCAGTCAGTTTGACTGGAGGCCATTATTTTTGTTACTTAGACATTGCGACAGAATGTATGAATGTGGAATCAGGAGGGTTGGAGTCAGGTGTATGTGTGGGGAGGAAGGGCCAGCTGGCGTCAGATAGTGCCTCCACCTCTTCTCAAAGCCCACAGGCAAATGTATGTGCAATCCATTCAACGTATTCAAAACCTTTATCTATTCGTTCGCAACTATAATCTAAAAACAGCTGAATCTTCCAAACCTGGGTTCAGGACTGAAGCCTACCTGCCCCGTCTGCATCGCCTCCCCCGTGCTTTTGGCCAGGTAGGTTTGTAGGCATGGCGAGTATGTTCATTGGCATCGGACCCTTCTTCTGGCGCATGGGCGTCTTTGGTACGTGTTGCGCCAGCCTGACAAGCAATTTTTGCTCTGCAGGCAAGATGGTTTGGTTGACAGCTCAAAAGTTCTGCTGTGTGCAGCATTGCTGAGGCTGGACATGCACTGAAAAGCGTGCGCACTGAAGGCGGGCAACATTAAAAAGCTTTTGCAACAAGTGATGTGTGCCCAATTGCATGCATGCAGCAGACAGGTTGCAAATCACTCACTGCTCGTGATTTCTGGGTCTACATACGTCCCGTCAGCATTCTTTATTTGAACACGTAACCGAGCCCGGATCCACCATGCTCTAGAGTAGTGCTTGTCCTGCACGTCTCAAAGGGTAGCAGGCAAGCAGCACTGCAGTAAGGTGCCTCAACTTTTTGCAAACTACGGCTTGGGCATTTGCATTTGCATTTGCAGAAGCCTTATGATTGACATTTTAGAATCTTAATAAGAATGAGCAACAAACATGCGCGTATTGAGTTGCTACAATCTAGGCGGGCTGAGAAACTGCAATTCCTTTATCAACCTATGTCACCTCTATCTGCGCTGGTAGCTTGAGCGCTTCGCAAGCCTCCATCATCTCGAAGACATTGGGAGTTGGACAAGCTGCAGAGGAGACAGGGGCTTGGAGTTAGCATGAGGCTACCAACACCTTGTGAGATTCAAAATGGATCAAGAATTGCACGAACCTGACGATTTGCTGATCATACGCCCCTCTGCCACCGTCTTTGTAGAGTCTATGTAGTTTGGGTACACAATGACCCTCTGCAAAAAAATAACAAGCGCTCAGCCCTAGCGGCTTTGAAGAAGCATTCTAGTGCTCAATGTGTGCTTGTCCTTATGCTAGAATGAACCTCACCCACCCTGTCTTTGTTCTCTATTGAGGCCATCCCAGGCAGGTCGGCTAGACCACAGCAGACAGCCCTGATGATATTATTAAAATTAATTCAAAGTGTTCAGAATTTAAAGAACACGCGTGCGAAACCTGCCAATTTATTAGCAAGCAGATTTTCATGTGCACTCATATTTAAAAATTATGAATATAATGTCTCAGAGCTCGCTCTTGTACAAGGAGAAAGCTATCTGTCCAGGGGCTGTCGACGGGATGGAGGACTGGCAAAGTATCTAGATACAGAGAAGAGGAAGGAAATGAAGGGTGTGGGATCCCTCAAGGTGATTGTGTTTGGAAAGCTGATGATCCTGGGGCCGTTTGTCTACTTTGTTGGGTCCTCTCGTACAGCCCCACAGGCACACTGACTAGAACAGCATGCCTCGGTAGCGGCATATACGATTGTATGTTTATACACCCAGTCGTGCACAAAGAGCAGTGGCTGACGTAAGCACACCCTTGTTCAAATGTGCAGAGCATGCTCGGGCGGCCCTCCCATCCGCCCAACAAGCGCAACAGAGACCAAGCTGAGCAGGATGAGATGTGGGGGAAGCCATTCCGCTTTGAGCCTGGTAGGCCCTGCTCGCTGAGGCTGCATTTATTCTCTTCTTGCTGCCTGGATCTGCCTGCGGCACTGAGTGCATCCAGCACTCGTTTTCTGCCTTTTTACCTGCTGTGTCTTCCTTGGTATGCTGCATCTCCTAAGGGTCCTCTGGTTGTCGCTGATGTTAGGATGGTCAGCTTCTCTCAGATTCTGCTTCGGACCACCAGCCTATGAGTCTTCAGTCAGAAGTGTGCCTGGATGCACCTGCTTTGAGGTTTCCGGGGCCCTGCCAGAGAGGAGCCCATGATTCTTGCTGCAATGTGTGTGGACAGGCCGGTTTCCAAGCAGGTCAGACAATGGGGGCCGCCCCACGACACCGCTGGGACACCAGGGCAGCACGGATGCTGCGGCAGCTGGGCCAAACCGTCGGCCCCCCTTCAGCGCCAACCCAGGCCCAAACAGTAGAGGGAAGCCGCACTCTGGCAGGGGCAAGGCTAACAAGGGTGACGGCCTCGCGACCACGTGGGATTGGTCACGGAACTGCCCTGCCAGCAGCAGCAGGGCCGCACCCCCCACGCCTGGCTCGTTAGCCCAGGCAACCAGCCCACACAGGGCTGCGCTCACTGCACTGCCATCTTCACCAGGCGCCACGCTGTCCATGCCAGGTCCCAAGCAAACACTGCCATCAGCCGCCGCCCAGACAGCTGCTGCATCGCCCTGCGCGCCATCGCCCTTGCCCCAGGTTGCCGGTGCTCCCCGCAATCTGACCTACCAGGCCCTAGCATTGGTTGCCAGGCCTACCAGGCAGCCTAGTACATGCAACACTCCAGCTGCCTTGCATGGCATGCATGGCTAAGGCGGCGCGCTGCGTTGCTCGAGCTCCTCTTGGTATCTGAGGGGGAGGCCTTTGTATCACGCTGTACGCCTGGCTTTGCACAGGCACAGTGAGAGGGTGCATCATGCCGCCACTACATTTCAGCTTTCTAGTGGCCCCACCACTTACTCATGCATGCACGCCACGGCCTCAGGTGTACATGCTGATCTGCACATCTCTTTCCCTCCTGATCGGCACATGCTGCCAGCTGCTCCTGCACGCACTTCCAGCTGTTCAGCAAGGCTTTCTCCATGCTGTTGATGCACCCCACCTTTGCAGGCTGCAGGCTCTGAGTGGATCACCATTCCAACACTCCTTGTTGGCAGGTACAAAGTGCACATGGCACATGGTACGACACGAGAATGTGTGTGTGCGTATGTGTGTACACATATGTCGAAGTAGGTGCTTACCAACTGGATTACACTCCTAGGTTGCATTGACATCAAAATTGCCTCAAAAAACATGCAGCAAGGGTGCCTAGAAAGGTTGAGGAGCCACTGTGCATGTTGGCTTGCACAGCTAGCGCGTGTTTGCAAGTAACTCGACGGAAACCCTCAACAGGTTTTATTGCACAGAAATTGTGGACCCTGCTTGCACCCTGAGTGGTGAAGGATTGCAGAGAGCTTGTGCACACTACTTGCACCTATGAGCGCTAAACCAGACAAGTTTGCTGGCTGGGAACGCCGCTCCTGCGTGTGTTGATTGTGTGTCTTTTGTGCAGGCGGCACTGCAATTCCTCCATCACTTTGTATGATGAGGCGGGCAGGCCCCAGCGCTTACTCGTGCGCAGGCAGCTCTGCAACCCTGTGGATTCAAACGCCATTCAGGTGCAGATCATCAATGGGAGATTGGGGAGGGAGGAGGGATAGGAGGAGGAGGAGGAGGAAGAGCAGGAGGAGGGAGGAGGAGATATGATGTGGGGCGAAAACTGTGCCTTGTGCGCATGTTGTGTAGTGGCTAGATGGTGTGCTGCCCCGTAATGATACAGGGAATGCTGGACAGGCCAGGTCTCCTGCCTTTACATCTGGGTGCCATCGAACCTTGTAGCATGATGGGTCAATGCACTTCTCGGCCTCCTAAGCTACACGTGCCACCTACCTGGTATTATGATGGCTCATAAGCTGCAATGCGTTTCTACCTCACCAGCCGCCACTTCTGCCTCATCACTCTTGCCTCAAAAGCTCCATGTGCCGTCCACCTTGATTTGCAATGGCTCACAAGCTGCAATGCACTTCTACCTCACCAGCTGCCACTTCTGCCCCATCACTCCTGCCTCACTAGCTGCATGTCGGAGCAGGCATGCTGAGCAGCACAATCTGGGTGGACTGGAGCACACTCAAGGTGGCACACAATCTGGGTGGCACACAATCTGGGTGGCCAGCAGCGCGCTCTGGGTGGACACAATCTGGGTGGCACACGGCACACTTCCTGGACGGACTGCAGCACAGCCTCCACCACAGCTCAAGTACATCTCTTGCCCTTCCTTTTGAAATGCTGCGACGTGTGCTCGAGAGTGGTGTGAGACACTGGGGGAGGGATATTTCGTGCAACACCATCCAATCAAACAGGCAGTCATCCCCACCTGCAAGAAGTAGCTCATTCCCACCAGTCCATCACACCTGCACACAACAAGAACAGCCCTGCATATCAATGCTATGCACCGCTCTTGCTCATCTGAGCAGGCAAGGATGTATGGGAAGAGGATTGGGAGCGTGATGGGGAGTGTGAGCACCGTGCCTCTGCGCAATCCACCTGGCAGCTGGAGGCAGGCACAGGCCACTGCGCTTCTTAGTCCAGGCTTGAAAACAAGTGCCTGCATTCTTGTGGCTCCTGACAAAAAGGCCCTGTATGGCAAGGGAGAGGGATCCTGCACGTGCATGTGGATCTGCTGTAGACTGATTGTTGGTAAGGAGCATGTGCGTGTGTGGAGCCGCTCTGGGCGGCACTTGGAGGAGCTGCTCATCTTGTGGTTACTCACAGAGCTGCTTTTTTGGGGTTACTCGCAGAGCTGCTTGTCTGGGGGTTACTCGCAGAGCTGCGCATGACTCGCTGCTTGGGGCCAGGAACCCTGCAAGGCACACAACGGCGTGTGCTTTTTGAGGAGCAGCCGCTGCGTGCTGTACCCTTGGAGGCCAGCATCTTGTAAAGTGTCACCAGAAGGTGCAGCTGGTGTCGTCCAGCTGGCCAGCACTGCCCAGTGGCATCGGGCACAATGGCCATCTGCCATTTAAGGACAAATGGCTGCCTCAAGTTTGTTTGTGATGCATCACAGCTCTTGTGCCCTTACTGTGTTGCCCTGTTCTCTCAGGTGCTGGTTGCACCTCGAGGCAGGAGGCCCAACTGCGCGCAGGAGCATGTAGGTGCTGGCCAAGGCGCGGGCGAGCATGGAGCTGCTGGCGGAATTGCGGGCAAACATGGAGCTGCTGGCGGAATTGCGGGCAAACATGGAGCTGCTGGCGATGCTCCCCAGGTCCCGACATCACCGCCCTCTAGCTCCGCTGTACTGGGAGCACAGGCCTTGGCACAGCCCAGGGAGGCTGCAGGCCTGTACGCGCATGGAAGTCCCCAACAGCCGCCGCCGCCGCCGCCGCAGCAGCTGCCGCAGCCGGCCCCTGTAGGCCACCTACCCGCCTGCCTCTCCCTCGAGCTCAGCCCCCTCATCGACACAGGCATCATCGATGTTGAGGCGAAGCTGATCCCGCGCAGCGACACGGCAGCACCTGCGGCTGTGGCCGCTGCTCCCGCACGGCTGCCTGAAGCGGGCGTGCCCAGCACTAGACCCGACCACAGCAGCGGCAGGGGCAGCAGCAGCAACACAGGCAGTGGTGGTGACAGCAGCAAGGCCCCGCTGGCCATAATGGTGCACCTGCGGCTGCGTCCCTGCCTGTCCCAGATGGCCCGAGTCGAGGTCCGTGCACTGCTCTGTGTGGGGAGGGACTGCGTTTCTGCATTTCTGTGTGTTTGTGTGTGTGTGTGTGTGTTTGTTTGTGTGTGCATGCGTGTGTGCGTGCGTGTTCCAAACGCCAGTTTAAGTCATTGCATGTCTGTGTGGGTGCTCCTTGTGTGCGTCGATGCGTGTACATGCGCGTGAGGCGTGTTTGTATTTGGGGGGGGGTCTTGGGTGCCTCAGCTTTGCTGGTGGAAACGGTGCCTGGCGTCACTGCGGCGGCGCCTGGCGCCATTCCATGTGGAGGTCATGGCGAGGTCACAGTGGTCTGGTGTTAAGCTCAGGGGGCCATGCTTGTGTTTTGGTGTGTGGCGGTAGTGCTGAGGCCGCTGAAGCCATGTCTGGTGAAGGGTGCATGAAGGCAGGCATCCAGATGTACATCTGGCAACACACATGCACGTGTACTCACGCATGCATGCAGGCAGGTGCTCATATGCGGGGCCTTACAGCACACCGTGTTGCACATTCGCGCAGTGTTGCACATTCACACCGTGTTGCACATTCACACCATGTTGCACATTCACACCGTGTTGCACATTCACACCATGTCGCACATTCACACCGTGTTGCACATTTGCGCGGCGGCGCGCGGCTAGTGTTTCTGTTTGTGTAGGACGTACGGCTGAGCTCATACATGTACGTGTACAGCACGCACATACGCGCACAGACACGGACGCATGCACAACACAGACGCACGCACACAGCGTCATGGGGGCGAAGATAGAGAGCACGCTTTTTTCCCCCATGAATACAATCCCAAAAGCCAATGTCCGTGCAGGCAGAAGCGGCCATCACCAAAGCTGTGCAAGCAGGGCGGGCATACATGGAGGATCAGGATTCAGTGCTGTGCCTGCGCAACGCCTTCGATGCCATGGTTGAGGATGTGAGGTGCGTTTGGTGGCTGTTTGCTGTGCCTGCGCGACGCCTTTGACGCCATGGTTGAGGACGCGAGGTGCGTCTTGCAGAATTGTTTGTTGCAGCACCAAGAAGCTGGGGCAGTGCCTGTAGGCAATGTGGAAAAGCAACAATTACATTGTGTATGTGATTGTGCAAATATATACATACATGCATGAACTGGAGAAGGTTTGTGAAGACTTTCTATTTCTAGTTTCTAGTCTCCACTTCATCTTGCTTGACTCACTTCCCTCTGTGTGGGCCCCTTCTGAGACATTATGCTCGTGTTGTGCATCTTTTCTGCGAGGTTTAAAATGTGTGGCAAGCCTGGGACATGCTGCATGTGCTTCTTTTCATGGCTCCTTGCTCATTGTAGTGCAGGGTCTGCCTAGACAAGAGTGCTATTGCAGCAGAAGCATTTGGGTAGGAGTTGGGTGCTGGGCAAGCCAGTCCAGACGCCAACTTGCAGTCTGGCGACTGCACGCACACACAGGTACACACACATACACACATGCGCAATCGTTCACACACACAGCATGCCCTCTGCTTGCCTCATGCCATACACCTGACAGGACTCTGGACGCGCACTTGTTCAGCGCACAAGAGCATGCCCTGCTCTCGGCATCAGCCAGCCTTCCTGCACCGGCCAAGGATCTACTCCTGCACCTGTCACTGCGCAAGGCCACCTACTTCTCACTGAAGGTGAGGCGCGTCTGTTGCTGCGCAAGCCAGCCCACGTGCAAAAGGCGGCCATCCGCACACTGGCATGCTGCAACGAGTGCATCGGCATAGCTTGTGCCTTAGCCTGCTTCCAGCAAGCTGAGTGTGCGGCGCCAGCTCTCAGCTTTCCAAGCCTAGAATGCCCTGTGCTGACTTCCGGCACCAATCAGTATCACATTGACCTACTCTGCTATGCTTGGCCCTGGACCCAAAATCCTGCATGCATACGCCGCAGTGGCGTGTCTGCTGCTGGGGCGCCCTATACGCATGCCCCTCCTTGCTCCCTCCCCCCCTCTTGCTCAATATACTTAAACAAGATCCACGTCCGTGGTGGAGGCACCCTGTGTGTATGCCTGCTTGCCCTGCTCCACTCCCTGCATTACTCATCCTAACACAGTGTATTTGCCTGCGGCAAGGCCCAACGCGCTCCCGTGAAGGGAACCATGTTTTTGCCTTGCGCATGCCTTTTCTTCCCACGCTGTGCATGATGACCAATTTTTACCTTGTCCACGCCTGCGCAGGGGCTGCGGCTGCTCTGGTCTGAAGAGGACATCCCCCAAATCTGCAGCGCCTGGGGCGATGGCACTGGCAATGGCTGTGGCTTGGAGGCAAGGCTTACCGGTGGTGGTGGCAAGTTGGAATCGGCGCCTGTTGGCGGTCTCAGCTTGGGAATAGCGCCTGATGGTGGCTGTGGTAATGGTTATGGTGGTGGTGGTGTTAGGGATGGTAATGACTTTTATTTGGGACATGCAGGAGGCTGCGGCACTCCTGGTGCAAGCACAGCAAGGCAGCATGTGGCCATGCAGCATAAGCATCAGCCGTGGCGGCTGCATCAGCCGTCTGGTGCAGCGCAGGGAGAGGGAGAGGAGAAGGAGGGGGTGCACGCCATGGCAGCTGCAGAGAGGGTGGGCGCCTTGTTGCGGGGAGGCTTTTTGCAACTTCCAGCTCCAGGCTGCTGCGGCGCGCTTCTGTCCCTGATCAATGCAAAGCAGGTGCGCAGGGGAGGACCACAGGGTAGCAGAGCAAGTGCTGTGCCAGGACGGGCACAAAGCAGGGGTACAAGAGCGTGTGCACATGCAGGTCCAAAGCTTGAGAGCGTGTGCACATGCCTGTCACACCCAACCACTGTCAAGGCAACCTCCAGTGTGGCATTGCAATGAGTGGCTCCAGTGTGGCATTCCCAATCACTGTCAAGGCTGGCTCCAGTGTGGCATTGCTATGGGTGGCTCCAGTGTGGCACTCCTAGGAGGGGAGGGGGGGGGCACAGTGTTTGGACCCCAAGCAAGCCTTCAAGCCTTTAATGGCAGACTGGGGCCCCAGTCAGGAGCCTCACAACGGGCGCTGCTGTCAGGTTGAGCCACCAAGCATCACCTGGCAGCACCAGGCCCAGCTCGCTATCATGTGCGAACGCCTGCGCGCGGTACGCATACGCACACCCTGCGGCGCACATGCACGCCCTGCATGCTCATGCCGGGATGCTCATGCACAGCATGCTGCGTGCGCGCCCCTTGCAGCAGGAGGCTCACCCCCACGCGCGAGCGCGCAGGCGCTGGCGCTGGCCGTAGGCTGCATCGTGCCAGAGCACACCCACATGGAGATGCGCGTGCACATGGCACGCATTGTTTCCAAAGCATGCGAGTCATGTGGCGAGCACCAGCACGTCCTGGACAAGCCTCCACACACGGATGCGTACGCACAGCGTGCACACAGTCACACATTCGCGTGCGCATGGAAGTGCAGCACTCCTGCAGCTGCATGCCAGAGCATGCTCGCCATGCGCGCACACGCAGGCACTGGAGCTGGCCAGTAGCTGCAACGTGCTGGGCATGAGGTGCGCCAGCAGGCGCGAGGACATTGACAGGCAGCTGCTGCTTGTCTGCCGCTGCTCGCGCAACGGCTCGCAGGGCCTCATGGGCAACGCTTGTGCGCTCAATACTGCAGAGCCTCCGTCAGCAGCTCTGCCGGCCGGCAGCTGCTGCCCGGCTGTGGATGCTGCTGCCGCTGCAGCGCCATGCAGCAGTGCAGCGCCAGCCACGCTTGCAGCACCCACTGGTATGGTGGCAGCAGCGCCCGCACGAGCACCAGCACCAGCACCAGCACCAGCAGCAGTGCAGGCTGCGCAAGAGCCGGGCACATGTGGGGCCCCAGGAGGAGGCTCCGTGCCGCACCCAGACACAGCCTCTGCTGCCCTGCCCCCTGCACCGGCGGCCTCGCCGCTTGCGCGCGCCCCGCCTCCGCCCACCGCCCCTCTCACCGCCAACCCCCTGCCCCCCACGCCCCA
>LKMJ01005360.1_pt1 | contig 12090 bp, 16 predicted proteins | sample 643391 | NCBI WGS metagenome assembly LKMJ01 (sample SAMN04112250, study PRJNA286221) | soda lake metagenome | biome: soda lake; feature: Kulunda Steppe; material: water; isolation source: sample PL-Br10 brine of Picturesque Lake | place: Russia: Kulunda steppe | collected 2010-07
CGATCCTGCTCAAGACCTGATGCTATTTGCATACTGCCAGTTGGAACGAAAAATGACCATCAAAGAGACATACAGGATGTACACCCTTCGCGCTGGGATGTACACCTCATTGAAGTAAAATACTGTGGATACACGACCAGAGCAACAACTAGCAAGAGCAACTGAACAGCATAATGAATTGAAACACGCCCTTGCACAGCAATGCCCACAAAGTAAGCCTACATACCATTCTGATTGGAGTGATGGGAACCATCTATACGTGTCATACTGAACTACTCCTCAGTAAGTTTGGCCTAGACCGGTGTAGAGTAAGGAAACTTTCTCTCGATCTAAACACTCATTCTATTCAATACGCAACAAAATACGTATGGCTCTTTTCAGAACCCTCCCGACCCCCACTAATGACCTTCTTCCTCGTTTGATGGTGGAGGTTTGCCTGGTGCTTGCACCAGATGTAAACTTCTTCCTTAATTCACGCAAACAGGGGGTACCTTGTTAGCGTAGTTTTTTTCCTTTTTTTTCTTTTTCTTCCCTGGCCCGAATTTTTCTACCCCCACAACAGACACCAGCCCAGACGATCTGACATGCCAAGGTTTCTCCAAGGATGGCACATCCAATAACCCATGGCACCAAAAAAGCGATTACATCCTGAGCAACAAAGCGACCTTTGATTTCCATCAAACCAATCCACAGCCACAACACACCAACGCACCCATGATAAATGACAACTACACAAACACAAGACAAATCAAAACCTTTTTTGGCCCTCAAAGTAGCGGACTGGGACAAGATCGCTCACACAGATGGGTGCTGTATCCGTCATGACCACCAGCAGATCATTTGAGCAGGTGTTTACATACCTGGCACCAACAGAATCCATCACGTGAATTCCAATGGCTCCAACATTACTAATACTGTCCATGGGGCTGTGCTTGCAGGCATTGCTGCAAGCGTTACTCATGACTAAACCTTGATAACTGCAGCAATGGAAACTCGATGAGACAAATCAGAAAGCAGATCAGATACCCAGAATTGCATACCTACCACATCCAACACAACCTCCTAGAGGCTATCATCAAAGCAATCCGCAACAGTGTGACACTCCATCAAACTCTTGAGCAAAAGCCCACACCGGCATTATTGGTAATGAGCGTGCTGATCAGATAGCGGAGCATGTGGCCAAACATCCTGAAGCGGCTGACACCGGTATTGAAATGGCAGAACATTAAGGTAACCATTTTAGAACATCACCTGACTCGCAACCTCCATGGATCATCCATGACGGTTCAAACACGCAGTGTCCTAATGTTTGCAACAGTAATCAATCCCAGCCTTACCAACTCCATATGCGCTACCTCCCCAACATACGTGACAAACAACATGCACACATGCGTAAGGTCCACAGTCTAGGCAACGCACAAACTGATACCAGCGACTACCTACTACCAGAATTTAATTAGAAATGAGTACTCACAACAAAATCAGTAATGCCCTCTGGTCTATGCCTGGCATCTCTCACAAGGAAAAAGAGACAGTCATCAAAACCGGTCTGGCATTATAACCGAACAAATGCTGTCCGTTTCAAACAATCCAACAACCTCAGTTGCCCCATCTGCTCCAGCCAAGACAGCCTGCACTGAGTGCACTCCACATCCTCTCAGGGTGCCATCATCCCATCATAAGAAACATGGTGACTGAATGCCATAAAATTGCAGGTAGGCTTATCACAAAAGCTATCAGTAAAGGCTCTCTAGGCTCCTGTTCTGTTTCCACAGATGTGGACAATGCTGCCAAGCATCCGAGTCGTACGCAAGACCTTCAAATACCTGTGACAGCATAATCCAGACTCCCTCCAGCTTGGAATTTTGCTGTAACCACAATCAAAGAGACAGACTCACTTCTTGCCCTATGCTATTTAAGCGGCTTCAAAGAAAACACGCAACATCAATTCCCAAAATCAACAGAACCATCCCGATGAACCAAGCTTTACTTAAAAAAGTCAAAGAAGGGTGGTCTTGGGTGGGAGGCAGGGTTCTTTTGCAGTAGCCACTGGCCACGCTGTAGTGGCACTACAGCTGGAGGCAGACCCCCAACACCAGCCACAGCTTACCAGCCCAGACTCTGTCGGACAGACCCACCCCAAGAACCTCCCTTAACAGTGTCGTGAGATCTAGTACTGCAAAGACACTCACCCTGAGCAGCAGCTCCAAGCTACCCATGCTCAGCACGGTAGCCTTAGACGCAGCATCCAAGGTGACCACGTTCTTCATGTCATTCTCTTAGGTGTAGGGGATGTCATTTGCAGTCCTCACACTTTGGTTCCTCTGAAAAGTCTCGGCCTTGATTCGCAAAGAGCCAAGTCCTTCGGGACATATGTTAGAATTGGAGCGGCACAGAGAAGATTAGCATGGCCCCTGCGCAAAGAGCCAAGAGCCTCTCAAATGTTGCTTTTTAGCTTCATGCTCATTCTGTGCACTATGCTCATAAGCTTGTGAAGACCAAACGTTCTTTGGAGCATTTTTGTACTTTCAAACTAATCAGGAGAGGTCTGCTGGATTGTCTGCTCGCAACCCTCCTTATCCACACTGACCCCTTTTCTTTTCTGGTGAAGGGGCTTTTCTTCCCAAAACTTTTGGCAAAAGGCCTCTTTTCCTAAATTGATGTGAGCAGCTGTTTTGCTGCTTATGCATTCTTTTCTTTTCTTTTGAAAACGTAGCAGATGCCCACCCTAGGTGTGCATTAAGAAGTATGGCAGGGTGATATGGGGATCGGATGCTTTCAGCCACAGCACCAGCACCAGCCTCTCAGCCTTTGTCTAGGGTCAGGAAGGCTCCATTCAGCTCACACCCAATCAGCAGCACATCCATCTTGCGGAAGTATTATTGCAAATATCATATTTGCACTTGCAATACCACGGTGGTATGATACCATTTCTAGGATTCAGCTCAAAGCCGCTGCCAGCTCAGTGACCAATAACGCAGCTTGCTTTGTCGACACCTTCAATGAGCTGCATCCGAAGTGATTCTCCAGACTATCCTTCCAGGAGTGGCTAGAACCATTTGCAACCCATACAACATGGAGCCTCTCAAGAATCTCGGTCTTGACCCTCAAAAAGCTAGCAAGCTTGCTCAGCGAGAGGCTCTGATGCTTCATGCTCACCCGGTTCAGTACGCTTATAAACTTGTTGGTACCAGACGTGATCTGTAGAAAAGTTATGCCTCCTCTCATCACCAAGGACAAAAGTGGGGCACTGCTAGTCACCGTCCTGATCCCTTTTGACTTTTTTGTCTTATTTTGCTGGTGGAGGGGTCATATGGTGCCTAGGCCCTATCTGGCCCCTTTTCCTTGATTGATGTAGGGAGTGTTTCTTACTGCCTACGAAGTTTTCTTTCCTTTTTTGTTGTCGTATATTTTGACAAAGTGTGTGCACTGCATGGAATTGTAGAGCGAAATGGTTGGTTGCCAGCTTTTCAGCTCTCTGTATTGTGCTACAAAGACTAACTGACTCCAAGCTCAGTCGGCAGAGCAATGTTGAAGTCATTTTAGATTGTCCCAGCCACCACAAGGGTTTTGGTATGCGAGGTGACTTTATCATCATTGCTGGGAATTGCACATTTTCCGGGTATGTAGTCCGCACAAGTTTTCTGCGTGTCTAAGGAGCCGTCATATCTTTGAAGAAACCGCCATCTGCATAGGCCTGCTTCCTTCCATTATTGACCCTGGGAGTCTAAGGTTTTTCGATACGGTCTGTCATGCCAGATCACTGTCAGATTGACTGATCAACAATTAGGTATACACACACTGTATACCGAATACTATAACTGGCCCTCCGATACTCCGGGCTCAGTAAAATATCCCCAACCAGCAATAGTCTGACCTCAAACACACAAACTCAGACACCAATTTGCCAGAGACACAATATAGCGTGACAGGTCTATGGATGTGCGCCGTTGGGGCTAGCGATGTCTACCTTGGATTGAGTTTTCTAGAAGTTGAGCTTGGATGTGTTTTATCCAAATTTTTGCTTGGCCGGCAGAGGAGGACTTAGGGAGACTTTTTTGGGGGATTGTGGGGGTGTATAGGTTGAGAGGGAGACCTTGGGCTCTTTAACCTTGTGCGTCCTTTTAACTTTAAAAAAGGTATTTAAGGTTAATTTAATTGAATTTCAATTGAAGTTACGTAACGATCCCTATGATAGTATCTTGCAGTTACTTCCCAGAACCCTCTAACTGATCCAAACTGACTTTAAATTCCCTTTCTGTTGGATGGTTTGGAACACCTGGTGCTTATGCTGGGCGTATGCCACTTTTTAATTCATGTCGCAGGGATATTGTTCAGAGTACACGCTTTTGAAATTTCATGTCAGCTTATCTTACTTATATAGGAGGATATTTTGCCTCATGGTATACTTGTCTCTTTTACTCACCATGAGTTATTTTATGACATATCCAGGTGTGACTTACCCTGGCGTGTTTTGGTAATAAGTCAAGTTCCTACCCCCACTTTTTTGCAGGGAAGGTAAGATACGGAATACATCTTGTTTGCAGAGGAACTGACTGTTCACAAAGAGTGGATCAATTTACAACATAAGCATAACGTTTGCCACTGGCAGTACAGTACATGCCTGCCAATATTCAGGATAGGAGCTGGGCAAATAAATACACTGTCACATTCAAAATTTTGTGCAGGAGTCAGACACTGTGGAGTTGCATAGTATTTCTCAAGAAGGCTAACCCTCACAAGCGAATTTGTACAATACAATGAAAAGCGTAGAAGTCCATAAGTTCTGAACCTGTCATGTTGACCATGACCAAAGATCACTTCTTGCCTCCCTTGGCGACCTGCAGATGTATAAGAAGTCAGGCGTATGAATATCGCTTCTTGCCAATAAGTGGACGGTACTTTTATATCCCAGACTGGAGAAGCTGGGTAAACAAAGTGGCGCATTACTTGAATATTTCAGCTAATTAGCTTCTGCCCTGATAGTAGCCATCAAGTGCACATTGGCATTGCACAAGGCATGGCAACAAGCAGCTTCTGGGGCACAGTAGATCTGCTCACCTCTGCTTTTTTTCCCTGACCTGCTGCAGCTGGGGGTGCAGCTGTGCCGGAGTTAGGCTGGATGTCCTTCGAAGAATTCTTGGTTTGGGCACCCTGCAGAGGGTGCGTGGGCAGTGCACACAGAATCAGTAAGTAAATATGCTCTTTATACTTACATGAATGGGAGCAGAGAGGTATTTGTATTCTACGCAGGCTCAAAAATTCCTGGTCCAACGCACTTTGCCCTTGCCACCAGCATGGTTCTCTTTGACTGCAACATTGATGCAGCAGAAGGGCAAAAACTTAAGAATCAGCTCCCATGCTCCATCACTGGAAAAGGCAACATCAAAGGCAGAGGGTGTAGCGCTGTTGTTGAAACAGTCCTCCAAGGGGCACTTACTGGGCATTGTCTCGGTTACTTCCTGTGCGGGGAAGCACAGCCGAAATCGCAATTAATTTTTGATAACGCGGTAATTGGGAAGCTATTTATACGGTGAAACCAACTGAAAAGGTTCTGGAAGCGGTTTGATTGGTGGGATCTAGGACGAAAGGGCGCTCATCCCAAAGGGCGCCGAGAAACGGGAACGACAAAAAGCTGATTTATAGTCAGTACTTTATATTCTTAATCACTTTTACTAGTGTGCTCACTCAGAAGTAGAGACAGACAAAGGTATCAACTGAGTGAGAAACGTTGAGCATTGCCATCGTCAAAATTCAGTCTCAGGAAGGACATGCAGAAACTACCCAAGGGTTCGTTTTACGTTACTGTAAAAGTTACTGTAAAAGTGTAGGATTCCTGTAGGCAAATGCCATGGCTCAATCATCCACAGGGAGCACGAATAAGCACAAAAGCACAACACCCCCAGCTGCATTACGAATGCAGATGCACTGAAGATTTGCAGATTCAATTGAGCTCAGAATGTTTGTAATGATGCATCACAGGACAGCACATACGTATGTTGTATACACCTCAGAATGAGTGCACTCATCCATACACGTGGATAGATGAGTCTTTGCCAGAGACGCACCAGAAAAGAAGAAGGAAATGCTTCACCAGCAAGGGTAACCCTGGTGGCGTGCACTGTGACTAAGGGAGAGTTTTACAGCTGGTGCAAGTACCAGGCAAACCTTCGCCATCAAACTGGGAAGAGGAACGATTGTGAGGGTAAGGTGGTTCTGAGCATTGTATTGATGCACTGTGGGACAGCAATGATACATTGTGGGGCAATGCTAATGCATTCCGACGCGCTTGGAGTGTGATAGAGCTGGTTGGTTGGGAAGGTGGTTGGGCGGCCAAGGCCAGTCACAGGGTTCTGACATGAGCCATTTGTCCTTTTGTGTAGTCTATTTCAGCCTTCTGCTTGTGCAAATAATTTTTAGTCTCACTTGTTACATTAGATTAGTGCCATAGATTAGTGCAGTGCCAAATTTATGCTGCATTGTAACCAGGAGGTTGGTTGAGTCAGCTGGTAGAGTAATTGATGCTGTCGCCAATTCAGCTGTATTTGAGCACGTCAAAGACAAACCTGCAGTTATACTTTTTTTGCTCCTAGAGACCTTGTAAGATGTACCCCAGGGAGCAGACCCTGCTAGTCCTGGGGGGGCAACAGGCGCAGTAGCGCCCAGTCCAGTCCAACCAGTCCCAGTCTAGTGTGAGTGTCTGACAGCAGCTGCACGCAGCGATGACCTTGCCTGTCCGCTGGTTGACCAGAGAGAGAACCTGTAGGGAATGATAAGGGCATCAGAGACTCTGCAGTCTTAACGCGGGTAACCAGTTTTTTGCTTGGTGTGCACTGTTGCTGTTTGCAGCCAGTCCACGCATCACATTAGTCATGGTCATGCTACGAGTCTATTTGGTGTGCAGCAGTTTCTCAGCGTGACACAGATGCGGCTCCACTTTCAAGACAAGTCTCCCTAGCATCGTTTCTTTTGTTGGTGTCTTTAGCTGGCAAGACCAGCCACGCACCAATCAGTCTGCCGACCAGGCTGGCAAGCAACCCTGATTTGTAAACTTGTAGGGCCTCAAAAAGGCCTAAAAAAGAAAAACTATGTAGGCAGTGAAACCACTTGCTACATCAATTTAGCAAAAGGGGACACATTGGCCCACGAATAGCTGTTAACCTCCTCCACCAGGGAAAAGGAAGGATAAATGAGGATCTGGAGGGTGACAAGCCGCCCCCTGCTCCAGACCAAGACCTTGAGAGTGACTGGATTATTCTAGAGCGCGTCTAGATGTCGTCAGTTTGTGTGCATAAAGCACAGAATGAGCATGCAATTTAAAAGCAGTCTTATGGGCTTTTTGTGTATCAAGGCCGAGCCTTTAGATATGACTTACATTATAAGAGGTATAGATAGCTATCTACAGAGATGACTTTAAGTATGAGAGGTATAGATAGCTACCTATAGAAATCTCTATAGACTCTATAGGCTCTATAGGCTCGGATAGACTCTTTAGGCTCTATAGGCTCAGAGCCTCCCACACCAAGAAGGGTGGTGTGAAAGATAATTTTCTTGTCCTCCGCTTGCATAGAACCTCGTGCATTTTTCTAGAGGCCTCCAATTGGTGTCCAGGCCGAGTATCTTCACAATACTTAACCTCAACGAGGTGTACTTTCCTCTTACTGACATTGAGCTTGTGAGCTCTGCATCCATCTCCACTGGGTTGTCTTAGGCGTGACACCTGGTGCAGATGGGGAGTGGTCGTCAATTTGAAATTTTTTGGTTTGATGGGCGACTAGAGGTGAGCCTATCTCTGGCAGATAGACGAGCATCCAAAAGCCAGCTGGGTAATGTCCTATTATTAGCGTGCTCAGGAATTTGAAGGTTTTGTTGGGCAAAACGGAGAGTGCTGCCGGCATCTAAGTGGACCAAGCAATCTGCCAGAGAGCCTTCGCTAACGGCTTCCACGATGAGCCTGCAGGCAACATTATGGGCCATAATTTATGGCGTTCAGTGATCACACCCAAGATGATCGTATGTTGACACCCTGAGAGAACATGGATAGCACTATTGATTGCTGACAGAGTGGACACTGAAAGCTGGTGGACTTTTTTAAGCGGACAGCATGTTTCTGATTAAGAAGGGTGCCTGTGCGGTAGTAAAAGATATTACATTTCATTTGGAGAGAGAGTTTGGACATGCTCAAAAAAGCGTTGCTAATGCCTTTGTGGACGTGTGGAAGCAGACTCTGATTATAAGGGTAGCAACCCGTTTTTGAGTTTGCATAACCCAGTTTATGGTTCGAGTGCATGTGGGATTTTAGTGCGGCTTGGAGATTTGGAAGGTAAGTCAATCTGGGGACGTGTTGGGGAGCTTCAGTGCCAGATCACTGCTGATTAATTTCTTCAACAGCTAACCAGCTAACATCAAAGAAGGTCTTGCGGTGCAGATAATTGTTTCAGCTGGAGGCTGTTTCCGTGGCAGGCTTGGTATTTTGGAAGGACTTCTCTTCATTCATTTTCGGCAATTCCAGCATGAGATTTTTAACTATATAAAGGAAGATATGGGGATAGTATCAGAAAATTTTGAGGATGTCTCCTTGGACATGGTAGCGGTACTTCTCTGGGAACAACAATTGTTTCCTAATTTGATGGAGTGAGGTAAGCCTGTCTATGGCAATATGAATATGATTGTGTGTAATAGCAGCAGCTATAACTTCCAGTTGAGCTCTCCCTATGGTGTTTGCTATACCAGCACCATTTGGTACAACAAAGCTAGAGTTGCCCAAGCTGGGGTGGTAGACACCTGCCCCAATGACTGTTTAACCTTCTTGGACAGGCAACTACCGTCCATGTAGGTTCAGGATTTTCATTCAGTAATCTCAAGTGTGAGTCCCAGTTTGGAATGATGAGAAAAAGTGGCCATTTCAACCAGAGCAAGTCTGTGGGAGCACTTGGTAATTTATCTTTCGTCAGTGTGAAAATTCTCAAATTTCTTGAGACCAGGTGCTGTCTAAGCGTGCCTAGCATTACATATGGGATGGTTAGCAATGTTGTTGAGGTGCCAAGTTGCTTCAGGAATGGCACAAGCAAGATTTTGCAGCCATGAAGGATTGTGCTTATTCAGGTGAAGCCCCGCAGCTGTGTTCCAGACTACTATGGTACGTAGATCCCAAGAGGTCTGGGGTAGGTTAGTCTCTTGACTTATCCAGGATTGAGGGAAAACGTAGGCAATCTCGCTAGTTGGGATTATTCCAAGTTGTAACAGAAGTGGGGATAGGCTGTCAGGAGACTTGAGAAAGGGTTGATGATCATGGATCCATTCCAAGATGGTAGGAACATGAAATTGGCAGTTGCCTAAGTAATGAGGATGGCTGAGTAGATAGCATGCCTAAGGCTAAGACGCAAGGTATGGTCGTTGTAGATGGGATGGAACACTGAAAAGCCAGTGAATTGGGACAAGAGGGAGTCGAGGTGGGTACCTAAGAGTGCATCTCGTCTGTGTGCACTCCAATAATGGTGGCAGCAGGGGTTAAAGTCTAGCGGAGAAGGTATTTTTTCTTGAGTTGACTTTCTTGCCGTGGTATTTTCTTTACAGCTTCGTTTTTCTAGCAAACAGTCCTAGAAGTTCAAAAACAAAGCTCTAATGTGCAGGCATTATGTTGTTATGGAGACCTTCAAGCTTGGCTGTGTGGAAAGCTGTATGAAGGATGTTGAGGCGCTCCGGTGTCATCATGCCCATTTTCTATCTGTGCTGTAGATACAAGCCACTCTTGATGAGTAGATTTCTGGGAAAGTAACAGGAGCAGGATTTGTGTTGAGGTAAAGCTGCTCAGTGGTAGGTTTAGGCTTGTACCTAACAAGGTCTACATTACGGATCCAGAACTCACAGCTCCCCCTGGGTTGTGCTAGACACAGTATGTCTACTTGCGGATTTGTGGGGCGGATAGAAAAGGTGACCTTTTTTAGTAGATCAGTATCCAGTTTTTGAATCCAGGGGTTGGCCTTGTTGGATGAATCAAACCCTTGTTCTTTCCAGATTGTCTAGGGCTTGATCTGCTGTGGGCAGAAAGAGGTCAGGCTTATCCTTCCAATGCTCCAATGCCTCAAAATCCTGTATACACTCAAGGATACGCCCTGGCTAGGCCCGTAGGCATGGTGGCCAGGTTTTGTTAATCTTAATAGATATCCAAAAAACCTGTACTCTAACTTAGTTGGTCAAACATCACACTTGCAGCAAGGCAGAGTACACGGGCACCCAAAATGCAGAAGTAGTTTCTTCTCCCCTACTATAGTAGGGGAGAAGAAAGGAGAGTAGGCTGCAAGAAATTGGGGTGCATATGCATTTGCATGGGGCCCTCCCAAGGAGGGTTGGCAGCGTACCTTCTTCCGGTTCCCAGGTGGGCTCCCAGGTCACGTGTATGAGTTTTTTGTAAGTGGATTCAGGGTGTTTTTGTTGTTCATGTTCATCATTAAGGTGAGCACAGCCCAGGCAGGCCGAGTCGTCATTCTTGTCCACTTCCTCCGTCTGCCTCTCTGTGAAGCAGCCAGTGTTCTTAAGGCACACCCAGTGGTAAGTCCAGTTGCAGACCTCACGGATGTACATGTCATCAAAGGGGGGCACATTTGTTTCAGGTTGGAGGCCAAAATTTTTGATCACAAATTTCACAGCATGCAAACTCAAAGGCAGAGCAGGCTGTTGGGTGATTTTTCTTACTAAGAAATTGCCTAGTATGTGTAAGGCCATCCTTTTGAAGATAGGGAGTACCCAATCTTCAACGGTCAAACCTACAATCCCTGCGGGATCTACCAACAGAATCGTCCCAGAATGGTTCTTCTCTCACCGGTTTCCTACTAGGCAAAGGCTAACTACTAGCCGCCCAGATGCTATTCTAACAACTGAAATGCATACTAAGTCATAAAACACTTACCAGATGTCCACCCTAGGTATGCATTAAGAAGTAGGGCAGGATGCAGAGGGGATAGGGGGCTCTTAGCAACAGCACCAGCCTTCCAGCCTTCCTCCAGAGTCTGGAACTTCAGTCAGCTCCCACCCAATTAGTGGCACAAACATCTTGTGGAGGTCAAGTACTGTGAAGATAACAGGCCTAGGAGCCAGCTCGAAGCCGCTCACCACCGGCACAGTGTGCTCTGTCATCACCTTTGCCGAGCTGCGGCCAATATTAGCCTCCACACCATCCTTCTGGGATTGGGAGGTACCATCTTCAGCCCTTATAGTTTAGAGCCTCCAAAATGTCTCGGTCTAGATCCTCAGACAGTCACCAAACCTTCTGTGAAACTTCATGCTCATTCAGTCCAGTACGCTTATAAACGCGCTCTTTAGATAGCCTTAGCAGCAAATCATCATCAAGACCACTGATCTTCCTAGCAGGAATGGTGTACTGCTTCAAGCAGTCATCCCCCTGATCCCCAGTGACTTCTTTTGTTTTCTTTGCTGGTGGAGGGGGCATACCGTGCTTAAGCCTTAGGTGGTTTCTTTTCCTAAATTGATGGGGTGCTTTAATGCCTAAGTAGTTTTTTTCCTATATTTTCTTTTCTTGTCTTTCATGGGCGCAAAGTAGACATGGTATTGTCTTTGTAGATGAGACTCCTAATCAGAGTTGTCGTTAGGTATGGTTGTGACAACTCTCCAGTTTTTTATGGACATTACTTCCAAGTTAAAGAAGTAGATGATGTTAACAGGATCTGAGGCACTGAGAGGAAGAGCTTTGTTTTTCTTTCAATGGCCAAATCGCATGGGCCATGGATGCTAGGTCTAATGGTCGAGTGCAATTGCCTGGGCATTCCAGGTAAGTGTTGAGCTTGACTCAAGATTAGTATTGACTCCTCGGCGGAGTCTTCTCCTTTTTTGCTTAGAGGTAAATGATTGTGAGTTACTGCTCAGAGCTGGGTGATTAACAGGAGCAGAGAGAGATAGTTGGGGTGTTGAAGGAGTTTGATGCGGGTCATATGATCGGGACAGGTTTTGCATATCATGGATGATCCTTTGATCATGCTTCATAGTTGCCTATAAACATTATATCTGACATTAACCACCTCACGCTTACATTTTGGTGCTGAATGGAAGTGATGACCCTGAGAATGGAAGTGA
>LKMJ01005361.1_pt1 | contig 12088 bp, 10 predicted proteins | sample 643391 | NCBI WGS metagenome assembly LKMJ01 (sample SAMN04112250, study PRJNA286221) | soda lake metagenome | biome: soda lake; feature: Kulunda Steppe; material: water; isolation source: sample PL-Br10 brine of Picturesque Lake | place: Russia: Kulunda steppe | collected 2010-07
CAGTTGATCGGCGCGCGCGATCAGGTGTTCGTCGAGGCACTCGCCTACATCGAGATCATCTTTCTGGCACTACCGCTTACGTTCCTGTTTTTTGCGTTCCGATCGTCGTTGCAGGGTGCCGGTGATACGAAGACGGCAATGTGGCTCGTGCTCATCTCGGCAGGGATCAACGTCGTCCTCGATCCCTTTTTCATCCTCGGGTGGGGGCCGTTCCCCGAGATGGGAACCCGTGGTGCAGCCGTCGCGACGTTTATTGCCCGCGGAATCGCCGCAGTGGTGGGCGTCTACATCCTGCTCGATGGCCGCTACGGCGTGCGGCTTCGCCTTGGTGATCTCGTCCCCAATCTCGCCATCCAGAAGCAGCTGCTCGATATCGGCACCCCCGCGACGATCGACGGCTGGGCTCGCAGCTTCGCGTCGGTCGCGATGGCCGGCTTCGTCGCCCGCTTTGGTGCTGCGCCGACGGCCGCCTACGGGATCGGTGTCCGGCTCATGTCGGTGACGTGGGCCGTCTCCGGAGCGGTCGGGCAGGCCACCGCGACCGGCGTCGGCCAGAACCTCGGCGCGAAAACACCCGATCGGGCTGCGGCCGTCGCCCGCACGGCTACTGCGGCGACGATGGTGTTTATTTTCGCGATCGCCGCCGTCCTCGTTGCGTTCCCGGCACAGGCCATGCAGATCTTTGTCGCCGACCCCGAGGTGATCGCCGAAGGTGTGGTCTTCCTTCGGATCATGGCTCCGTTCTGGGCGCTGTTTGCCGGTGTGATGGTCATTCAGGGGGCGTTTCGGGGTGCTGGCAACACCAGAGAAGCGATGGTGCTTTCCTTTCTCTCGCGGTGGATCTTCCGGATTCCCGTCGCACTCGTCCTCGCGTTCGCGTGGACGATTACCGTTCCCGGCCTCGGCGTGACCATCACCGCACTCGACTGGGGTGTCGAGGGGATCTGGTGGGCCTACGCGTTCGGTATGGTTGCGTCGTTCGTCGTCGCCGTCGTCTGGTTCCGACTTGGGACGTGGCGCGAGGGCGTGATCGACGACGCAGACGCGGGTGAGGAGCCGCCCGATCGATCGTCATCAGCCGATCGGCCGGCGGCAGGCGACGAAGCTGTCGACGATTGATACTGAGTAGTGTCCGTAGGTACCGTCCGTCGTCGGCCTGTGGCCGACTGCTCGTGGAACTTTGTTCGACACTGTTGTCGGCCCGTGGCCGACTGCTCGCGGAACTCCGTTCCGCGCTGTCACCAGACTACGCCCGACGACGGCCGGTAATTGATGACGCTACTCAGTATGGGATGGTCAGGTATCGAGCTCCGGATCTGTCACGATCCCTGGTTCTTTGCTGGCGATGATGACGATCTGGTCAGTGAGATCTTCCATCGTGTTCGCAAGCTCGTCGAACAGGATTGCAAACTCGCGGTACATGAGCGCCTGATCGGTCTCATCGTCTCGAAACGCGGTCGTGATGACATCGTTTCGCAGCTCGTCACATCGGCTTTCCATCCCCCTGACAGCCTCGATTTCGTCGGTGAGTGTATCCGACTCGTAGGCGTTACAGAGGCTGTGGACGAACCGCTCGATGACGTCTTCGAGCGTCGCGGTCATGCTTGCGATCTGTTCGGCCATCTCGGTCAGCGTCGCAAAACAGTCGGTGTCGTGTGGTGGCTGTATCATCACCAGTTCCTGAGCGATCCGCTCGGTGAGATTCGCGACTACGTCTACGCTCTTGTAGAACTCCAGCAGTGCTGACTCGTTGAAGTTGATTCGCGTGTTGAGCAGGCCAACGCTCTCTGCGTCGGCGTTCGTGATCAGCGCCGTGATCGTCCGATTGCGCTCGTCGCACTCGCTTTCGACCGTCTGGATTTCCGCAAGCGTCTCGCGATACGCGCCGTCTGCTTCGTACTGGGCTAACAGCTCTGGAAGCAGTTTGACACAGTCGGAGATTCCATCGAGATACGCGTCGGTGTGGCTCTCTAGCCGTTCGCCGAACCCGGCATCTGCTGACATACCTGCACCGAGGAGCGTCGAGAGTAAAGACCATTCGAAGCGCTGGTCACCGATCGACAAGCCGCGCCGGAAGCCATCGCTTCAACGGTGGGCTGACCGCGGCGACCAGCGCGGTGTCCTCCTCGGTGATGGCGTCGGTCGCAAACAGCGAGTACCAGAAGGTAGTGAGGACGACGATCGGTAGCGCAATGACGACGAGGAGATCGGACTGGACGAGCAACACGATCGGCACGCCAGCGATCGTCGCGGGGAGACCGGAGCCGACGACTTTGACGAACTCGGTTCCAAAGGGGTGGATACGGTCAACGTAATACAGTTCACCGAGTGTGAGAAGGCCTACGAGGACGAGTGCCGTCGCAGAGCCGATCGCGGCCCCTTCGATTCCGAAGACGGGGACGAGTGCGATCGAGACGGCGAGGTTTGCACCGAAGAGCACGACGGTGTTGGCGAAGACGAGCCGCGAGTAGCCAAGTCCCTGTAGCAGAGAGCCATCGGGACCGCCGAACGCGACGTTGACCAGGAACGCGCCCGCGAGGATGACGACGACGAGGTTCGCCTGAGCGTACTGGGGCGTATAGAGGACGGCAAGATACGAACTCGCACCGAGTGAGAGGACGATCGCAAACGGGAGCGTGATCGCGACGATCCAGCGCGCCATCGTCCGAAACCGCTGTTCGACCAGTTCGGTATCGGTTCGCGTTTCGGCGATCAGCGGCTTGAACACCGGCGACAGCGAGTTGAAGATGATCAGGAGCCCGGAACCGAGCATGTAGCCGACGCGGTAGATGCCAACGTCGTCAGCGGTGCCGAAGTAGCCGAGGACGAAGTAATCGACGTGTCCCATCAGGACGAAGACGACGCTGGTCATCGCCAGCGGGACGGAGTAGCCGGCGAGTGGCCGCCACCCGACGAGATCGACCTCTGCAGTCAGGATCTCCCACGATCTGTAGGTCACGACGGCCCCACCGATCGTGATGGCGACGAACAGCCCGATGACGTAGCCAGCGATCAGTCCAAGCAGTCCGAACCCGGCGATCAGCAAGCCGGCAGTGACAGCAAAGCGGACGATCGGCCGAACGAGATCGCGCATGAGTACCCGGTACTGGAGTTTCTTGAGGCTGTAGGAGGTGGTGAGCAAGACGTTGTAGACGGCGAGCATCGGAATCGTCACCGAGAGCATAAGAAGCGCGACCTGCAGCGCCGGCTCTTCGAAAAATGCGACGACGCTGGTCGCACTCACAGCGAGGACGAGCGCGACAAGCGAGGACGTGATGAGGACGGTCGCCGTCACCTGGAGGATAACCCCCTTTGCTTTACCGACCTCACCAGCGTCGAGATACTGCGGGACGAAGTAGTCGATCGCAAGCGGTAGGCCGAGGTTTGCAAAGACCTGCATAAACAGGATCACCGAGGTCGCCAGTACGAACAGGCCGTACACCGACGGACTGACAAAGCGCGTCATCAGCATGACGATCGCAAAGCCAAACACACCGTTGACGACGTTGCCGACGAACGTGATCGATCCCTGTTGTGCGAGCGTCGAGATGCCGTCGTCGTTAGTCATTGGACCACCGATCTGCGGGCTGGTATCTGCGGTCGACGCACCACACAAGTACCGTCATCAATTACCACAGATCGCCAGTAACGGGTCGGCGATCGGTGGTCGCGACGGACACGACTCATTATCAGACCCCCGTGACCGGTTCGAGTTCGTAGTCGTCGACGGCTGCCGCCCGATCGCCGAACTGCGGGTATTCGATCTCGAAGGGCCACTCGGTGCCCACACTGACGTCTCTGCCGACGTTGCCGATGACCCGATCGAGTTCCTCGCCAGCCGCGTCGAAAAATGTCGCCCGAATCTCGATGTATCGCAGCTCCCGATCGCCGACGTTTCTGACGACACCCCAGATGAGGACGCGTTCGTCGTCGGTTCCGGGATTTTCTCGAATGAGGTCGTCGTAGACGATTTCGACGTCAGGCGGGTCGGTGATCTCCTCGTCGTCCTCGAAATAGTCGAGACAGCCCGCCAGCGGCGCAACGGCGAGAACAGAGAGATAGCGACGCCGATCGATCGAGTCCATCGAACGGCAGTATACTGTCTGCGGGCTTCAGCGTTCGGTCCCAGATCGGCACGCTGGCGACATATGCCGGTAGTGGTTTTATTAGTCTCACGGACTCGTTTGTTATTGGGGGAGAAAATCGACAGCGGTGCCTCGACAGCCCTCTCAACCCTGTCACTTGAGATGTCTTTTTGTTCAGAAATCGATCACACCATATAGTAAAATTTATTACATTTTGGGGTGTATGTTCACGCGATGGTTTCGACAGGTGACACTGCCCCGACGTTTACCGCGACAGTTGGAACGAGCGATCACGAACCGTTCGACCTCGAAGACGAACTCGGTGATGGTCCAGTCGTTCTGGCCTTCTTCCCTGGTGCGTTCACGCCACCGTGTGAAAACGAGATGATCGCACTTCAGGAACACCTTGAGGAGTTCGAGTCGGCTGGCGCGACCCTGTTCGGGATCAGTGCCGACTCGCCGTTCTCACAGGGTGCGTTCCGCGAGGAACACGGCATCGAGTTCGATCTCGTCAGCGACATGTCCAGCGACGTGATCGAGGACTACGGTCTGACGATGGAGATTCCGGACCTTGGACTATACGGTATTGCCAACCGGGCCGTCTTCGTCCTCGACGACGAGGGAACCGTCACCTACAGCTGGATCGCCGACGATCCGACGAACGAACCCGACTACGACGCCGTTCTCGACGCCGTCCGCGACGCATAGTCACCTGAGTTACCCGTTTTTATCGGTGTTGTCGCCCAAAGCTACGTCTGTACGTGCCGATCGGCTTCCGGAGTTGCTGTTTCTCTCGATCGGCTCCCGGAGTAGCTGCTTATTCGGTCGACTCCCGGAGTAGCTGCTTCTCCCGATCGAGAGCCGATTGGCTCGGCCAACGCGACAGGCTTTTTACCACCCAATGCTACCACCTAGTTGTATGAGCGACAATTTCGAGCAGTTTAGCGACGTTGGTGAAGCAGATGTAACGCGTGCGATCGGCCAGGAGTGGACCGAGGAGTTCATGGATTTCTCGGACTCCGACGTGATCATCGTCGGTGGCGGCCCGTCGGGGCTGACCGCGGCCAAAGAGCTCTCCGAGCGCGGCGTCAAAACGATGGTCGTCGAGAAGAACAACTATCTCGGCGGTGGCTTCTGGCTCGGTGGCTTCCTGATGAACAAAGTCACCGTCCGCGACCCAGCCCAGCAGATTCTCGACGAGCTCGACGTCTCTTACAAGCAGTCTGCAGACAGCGAAGGGCTGTACGTCGCCAACGGCCCCGAGGCCTGTTCCGGCCTGATCAAAGCCGCCTGTGACGCCGGTGCGAAAATGCAGAACATGACCGAGTTCACGGATATCGTCATCCGCGAAAACCACCGCGTCGGCGGTATCGTCATGAACTGGACGCCAGTTCACGCACTGCCACGGGAGATCACGTGTGTCGACCCAATCGCTGTCGAGGCCGACCTCGTCATCGACGCGACGGGCCACGACGCGATGGCGATCACGAAACTCGACGAACGCGGCGTGTTGAACGCCCCCGGCGTTGCTGACGCCCGCGAGCGCGGACAGGTTATGGACCAGACCGGAAGCGAGTCCTACGGCGCGCCCGGCCACGACTCGCCCGGCCACGACTCGATGTGGGTCGGCAAATCCGAAGACGCCGTCGTCGAACACACCGGCCTCGTCCACGAGGGCCTGATCGCCACTGGTATGGCCGTTGCAACCGCCTACGGCCTGCCACGTATGGGCCCAACGTTCGGTGCCATGCTCGTCTCCGGCAAACGCGCCGCTCAGATCGCCCTCGACGAACTCGAAGTCGACGCCGAACCTGTCGACGTCACCTCGCGTAACGCGACGCCTGCCGACGACTGATTGTTATCAGTCTGGTCGGCACACAGCACCCGCGCCCGCAGATACTCTCACTATCCTGATTTTTTCGGATCGTAACCAATACAACGAGTAACGTTCTACTGTGAGGAAATGGTGGATCGATCGACAGCAAACGGGACCAAGCGGGAGTGGATGCGATGATACCAGACCAGATCCGCGTCGACACGACGCTCCCAGAGCAGGGACAGATCAGGTACACACTCGAATCGCGTGCACAGAGTGCTATCGGAGAGGGGGCGGCCGTCAGCCGTCTTCACCGCATATTCTATCCGGTTTTCCGGGTCGAGTACACCTACGACGATGGTTCTCAGTCGTGGAACGATTCGGTCGAACGCAACGTCACGATACTCGATGGACTCTGGGCAGACAACCACGCCGCCTGCCAGCAGTACCGACCGTCGACAGAATCGACGACGATCATCTCACTGGCCGGATACGATTTCGGGCACGATAGAGCCGGGCTTGGCCGATCGGTGTTGCTCGATTTCCAGGTGTCACCGGAGCAGGCTGCGACGCTGTTGCCAGAGCGCCTCGAAGACATTCGGATAGCAAACGAGGCCGGCAACTCACAGACGGGTGCGGAGTCGTTTTCGAAACAGTTTCACGAAACGTTTGCGCTCCCGTCGGCGGTTGACGCCGAGAGCTTCGAGGAAGTCGTCGACGTCACGCAGCTGTATCTGCCGTTCTGGGTAGCTGGAATTCGGCGACCCGACGATCAGGATCTGATCGGTGTCGTCCGGAGCGTCGAGGACGTCGGATCGGACTCCCAACACGGGTGGCTGGCAACGTCGATCCACGAGGATATGGGCCATCTGGCCCGGTATGCACACTCGTCGATCCAGCAAACGATCGACGGCCCCGTCGACGGCACGGAGGCCGACCACGGTCGCCCATCGGAACCGACAGCCGACACGGACAGGCCAGTCCAGCCCGATGGCGTCGACCTCGACGCCGAACAGCTCGTCGAACCAAGCCCCGATCGCTGTTTTGCCGATGTCGGTGGCATGACCGAACTCGAGTCGACGATTCAGCGATCGGTGATCGGGCCGGTCGAACAGCCCGAACAGTTCCAGGAGTACGGCCTCGATCCCGTCTCGGGAGTCATGCTCTATGGGCCGCCGGGCTGTGGAAAGACCCACATCGCGGGAGCGATCGCCGGTGAGCTTGATTATGCGTTTCTCGACGTGACGCCAGCAGATCTCTCCAGTAAGTACGTCGGTAAACCCGCCGAAAACGTCCAGGATGTCTTTACGATCGCGAAAGCAAACCAGCCCTGCGTGCTCTTTTTAGATGAGATCGACGCGATCGCTGGCGCTCGCGAAGACCAGTCCAGTACGAGCGAACGTGGGATGGTCAACCAGCTCCTCGGCGAACTCGAAGATATCGAAGACGAGGACGTGCTGGTGCTCGCGGCGACGAACCTGTTAGACGATGTCGACGACGCGATTTTGCGAACCGGCCGCTTTGACGAACGCATCGAGGTTCCCCCACCGGATGGACCGGCACGCCGGGAGATCCTCGAAATCAACCTCGAAGGACGCCCTGTCGCCGAGGACTGTTCGATCGCACCCGTCGTCGAGCAAACTGCTGGCTACGCATCGAGCGATCTCGAACACATCGTCGCCGATGCGGCTCGCCGGGCGCTGCGTGATGGCTCGCCGATCGAGACCGAAGAGCTGCTCGCCGCCGTCGAGGAGACCGATTCGAGCGTCCCCGACTGGGGTGGGAGTGCTGTCGGCGATGGTCGAACCGTCGTCCAGCCCGATGGAGTCGATCTGAGCGCGCGATCGCTCATCACGACGGAGACGGGACTCACATTTGCGGACGTCGGCGGGATGGACGATCTCAAATCCCGCCTCGAAGAGACCGTCGTTGACCCCCTCGAAAACGCCGATCGGTACGCCGAGTACGGCCTCGACGTGACGAGTGGCGTCATGCTGTATGGGCCGCCGGGTTGTGGAAAAACCTACGTTGCAGAAGCGCTGGCCGGCGAGATTGACGTTGCCTTCCTCGAAGTAACTCCGGCGGATCTGACGAGCAAGTGGATGGGCCAACCCGCACAGAACGTCTCCGATCTGTTCGAGATTGCCCGCTCGAACGAGCCGTGTCTCGTGTTCCTCGACGAGATCGACGGCGTTGCCGGCTCTCGGGGTGGAAGTGGATCGACCAACCAGCGCCAACTGGTCAACCAGCTACTGACGGAGTTGGAGACGATCGACGACCACGATGTCGTCGTCGTCGGCGCGACGAACCTGCTAGACGACGTCGACGACGCCATCCTCCGATCGGGTCGGTTCGACGAACGCATCGCCGTCGGCCCACCGGATACCGTCGCTCGCCGCGAGATTCTGCAGGTTCATCTCGCTGATCGGCCACTCGCCGACGACATTTCGTGGGAAGACACGGCCAAATACACGGCCGGCTACGCAGCGAGCGATCTCGCCTTGCTCGCAGACAACGCGGCCCGAAAGGCCATGCAGGCGAACGACATCCTCCGGGAGCGGTATCTGCTCGAAGCGGTCGCGGAGACGAAATCGAGTATCGACGACTGGGCCGGCTCCGGAGAGTCCGGCGATTCCAACCTCATGACGCGCTGGTACGAGTAGGTTCGATCAGATATCGACCGCTGGCGTCGGGAACGCCCCCTCGTCGGCATCGGGATCGTACTCGTCGATCGCGGTTCGAACGAGCGTGAAGACGCCAAGTTTGCTCCAGCGAGCGGTGTTGATGTGGAGGTCGTAGAACTCGCGATCGGTGACGTCGATGTCGTAGTACGACCGGTAGCGGCCGGCTTCGCTGACTTCGCGGACGAGCATCTCCGCTTCGGTCTCGCCACGGTGTTCGATGCGATCGAGGCGGACCGATTCTGGCGCATCGAGCCAGATCCGCAGATCCGCCCGGTCGCCAGCGAGCCAGCCCGCAAGGCGGGATTCGAGGATGAACGCCTTGTTGCTCGCGCCCCACTTTTCGGCGATCGATTCGAGGCGTTTGTCGAGTGCGCGATCGAGCGTGTCAGACGCGTCGGCTTCTGCGGTAAGCTGGTTGAGATTGATGCCACGATCGTCTGCAAGTTCGCGGAAGATGTCTCCGCCGGAGACGTACGGACAGTTCATCGCGTCGGCGAGACGCTGACACAGCGTCGTCGCGCCACAGCCCGGCGGGCCGGAGACAGTAATAAAAAGGTTACTCTCGATCTCTGCAGTCGAGGTATCACTCGAAGGCATAGCTCCCCTTTTCGAGTGGGGGGTGAAAAAAACCGCGGACGCCGTCCAGTACCACTCTCGGCGGTTCTCTGCCGGTTTCGAACTGGTCAAAGCGTTAGCTAATCCTCATTAAAGACTATACTAGATCAACGGGGTGCGGAACGCGTTCCAGAGTATCCAGTTTTGTACGCGGGAACTGGACGGCGCGCATACTGATGGTGTTCTGTATCAGAGTATCGTCTCGATATCGGCAAGCGAGTCGAGGACGTAATCAGGCTCAATTGCTGCCGCGTCGATCGCTGCCCGATCGGCCACGCCGGTCAGGACGACAGCCGTATCCATCCCCGCACGGGCACCGAGGGCGATATCGGTGTTGAGACGATCGCCAACGACGAGGATCTCGTCGGGAGCCGCGTCGAGTCGATCGAGTGCGGCCTCGGCAGCGATCGAGGACGGCTTGCCGAGGATTGCATCCGCCTTGCGGTCGGCGACGGCCTCCATCGCAGCGACGATTGCGCCAGTCCCCGGAATCGTGCCATTTTCGACGGGGATCGTCGTATCGGGGTCAGTGCTGTAAAACGGAACCTCACCGTCGAGTGCAGACAGGGCGTCGCTGAGCTTCTCGAACGAAAACTCCTCATCGAACGAGCCCAGCACGGCCTCAGCTGCCTCCGGGTCGTCAGTCACCGAGACGGCCGCGTTGCTGAGAATCGCCCGAAGCCGATCGCTTCCGACGAGATAGATCGCCTCGCCGGGATGTGTCCGTGCGAGATACGCCCTGGAGACGATCGCCGAGGTGAGGACGTAGTCGGGGTCGACCGTGATCCCATGCGGTGCGAGCAACTCGCTGTAGTGGTCGCTGCCACGGGTCGGATTGTTCGAAAAGAGCAGCCGATCGCAGCCAGCCGCGTCGATCGCCCGCAGTCCGTCAGCCACGTTCGGAATCAGTGTCTCGCCCCGGACGATCGTGCCGTCGACATCGAGAATCGTCGCCTCGTAGCCGGTCATCACCACAGAGCAAGGGCGGCCACCGGTTGAACGTTTGGGTCGAGAGTCGCGTCTTGGCCACCACCTCGGACACTCCTTCTGATACTATCGGACACAAGTACGTAAATCGCATATCGGCGTTTCGTCGTTCACCGATCGCTTCGAACCCGATTTGGCCACAGTGCGTTCATTTGCTTGTGTCCGACAGTATGAACACGATCGGCTGGTATCGATCGCCAGCCTGCAGCCGACCCGATCGCTCAGTCTGAGACGCTTTCGTGAACGGTTTTATTGCAGAATATCGCCGATCCGACGCGGCTCGCCTTGGAGATTCGGCTGTTCGGCGACGATCTTGAGCACTTCGTGGTCGGTGACGTCGTAGTAGGATTTGTTTACTGCCTCCTCGATCAGCTCCTGGTCGAGGCGGAATTCAGTTCCTTCGTACACGACGTCGACACCGTCGTCGTCGAACGCGAGAGTCGTCATACTCGGCCGTAGGCGGTGGGGGATCAAAAGCCAGACGACTGCGATCGACGCCTGCAGTACGTGTTGGTCTTGTCACAGGTGTCTCGCGAAGTTTAATAATGGGGGTGTTCGTTGGATGCGACTGTGGCCAGCAGGGATCCACTCGACGAACTCGTCGTTCCGGACGGGACAGAAGCCAAAGAGGTCGCCATCGAGACCGACAGCGATGTCTTCGTCGGCAGCCGATCGGCGATCGAGTTCGGCGTGCGCGGCCGGAACGTGATCGCCGGAGAGTCAGTCGAGTTCGGCGGCGACATCGAAGCGACTGGTGATTGTCGGCTCGATATGTGGTGTTCGGTCGCGGGCAACGTCCTTGTCGGCGAAGACGCCTATATTGGCGAACGCGTCCACATCACTGGCGAGTTGCGCGTCGCCGGCGATCTGGATATCGGCGACGATGTCGAGATCGACAACGGGTTCGAGGCAAACGGCTGGATCGTCGTCCGGAACCCAATGCCGACGATCATCTTTCTGTTCGTCTACCTCAAACACCTCCTGTTGATCGGCGAGGAAGACGCTGCAACGCAACTCGTTTCTCAACTCACGGGCGAGGACGACCGCGACGACGACCCACTCGTAATCCCCCGAAACGCCTCGATCGAGGACGACTCCTGGCGCGTCTCGACGCCAGCGACGATCGGTGACGACTGTCGATTGCATGGTAACGTCCGTGCAGAGACGATCGATGTCGGCGACGAGTGTAACATCTACGGTAGCCTTCGAGCCCGTGGTGACGTGACGATCGGGGAGCAGACGCGAATCCACGGCGACGTGACGACGCGTGCGGGCGACGTGTCGATCGGGCCCGATGCGACGGTGCTCGGAGACGTCTCGTGTTCGGCACTCGATCTCGGTGCCGGTGGTGAGATCGAGGGTGCAGTCCGTGCCAGAGGTGAGATCACGCTGGAGACGATCGGTGATGGGACCGACTGATATCGAGTAGTGTGCCGGCCGATCGTCCGGACGTGTGCCTTTTCACTACCAAGCACCTGACGGGTGGTTTATTATTGAGTTTGAACGCCCACTGCCGGATATGGAACGTGACCAGTTCTCCCGGCGACGGGTGCTTCGGTATACAGGTGCTGCGACAGCTATGGCCGTGGTCGCAGGGTGTGCGGACAACGGCAACGACGAAGACGAAGAAGACCCGGCGGATGAAGACGACGAAGCCAACGGCAACGACGAAGCTAATGGCAACGGAGAGGTAATCGATCCCGACGAAGAGATCGAAGTCGGTGGGGAAGTACAGGCGTGGATCGGCCAGTCACCGGATCAGATCGCTGACGAGGAGAATCCAACGCTCGTGTTAGAAGAAGGCGAATCCTACGAGATCACGTGGGAGAACTTAGACGGCCAAGAGCACAATATTGAGATCGTCGACGAGGACGACGAGGTCGTCGATGACTACGAAACCG
>LKMJ01005362.1_pt1 | contig 12087 bp, 19 predicted proteins | sample 643391 | NCBI WGS metagenome assembly LKMJ01 (sample SAMN04112250, study PRJNA286221) | soda lake metagenome | biome: soda lake; feature: Kulunda Steppe; material: water; isolation source: sample PL-Br10 brine of Picturesque Lake | place: Russia: Kulunda steppe | collected 2010-07
CCGCCATGGGAATTACACAGGGGAGCCGCAGGCGGCAGGGCACCACACCTGTCGCTCCCACCATGGGAATTACACAGGGGAGCCGCAGGCGGCAGGGCACCACACCTGTCGCGCCCGCCATGGGAATTACACAGGGGAGCCGCAGGCGGCAGGGCACCACACCTGTCGCTCCCACCATGGGAATTACACAGGGGAGCCGCAGGCGGCAGGGCACCACACCTCTCGCACCTGCCACGGGAATTACACGTAGGAGCGGCAGGCGGCAGGGCACCACACCTCTCACACCTGCCACAGGGGCCCCAGCGCCTGGTGGCAATTAAAAGCACAGGCCCAGCTGTCGCGGCGGCAGCGAGCAAGGCAGTGGCACGCGGGTGCAGCACTTCACCTGGGTCTGGCGGAGCGCCATCGTCCTCACAAAGCCGGAGGGGATGGTCAGGAACACGGCCAGCAGCTTGTGCCGTGCAGTTTGCACGCCCTGTGCGCAGGTGAGCCAGCACAGTCAGCAATGCTGCCAGCAGCTCGTGCCGCAAAGTCTGCACGCCCTTGACGCAGGCGGGCCTGCAAAACGGCTCCCCACACACACTTATATGTGGTCAGGGCAAAAGGCGTAAGGGAGCATGAGCAGTGTGGCGTGTGCCACTGGCTATAGAGCGCGCTGGCTCAAGGAAAGGGAGGGCCTCGTGTTTGTGCAGGAGGGTCCGAGTACGGTGGCCACACCACACCACAGCTAGTGTGGGAGCCTCTGGTGGCTTGCCTACATTCTGTCCCTCCTCAGCAAAATTTGCCGCGCTCTGCCTAGCTCCGCTGCTGCTGGCTGTAACCTCACGAGTGCGCGCCTAACGCGGCCATTGTACACACAGAGCACCGAGCAAGGCAATGGTTGCATTCCTTCCTCAATGAGCATTGTGACAGAGGGCAGGGAACCCCCCAATTGGGCGCACCTTCCGGCAGGGAAATAAGGTTGAGGCATGAAGGACCGACGCCCTAGCCCCTCTGTGGCCCTAGCGGGATGCCATGAAAAAGCAGAAAAACGCAAAAACACGCACACAAGGTACTTACGCCCACTGACTACATGCACGCACGCACACACACACACACGCACCTTGAGCAGGAGCCAGGTCCACACAATGCCGCCACCAATGACAACCATTTCGATCACCAGGAACGCGATCCCAATCTCCTTGGTCTCCTCCACTTCCAACAGGTCCCTGAGCCACGCCAGGAGAGTGCAAAAGGGTGGGTCCCAGCTGCCTGAGAGGATCACTGTCTAATGTGCGAGGGCGGTCTGAGGTCTGCTGGGAGTCATGCAAGCACCGCGCTTTACGGTTAGCAGATCAGGGCACTGCAGGCACCGGGGAGCCTCCCTTGCCTCTCGCTACAAGCACACAAGCGACTCAGGGCGCGAGCAGAGGCACAGCCCCAGGGGGCGCGCACATGCACCTTGCTCCGCCAGTAGGGCGCCAAGGGTCCTACAAAAGAAACGGCTCGGGCTGAGTGGCTCAGGCAGCAGCACCCCTCTGCAGCTCTGCCCTGGCTTAAGATGCCTCCAGCTGCGCCTCGGGGGGTTCCTGCACTGGCTCGGCCCACCCACCCCACCCACCTCCGCAGCATGTTGTTCATGGAGCGGGTGTAGGCCTGCGCGATGATGTCCGGCCCGTTGTTAATGATGAAGGCCCATTGCCGGTTCAGGCGGAAGTCGTTGTCTGTCTGCGCAGCGATGGCCCTGCACGCACACGGCAGCAGGCAGCAGCCCAGTCGTTGTACAGAACAACCTCTGTGTGTGTATGTGTGTGTGCGTGTGTGTGTAGCAGCTGCGCTCAACGACCATTCTGACACGCGGCCAGCGCGACATTTTCCCCATGAGGAGCACACAGACAGGCCCCCTGTCACAGTGTGCAGCATGCGGCCCTCGCACTGAGACTCACTCATGGTTCTGAATGATCTCCCGTGCCGACGATAGCATCATGTTGCCCAGGTTCCACAGGTTGGTGTGCTCCTCCTCCACGCGGGGCATCCTGGTGTCAACGTACAGCTCTGAGGCCAGGCCGTCGCCCTCCCTGTGCCACAGCCGCAGCGTTAGGGTGGTCATGCGGTGGTGTGCCAGGGGCAGAGATGGCTGTGCAGAGGCACCCAGCTTCGGGACCGGGGGGACGCGCCACGCTTGCCATCAGGGATGGCACTGTCAAACCAGGCACTCGCTCCAGAGCAGCAGGCAGGCTCGGTCCCGATCAGGACAGAGGATCTTCCGTCTCTAATCTATCATCCTCTGATCCTTCATCTTCTGATCCATTCCTATGGACCAGAAGAGAAAGATGAAGGATAAAAAAGGTCAGGAAGAGCCACCAGCTTTCGCATCTCCAAGGGAGCTCATTTGCATGCATGCAGGCATGCTCGCACGCACGCATGCGCACATGCACGCACACACATGCCAACTCCCACGCGTGCACAGGTTTTAGGTTTAGGTTTTAGGTTTTAGGTTTGAGCAGGTCGTGCACACGTGCATGTGCACGCACACACACCCCAAGCCCCACACGCGCACCAGGTTTCAGCGAATTGCGCACTCACGCGCATGCACGCACGCGTTTGCCAAGCCCCCCACGCACACCACATCTCGAGCTGGTCACACACACGCACACTCATGCGCAGGCGCATGCACCAAGCCCAAATGTGCGCACCAGATCTCGAGCAGGTCGTACACGTCCGCTAGCTGGCGCAGGCCGTGGAAGCCAAGGTACACGCCGTGGTGCCGGCGCTGGGCGTTTTCGACAGCCAGCGCGAGGCGGTCCACCGTGGACTGCATATACACACACACACAAGCGCACGCGCCAAGCTCGGGATGGGGTTCCAGCTCCTGCTGCCACGGTGCAGTGCACCAACAGCCGCTGCCCACACAACTGGTAGCCTACTTTGCAAATTGAGCACCTGCCCTGCGCTGCTGTTGGCGTGCATGCACACAACAGCATGCCGCAGGCGTGGTTCCTCGTTACCGTGATGGGCAGCCCCGCTCCTTCCTGTGCACACGTGTGCGTGGCGGCCTTGCCCCAGCTGCAGGTCATCCCATCACAGGCACAGGCACGCACACTGTACACACCCTACGCACATGCACGGGCATGCACATGCCCACACTGGCGAGCGCACGCGCAGACACATACACGCGCATGCATGCATACCTGCAGCTCCTCTGGCTCCATCTCGTACACGTTGGGGTGAGTGTGGCCGTGGTACAGGTTGTGGATCTTGCGCGCAGAGATGGTGATGGCCTGGGAGTCGACCACGAGCCGGCCATTGGCGTCCAGCTCGTCCACATTATTGCGCAGCTCCTCGGTGATGAACATGAACGCCTACACAAGTGATGAACATGATGTGAGATGCCTCGGTGATGAACATGAACGCCAACACAAGGTCAAGGTTAAAGTGTGCCTTTGTGTCAGGGACGGAAGATCCGCGCGTTTCCAAGCATCACGCATTCAAATTCTATCGAACCATTCGCCTTGCTGAGAACATAGTTAGCCAGTTTCGAAGACCCTCCCCTTAATGCTCCCTGTGATGCACCTGTCCAGCTCCGTTTACACCTAAGAGTGGCCCCATGTCATTCCCCTAGGCGAAGACATTGTGATAAATGTTAGAATGTAATATCAGGGGGTGGGGTGAGTGAGTTGGGGGGAGGGGGCTTGTTGGCGTCTGCCCTCTCTTCTCCCTCTAGAAAATTTACAGGAAACGCACGTTGTCATTTGTCATTTTCGGATTCCGTGCACTGTGAAATTTGAAAACAGGCAAATCCTCCAACCCTGAATTGTATGAATGTGCGTGTGTATGCGCAGAGGAGAGTTGGCACTCCTTGGTGATGAATATGAACGCCTGTGCGCTAGGGGCCAGGAAGATGGGGGGCGAAGGAAGGGGAGATTGTGTGCAGCCCCTAGGGCGGAAGCATGAGTGCTTTCATGCCCAAGGGGGGTAAGAGGGGGGCGGAGGGGGGGCCAGCACTCGAGTGAGTGACCATGAGGGTGATTACGGGTGGGTGGATGGGTCGGGGTTGCTGCACTGGGCCATCAACCTGAGGCTGCTGCTTACACAGTGGTTTGGAGGGGAGGGAGGTGCTTGGCAAGGCGCCAAGAGGGTGTGGAGGGGCTCTTGCAACAGCTGAGAAAGCGGAATGGGCAAATAAGACAGCAGGGGGAAATTTCTTACACATCGCCAGGCCCCTTGCTGCAAACCCAGATTGGCCCAGGCTTGTGAACAGAACATGGCAGGCAACTTTGTGATGGCCCACAGCAAGCTTAAGTAAAACCATGGCCTAGCCCAGCTTCTGCTGAAATTCGACTAGGCCGTGCAGAGGGATGCTGCACCGAGAAAGTGCAGCCCAGACCCAGCCTTGCAAGCCCGCAACCCCTTCACTTCCTTCCTCAACACTCACGATGAACAGCGCCAGGTGCACGCCCAGCTGCATGACCAGCACCCACACCATCTGCTCCTTGTAGTGCATGAAGTCGATGCGTGCTTGGCGCGTGTGCAGCAGCGCGTGCAGCTTCTTGAGGCGGCGCCCCCGGGCCCAATCCGTCGTGTCCAGATTGACAGACTTTTCATCTGCGGGCTCCGAGTCAGCCTCGCTGTTTGTGCCCTGTGTACATGGCGCGGCACAGCAGGGGGGGTAGTACATGTGCGTGCATGTTCGGTTAATATGGACGAATGAATGCTTGGGTGTGTGCAGAATTGTGAGTGTTAAAGAATGAATGTGTGCGCGTGTGCGCATGGTGCGTGTCCATGAGTACATGTGTGTGCTTGCTGGGACACAGTGCCGAGGGCAACTGCCTCTTGGATGAGTGCTCCACTGTTGCAACACCCTCTGAACATGCTAGAGCCAAACCATGTGCGTGTCCAAGCCTGTGTGTGTGTGTGTGTGTGTGCTTGCGTGCGCGCAAGCGCTCTGGCTTGCCAGGCCCAGCCTGTCATGTACCAGATCACCACAGCACCGCCTTCACTGTGGCCCTGCGGCAAATGGCGATCCTCTTGGGTCCCATCAGAGGGGCGCCAAAGCCAAAAAAGGGCTCCAGCGGTCGGGGTTGCTGCGCGGCCCTGACCTCTCTAGTTTCGCTGCGTTGGCGTTGCTGCTGCAATAAACTGGCTTTGCTCTCAACAGCCACACCCAAAGCATGCCATCCCCACAGTGTGTATCCATCTACATGCCACAGGGGACATCCATCCAGCTGTCGATAAGGAAGGGGAACAGCCTCACCTCCTCGTGGGCGGCTTCCTCAGCAGCCGCCTCATCCTGCTCGGCAGCCATGCGCTCCCCTTCTGCCTGTGCTTCCGCCTCCGCCTCTGCATCCTCCATCGCCTCCTCCTCCTCCTCCTCCTCCTCCTCCTCCGCCGCCGCGGCCTCTTCCTCGTCGCTCACAGCAGCGCCGGGCGCCAGTGTTTCCTCCTGTTTAGGGGCACACAGAGGGTGAAGCTGGTGCAAGCCATGCCACTGTACCAGGCGCACTGTAGCCGGCGCACTGGGTGAAGCTGGTGCATGCCACTGTACACGGCACACTGGGTAAAGCTGGTGCAAGCCATGCCACTGTACACGGCGCACTGTTGCAGGGTACTCCCAGGGCATGCAGCGCCAGAGGGCAAGCCGATTGTGCGTGCTGCACCCACGCTGACATGGCGCGCATGCCCCTGCCGCAGCACCCCCTCCCCCTCCCCAACCACAAGCACAGAATGCAGCAGCGACCCCCCCCCCTTTCCCAGCCTGACGGGGAACAGAGGCGGGGTAGACGAGGGCTCGTACTGCAACCAACACCGCATACTGAGCAGGCATGGCAGAGCACCACACGGCCCCCTCAACACCAGCACACTCACCGCGTACTGAGCAGGCATGGCAGAGCACCACACGGCCCCCTCAACACCAGCACACTCACCTCGGGTGCCGCAAACATGACCCGGCGCGGCGCTGCTCCATCACCGCTGGCCCTGCCTGCTACGCGCGTGCCCAGTGCGCCCGCCGTTCGACTGCTTAAGCCTGCAGCTGGGCATGCGCAAGGGCACACGCATGCATGTGTCGACCCCCATGCAAGGTATTCAGCGATCAGCGCGTGCATGCGCATCTTTGTGTGTGTATGCATGTGTTTGTGTGTGTTTGTGCACGTGCACATGAACCTTGTGCTGCATCAGCCCTCCACAGCACTCCACCATGCCCTGCCATTGCAGCCCTGCGTGCAAAGCCCTGCCATCGCAGCCTTGCCTGCAAAGCCCTGCCATCATGGCCCAGCCTGCACAGCCCAGCCATCACGGCCCAGCCTGCACAGCCCAGCCTGCACAGCCCACCCATCACAGCCCAGCCATCCCAGCCCTGCTTTCACAGCCCAGCCATCCCAGCCCAGCCATCCCAGCCCTGCTTTCACAGCCCAGCCATCACGGCCCAGCCTGCGCAGCCCTGCCTGCACAGCCCTGCCTGCATAGCCCTGCCTGCACAGCCCCGGTCCTGAGGGTGCTCCTAGCCTGGAGCAGCGCCTGCCCTGGAGCAACATCATCCCTCGCCTGCTGCAGGCACGCCAGCCGCAGCGCAGCACGCACACACTCTCACATACAGTGCGCCCCAAGGGCCCGACGCCTGGCCTTACCCGCCACAAGCTTGCTCTGCTCCAGCTTCAGTCCGGAGGCGCCGCCCACGCCCAGCCCCTCCTGACCTGCGGCATCGTTCGCCTGGAATGCCGCCTGGCTCATGCTTGCGCGCCGGGACTTGCCCTCCTCCTGCGAAGCACCATGCAGCAACGCGTGCGCCCTATTGATGCGCTTTGCCAGAGAAACCGGCCGGCCGGCTGCACAGGACCCTGGGGCTCTCATGCAGCCTGCGCCCACACAAGCCCCCTCATCCCCGCGCGGCAAAGCCCCCCCATGTGGGGCTTCACAGCCTGCTTCCTGGTCAAAGGCGGGTGCAGCCCTCACTTAGCTCTGTCACCAGTCTAAGGGCCTCCCTGGACAATAAGCTGGAGCGGTCAGCCAGAGGCACAGGGATAAGAAGCGTGCGCGCGCGCACACACACACACACGCATACACACACACTCACACACACCCCAGCGCACATTGCGGCAACACATTGCGGCGCCACGCGCACCAGCCGGCTGCAAGGCGAGCCACCTGAGGGCCAGGAGAGGCCCCTGTGGCCGTGCGACCGCGCACGCCACATGCCTCAAATACACAGTGTACGGCAAATTCAACCAGTACATGACCTGACAATTGTGTGCGTGCTTAAACTGTCAGGTCATGTATTGGTTGAATTTGCCATACTCGCCAGGCTAGCGCGCGGGTGCGCTGCCGTTATGCACTGCTGCCCGGCACGCTGCTGCAGGGCCAGCGCTGCTAACCTGAGAGGCGAGGGTGTGGAGGAAGCGGGTGGTGTCGCCCTTCTCCAGCACCTCGAAGCTGGCCTTCACCACCACATGCTTGTTCTGGGAGGCCACGGCCTGCGGGCGGCCGCACATGGGAAGTGCAGCTGCGTGGGCGGACAGAGTGCAGGCATTCCTGCCAAGCAGCTGCGGGCGTTCAAGCAGGCACGACGGTGCGCCCCCTCTGCTGCGGGCGGCACAAGCAGCAGGAGTGATGACTCACCGGAGATGGGCCACATGCCTCTGAGCTGCACACTGCGTGCACAGCTTGCGCTGCTGCAAGCGTTCTGCAGCACCGAAACTGTGGGACTGCGCAACGGACGACAGCGGCGCTGCAGGGAGCACAGGGCACACTGGTGTTGTGCCTGGGCTGCCAGCGCTCACTGGACGGCAGGGGAAAACCCCACAGCTAGGGTCCCACCAGTGCTTGACTGCATGGCCAGCCAGTGCTTTTTACTGGCTGCCCCTTGAATATCCCTTCCGCTGTAGGCGGCTGCCCACCCACCCGCCCACAGCACGCACGCACGCACCAGCACTTTTAGCTCCAGGGGTGCGCCATCCGCGTGGTGCCCGCCCATGATCTTCAGCGGCCCCACTTTGCGGCCGGTGGTCCCTTTCTTCATGGCGCCCTTCTTGGCCTACGCGCGCAATGGAGGGGCGGCGCCCGTGGGGCTGATGAGAAACCGCCTGCGCCCATCGCCTGCCCCATCTGACGGCAGTGCTTAAGCAAGTAGAGAGAAGCTCAGCACTGCTGCGTCATGGCAGTGGCCTGCTCAACCATCAGGCGGCCATTCCAGCATCCAACAAAGTGGTACGCCTCTGCCTGGCACACGCTTCCCTCCAAACCTACCACACAGCCCCTAGTTGGCCCCTAGTTGGCCCCCCCCCACCTTGTCATCTTGGAGCAGGGTGTCTGGGTGCTTGGTGGGCAGCTGCAGGTAGTTGCGCAGCGGGCGGCGGGTCATGCTGCGCTCGCTGCAGCCAAAGATGAGGCCGCTGGGGTCCAGCTGGGAGACGGTGGGGTGTGTGATGATGCCCTGGGCGTCGCAGTCGATGATGGCGCTCACCTGGGCGAGCAAGTGGGACAGAGGGTGCGTGAGGCAGCTGCAAGTGTGGTGGGGCATTAGGCAACAATGTGTGCTGTGTGCACCAGGGAGCAGCGGCTGTGGCGCACCGGGCAGCAAGAGGTGCAAAGCACCCGGGCGCCACGCGCTGTGAGCGAATCTGAGTGTGCAATCAGAGGGCGGTTGGAGATGGGGCTCTCACCATGTCCGCCTTGTACAGCAGGACCTTGATCTCTGGGATCTCGCGGTCCTCGTGGTCCACCAGCAGGAACTGCGCGCACGAGCAGGCCACAAGTTGGGCAGGCGGAACTCACACCTTGGGAGGCAGCCGACCACAGCTGCCACGACACCAAAAGGTGCAGCTGCGCGCGCGAGCGGATGTGAGGTCCGGCATGCCTAACCTACACCTTTGGGAGTCTTCCAGCCAGCTGCCGCATCCCCATGGCAGGCACCATGCAGCGCAAGCTCCCCATCCTCCCTCCCCTCGAATCCCCAAGTACCCACCTCACTCTCCTTTCCTTCTCCCAGTCATGTGCTTTCCTCTCTGTTTCACCCACCTGCATCAGAGCGGGCTGTGTGCTGCGGCTCCGCACGTGCCGCTCCAAAGGCCCCATGGTTTGCAGGTCATAGCCGTCGGGCGGGTGCACACCCACTCGCCAGGAATAGCCCGGCTTAACTGTGACCTGCACAGGGAGCGAAGGTGTGTTGTCCTCAAAGACTTCGCATGAGCGAGCCTGCCGAGCGCCAAGGGTTCTGGCGAACACACCAAAAAAAGGCCCATCTAGTCTGCGCCTCCACTGCAACACGCACAGGCAGCATGGCACCATGGGCCGTGCCTGCCATGCGTGCCCCTGCTTTGCTTTGCCACCCCACCCCCACCCCTTCCTGCAGCCTGCGCAAGCAAACAGCTCAACCAACACACTCCCCCTCCAACAACAAAGGTGCAGGCACAGCTTTTGCTGAGTAGGTGCCGCAAGGGGCAAACATGCACTGTGTCTGCTGTCACACACAGAGGCCCCCCACAGACAGGGGCAGAGCACAGCCAAGCACCGCTGGCTGATGCAGCAAAAGCCCCGGCTGTGTGCGTATGGTGGCTGGCTGTGCACTTGGCGCATGATCCCTGAAGGCAAGCGCAGATACACGCAAGCGCCCTGCCAGCTCCCCTGCCCGTGCGCCGTCCCCCACCTTGCGCGCCATCTTGGACAGCACGGCCGGCACCTCCGCGCTGAGCTCCGCCAGCACGTCCACGATGCAGGACACGCTCTGGCCGACCAGCTCAGACGGCCTGGGCAGGCAGCGGAGGCACGGGAGCAAGCGTCGCTGCTCAGGGCCTCCTCTGGCACTGGCATGAGGGGCACTCCTATGGCACTGGCATGAAGCGCACTCCTATGGCACTGGCATGAGGGGCACTCCTATGGCACTGGCATGAAGCGCACTCCTATGGCACTGGCATGAGGGGCACTCCTATGGCACTGGCATCAAGGGCACTCCTATGGCACTGCTGCTAAGGACCTTGCCCACACAGCGCACAGCAGGCCATCTCCACAGCGCGTGCACCAAGCGCTGGAGCAGCGCCCTTCAGAGTCCCACCAACATCAAATGAATCATATGCTTCGGTGCGTGCCGCTCGTGGTATGACATGGACTTCTCAAGAGAGCAAATACATGCAGCTGAATGCAACTGCTGGTGGTCTACATCCTGGGATCACAATGCGGGTGGCTAGCGGTCCCACTGGCGCGTGCGGTGGCTAGTGGCGGCCAGCAGTCGTACTGGCGCATGAGGAGGGGCCCGCACCTGAAACCAAACAGCGAGCTGGGCGCATTGGAGGTGGCCAGCACCATGCCCTCGGTATCCAGGGTCAGCACCAGGCGGCGCTCATCCAGGCCCTGCTCCCAGCTGGACGGCTCCACTTGCACCACGTGCTGCACGGTGTCCTCAACCTGTGGGCGTGAGGGTTGTGTACACATGGCATGTGTGTAGCCTAGGGAAGTGAGGCACAGCCCCGCGGTACAGGAGCACATCCACTGCACAGTCCACAAATTGCTGTCCTTACCATGTTGCGTGCACAAAGCTGCCTGCAGCATCTTTGATGGCCTTGCAGCGCCCACAACACCATCAACTAGGACCCTCAGTATCCCCCTCCTGGCCCCCCTTCGCCCCCGGGTGCCACAGCACAGCAGACAATCTGCCGGACATGCTGCAAGGGTGGTGAGGGCATCAGGACCCTGGGCCAGAGAACAAGCTTCCCACTGCTGCACGCAGTGGCGCCTGAGCCGCTGTAGCGCAGGCAGGACAGGGGGGCATGCCCGTTTACAACATGCGGAGCCACGTACGTGTGATGGTGCACAGGTGCGAGCGCACCCAAACCCACACCCACGGCCATACATGAACCCACCCACCCACTCACGCCCAGACGCGCGTACACACACGCAGGCACACCTCGCGTGTGGTGATGGTCGGCTGCACGGGGATGCTTTGGCCGCTGGCGTCCAGGATCACCACCGTGGCGGAGCTCCTGCAGCAGCACACATGGGCGGTGCAGCAGCGGCGCGATGGGCGGCTGTGCCTCCGCTGTTGCTGGGGCAGCAGTGCCCCAGGCTGCAGCGGACAGCGGACGGCAGGGCCTAGGCAGCACTTGAGCAGCACCAGGCATGAGAGGCACGCGCAACTCCAGTGGGGCAGGCATCCGAAGCAGCTGGATGATGGCTGTTCACACAAATTAGCTCTCGTGAGGCTGAGCAAATGGTGGCACGCCCGCGTGGCGCCAGCACTGTCGTGCTAGGCCTTGTGCAACAGCGCCGCAGGAGCCAGGGGCGGCTGCACGTGCATGTCTGCACGCACAAGTGCACCCACTGAATACACGCACCCAGCAGCAAGCAGCAGCAGGGCAGCCTTGATCCTCAATCTTCCCATACAACTTCTTGCCCGTAGCGCTTGTGGCGCCGGCCCCTCAACAGGCCCCTCGCCCTCGCCCCAACTGCCACGCTGCTGCTGGGCTTGCTGTGCAAGCATGCAGCATGCACGCAGCAGAACGTGCCCCGTGCCCACCTGCAGGCTCAGCCTGCGCGCGCGCACCTGCAGCTCTGCTTGGGCTTCTTGGCACTTGGCTCCTTCATCCAGCCCGCGTGCAGGAAGTTGTAAGGCGGGGGCATGAGCTGCGCAATGTCCATCTTGCTGAGGGCCTGCACTCATCAGACACACAGCTGCTGGCAAGTTGCGCGCGCGCGCGTCCGCACGGTGCCAGGCCAAGGGTGCCTGCTTGGCACCGACCTCACCTGAGGGGTAAGAGGCCTTTCATAACTAGCTCCCTTAGCTTGCTGTTGAACTCAATGTGTGGGTGTGCCACATTAAGTTATAAAAGTGTGGGCAAGGTGGAAGGAGGCCATAGAAACATACAGATACAGTGTCCCCGCTCTGAGTGAAATATGCTCTTGGGGCACACGCCCTGGCACAGGCCAGCAATGGCTGCGGCTGGCTGAGCACACGGCAGGTTGTTGCAATGCCGGCTGTGCTCACCCCAAGCGCTCCTGGGTGGGCAGCGCCACCCCAGCACTCATCACAGCGTGGTGTGCCATCATGCACTGAAAATGGCACCCCAGCACTCATCACAGCGTGGTGTGCCATCATGCACTGAAAATGGCACCCCAGCACTC
>LKMJ01005363.1_pt1 | contig 12087 bp, 17 predicted proteins | sample 643391 | NCBI WGS metagenome assembly LKMJ01 (sample SAMN04112250, study PRJNA286221) | soda lake metagenome | biome: soda lake; feature: Kulunda Steppe; material: water; isolation source: sample PL-Br10 brine of Picturesque Lake | place: Russia: Kulunda steppe | collected 2010-07
GCGTCTGTGAAAAGCAGTTTTCTAACGATAAAGCACCACCGAGGCCCTCTCTACATAGGCCGAGGCTCTGCAGAGGCTCGAGGAGCCTCTTTGAGATTTTGAGACACCCTATTTACCCATGCTTAATCACAATGCTCCAGCACGTTGTTGCATTGTATCACATCACATCACTCCAGCATGTCGCATCGTATCGTATCACATCACTCAAGCACATCGCATCATCTTGTGTTACATCACTTGGCTTCCCAGCGCCCCACATCATCTTGTGTCCCGGCGCCCCACATCATCTTGTGTTACATCACTTGGCTTCCCGGCGCCCCACATCAGCAGCCTTACTTCCATATGCAGACCTCTGATGCGGCATCAATGCGTGATGCGCATGCACAATCACTCCCTGCAACAGCAAACTCCTGGATGAAATTTGGGGGCTGCTGGGCGCATGCAGGCGCCAGCATGACATACGCACCCAGCATGGCTTCAGGGTGCATATGTTATCCTGTGCGCCGCAGGTGCAAGGTGGTACAGGGAGTGGAGTGACCAGCCGTGTATTTGCGCGTGAACAGAGGGCGCACATTGCGCCCGAACTGCCTGACCTCCAAGCTTTGGGGCTCAGCCACAACACAGGTGCGGCGTGCACGTGGTGTGCGTCTAGTGCGCATATCAAGTGCGTGATGTTAAGCGAGCTTTGGGCCTTGCCAATGGCGCAGACACAGTGCATATGCTGTACAGCACGATTGCAGCGTACCTTGACATGAAGTGACTTTGCTCTGCATCCAGGCAGCATCCCACGATGAAACTTGATTACTTAAAACTTTGAGACAAGGTCGCACACGAAAAGGGACTGTCGCACACACGTCACTTACTTGACCCTCCGTTTCAACCACCAATCGCTAATATGCTGGCAGGCTGCATGATTAGGATGGCCCCAGCAAAGCCACCCCATTGCTCGCGTTTCAAAGTATGCTTGACGCATCATGTGCAGAGCAAGTCTTGCCCCCCGGCTCAGACACTGAGTCAAAGCACCAGCCTGAAAACACAGAGTTTGGCGTGGAGGAGGTGTCCAGGGAGCCACTTGCTACGGAAGCACATGGGCGGCACGATGTGAAAGGTAATGACCGCTTGCCTGAATAGGTGTTTAGACTCCAGCTGCCCATTCAAGGCAGCACTTAAAACATGTTGTGTACAATGGTTTGAATGCCCTGGGTGTGTGCATGGCTCATCCGCCACACTCACTGTGGCTCTCACACAAGCAGCAAAATCCAAGCTGCCTGTTACCTGTCATCTTTTTTGCCATGTCTGTACCAGCTCAGGTGAAAGCCTGGACAAGATATACTTCCGTTTTTCCTAACTGTTGTGCCTCATGCATGGATCATGGATAGTAAGTGGAGGATTATGGCAACGAGGATCAAGCTGTTAGTGTGTGTAAAGAGAGGGATTTTGTTCCCGGTCAAATGGAGTCTGACACAAAGTTCATGGTCTGCTACAGAGCTTGCTGGTTTGAACAAGAAAGGAGGAAGCAGCGCTGTTCTTTTTCTCATTGCAAGTAATTTGTATCAAGGGAAATGTATTTTGCGGTGCAAGCACCACCAGATTGAACCCGGGTGGTTTCACCATTTATAATAAGCACAGGCAAGAGATATCACAAGGCCCAAGACAAGAGTCCGAGCAACAAGATTAGGGCCAAAGATACAGAGGACTAAAGTTCAAATTTCTCTCACTTGCTGTGGGTATGGACAGGGCTGATGTGAAAAAGAAACGTGCGCCAAGAGGGCAACCCTGTCTGCGCAAATTGAAGGAAGATGTTTACGTATGGTGCAAGAACAAGGATAACCCCCACCGTCAGACAAGGAGGGTTGTTAGTGGGGGTCAGGAGGGTCAGGAGGATTCTAAAAAGAGCGGTGTTCTCTTTCCGTCTTATTCTTCAACCTCCCACTTGATTTCAGGACTTTTTTTGGGATATTGAATTGAATAAGTGTCAAGGTCAATTGTAAGTATTTTAGCTTCAAAGCTAATTTTGCACCTGTCTAGGCCAAGCTTACTGAGGGGTAGCTCAGTATGATTTCTGTAGATGTTCCCTATCAATCCAATCAGCCTGAGGAAGGAATGTAGGCTCACTTTGTGGCATCGCTGTGCAAGGGCCTGTTTCAATCTAATATGCCGTTCACTTGCTCTTGCTACTTGTTGCTCTGGTCATGTGTCGTCAAAATATTTGGCTTAAACGAGGTGTACATCCCAGCTTGAAGGGGGTATAGTCTGAATGTCACTTTGATGGTCAGACACAATGAACTAGAGGCTCTGCCATCGAACTTAGCCAGTTTATGAGTGTTAACGAGAGTGCCTGTTCAGAATTCATGACATTCTGTACTATTCTAAAAAGAATTGCTAGTTGTAAGGTTCATGGAGGTGAGCAGTCTCTTCCAATAGTTGTAGTATTCTGAAGTGGTAATCTGAGTTGGTATTGGCATCTCCAAGTCTGTGATGCTCACTCATGTGAGCTTTTAATGTTTTGCAGTGGCGCAAGGCTGGTTCTAGTGGTACTGTTTGTGAGCGCTCAAGAATAGCATTTGGAAGCATGAGCATCAAACCTCAAAATATTAAGAATAGCAGGCTGTGAGGCTAGGGGCTGTAGTGAAAGATTTAGGGTTCTTCGTGAGAGCTGTTTCAGATCTTCTAGAAAAGTCTTGGATTTGATTACTTTTGCCGCGTTCTGAGTGAGTGGACGTGGGCACTGCCTAGCAGAGCTGGAAAATTGCCGCAGTATTGACATTAGTCAAGGCTGCATACTATCTTTGGTTCCTGCCAAACAGCATGTGTCATGCTTCTCTATTCCATGTTTATTTCAAGATCCCATTCAGGAGCTGGATTGCTTGCATTGTTCCCAATCCAGAGTTATTGTCAGCGGTAGGTCTCTGATACCATCCACAAAAAAGGGCCAGTGACACAGCCAGAGAACTACAGGATGATTGCGGTAAGGGGCACGCTGTATAGACTTTACGCCAACCTGCTACGATCCATGGTTCAGGACTGGTGCATCCAGTACAACAAGATTCCAGACATGCAATACGGCTTTTATCCGGGCAGAAGCACTTTGCAACCCCTCTTCATTCTACGACACTTAAGGCATGTTGCACAGATAATGCAAATTAGGTCATCACGGTTGCATGCTGCCTTTATTGACTTCAAACAAGCTGATGATTGTACTCCAAGAAACAAACTTTGGGGCCATTTACGCAGTTGCCAGATGCCTGACCATGTCCTGTCCATCTTAGAAGACTTGTGTCATGCTGATGAATATACGCTGTTGGATGGGGATAAGACAGCTTCTGTGCAGCCATCTTTTGGTGTTAAACAAGGATGTCCCCTCTCCTCTCTGCTGTTTGCCATCTACTTAAAATTGAAAGCGTTGCAAACGGGGTGAAAAGCGCGCTCACTGTCGCACCAAATTTTCTGGTGACCCACATGCTGTTCGCAGATGTCCTTTCCCTCATGTCCAACTACCCTAATCACATGTAGACCACGTTAACAAGCATACGCATGAAAAAAGACCCTCACTGTCAATACACAAATGTCTGAGGTGATGTGCTTCAACTCTCACACTAACAATCTGCCCCCTCCCTTTTATGATGGCGCGTAGCTCCCCTACACTGACTCCAAATATCTGGGCATGGTTTGTGACAGACATATCAATATGAATACTGCAGCTGATGCAGCGCTATGTCCATTCACAGCTGGTACTTTCCGCATCAAGCAGTTTATGCGGGAGCATGACCTTAGCAACAGGTTACACATCTACATGTGGCTCTTTAAAATATACGCAATCCCTGCTGGTATGTATGCAAGCCAGGTTTGGGCCACCTCATTCTTACAACAGGGCAAAGAAATGGACAATCCTATACAAGAGTGGCTGCTGACGGTGCTCAATAGGATTACGATGGTCAAGGACACAACCCCTTCATGGTGGTTCATGCACAAGTGTGATCTAGAGCCTCACAGTTCATCTGGCACAGTTCATCTGGCTCCGGGCAGCCGTGCGGCTGTAGAATACTTTCAGTCAAAGCAATAGCTCCACTGCGGGAAAGATCCTACAAGCTAACATCATGCATTGCAACTGAGCTCACGGTGCAACAATTACTGGTCATCCCACATTGAGGACATCCTATCTCCTATGAATGGTCTGACACAATCTAACATGTTCAAAGATAGGCTGCTGAAGTGTGAGCCACTTGATCTCGGCCGTTTTGTTGTGGACCTCAGGGAGAGGCACTTGGATAATTGGGCACCCTTTTCTAATAAGCATCCACGAGAGCGCAACAGCAAACGCTCCACTGACCATCAATGGTGCGCCCTCCCTACAAAGAGGGCCCTGGTCGCACGTTTGCCACACATCCTTCCCAGATACATGTTTCTTGACCTTCCTTGTGACGTTATTCACAGCTTGGCACGCTTCAGACTTTGTGCCCACACTCTACACATTGAAATAATAACCTGGACTCACAACACCTCCCCTGGGTGGATATTGGCAGCAAAGACCGCTTAGCCTTACAAAACCTACAAATCCCCGTAGGATCTACCAACTTTGTTTGTTTGTTACAAGACGCGAGCGGACACAGCAATGTCCTTAAGGCAGGCAAGGCAGAAGAGCTGAAAAACGCTAGGAAAAAGAGAACTGCCAGAAAAGCCAACTAGCTAAGAGGTCGCCCTCAAGGCTACAAGGACAGCTCAGGCTCGGGCTACCAGTTGGCCCGCGGGCAGGCCGGCTCAGGCTCAGCTACCAATACGGCTAAGAGCTCGCACCAAGGAAAGCAAAGAGAAGGGAGCTCCTAAGGGCACCGAGACTAGGAACTAACTACAGTAGCACCAGGGCGCTAGAGCAGAACACACTACCAACAGAACCATCCCAAAATGGCTCTTCCCTCGCCAATTTCCTTCTAAGCAAAGACTTACTACTAGCCGCCCAGATGCTATACTAGTAACTGAAATGCCTACTAAAAAAGCACAAGGAATTCCAAATGTCCACCCTAGATATGCATTAAGAAGTAGGGCAGGATGCAGAGGGGATAGGGGGCTCTCAGCAACAGCACCCGCCTGCCAGCCTTCGTCCAGAGTCTGCCAGTGGAACTCCAGTCAGCTCCCACCCAACCAGCGGCACATCCATCTTGTGGAGGTCAAGTGCTGTGAAGATACCAGGCCTAGGAGCCAGCTTGAAGCCGCTCACGACCAGCACGGCGTGCTCTGTCAACACCTTCGCCGAGCTGCGGCCAGTGTTAGCCTCCACACTATCCTCTTGGGAGTGAGAGGTACCATCTACAGCCCTTATAGTTTAGAGCCTCTGAAACATCTCGGACTAGATCCTCAAAAAGTCACCAAGCTTGCTATGAAGCTTAATGCTCATTCGATTCAATTTGCTTGTTAGTACCAGGCGCGCTCTTGAGAACACTTTTGCTGCAAGTCATCATCAAGACCAGGAGTGGGGTGCTGCTAGTCATCCCCCTGATCCCCACTGACTTCTTTTGTTTTCTTTAATGGTGGAGGAGTCAGCTTTGGCCCTAGGTGACTCTTTTTCCTTAACTGATGTACTACCTAGTAGGGAGTGCTTCACTGCCTAGGTAGTCTTTTTCCTTTCTCCCCTACTTGTGACTTTTGCAATGCTAATGACGTTCAAGATGAGCAGCACTTCCTTCTTCACTGCATGGCCCATCCACACATGGCCTCTCTCCATAGGATTCATGCGTCTCTGTTTCATCCTGCAGGTTCCAACAAGGTGACTGCTTTTTTGCAACAATAAGCTCTATTCAATAATAAAGTTTATTCCTTCATGCACTAATAGCTTTACATGAGCAGGCTAGCAGTTGCACTTCTCTAGTAACCCCCATTGTAAACACATAACCCCTTGTACGTCTCTGATGTCTGGAGATGAGAAACTGAGACAAGTACTGCTCTGGATGCTATCTCGGATACTGCATGTAAGCATTCGATTTTTCCATGTGAAGGTTGCGATTTTTCAATGTGAAGGTTGCACTAAGGCCCTTCCAATTTGGGAGGTAGAAGTGGCACTTTAAGAGTGATTGGCGCACCATGTCAAGCGTGACAACATCATATAGAGAGTGTGCCACAATGGTTGCCAGCCTAAAACTTTTCAAGCTGCATGGCCTCAACAAGGTGACGCAGCAGTTTGCATTGCCATAACCAATGGTCATGACTAGTTTCATCAACTTGATTTGGAATGAAAGGCAACCTTTCCCAAATTGGACAGGCAAACTGGCAAGAAAGCCGACTTGCTCAGCATCTGAGCTTTCAGCGTACATTTTGCCAAGCGTGTGAATGAATGCGAATAAGGTTTTACAGGCTGCTTAGTCATGTCCGAGGTAAATGGGCTCTAGATACTAGCTTGAGCTTTCAGAAGGTTGACACATACTAGGGACTGATGGATCTGGGTAGAGGACGGTTATGGTAAGAACAAGAAAAATGATACAAGCTTACAGCACAGCACTGCCCTTGAAGAGCTCGATGGAGATCAAGCCAATCAGACCTGCAGGATCACAAAGCCAAGCCGAAAGAACGAGTGTCAGCAAGTGTACACCACATGTCAAAAATGAGGGCAAGGAAGGGTTACAGAATGGAAATGAAGAAACTGCAGAGCGGAGCCTAGCTATGCCTTCACAGCATCTAGGGTTGGTCTTCTCACAGGTCCTAAGGTGACAATTGTTGTGCCTGTGAAAATCAAATGAAAGCTTCAAAATCTATGATGGATTGCTGAAAGCTGAGAGCAGACATCCAGGATATCATGCTCACCCAGCATAGCCAGGCGGCCGTGCACGAGCTCCAGCTTCTCAGTAAACAGGTCATCTGGCAGGGCGTAGGTGTCATACCTGAAACAACATCCAGGTTGTTGGATGCATAATAAGTCGGTCTGATCTTCCGACATGGATAGTATGCAAGCCATTTCCCACACACTGAACAAGCACTTGCACAGAGAGAGCGAGCACACGAAATTACATGCACAGAGAACATGTTAGACAAACAAGCCTGCGCAGGCTTCTGCATGCATGCACCAGACACCTGCACCCAATCAAAACGTCTGTGAACTTGCAATATTTCCACGCACATGCACCCCTCCAGGCACTTACAAGCTGCGCAGGTAGTTGCCGTTGGTGCCCTTGACGATGGGGATGATGGTAGCAGCGGTAATGAGGCCCAATGTGACCAGAACAGATTGGGGATGGGCAGAGAGCTGAGAAAGGATGGAGCCCCCACCAAATATTTCTGAAAGCGCTCCAAACAGGAAGCCTGGAGCATGTGCAACCGGGCAAAGGGGGGAAATCAGGGGCCAGGACATCTAATGTTGCGACTGCCTGGAGCACCCACTGCCTAACACCATCATATTGTTGTGCTGATGGACAGGCACATAAGTATGCAATGCAGAAAGGAGGGGCATCAAGCAATGTGCAGAAGGTTTGACAAACACTGACGACTGGGAGAATAGCCTGAAGCTGCCGCAAGGGAGCTGCACGTGAGTAGGGCAGGAGAACAGCCTCCTCCAAGCATCCTCGAACACTTTGTCCTACTCACCTATCATTGCGGCTCGTCCATTGATAGACTCAGGGATCTTGTTCCAGCCTGTGCTCTGAGGGCAAAAAAAAGGGGAGGGATGTGGATGAGCGTAAAGTTGCTGCAGACAGCCGCTGGGTGACCAGCGCTTGACCAAGGATGGCGCGCTTCAACACCACAGCGGGAGCCAGGTGACGGCTCCCGCACCCTCCCTCACCTTGCTTCCTACAGGCCCCTCAAAAAAGTCCTTGGCGTATTTCTGGTACAGTTCACTGCAGGCAAGCAGCAAGCAGGCATCTGGGTGTTTGAAGCCCTCCTTCCCTGAGCAGGCTCTTTTGATCCTCAAACAAGTTGATGGTAGAGGTCAACAGCGTTGAGCTGATCCGAGGCATGCCTGGGTTAGGAATTCCTTGTGCCTGTGCAAGCATGCAAGCCTGGGCCTTCTTACCTGCTGGTTAGTTTGCTGGTCACGTCCGCTGGCTTCACATCTTCGCTGCCCAGGAACTCGATGGCTGGCTTGGCCCTGCGTGCGGACCGGAGGGTGGGTGGCTGCCTGAGTGGGCTGCCGGACAGGACGGGAAGAGTGCAGGACAGCCGCAGGAAAACACACAGCGTGTGTGCCGTCAGCCTGCTCACCACTCCATGCTCTCGGGCACCGGCGGAGATGAGGAGGATGGCTTGGAGTCTTGCTGGGCCTGTGAGTGCGCACACGCATCGTTAACGGGACTGGGTGACGATGCGGCTACAGGGCAACTCCGCCATCTTTTGAGCTGTCTCTCAGCTAGGACAGGATGCGACTCAAGGCAAGTGTCACGAATACGAATTTCAGCACAAAAATATTCACGATGCTCTTACCTTGCAAACATGGCTCCTCCTGGCAAACAGGGCCGGCCTTGCGTTTGGCCTGGCCACATTCAGACCCTGGGTGTTCAGCTTGTTCAAGAGGAGGGCCATTGTAATGTTTCAGCAAAAGCTAGTTTTGAGTTTCTGATAATTTAAAGTTGAAAAAGAGCGACTGGTGTGTGATCTCTGACCTGACTGGCTGAGACGGTTCAGTTGAATCACCTACTCCTTCATTACATTCATTGTCATATTATGTAGTATAACGTCTTCCTCCGGATGACCTAGCTGTTTGTGTTGGAATGCAAGCGCGGGTGCACGCACACGCTCATGCGCCCCACCAGTGGGCTGGTACGCACAGAGGCAGCCTCCACAGTACCTCACCTCAGCTTGCTGCGCAACCCTCCCACCCTCACCAGCCTACCACAGTTCAAACCACGCTCTACCCTCCGACTCCCTCCAACCTGGAGGAAGCTGCACAGGCCACCTCAAGCAATGGCACCAGATCCAGTGGAGTGCAAGGGGGCGAGAGGCGAGGCGGGAGGTGGCTACGCCCGAGGCGGTGGCCGCCCACGCCTCCTCCCCCACCGCTCCCTGTGACATCGCCCAGCCCCCCTCCTGTCATGCCTTCCTCTCCCTTCCGCAATCTACCGCCACACAACAACAATGTTGCCAGCAAGGAAGCTGGATCACCCAGCCAAGCAGACCCCAGCACCGCCAACGTTGAGCCGAACAGCCCTACATTGCGGACAGGGCAGCCCAATGCTGGATCGGCGCAGGACAGCCAGGTAGGGGTTGGCGCAGGCCTGGTGCCGGGACCAGCACAGGACTGCGGTCATCAAGAAGCGCCAGACGTGCGGCAACCCCCTGAAGGGCAGCAACAGCAACAGCAGCAGCAGGAGCAGGAGCAGCGGAGGCAGCTGGAGGCACATCCTACCATGCAGCCCGGGGTGTCTCGGAAGACCCCCATCCCATCCCCCTCACCTGCAGCTAGCCACAGCAGAGCCTGGGACCTTGCAGCACCAGTCGAGTATCCGGTGGGTGGCCCATCTCATTTCTTGCACCGCAACGCTGAGGTTGACACAGGGTTGATGGTGAGCGCGGAAGGGGGGGGTGCACACTTTTCTACGATTAACCCCTGCCATTTGAAAGGGACTCCTTGCTGCCCGCCTTTCCACACACTAGCCCTGCTGCAGCTGCTGCTTCAGCTGCTGCTGCTGCTGCTGCTGCTGCAGCTATCGCCGCCGCCGCCGCCGCCGCTGCTGCTGCAGCCACCGCTGCTGCTGCTGTTGCGACTCACATCTGCCACTGCCACGCATGGCTCTCAGGGAGCAGAGGACTCACAATTCCAGCACAGCACCAGTAGAAGTAGGAGCAGCAGCGGCAGCGGCGGAAGCAGGAGGCGTCCAGGCGCTAAGGGCTTGCAGGATGCAGGGCAGCGGCATGCGGGGCGCTTCTGTTCCAGGAGACAACTGCTGGACTGGCTGGAATCTCCGTTTGCTGCACGCAACACCAACCTGGCGTTTGCTACGGCCCATGCCTTCCTGCAGCAGCAGCAGCAGCAGCAGCAGGAGCAGCAGAAGCAGCTGCTGCAGCCACAGCAGCTCCTGCATGGAGTTGGGGACATGCCCGCACAGCCTGCACGTGCACTCAATCACAGGCGCAGCAGTGACAGCGGCAGTGACAGCAATGGCGCTCAACAGCAGAGAGCGAGTGCGGAGGGTGAGCACCCAGGCTTGCTTGTCGATGTGCTGAACGCCGTGGCCAAGCTGGCACAAGCCTCGCACAGCGCCGGCAGCGTGCACGCCACCTGGCAGCCCTTGATGGTGAGTGCTGGCAGAACAATCACTGGTGCTATGTGAGTGCATGGGTTGCATGCAATGTGTGTGCTTGTGCGCACACACATGTGCATGGGTGCCTGTGGGTGCAGGCGAACAAGCGCGAGCACGCGTGCAGGTGGGCGTGCAGGTGCATGTGCCAGTTTGCGCTGTTATGGGCATGCCCTCCTGACAAGACCTCTATACAAAACCTCTATACAAACCATGCACAGAACTGGCATGTGTCTGTCGCTTTGCAGGGTACAGTCTCAGCCCTGCTTGGGCAGCTTGAGCCCTGCCTCACAGCCACCGCCCTCCAGTGCCGCGACCAGGACCAGCAGCAGCAGCAGCAGCAGCAGCAGCAGCAGCAGCAGCAGCAGCAGCAGGACCTCCTGCAGCACCCACAAGGACATGGAGCCCAGCCAGCCGACACCTGGAGCAGCAGTCCACTCCGCGCAGGCCTCGCCGACACCCAGATCAGAGGCAGCGGCGCGCTGCTTGCTGCTCACCACCTCGCACGCCTCGCGCGCAGCCTCAACATGCTGCTGCTACTGCCGCCGCCCCCACCCCTGCCACCTCAGGCCACCCCCCAGCCCCCGCAGCGCAGCCCGCTCCCCCAGCAGCATGGCACGCACCCCCTGCACTCACCTCCGTTGCACCGGCAGCTTGAGCAGCAGCGGGCCTTGCCATTCACGGTGCCTCCTGGCTGGTCAGGCACGCTGAGGGCCGCGCTTGTGGCAAGCATGCGGCGCATGCAGCAACCCCAGGAACTGGTGCGGCTGCTGCGCGCGCTGTCGCTGGATGCGGTGTGCGTGGCGCTGGACATCAAGGGCGCGCGCGCGGAGAGCTGGGGCCAGGGTGTGCCGGGGGCGCGGCTGCTTTCGTGGCAGGAGCCGCGGCAGCACCGGCTGGAGAAGCATCGACAGCAGCAGCAGCAGCAGCAGCAGCAGCAGCAGCAGCTCGTGCCATCTCCACAGAAGCCCCTGCCAGCTGAGGGGGTTGCTGCCACTGCGGCAGCCCAGGCAGCCACGGGCCCTCTCATGTCAGAGCCGCCGGCCGTGGCCGCAGCCGCGCTTGAGGCGGCGCTGCGGCTGCTGCCTGCCTTCTCGCCCATGCAGTGTAGCATCTGCCTGAGCTGCGTGACGCTGCTCGAGTGGGCGCCGCCCCGGTCATGGGTGCAGGTGCGGGGCGCGCCAGCAGTGAAGTGCAAAAGGCAGCATTTTGGGGCGCACGAGGAAAGAGACGCAGGGTCATTCACAAAGCCATGGAAGGCATGCGCTTGCACACACACACACACACATACGTACACACACGCATGCACAAACACGCTCACACGCACGCATGTGGGCTTGCACGCATGTATACACCCCCCCCCCTGGTGCAACTGGCCTGCCTGCAGGCCCTGATGTCTAGGCTGGAGGTTGTAGAGCTGCAGGCAACCTCCCACGCCTCAAGCAGCCCTAGCAGCCGCCGCCGCCAGCAGCAGCAGCAGCAGCAGCAGCAGCAGCAGCAGCAGCAGCAGCAGCAGCAGCCACCAGCTGCCAGCCACCCCGGCCCTGTGCCCATGCAGCCCATGACTGTGCGCGATGCCGAGCAGGCGCTGGTGTCGCTGGCGCACCTGCATGTGCAGCCCCCGCCTAAATTGGCGGACATGCTGCTGCGCGCCCTGGCAGCTGCGTTTGCACCCCCTGCAGTGCCCCCTGCGTGCGCCTCAGCCGTGCCTCACACCAGCCCGACCAGCAATGCTACAGCGCTCCAGCCGCCCCATTCCCCTCCGTCTGCGTACATGCCCGCTGCCACCGCCGCCGCCTCTGCTGCCCTGAAAGCCCACAAACACACCATCCAGCCCATGCCATCATCCCCACCTCCACCCCCCCCCCCC
>LKMJ01005364.1_pt1 | contig 12085 bp, 15 predicted proteins | sample 643391 | NCBI WGS metagenome assembly LKMJ01 (sample SAMN04112250, study PRJNA286221) | soda lake metagenome | biome: soda lake; feature: Kulunda Steppe; material: water; isolation source: sample PL-Br10 brine of Picturesque Lake | place: Russia: Kulunda steppe | collected 2010-07
CCTCCTCTTTGAAAGAGCACGCCGCACGGTCGCTCGCTCTGCTGCTGTAGGTCAGCCCCCCCCAGCCCATCCCCACCCCCCCAAACCCCATAGGCACCAGCCCCTCTATGCCCCTGTCAGCGGCTCCGCCACCCAAGTCAGGGATCCCTCTGGCCTGGCCCGCCTGCTCCTTGGTGATGTGGACAGTGGTGTGCGCGGCGCAGTTCCCTTCGGTTAGTGCACCACTCTCCGCACCCTCCGCAGACACGCGCCCACTGCTCGGCACGCGCACAGTCGACGCTTGCGGAGGCCGCCGCCTGCCGCCGCCGTCGCCGCCACCGGCTTCCGCCCCTGCGGTGCCGAGGCTGCATGCGCCGACACCCACGCTGGTGGTGGTGTGGCCGCTGCCCTCCAGTGCGGCCATTGCGGGCAGGTCTGCCCAGGCCGTGGCGGGGGTGCAGGGCTGATTGAGGGGGGGCTCAGGCGCTGTTGCTGCAGGTGGCTCTTGGGCTGTGGGGCCGGCGACGCTGGCAGGTGTGCTGGGGGCCTGCGCGGGCATGCGGTGTGCAAGAAGTGTGTGTATATGGGGGTGTTGCCGTGTGCATCGTGTGTGCACTTGTGTGTGTGTTTGTGTTTGTGTGTGCGCGCATGTACGTGCGCGTGCGTGCAGTAAATGGGTCTTCGTGGGTGGAAGGCTGCCGGGAGGTGCCTTGGGTGTGGGCGCGTGCGTGCAGTAAAAGGGTTTTCCATGTGTGGGGGCCTGCCGAGAGGGGCCTTGGGTGCGTGCATGTGCGTGCAGTAAATCGGTTATACATGTGTGGAGGGCTGCCGGGAGGTTGCTTGGGTGCGTGCGCGTGCGTGCAGTAAATGGGTTTTCCATGTGTGGGGGCCAGGAGGTGCCTTGGATGTGGGCGCATGCGTGTAGGTGTGAGGGGCGTGGGTGGGCATGGTGAGGTGAGTTCTATGCGATGGGGGCACCGAACATTGCAGCAGCTGAGGGGCAAGAAGGGGTGAGGGGAGGTGGGTCGAGAGAAGAGGGTTGTGGTGCAGCCACACAGGGCGGGTGGGGGTTGCTGCCTCCATGCATGCATGTGCCTGTCCATGTGCACTCTGTAATGTGGCTTTTGATCAACCACATACCTCCGTCTATTGTGTGCACTCTTTGCAGTCACAGCTCACACTTGAAGCGCAAGCCCCAAGTCCAGTCGGTCCAGCCCTTATCCTCCGTGAAGCTGATCGGGACCAGCTAGCAAAGCCCCATTTCACCACAACGCCAGTCCAAGTCAAGGCTTGACGCGCTCAGGCCTGGCTGAGGTGTTGCGCAACAGTGATGCGGCCTGTGTTGGCCTTCTGGCAACACGAGGCGCACTGTACCTGCTCCGCAGCTGTGGCAGGCGCGAAGCTTGATCCAACTCTGCACCGAGCTCAGGTGGACAGCTTGGAGAGCCAATGCGCAGCTGTCCTTATTTTTGTGCACAGCTGACCTTATTTTTGTGCACGGCTGTCCTTATTTTTTTGCGCTGCAGATGCAAAACACCATGGTGTCTGAAGTGCCAGGGCAATGCCCTATCTGGCTGACCTATCAATAACAGTCCCCACCCCCTCTCTCCCGCAGCAGTTCCTTTCTACCTGATCACCTGAAACCCCCCTTTGCTACAAAGCTCTGCCGCTAACCCACCTCATCAGTTCCAAGCTCCCCAGCGCTGCTGATCCCACTGCTGCTGATCCTCAGCACCATGTACTCTGGCGGGGCGGAAGCACGCTCTGGAGTGCCTGCAGGCGCAAGTGACATAGCATGCAAATAGGTTTTGCAGAGGCACACACAGGACCTGCGCACACACGCCCACACACGCACGCACATGCATGATTTGCAGACACAGGCAGCGGCAGCGGGAGGGCATGCAGCACACGCAGCAGGGAATGGTGCACGTAGAGCCCAGGCACTGGGCTATAGCAGTGAGAGTTTGGTGGATGTGTGTGCGGTAATTGTGTGCATAAGGCCATGCACATCAGCAGTATTGAGAGGGTGTGATATGAGGCTTCTTCAATCTTTGCAAGCACATTAGATTTTGAGCATCGCTTTTTTGCTTGCAAGGGTGCAACATTTCAGGTCGCCGCACTCACTCTCATCCCACCCCAATTCCCTTGCATTCTCTGCCCTTAGCTGACATGAGCTCTGTGCTGATGGGATCCCATGACACTATTGCAATCTCTGTGCAAACGTGGACTTTCATCACAAGCTCCTGCCCAAACATGCAAACAAGGACCGTCACATGCCCTGCACCTAACTTTGCCACAGCCCGCCTGCCCTGCTTCCCAGCTCACCTTCTGATGGCCTGGCAACCCTGCTACCATTGGCCCGGCGTGCTGCGCAAGCCCCGTTGCCCCCAGCCTTTGGGTTGCCTGCGCTGATGGCACCTTTGGCGATGATGGGCGGGCCCGCGTGAGACGCCAGCAGCGACTGCAGCACACAGATTGCCCAGAGGTTTTGGCAGCAGCAGCAGCAGCAGCAGCAGCAGCAGCAGCAGCAGCAGCAGCAGCGACTGCAGCACACAGGCTGCCCAGAGGTTTTGGCAGCAGCAGCAGCTGCAGCAGCAGCGGCCGCAGCACACAGGTTGCCCAGACGTTTTGGCAGCAGGAGCAGCAGCAGCAGTAGCCACCGCCGCCCAAATTCCTGTTTGGAAAATGCACAGGTGGTTCAAGCCTCCAGAGGACTGGGCTGCCTCTTGAGATGTACTCATTGCAGCGAGACTGATCAAGCCCACAGACGTGCTTGCTGCAATGCCCACAGGCATCCTCACAACTGTGGGCTCACTGCAGATCCCACAGACATGCTCAATGAACGTGCTCTCTGCAGATCCCACAGACATGGTCAATACATGTGTTCACTGCAGATCCCAAAGACATGCTTATGGACGTGCTTAATGCAGAACCACAGACGTGCTCGCTGCAGCAAGTCTCACAAGGCCCTTAGATGTCTGAGGTGGAGCACAAGCACAGGTAAGGGGGGCACAAGCACAGATAAGGGGGGCACAAGCACAGATAAGGGGGGCACAAGCATAGGCATGCAGGTGAAGCAAAAGAAAGGCAAGAGGTGCATGAGCACATGCGAGAGCAGGTGTACGGGAGACGCGTAAGGGGGCAGCCTGAATCAAGCCCCCCTTTATCTCACACGCACGTTGCAACTTGTACTGACTGGCTCTGATAAGCGTACAACTCACGTGCCTTGGAGTCACTGTGCTTGTGTGCACTCGCGCGGACCCTGTGGGCCTGCACCCACTCTGGCCTGCACAGGGCCGCAGGCCACGTACTACAGCATACCACTCACACCCTTTGCGCCTCTCAGCGCCCCTCCTCGCCTGCCAGGCACAGCTGGCGACACCGTTACGCAGGGGAGCCGCAGCTAGGCTGCAAAGGCGCACACGAGTCCCGCAGCCGGCACCTGCCACGCGCGTGCAAACAAGCCCAGAAGCGCGCGCCGCACAGCTTGCGCAGGTGTGCATTCAGGCCACGCGAGTGCACGCAGGCTACTTCAGTATCACCACCACCCACCCTCCCGCCACCCGATCGCCACCCACCGTTGGCCGGAGTTCGATGTCCAGGACCAGGTGGCGGACGCGGGGTGCATACCACTTGACCTGGCAAATGGGCGCACCCGGGAGGATGGCATGGTATTGGATGGGCGGGGAAGTGGGAGCGCCGTACGTAGAGCACGGCAAGAGCATAAAAGCAATGCTGGGGAGATGGGCATACAGGGGACAGAGAAATAGACAGACAGACAGACAGACAGACAGACAGGCAGACAAAGGGAGGGAGGGAGGGGGGAAAGGGGGGATCGCGCTGCAAAGGGGAGGCTTTGGGGGTGGAGCAGCATAATGCTTTGCCACAAATGTGCAACACTCATGTTACCAGTGCAGCACTCATGTTAACAGTGCATATTTCCAGTGCACAAACATCCACGCAACACGATGAAGGTAGGCGCATGCAGCCCAAGCACGCACATGCGCCCACAACACGCACTCACCTGCTCAATGTGGCACAGGACTCAATGTGGCACACGCACTCACCCGCTCAATGTGGCGCCGGACTCAATGTGGCACACGCACTCACCCGCTCAATGTGGCACAGGACTCAATGTGGCACACTCACTCACCCGCTCAATGTGGCACACGCACTCACCCGCTCAATGTGGCGCAGGACAGCTGCCCAAGGCTCCCAAAGCCCATCTTGGCCGCTGCAACTGCTGCCAGGTGCCTCCTCTGCTGCGGCGACTGCACCTGCACTCCCATCTGCAGCTGCTCCCTGCTCTACTCTGTCTGTGCCTCCCTCTTCCACACCTCCAGCGCTCCCACGCATGTGTAAGTTGATGGAGGCGGTGGAGGGGCGGGGCCCGTGGACCCAAGCCCGCCTCTCACCCCCACCCCCACCCCCACCACCAGCACCTGCCGAGAGGGCACTTGCCACGCTCGCACTAATCGCAGAGGCAGGACCCTCAGTAGCCGCAGCGCCATTCGAGCCATTGGCTAGGGCCTGCGCAGGACGGCTGCTGCTGCTGCTGCTGCTGCTGCTGCTGCTGCCGCTGCTGCCTGATGATCCGCGGAGGTGGCGGCTGCCGCTGCCGCTGCCGCTGCTACCGCCTGCAGGGTGGCGGCTGGGGCCGGGGCTGCGTGGGGCAACGGTCCTGCGCTTGCTAGCATTGGCCAGGTCCTGCAAGGTGGCCACCTGCACACAGGCGCAGGGCGGTGTGGAGACAGAAAGGAATGTGGTTGCTGCACACAGGCGCAGGGCGGTGTGGAGACAGAAAGGAATGTGGTTGCTGCACACGCACAGTTTGCGCCTAGCTTGGCGCTGACGCGCTCTATGACCAACCGCCATGTTGGTCTGCATCATATGTACCACCCCCTCATGAGCCTCACCAAACTCTCTGTACATGAGCTTGCTGCACACGCACTCCCTGCGCAGACACAAATACGCACCCCTGCAGGCATCACTGCAGCACACACAAACACACACCCCTGCAGGCGTCACCGCAGCACATTATCCTGCACATACAGACTCATCATGCTTGCCTGCACTCCCTCTTCTTTGTAAACATATGAGTATACCGCTGCACACCATGTACTAAATATATACCGCACACTCATTTCACAAAGTATGTGATCGAGTATGCCGCTACACACTCATCGCGCTCGCCGGCACGCCCTCATCAAGCACCACATACTCCGCATCACACACCACGCAATCACGCGCTCCCCTCCACATCCAGACACCAGCCTCCACGTCACATTCATTGTACTCAGCCAGCATGCCCTCATCACACCCCGCGCAATCAGCTCCTGCACTCTCCTCCACACACAGCACATTCTTTTCCACATCCCGCAGCTTCCCCTCCCCATCCAGCACCCACCACGTGCTCCGCCCACGCACTCCCTTCCCCATCCAGCACTCACCACGTGCTCCGCCCACGCACTCTCCTCCACATCCAGCACATTGCCGTGGACGTGCAGCCAGCCACCTGCAGACATTACACGAGTGTGCATGTGTATGTGTATGCATGTGTGCATGTGTGTGCGTGTGCATGCGCATGTATGCGAGTGTGTGTTGCGCCTGCGTGCACGCAGGTGTTTACGCGCATGTGTGCTTGCATCAGTATGCGCGTGCATACAAAAATGCAGTACTAGAGCAAGCAAGGCGCACTGAACAAATTTGTGGACAGCCTGTAAGGTGGAAAGCAGGGCATGCTCACGGGGGTAGGTGAACTGCAGGGCGTTCTTGTTGCTGGAGGACAGGAGCAACTGCAGGCAAAGTTTGCATGCAGCATCTAGGGGCATGTGCTCCGTGAAGGGTGATTCAGAACAGGTCAAATGTGGATAAGGAAGGGACAGCACATGTCAGATGAATGAGGTGAGTGAGGAGGCCCGTTTTGTGTCCGGCACAGGTGTTGCATCCCACACCCAGGCTGCATGATCACTTGCGCTCTGGCGCACACGCTTGCATGCACGCACACGCGCTCGATCTTCCAAGCACACACCAACAGCTGTGGGCTAGCCGCCCTTGCTTGAGGGCAGCAGCGCAGCGAGGCACCATTGCACCTTCACGCAAGCGCGCACGCACACACGCACACGTACGCGCACGCACGCATACACGCATTCACGCACAAACGCATGCACGCACCTGTGCTCTTAAGCGCAGCAACAGCTGTCGGCCAGCTGTCTTCACTTGAGGGCAGCAGCCCCAGCATGACCCTGTCCGCGACGCCCACAGGCGCAACGCGCGTGCAGTCGCCGGGCAACACCTTGCACCTGCACATGCGGCGCCCAGCAGCAAGCGGCTGCTTGCCTCTGTCACTTGGGATGTCCGTCCATTTGCAGATGTGCGCTGCAGGCGCAGCTGCGGATGTGGATGCAGGTATGTCTTGGGCTTGGGCAAGACCCTTGGTGCCTGTGTGGCATGGGGGCCGGCCCCCTTGGCCAGGCAACCCAGGCTGCGGCCACTTCCTGCCCGCAGCCACCGCCTGTGCTGTTTGGAGCAAGCTTTCAAGTGCTGCTCCAAGTCGGGGGGATGAGTGCGGTTTGCGCCTGGGCACGGCAGAGGCCAAGGAATATTTTGCCCAGCATGGGCCCTGTGCACAGCCGAGACATAAGGCCTGCCTGGCCTAGCCTGGGCAAAGCGTGGCCAGCATCGCAAGTGCGTGCGGTGCTGCACATGACCATGCCCTCATTCGCCCCACTTGAAGCAGGCAGGGACCTTTAACAAGGTGCCAGTGCAAAGCACATGCACTCTAGCAGTCAGCTGGTTTGGCTGGAGGCCTTTCTTCTCGTAACTTCAGGCACACAAAAAAGGAACACGCGCCCAGCAGTTGTGCACTGCCTTCCTTCCTTGCGCATAATCTTTACATGTGCTTGAAGCAGACCATGGCGCACATGCATACTCCAAACGTGCAGTGCACATGCGCCAATAGACCGTTCACGCTCGTCAGGCCGCACACGTAAAATTGGGTCAAACATGCCAATAGCCTCTAAGTGCCTAAGGACCAGCATTTCTGTCAGGCCGAGCTTGCCAATGCGTCTTGCACAGCCAATGAGCTATGCATCAATGAGCCGCTTCTGAATGCGTTTCCTGCATGAGCCATACTTAGTCCTGCATGAGCCACTTATTTATGCGCATCCTGCATGAGCCTCACACAGTCCTGCATGCCCCACTCGATGGGCCACCACGCCTCCATTTCACACCCAGCAAGCCACCACGCCTCTTTCTAAATTCTTTGCGCCCCAGGACTTCCTTACTCGGTAATTCTCAAGTGTGTGATTCACAATATCTGAGCTGATGCTGCAGCTGCTCCAGCAACAATAGCACGATCATTTCACGCCAACACAGGGCCCTGGACAAGCACGCATTGTTAAGCCCCCCACCTCTCTCTTCTTGAGCACCCTCCAGATACCAGGACACATGCTTGTAGCAGAAGCGCAAATCTGCCCGCGGCAAGGATGGGTCATACGCATCATGAATCATTTATGTATTCAAAGTTGATTGCACCATTTGTACACTGTACATCCAAAACAAACCAATAACCCATCCCTTTCCCCTGGACATGTACGCACACACACGCACACACCTGTGCGCCACGGCATTGGCCACCAGGCCCTTACGCAATGCCTCCACTGCATTCGGGTTCCACTCGCATGCATACACCTGCAAGCAGCAGAGCAGCGTGTGCCTTGCGACTTCTTTTTTATACTTCCGGGCCTCCTGCAACGTTTTGTCGATTCATTCAGAGCAATGGGTGCCTTGTGTTTTCTTTCTTTAATTTCTGGGCCTCCTGCAACATTTTGTCAATTTGCTCAGAGCAGTGGGTTCCTTGCACTGAGAGGCACAGCTCTTGCACCGAGAGGCACAGCTCTTAAACTGAGAGGCACAGCTCTTACACTGAGCATAAGTATCAGTTGGTTTACAGCTAGAGATCTGGCATAGTAGCCTTGCGCTGTGTATGAGTTTGTGCGCGTGTGTGCATGTGTGTGTGTGAAAACACGGCCTCATAGCACAAGCTCAGACAGGCGCCAGCATGGTCCACTTTGACAGTCTTCACAGTGCAGGAGATCAGTCATAAGTTGCACTGCACAAGCACACACAGGCACATTTGCAGCAATTGTAAGGATCGGTTCTTACAGTACATCTTAACGGAGGCACAACGTACACACCATACATCTAAGTGGAGGAGTAACGTATACACCATACATCTGAATGGAGGCACAGTGTATACACCGTATATCTTCATCTGGTATATCTTAATGAATGCATGACATATGCACCGTATATCTTAATGCAGGCTTAAATCATACACTGTAAATCTGAATGGAGGCATGACATACACTCCATTTAATGCTCTAGTATGCCGTGTACTAGGGGTTTAAATATGTAAGCCTCTATATGCAAAAGGGTTTTATAATACATTAATTCATATACTATCATATATGAATATGATATGTAATATATATAGGGTTTATAATATAGATTGACCCATTTATAGGGTTTATATCATAGATTGACCCATGCATATAGGGTTTATATACGCCTATATAGAAAGGCCAAAGCATGTCTGGCTGGACCTGGCTGGACCCTCCAGTTGTGAAGTGCAAGCACGAACAACATTGCACCTGGCGCACCCAAAAGGCATGAAAGAGAAAGGACAACATGAGGCATCTGCGGCAGCTGGGGCAAGCGCTGGTACAGGAAATCAAGCACTTGCCACAGCTGCACCAGAACTTGATGCAGGAGTGGTTGAATTGATGCAAGCACACTAGGATTTAGTGCAGCACTTGTGTACATGGGGCTCGCATGATTCACTGCGGGGTGGATGAATTAAAACAAGCACATCACGATTCAGTGCAGCACTTGTGCACATGGGGCTCGCATGATTCACTGCGGGGTGGATGAATTGATGCAAGCACACTACGATTTAGAGCAGCACAGGTGCGCATGGCGCTCGCATCATTCACCGCGGTGTGGATGAATGATGCAAGCACACCTGATGCGAGCACACCCGTGAAGACGCTGGCGGGTACCATCCATGTCGCCAGAAATGTCAGCTGTTTCTTGGTGTGCCAGGCATAAAAGGGGTCAGATAACGTGCAGCCCACCTTCTGGACCTTGGCGTTCACCAGCAGCGGCAGCGTGTAGTAGCCGATGCCAGCGTACAGGTCAACCACCACTTGGCCGCTGCCGTTCAGCTTGCCCATACGCGCACGCTCCGTGACGTTTCCTGCACACGCGCGCCGCAGGGACGTAAGTAGTTTGAGGGCATGTAGCCCGAGGGCGCTGTCTTATGGCTTGCATTTCGAGGACATGTGCGTGCCAATGCAACATGGCAACACTCGGCGGCATGCAGCGCTGCAGAATGAGTGTGCTCGCTGTTTTGGACCAAACCCCCACCATCCATTCAAAGGCGGCAGGGTTTTGCTCTATGGCAGAGCGAGGAGCACGCTTCTAGACAGGTGGGGGATGAGCGAAAGTAGGAAGGCACTCTGTGCGATGCACTGTACAGTACCAAGCCCAATTTCTCTAAATCAATGGAGGGAGTGTTTTCACTGCCTCCGTGGTCTTCCTTTTCTTTTTTCCTTCATAGTATTCCATAGTACCTATTCCGTATCCCGTATCCATGGTGGTATGAGGAGGATGCATCAAGCAGTGGGTGCTGCATGGGCCTCAGCAAATGCTTGAGAGCGGCTCACATGCAGGCCCATGCATTTGCATCAATTCATGCAAGCACAGAGACTTATGGACTTGAGAACCTCATGCAAAGATATAAGACAAGGGGGAATGGAGACAGTCAGTGAGGACTGAATGAGGCCCATGCATTTGCATCAGTTCATGCAAGCACAGACACTCACGGACTTGAGAACCTCATGCAAAGATATAAGACCAGGGGGAACGGAGACAGTCAGTGAGGACTGAATGAAGGCATGGATGGATGGACAGATGGATGGATGAGAAAACAAATTAAAGGTTGGCGCAAGATGATTGAGGGAGGGCGCCCAACATACCCGCACACGGCAGTGGGTGAGGTGCACTGAGCCCGCACGGGCGCTTCATGCGCCCACAGGCACAGGCGTACCCTGCTCAAACATGGATTTGGACACAAGCCCACACCAGGGGCCGGACAAGAGATGCGCACCTGAGGAGTACATGCAGCGCGTGACATCCAACACGTACAGGCAGCGGTTCTCCGTGTGCGTCACCCAGCCGTCGTTGCCGAGCAGCAGCTGGGCCCGGCTGTCCCTGGTGCCTGGCGTATGAGCAGTTGAACCAACAGATGGATGAGCTTGAGGACCTGAAACAGGCGCTTATTCTCTTGACCAGCTCAAGCACCTGGAGCAGTTTGATAACCTTGACCAGGTTCAGCACCCGGATCATATGAAGTGCCCTGAGCAAATTGAGGTCAGGGTAAGCGCAAGACATGGGCACATGTGCATACTTAGGATGAAGGGCTGCCCGATGTGAGGTCAGGCTAAACAGATGCCGGCTGCAGCAGATGCAGGTGGTGGCAGATGCAGGCTGTGGCAGGCACTAAGCACACTGGAAGACCTGTCTAATAATTTTGGACCTCTCTAATAATTTATAAGTAATAAGGATATTGTGTAAGCCTGGCCCTCTAATAATTCATTAGTAATAAGGATTTATTAAGACCTGTCTTATTGGACCTCTAATCATTCATTAGTAATAAGGATGTTGCGTAAGCCTGGCCCATGATGAGTGGCTTGAGTCAATGCAGCGGGCAGCCAGGTGCGCCCCACACACCAAGCAAGTGATCAGCAGGGGACGGGCAGTGGCTGGCAGAATGTGCATCCCGGGTCGAGCAGCAGGTGCACAGGCATGCAGGCAACGCGCCCGCCATGCAGCTCCTGTGCTTGCATTGGGGAACTACGAGTTGTAAGCACTTGCACACGCATGTGCGGGAGTGCGCGCAACTGAGCCCTCCGTGAAATGTGCCTCTGGTGCGGGAGCATGAGGCCACATGGCAAGGGGGCGTGAATGATGTTGCTGCATGCTGAAAGCCTTGCTGCACGGGGGCGTCCAAGCCATGCCCGGCCTCTACAGTGCAGCTTTTGCCGGGTGGCATGGCCAGCGCGTTTCCAGCGCTCCTTGTCCCTGAGGACATGCATTGTTTCCATGGTTGCAGGCACTTTTCTTGACAGCTGTTTGCACTTGCTTTCACAGGTTGCCATGGCCAGCGCGCATCACCTCCCCCAGCTATTGCACATGCACTACTGACAGGTCACATAGCCAGGGCTCACACTCCCACCAGCGCTTGCGGGCACATGCATCCACCAGCCCTGGGCACAACCGCCACCTCTCCTAGCCACCAGTGCCGGCCGGCACCCGACCAAACTCTCCACCTGCTCAACCTTGCACCCTCATGCACTTGCACTTGCCTACGCTTACCGCCCCAGCTTTGGCTTACCTTTCCCCCGCGTGCTTTCACATGCCTGCGCACACTGCAGCTTGAGCGCGCATGTGCCTGCACTTCAGCTCACATTAACACGCATGCGCGCACTGCGGCTTGAGCGCACATTGACCTGCAATTCCTCGACCCCACATGCACCTGCGCTTGGCTCCCCATGGTGTCTGTAGACCACGCACCCACCTGTGTCGGCCACCGCGGCCTGCCGCGCAATCCTGCTGACGGACAAGGCCTCTGCCAGCTTGGGCCACAGCACACTGGAGGGCACGCACCGCTCCCACGCCGGGTGCATCTGCGGGGCACGCGGGAGCGGGGATGGGACTTTGTGTGCTGGTGCTTCCTCGAATTTTTGAGCGGTTTAAGCTGGCAGGGACTTGCACGTATCCACATGCACACAAGCGCTCACACACACATGCACGGGCAACACATGATATGCAAATACAGCACACACGACACCATGCCGTCCTCCGGGAAGGACACCGCCCAATTACCCTGCCTTTCCCATGTGGTGGGCAGGTCAGAACATACAGCACACACCACTACCACAACGTACTCTCTCACGCACCACACCGTGCTGACCTCCAAGAAGAGCACCCTGCAAAAGCCCAGCCTTGTCCGGTTGGTTGCCAGGACAAAGCACACGCCCCC
>LKMJ01005365.1_pt1 | contig 12083 bp, 9 predicted proteins | sample 643391 | NCBI WGS metagenome assembly LKMJ01 (sample SAMN04112250, study PRJNA286221) | soda lake metagenome | biome: soda lake; feature: Kulunda Steppe; material: water; isolation source: sample PL-Br10 brine of Picturesque Lake | place: Russia: Kulunda steppe | collected 2010-07
GGAGTTGACCGGTCTGTTTGACACCGAAAATATTGACGCCGATCAGTATCGTTCCGATAATCAGCGCCGCTGCCGTTTCCGAGGGTAACGCAATCACGGCATCGAGATAGATCATCCCACCAAACAGTGCAAGCGCACCTTTGAGCATCAACATCAGCCACGTCCCGAGACCGGCAATCGTCCCCGCCGCTGGCCCGATACCCCGCTCGATGTAGATGTAGTCACCACCGGCTTCGGGCATCGCCGTCCCGAGTTCCGCGATTGACAGCCCTGCTGGCAGGACTAATACTGCGGCAATGATGAACGCTAAAATGACAGCCGGGCCGGCTTCGGCCATTGCGATCCCCGGCAGGATAAAAATTCCACTCCCGATCATCGCCCCCATACTGATGGCGACGACAGACGCCAATCCGAGATCGCGTTCGAGATCTTTGGGCATGCTGGGTTCAGTACGACCGTTTTGTCTGCTGTAGTTCAAACATTTCGTTTTCCTCCCACCATTGTTCGATACTATACATCTTCTTTATCACCGAAAATCAAACATATATTATTTCGGCCCGATTTATGATAAAATATGTAAGATTTGTCCCTGCTCTCCAGTGGCTGGAACCGTGAAGTGGAACCTCTATACAGCGCCGGGACATACAGTCCCCTGAATGGGCCAGATTCAGTTTCGCAGCGCGAAGCCGGCTGATGCCCAGGCAGTGTTATCGATCAAGCAGGCGGCCATTTCACAGATCGATAGCTCCGTCTATACGAACGAGCAACTCGATGCGTGGCGACCTGATGACGACGCGCTGGAGGCTTTCAAACGCGCCATCGACAGCAGCCACTTCGACGTCTTGCTCGCACAGGCTGAAGAGGAAATCGCTGCGTACGGTGTCTTGAATGCAGAAGAGAACCGTATCGACGCGGTATTCGTTCGCCCGGAATACAGCGGGCAGGGGATTGCAACTTCACTCGTTCGGCAGTTCGAGTCACGAGCACAGATGTATGATCTTCCCGAACTGAAGATTGTCGCCTCGTTGAACGCAAAATCATTCTACGAGTCGCTGGATTACTGGGATTTCGGGCGCAAAACACGGACGATAAACGGCGTCGAACTCGAATTTGCGATTATGCGTAAAGCTTTCAAATTTGAATAGTTATATACCCATTTGACCACTCACCCGAAAATAAATCATGCTCCCCTCCGATACTTCACGAGAATGGAATCGTCCTTTGGGACCATCCTGACGTTGTACGTCGGCCAGGATGGGGATACTGCCAAACAAACCGCATCTCGACTCTCCACGGAGTCTCCAATCACTGTCGAGACGGTTCTCTCTATTTCTGATGCGCTTGAATTTGTACAAACGGAACACGTCGATTGCATCGTCGTCGAGTATGGGGTCGGATCGAACGACGGCATCGAGTGTATTGAGCGTTTGCGAAAACAGGACGTTACACTCCCGCTTATCCTCTGTGCCGAGAAATCAGCCGCCGGTGTCGCACGCGAGGCAGTCAAAGCAGATGTCGATAGATACCTTCCAAGAGACACAACCGTCCAACCAGACGAGCGGCTACGAGCACAGATCATTGAGGCTGTCGAAGAGTATACGCCACCGGACGAACTGCTCGACCGAATGACCGATGCGTTCGTTTCGCTCGATGACCGGTGGCGATTTACGTATCTCAATGAACACGGCAGAGAAATCATCTCGGAAGCAATCGGAGAACCGCGCACAGGCGAGGAGTTACGGGGCCGTTCTATCTGGGAGGTGATTCCTGACGCTGTCGAGACGACCTTTCACGAGAAATGTCTCGAAGCGATGGAAACACAGGAGCCAGTCTCGTTCGAAAACTATTACGAACCACTTTCATCGTGGTTCGATATCCGGATTTTCCCGTCGCCGACCGGGATCTCACTGTATTTTTATGATATTACCGACCAGCGCGAATACAGGTCCGAACTAGAGCGGCGAGAACATCTCCTCCGTGAAATATACGGACTGATCGCCGACAAGGACCGAACGTTCAAACAAAAAGTCGAGGCGTTGCTTACGATTGCCCGCGACGAACTCGATGTTGCATACGGTACGCTCTCGCGAATCGAAGGCGACCAGTACACACTCGATGTCGTCGTCGGCCCCGATCACGAACTGATCGATGAAGGGGTAACAGTCGACCTTGGTGAGACATACTGTGAGCGTATCGTCGAGAACAAAAAACGACTCGTGTCTGCCGATATTGCTGCAGACCACCCGGATCTGACTGACCGGTCTGTCTACGATCTGGGTGTCGAAAGCTATCTCGGTACGCCCGTTTTCGTCGATGATACGATCGACGGCACGATCTGTTTGTATAGTCTGGAGCCTCGAACGGAGCCATTCTCGCAGTGGGAGGTCACACTCGTCGATCTGATCGGGAGTTGGATCAGCTACGAACGCGAACGAACGGAAAAACAGGCCCAGCTTGCTCGTGAACGCGACCGCCTCGATACCGTCGCAGGAACACTCTCTCATGACTTGCGCAATCCGCTGACGACAGCAAGCCTCCGTCTCGAACTCGTCGAGAAGAACTGTGAAAGTGAGCATATCGCGGATGTCAGAGGAGCGCTCGAACGGATCGAAGAGCTGATTGATGATACGCTCTCGATGGCTCGCCTCGGCACGAGCGCATTTGATTTCGAATCCGTGGTACTTGACCGGCTGATCCAACAAGCCTGGAAGACGTCTGGTTCGAACGCAGGCAGTCTCCAGACTGTCGATATTCCATATACGATCGTCGGTGACGAGAGCTATCTCCAGCAGTTGTTCGAGAATCTCTTTTCGAATGCCATCGACCACGCAAGCGACGGTGCTGGTACCGTCGTTGTACGGGTCGGCCAACTCGCAGATGGCGAGGGATTGTTCGTGGCAGACAACGGTCCCGGAATTCCACCCGAGAAACACGGCGAGGTTTTCGAGCGAGGTCACTCTGGTGAGCAAAATGGCACAGGGTTCGGACTGGCGATTGTCGAGCGGATTGTCGAGGCACACGGTGGCGCGATAACTATCACCGAGAGCGAATCCGGCGGTGCCCGCTTCGAGATTCGCGGCATCGAACTCCGTGGTTGATCACTCCTCGGAATTTCTGCGAAGCCGCTTTCTGTCGATATCATCTGGGAGAGAATCGAGAACCCTCTCTGGCCAGCCGTCGTGGACGAGCGTGATCGCTGTCTCCGGGTTTGTCTCTGCGAGCCGTGTGACGCCTTCGATTGCACGACTGTACGCACGCTCGTCGAGTCGTTCCGGAAGCTCTGCAGTTAGTGGATACACGTCCGAGAGTGCCGGCGGGACCGGCCCAAATGGAGCAACCAGCCGCCAGCCGTCCTCACCGGGAGAACCAACGGTCAGCCACAGCTCATCGGGCGCGTCGACTCTGTCGAGTCGCTTGTGGTGGCGGTCGACCGCTGGCCGGCGGGCGCTGTCTTCGGAGAGATAAAAGAAGGCATCCTTCGAGACGGGGTCAGTCTGTTCTAGCTGGTTAGTGTAATCGAGAAGCGTCCGATAGCCATCGAGCACAGCGGGATGACCGCGTGCGCGCGCCTCGACGAGTTCGAAGAGATTGCCTTGCTTGATGGCTTGTCGTACTCGCCTGATTTCGCCAAAGCTGACTGAAAGGTTGTGTTCACCGAGCAGGCGGTGCTGTTCTGTTTCGTCGGCATTCTTGACTTCTTTGGGCGTGTGCTCTCGACAGACCGGACACTCACAGGGGAAATACGAGAGGTCTTCGAGGTGTTCGGTCCCCCGGACGGTCAGATATCGGCCATCGCGTGCATACAGCGCGTAAGCAGCCGAATCGAACAGGTCACAGCCGAGTGCAGCAGCCAGTGCGAACATCATCGGATGACCTGCCCCAAACAGGTGAACCGGCGCGTTCTCGCCAAGCCCACGTTTTGCGGCGGCGACGACATCGACTAGATCCTCGAAGCGATACTCGCTCATCAGCGGCACGACCGCACCGATTGGAAAGAGATCGAGGTCGGTCTCGTAGGCGTCCCGTGCGGCCTGTTCACGAAGGTCGAGGTGTGTCGAGCCCTGAATTGGTGCGCTGACGAGCATCTCGCCGGTATCGATGCTGTCGGCGAGTTCGAGTCGTTCCTGTGTCGTGGCCAGTTCTTCAGTGGCCTGCTCTCGTGAGACATCCGGTGGCGTCGGGATATCGACCGGTGTTCCGATATCCGAGCCGATCCGGTGCTGAAAATCGATAATTTCCTCGGTAACGACGTCGATTTTTCCGTACTCAGAGAGTTGAAAGGAGCCGGAATCGGTCATGATCGCACCAGAAAAGTCGAGGAGTTCGTGGACGCCTTGCTCTAAGACTGGCTCTCGCAGATCCTCGCTGCCGTGGAGCACGTAGCTGTTCGTGATGAGAATCTCCGCGCCAAAGGTCGATTCGAGTGTTGCCGGCGATACAGTCTGGACGTGTGGATTCACCACCGGCAACAATGCCGGTGTCTCGACGGTGCAGTCCGCTCGGGGGACCCGGAGCTTGCCGATTCGTCCTGCCCCATCGTAATCGCGGACTTCAAACAGTTCCCGCATTGTCTGTCTCTCGTGTGGGTGCGGCGGTAAGCGTTGCGTTACTCGTTGACTTCGATCTGGATGCGTTCGCGCTCGATTGCCAGTCGGAACGTCGGGACTGTCTTTCGAACTCGCTTGACCAGCCCCTTGTCAGTCAGCGAATGGAGTGCAGACCGTACCTCGTCGACATCGGGGTCTGTGTCGGTTGCCTCCTGTACGTCGTGAAGTGTTGCGACGACGCTCTGTGGCTCCTGGTCGGGACCGGGAAGAACGCTCACCACGTCCTGCTGGAGCTGTGTTCCTGCAACGACGCGTTCGCCGGTATCTTCCTCGCCGACGAGTACCTCGGCTTCGGGTGTTGCACAGATCAGGCTGTTTTCATCACGGTAGTAGTACTCGCCAAGCTCCGATTCGAGATACTGGTGGACGTCACTGCCGCTTTCCAGGCCCCACCGGTCCTGCAGTTCGGCGTTTTTGGTCGGCTGGAGCTCGACAAGGTCCAACAGGCGCTTTTCGGCCTCCTCCGAGAGACTCATGTACTGTCTGATAGCGAGCAATACCTAAAGCCCGTTGTGGTTTTGGTACGTCCGTGGCCGATAGCATCACGGCTCTTGCCGAACTGAGTGAAACAGCTGTGCCCGTGATTTGTCAGGACATCCACTGCAAAATATAGTGGATGCAGTGACCGTCGCCAGCATCCGCGAGCGAAGCGAGCGGTTCACTGAACGCGAGGCAAAGCCGAGCGTTCAGCCTTTTTAGCGTAGATTTTTGCGCCGAGTGGTGCCCCGGGCACCCGAGGCGCAAAAAGGTACTTGTACAGTAGCTACGAACGGGAAGTGACGGAAGATTCTCGGTGGGACAGGAATAACAAAGTTCTGGATACTGTACCAGGGCCGGCGGATGACGTCGAAAGTCACCACTACGAAGTCAGCGTCGGCACGGGCGGTGGAGAGGTAACCACGGGAACCACAACAGAACCTGCGGAAATGTCGATCCAACGTCAGGAGGTGCAAGATTTCAGGATCTGGCACCGGTTTCACGACTTCGAATCGGCAAATGAAAAGAATGCGATTGACCTCGAACCGTACTACGCCTTCGAGAGCGACTCGCCAACATCTATCCGGTACGATTACGAAGATCGCATTAGCTGGCGGAGAAATCATACCAACTGGCAGAGTAAAGAGGATATAGATGGATACGGACTTTGGTCAATACATCAGAAGTAGCTCATGGTAACCAAGGCTCGCCGGGAGTTCCTCCGTCTGACTGCCGGAGCAGCAATCGCTGGGCTGTATAGTGGGACCTCTGCGGCTGGCGACCAGCAAACTCCTGCGGAAGCTTGGCGCTATCGAACCGGCGGTCTCATCGACTCGTCGCCAACGGTTGTCGGCGGGACGGTGTATGTTGGTAGCGACGATGGTCGTCTGTACGCACTTGAGAAAGTCAGCGGGGAGAAACGGTGGGCGTTCCAGCCTGCCCCCCAGGCCAACAACTGGATCGAGACAGCCCCGACGGTCATCGATGGAACAATTTATGCGATTGAGACGGAACTCGACGGATCCAGTGACGGCTCGCGAGTCCGTCTGGGGACGCTCGGACACCATGACGAGTGGTCGAATTTAGCGGGTGCATTCGCCGAACCAGTTCGACAATCCGACGACGGTTCCTCACCGTCACGCTACACGATGGCGGGAGCGTTCGCTGGTGTTTCCGCAGCCCTCGGGGCAGCGGCGTACGCGGTAAAACGGTATCGTTTGACGCCCTCCTCAGAGTGAGTATCCGGCACACGGTTTCCTTTTTGTGTTCTGTAAGGCTGATTATGAAGCAATCTCACTCCGGGGAGCATACGCCGAGCGAAGCGAGGCGTTTCTCCCGCGGCGAACGTAGTGAGTCGCGGCCTTTTTCGCCCACGTTTTTCGAGTCGAGCGAGACCATTAGTGCTCCGGAAAAGCTATTGAGGAACTCAACTCACACACGCCACAGAGGAGTTCCTGAAACTGATGCGCGACACCAGTTGTTCAAAAGCTTCTACGAGGTACTAAGGTCTCGCTGACCATGCGAACGGGCCGTTGGCCCGTGAGCAGAGAGTGGTGCCCGCAGCAAGCACCGCGAGCGAGGACACCCGACGATGAAAAAGGTGGCTCTAGTGATCGCTCACTACCTCTGCAGGTTGAGGCGGATTTCGTGCATCATTTTATTCTCGCGATTCACCACTTCCCTCAGCACCTGTGAGTGTTTCCCGAACGCGCTCCCAGTGGCTCCCCTTCCAGAACTGTTTCCCACAGTCCTGACAGCGCCAGATGGCCCCCACGTCGTCGGGAGCGTGCCCGGGTGGCTTTGCTGTCTCCGGCAGTTGTTCGAGCGGTCCATTGCAACTCCCGCAGTACTGTGGGTCGCTCGTGAGTTCGAGGTCGAACCCGGCGGCTGCGAGTTCGCCGAGTTGCTCCCGATATCGCGCGGTTCCAGCAAGACTGCATCGGGCGTGTTGGCTGCAAGCGCCCTGTCCCGTGTGAGCAGGGTCCGCTCCTCACGCCGAGCGTACTGCTGAATCGCTTCGTCTGCTTCGATGCCCTCGTCGAGTGCATACACCGTCTCGTAGCCACACATCCGCAGATAAGTCGCAAGCCGGCCGAGCATCACGTCGAGAAGCACTTGCCGGGACATCACGCTGTAAACGAACGGATCTCCTCGACAGACCGAGTATTCAACACGTCGTCGGGGGTTGCCCAGCCCCGGCGAGCGGTCTGGACACCGTAGCGGAGATGTTCGAGTCCCTCCGTACTGTGAGCATCCGTATCGATGACGATGGTCGCGCCCTGTTCGAGCGCCTGCTTGACTGCGTGCCCAGTCAGGTCCAGTCGACCCGGTGTCCCGTTGACCTCCAGTGCCGTGCCGTACTCGGCGGCGACCGAGGCCAGCCGTTCGATATCCACGTCCAGCCCTTCACGCCGGTTGAGCCGCCGACCTGTCGGATGGCCGATGACGTCCACTTCCGGGTGTTTCGCGGCGGCGACGAGTCGGTCAGTGCCGTCGCCGTCGAGGTCGCTGTGTGGCGATGCGACCACGTAATCCAGTTCTGCGAGCACGTCGTCGGCGACCGAAATCGAGCCATCTCTGCCGATGTTCGCCTCGACTCCCGCCAGTACATCGATTGCTGTTTCGTCGTCCAGTTCCCGAACCGCCGCGCTCTGTTCGCGCAGTTCCTCGTCGTCGAGGCCAACACCGCCGACGATCCCCGGCCCGGTGGCGTGGTCTGTCAGACAGACGTACTCGTGGCCGTACTCGGCTGCGGCCTCGACCATCTCCCGCATCGCAGCCTCGCCGTCTGACCAGTTCGTGTGCATGTGCAGGTCACCCTGCATGTCGGCGAAGGTGAGCAGGTCGGGAAGGTTGCCGTCTGCAGCGGCGGGGATTTCACCGCGATTCTCACGGAGTTCGGGCGGAATCCAGTCGAGGCCGAGCGCCTCGTACATGCCTTCCTCGGTTTCACCTGCGAGTCGTTCGCCGACACGCTGTCCGCTCTCGGCATCCTCGATATCGGAGATGTCGAAGACACCGTACTCGTTTACTTTCAGATCCCGGTCGAGCGCCCGGTTTCGCAGCGCGACGTTGTGCTGTTTGCTCCCGGTGAAATACTGCAGGGCAGCACCGAACTCCGCCGGGTCGACGACGCGTAGATCCACCTGGACGCGCTCGACCCGGACGCTTGCCTTGCTCGACCCTGCTTCGAGGACGTCATCGACAATCGAGAGATTCTGGAAGGCTTCGATGACGCGCATCGGCTCTTCGCTACCGACGAGGATATCGACGTCGCCGACAGTCGGTTTCCAGCGCCGAATCGAGCCGGCGAGTTCACAGCGCTCGATGGCTTCGTGTTCCAGTAGTGCTTCGCGCACGCGCTCGCCACGCGGACGCGCCTGATTGAGCAACTCTCTCCCGTAGGCTTGCCGGGCGAATTCGATGCCGTCCAGAATGTTTTGCTCCGTTTTCGGCCCGAAACCCGAGATGTTCTGGATCTGGCCAGCGCGGGCAGCCCCTTCGAGGTCTTCGAGCGTGACGACGCCGAGTTCCTCATAGAGGGTGCCGACAGTCTTGGGACCGACGCCTTCGACGCGTGTCAATGCGTCCATCTCGACGGGTAACTCCTCGCGTAGCTCTTCGAGTTCCTCGATTTCTCCGGTCTCGAAATACTCGACGATTTTCGAGGAGATGGCATCGCCGACGCCGTCGATTTCGGCGACTGCACCCTCTCCCTCGGCGGCGAGTTCCTCGACTGGTTCCGGATGGTCACGGATGTTGTCGGCCGCCCGGCGGTAGGTCCGGGGCTTGTACTCGACATCCTGTGCTTCGAGTAGATCAGCAAACTCGTCGAGACGCCTCGCGACTTCGTCGTTGCGGCTCATACAGGTTTGTGGGCTGGCAGAAAGATAAATTACGGCGTGAGCCAGATTTCCTTTGCTTCTTCTTTGAGCCGTTCGTGGCGCTCGCGCAGGTGTTCGGGTGTCCACTCCTCGTACTCTTCGAGTTCGTTGACGAGCGGGAAGTCACTCTTTTTGGCGAAATACTCCTCGTATTTGGCAGTGAATGGCTTGTTGCTCACGCGGTAGTTCTTTCGGCCATCCAGCGGGACGAGATTGCCAAGCCGGTCCGTCCACTGGCTGCGTTCGTGCTCGTCGTCGAACCGGTCGAGCCAGTAGTCGTTGGTCGGTGTCTGTGGCAGGATGTGCTCGATGGTGACGTTGTTGCCGTACTCGACTTTCGAGTTCCGGTTGTCGAAGCGCTCGCCGTTGATCCGCATCAGGATGTACTTTGGCCACTGGTAGTTCCCCTTCCGGTAGAAGTTGGTCAGGTCGAGTGCCTTCTCGAAGTCATCTTCTTCGTCTTCGACGGCGAGTGTGGACAGTTCGAGCACCTCCTCGGGAGTATCTGCTTCCTCGATTTCACGGAGCAGAGTGTACACACGGCTGTACCGTCCAGTGTTCGACGAGCCAGTGAGCCAATCGAGAGTGAGACGTCGCTCTAGCTGTTCGAGAAAGGCGAGCAACTGTGAGTCGTCACCGAACGTCCGGTCGAACTGGATCAACGCGACCATCCACTCGTCGGAGGGGTAGAAATCCCGCATCAGCGAGACCAGATTGTGGAAGTACACCTCTTCAGAGCCGGATGCGTCGATTTCGGCGCTGTAGATTCGTTTGCGGTGGATGTCGAATATCCCTTCGAGTGTGTCGACGAACTGTTTCCCTCGCAGCGAGGACTCGACGGGGAAGACCCGGTTCGTGAACTCGTCGTAGACCGATTGCTGGGATTTCTCTTTGACGAGGATATGCCGCATAAAGCCAATAAAACGCTCCAGCCCTTCGTTGCCAACCTCCTCTTCCATGTCTTCCCATTTGCGCTGGTAGCGCTCGCGCTCGTCTTCGTCCTCGATGTTGCTCAGGTTCTCGCTTTTGAGCAGGTCGGCGTTGTTCAGTGGCATGCCCCGGGCATTCGTGACGTTGAACAGCCGAAATGCCGAACTCAGCGAGTTGGTCGTAATCCGGACCATGACGACCCGCAGTGTCAGATAGACCGCGAAATCTTCGAGGTCTCCGTCTTCTTCGTCTTCCCACTCGGTCAGCCGGTCACAGAAGGTCTCGATTGCCTGCAGGATGTTCTGTTTCGGTTCGGTCTCGCCCGTTTCCGGGGCAGGTGCGTCGACCGTTGCACCCTCGCCGAGGACGTGTTCGTCGAAGAAATCCTGATCGCGCTTTCGGATCTGTAGCCGAACCATCTCGGATTTGCCGCGGATCGGGTCGCTTTCTTCGTAGATGAGTTCGCCGAGTGACTGGGCGCGTTGCTCGTCGTCGACCAGATCACGGAGGACGGCGATCAGGATGGCGAGCGAGGTCAGTCGCTGCTGGCCGTCGATGATGTCAGATCGGTCGCCGGAGTCAGTCCCCGCGTTGAGAATGATGCTCCCGAGAAAGTACGGTTCGTAGGAGTCGAGCGTCTCCTTGTCGAGTTCACCGCTCTCGTCGAGGATGGTGCCGTGTGTGTCCCGGCCGACCTCGTAGGCGTCGGTCAGGTCGTCGATGAGGTCGTTGAAGTTCGACTCGGTCCAGGAAAACGGGCGCTGGAATTTGGGGATCTGGTAGTGATAGTCGTCGTAGAGTGTATTCAGAAATTCCTCCTCAGCGTCGATCTGACTCGCGCTCATATTGTCGAAGCATCTCTTCGATCCCTCTAATAAGATACGAAATACATCCACTAGGATGGGGAATATTGTCCTGTCACACATCGTGGACAATCGTGTGATTGTTGGTCGTGACAGTCGCTATGTGTGACACAAAAACCACGTCCGCGTGTAAAACCTTACTCGTCTGGTTGATGATTTATACTCTTTTCTGAGTAACCGATCCGACGTGAGTATACAGATGTCGGGTGGAATCGAATTAGGGGGAACAGGGACGATTTCTGTTTGTACCCAAGAATGTCGAGCACAGATAAATATGAGGGGGGCGCAATGACGCTCACGGAGTATGTACCCGATGCCATCAGGAAAAGTTACACGAGAAAGTTTGCACTCCTTGCACTGATTATCATCTTTGCCGTCAGCGGTGTCGGCCTGGTAACAAATGCGGTAATAGCAGACACGCTTACCGAGGGGCAGATGGATTCGGTGCAGACGAATGCCGAACTTGAAGCAGGGGAGTTTGGAGAGTGGCTGGAGAGCCAAGAAGAGCGGGTTCGGCTCCTTTCGACACATCAGAATCTGCAGGCGAATGAGAGTGACGTCGTGCGGCCGGTGTTAGAAGAAGAGATGCAGCCATTTTTACCAGAAACACATGCCCTACATTTCGTCGAACGCGATAGTGAGAGGATTATTGCAAGTACTGACCGAGAGCTAGAAGGTGAAACAATTACGACTGAGAGAGATGTTGATGAAGCACTGCCTCCCGGTGAGGCATATTGGCCACCGGATGTTGGCTTTTCCTTCGAGAGTGAAGATGAAGTCCTCGAATCCTTCGTGTATTTAGAGGATACAGGGGAAGAGAACCAACCAACGGTTGCCCTTGCATCACCGATACCTGATTCAGACTATGTTGTCGTCTCCGTCATCCGGACCAACGTCCGGGCTGAAGAATTTAGTGCCACAATTGATGGAACAGATACCGTCGTTCTCGGTGGCACTACTGGATTAGTTCTTTTTGACGAGGACCTTGACAATGCGCTTACCCCGTATGCTGGGGACGAAGAGACGACACTTGAAGAGCGTATTCTTGATGACGACGAGGCTAATACTGGGTCGTTGGAGCGTGATGACGAGCTTGTGGGCTATGCCTCTGTTCCAGGGACAGATTGGGTTGTTGTCAAAGAGGCACCGAAAGCCGAGGCGTTGGCTCTCCAAGATGACGTACAGCAGAGCCTCTTTCTGCTGATTGGGATTTCCCTCATCGGATTGATTGCACTGACAGCGACGACTGCTCGGGGACCGATGCGCTCGCTTCGAGAGCTAGCAACGCAAGCAGAGGCGATTGAGGCGGGCGACCTCTCGAC
>LKMJ01005366.1_pt1 | contig 12083 bp, 12 predicted proteins | sample 643391 | NCBI WGS metagenome assembly LKMJ01 (sample SAMN04112250, study PRJNA286221) | soda lake metagenome | biome: soda lake; feature: Kulunda Steppe; material: water; isolation source: sample PL-Br10 brine of Picturesque Lake | place: Russia: Kulunda steppe | collected 2010-07
GCGCTGACGTGCCAGAGCCGATCGGAGCTGCTGCCGATCGCGTTCCAGTCGACGTGGATATCCTCTGGGCCGCCATCTGGCTGTTCGCTGACCTCGGGTGTTGCCTCGCTTCGCTCGATGAGCCAGCTCGCAGTCTCCCGTGAGACGTTGAGTTCGTCAGCAACCTCCCCTTTGGAGAGACCGCGTTCGGCGAGTTCCACTGCGCTGCGCATCAGGTCGTCGATGTTCTTCATAACTCCGTCTACAGGCGACAGCGTTAATTCCTTTTCGGGGATGGTGCTACAGGACGACGCGTTACAGTCGTGCTTACCCGCCCAATCTTTCATTCTGCAAACAATAAAGCTACTGACCCCATAGAACACTTCTCGCACCGTACACGGTATGCTCTAGATTTTCTCCTCGTCCGCAGTTGATCTGATGACGAGACGTAGACTGGGAGCGAGAGAACACTCTGGGCGTGCCTGGACTCGTCAGACGAACACGGGTTGATTTTCTATTTCCGAAACTATATTGCCGTATATAAAAATTTGAGATTTTGGAAGGAGTGAGAATATACTGAGAGATCAAATTTATGTGCGTAGAGATGGAAGATAGCCCAATGAGTTCCGAACAAGATCATCTACAAGAGACCGACACCGAAAAGCGGTTCGAGTTCAAGAAAGAGGAAAAGTCGGCGTTCGAGGCGGAGAAGGGGCTGACCGAGGAGACGATCCGGCTGATCTCCGAGGACAAAGAGGAGCCCGAGTGGATGCTGGAGCGACGGCTTCGCGCGCTGGAGCAGTTCCAGCAGATGCCGATGCCAGACGACTGGCCGGCTGCGCCTGATCTCTCCGACGTGGACGTCGACGAGATCGTTCCGTATATTCGCCCGGATATCGAGACCCGTGGCGGTGTCGACGACTGGAACGACCTCCCCGAGGAGATTCAGGACACCTTCGACAAACTCGGTATTCCGGAGGCCGAGAAGAACGCCCTCTCGGGCGTTGGTGCCCAGTATGAATCGGAGATTGTCTACCAGAACATGCAGGAGCGCTGGGAGGAGAAAGGAGTCATCTTCTGTGACATGGACAAAGCGGTTCGGGAGCACCCCGAAATTGTTCGCGAACACTTCATGACCAAAGCCGTCCCGCCGAGCGACAACAAGTTCGCTGCCCTCCACGGCGCGATCTGGTCTGGCGGCTCGTTCGTCTACGTCCCCGAAGATACAACGGTTGAGATGCCCGTTCAGGCGTACTTCCGGATGAACACCGACGGGATGGGGCAGTTCGAGCACACCCTCATCATCGCCGAGGAGAACTCCGAAGTCCACTACATCGAAGGCTGCTCGGCACCAAAATACTCGGAGTTCAACCTTCATTCAGGTGGTGTCGAAGTGTTCGTCAAAGAGGGCGCTCACGTCCAGTACTCCACCGTACAGAACTGGTCGAAAAACACCTACAACCTCAACACCAAACGCGCAATCGCCGAAACAGACGCGACGATGGAGTGGGTTTCCGGTTCGATGGGCTCGAAAGCCACGATGCTCTACCCATCGACGGTCCTCAAAGGCCCCGGTGCGACCGACAACCACATCACTATCGCGTTTGCTGGTGAAGGCCAGAACATCGACACCGGCGCGAAAGTTTACCACAACGCGCCGAATACGAAGTCGACGATTGAGTCGAAATCGATCTCCAAAGACGGCGGCCGGACCAACTACCGTGGCCTCGTCCACATCGCCGATGGCGCAGAAAACTCCTCGACAGCTGTGGAGTGTGACGCGCTGATGTTCGACAACGAGTCAACGTCGGATACGATGCCGTACATGGAAATCCAGGAGAGCAAAGTCGACGTCGCGCACGAAGCCACTGTCGGGAAGATCGGTGACGAAGACGTCTTCTACCTCCAGTCGCGAGGGCTCGACGACGACGACGCCAAGCAGATGATCGTCGCTGGCTTCATCGAACCGATCACCGAAGAGCTCCCAATCGAATATGCGGTGGAACTCAACCGCCTCATCGAACTCGAAATGGAGGGCAGTCTCGGATAATGAGCTCGGACGTACGATTCGTCGATTTCAAATCGGACAAACAGCCGACGTGGTGTCCGGGCTGTGGCGATTTCGGGACGATGAACGGGATGATGAAGGCGCTTGCAGAGACGGGTAACGACCCGGATAACACGTTCGTCATCGCGGGGATCGGCTGTTCGGGCAAGATCGGTACCTACATGCACAGCTACGCGCTGCACGGTGTGCACGGCCGTGCCCTTCCCGTCGGCATCGGCGTGAAGATGGCCAACCCCGAACTGGAAGTGATGGTTGCCGGCGGAGACGGTGACGGCTACTCGATCGGTGCCGGCCACTTTGTGCATGCAGTGCGCCGGAACGTCGACATGAGCTATGTGGTCATGGACAACCGCATCTACGGGCTAACGAAAGGTCAGGCCTCGCCGACCTCCCGAGAAGATTTCGAGACCTCCACCTCTCCAGACGGCACGAACATGCCGCCGGTGAACCCGCTGGCGCTTGCCCTCGCATCGGGCGCGACTTTCATCGCCCAGTCCTTTTCCTCGGATTCCCAGCGACACGCCGAGATCGTTCAGGAAGCTGTCGAACACGATGGCTTCGGCTTCGTCAACGTCTACTCCCCCTGTGTAACGTTCAACGACGTCGACACCTACGACTACTTCCGCGACAGTCTCGTCGACCTGAAAGAGGCTGACCACGACCGGACCGACCGCGACGCCGCCAAAGATGTGATCCTCAGCGGTGACAAAGAGTATCAGGGAGTTATTTACCAGAACGAGGATAGTGTGCCCTTTGAACAGCAGGAAGGTATCACCGAACCAATGACCGACGTTCCCGACGGTGCGCCCGACGGCGCGATGGATCTCGTTCGCGAGTTCTACTGATAGTGATTAGTGCGGTTATTTTCGTGCCCAAATCATAAATATGGATGTTTCACGGCGTGTAACTCATATTTCGCGCTACCAGAGCGGTACAGACTCGCACTATTCACTATGAGTGCGCTTCTTTTTTTGGTAGTAATCCAGCGCAAAGACAGTTCCTGCGACCACGAGCGCAACAACGGCTACCCACCGATCTGGCGAGACGTACCAGCCCGGCGTGGGAGGTCGCGGCGCTGGGATCGGGAACGCGTAGCTGTTCAGAATCATTCGTCCGTCTGCGTAGCGCTGGGGCAAGTCGACGACCAGGTGTGAGAGCGCACCCGCAAACAGCATCCCGAACGCACGCCGTTGTTGCATGCGTGTCTCGAAAAGCAGCGCACCGATTCCGGAGAGAACGAGAATCCCACCAACTGTGTGGAGTCCGCCCCACGAGAAGGGAACGCCAAGCAGATAGCTGACAACATCCTCGGAGAGAACCATATCGAGGCGGTTGAGATCCGGGAGAATCGAGCCGACCATCGCGACAGCGACCCACTTCTCGTCGATCCACTCGCTGTACCAGCTCACGACTGTAAAAAACGCATACGCGAGCAGGACATGAGTGACCCACTCGGCCACTACGACTCACCCCGTGGTTCGAATCGTAGTTCACGCAGGTTGACCCGCCAGTGTTTGAAAAAGTAGCCGGCGGCGATCAGCGTGCCAGCAATGGAGGTCAGATACATGTACCGCCAGTCACTGGCGTTCTGGAAATCGACGACGATGCGCTCGGCGACGAAGACGGTCGACTCCGCCTGCAAGCTTCCATACAGCTGGATATTGGAGCCAGCTTCGACCGTCCCCGAGATGTCACTCTCGGCAGTCCTGACTGTTATTTCGTGGAGTGCAGTCTGCTCGGTCCTTGCTCCGCTCAGGCCGACTGCTGTGATTCGCTCTGCTTCGAGTTCGATCGTCAGTTCGTCGGCCGCTTCATCAACGGCCGCAACTTCGGCGAACAGAAATACTCCTTCGCCGTCGTGAGCTGCAGGATCTGCGATGATATCTGCGCTATCGGGACCGGACTGAAAATCGGCCGAGGCGTAGGCGACGTTCACACCCCCGACTGCGAGAATCAACACAGCAATTCCGAGCAGTCGGTGGGCTCGTTTCACAATGGGTGGCAGTCCCCACCTCTCGGTAATGAGTGTTTTCAAAATCGGGGCGCGTGGCGAAAACACACCTGCATCAAAAGCAGGGCGCGCCGTGGAAGGATGGGAGCTGTGGGTACAAGACGGGTTTTGACACGCGCCCATCTGTGACCGCTCCTCGAACATACTTAAACGCCCGTCAGACAACTGTCGCACGTCGGCCCGTTCGAACCTTTTTGAACCGACCAGCCCTACCGTCGGTATGCGCTGGGAACGGCTGTTCGAACGGGCGAGTGCCTACGAGACGACCACCGACGAGATCGAGCAAGTGCTCGCATCACAACGAAACGAGAAGCGAGAAGACGATGAGTGAGATCCGAGTCGTGGCCGATGCGGACGTACTGGCGGCAGATCTACTCGTCGGCGGCCCCGCTCGCGAGGCACTCGATCACGTTCGTCGTCACAGCTGGGTCGACCTCGTCGCGAGCGACCCGCTGCTTTCGGATGCAGTCGCAGTGATCACCGAACTCGCAGACGAGCAGTTGGCAAGCGACTGGCAGCGCCGGATCGACGAGGAACGAACTGCTGTCTCACATCCCGAGGGAGACCATCCGGCGCTTGCTTCGGCCTACCAGTCGGATGCAGCCCACCTGCTCAGCTTCGCCGAGAAGTTGACGAGTGCGGCAGCGAACCGCTCGCTGCAGTCACACATGGCGGTGAGTATCCGCACACCGGATGCATTTGCGCGGCTGTTCGATCCAGCGAGTCTGTACGAAAGCGTTCACGAGGAAGGGTATCCGGGACCAGACAGGGATCCACGGGCGTGAGAACGTGTATCGCTATCGGTCGGCGTACCAGTCCGCAAACTTCGCGAGCGCGCGACCGCGGTGGCTGACAGCGTTTTTCTCTTCGGTGCTCATCTCCGCGTAGGTCGTGCCGTCGTACTCAAAGATTGGATCGAAGCCAAAGCCACCCTCACCCCGCGGGGCGACGATTTTCCCGGGAGCCACACCTTCGAATAGTCGGACTGGAAGCTGTTCGCCGTCTTCGATCTGCTGGTCGGTCGTTGCACTCGCGCGTGCGTCGGCATCGAGATCCTGCCCACGTCGGTCGGTATCGACCGGCTCCGGTGTCGCATCGAAGGAATCGCCGTCGCAGTAGGCGATCACCGCCCGGAACGCGCCCGCACGACTTTCTTCGTTCTTTGCGAGCTGCCAGACGCGTTCGATGCCGAGTTTCTCCTCGACGTAGGAGGAGTACGGGCCGGGAAAGCCGCCGAGCGCTTCGATCGTCAGTCCCGAATCGTCGACGATTACCGGCTCGCCGGCGTGGCGGTAAGCTGTGCGGGCACCGTGGGCAGCGACCGTCGCGAGATCGTCTGCCTGTTGCTCGGGATAATCGAAATCGAGCTGCTCGACAGGCTCGTCGAGATACTCCCGGGCTTCGTGAATTTTCCCGGGGTTCGTCGTCACGAATTTGACCATACGGCTGGTCGGACCGGCCGATGAAAATAGGCTTGGATCCTAATCGACGACGACTTCGACCGGCTCGTCCTCGGCTTCGTCGAGATCGTCTTCTTCCTCGTCACTGCCCCGCTTTTCCTGATACATGAGCGCACCGACGAGCGCCAGCACGATCCACGAGCGCCAGTTCGCCAGATTCAGCGTGTAGCCGATCCCGAACTGCTTTTTGACGAGCATTCCTTCGCCTGGCTGCCAGTAGGACGAAAGCAGCCCCTTTAGGCTCGGTTTTTCGAAGTTGTACGGGACGCCGAACAGTTCGCCCGAGGCGGGTTGATCTGCCATACGAGCCCGTATGCCTGCCAGCGTAATGATGGTTTCCCCTCATAGTGATTGCTGTGATTATTTTTGGCACGGCATCGCAGGAGTAGTGGTATCAAGCCATGAAACGGACGATATCTTCCTGCCCGGCGGTAAAGAGTCACAGCAATCACTATCGCAAAGCAAGCGTGACTGATCACAAGGCTATCGACAACGCAGCGTTCAAACAGACTGGAAAGAAGACGGTGTGAGCGATGACCTCTCTGTTGCAAGTTGTGAAGCGGTGCCCGGATAACAGTGGTTGGGACAGTGTTTGCCGGGCACCATCCATATGTATGTGATCTGCTGCAATAACTTTTGTGATGATAGGAGTAACAAACGACCGCAGTCAGTCGGTCTTGCTGGCTGTATGTCCCAACGAATAACCCACCCATCAGCTCAGCGGCAGGTACTTACTCGGTGACAAACTGCTGCTCACATCTGTTCGTCCGAACACACGCTGCGTTCCCGTATCGACACACCAAAAAGAAAAATAGAGTTCATAATATCAAAATAGTAACACTGAAGAAAACAATTCGCTCTTTCACATTTCTGGAATAACTACCACAAATATTATTGTGGTTGTTGATAATCTGTAATCTGTATGGACGCGTGGTTGGGACATGTCAGATGAGTTGTCACAGAGCGAAGCAGTCGAACAGCTACAGCAGTTTGGCCTACGAGAGTACGAAGCGAAGTGTTTCGTCTCGCTCACAAAGATATCGTCCGGAACGGCGAGAGATGTCAGTGAGCAAATCGACGTCCCTCGAACACGAGTGTACGAGGCAGTTCGGTCGCTCGAATCCGCGGGATTAGTCGAGATTCAGCACTCCTCGCCCCAGCGGTTCCGTGCGATTCCGATCTCGGAGGCGATCGAGATACTCAACGAGCGCCACCACGCGCGGATTTCTTCGATCGAGCAGTCGTTGCGCCAGATACGCGCGTCGGGAGCAGGCGACGACCAGCCAGAACTGTCGGAGATCTGGTCGATCGCCGACGAGGACACGGTCACTGCACGAGTCAAGCGGTTGATGCAGGATGCAGAGAGCGAAATTCTGCTGCTCGTCGGTCACGAGACGGTGTTTTCGGAGTCGATCGCTCGGGAGCTCACCAGTGCACGCGATCGGAACGTGGATATCGTCGTCGGGTCGAGCACACAGCGACTCCGAGAGGAGTTACTCGGGAAACTTCCGGAGTCGATGGTCTACAAATCCGAACTCGACTGGCTGCAGTCGAGTGCAGATCCAGCGGCTGGCTCGCTCGGTCGACTCCTGCTCGTTGACGACGAAGCGTTGCTCGCGAGCACGGTATTCCGCAGCGAACAGATCAGGGAGCGAGCGGTCTGCGGTGCCGGAAGCTGTAACGGACTCATTCTCGTTCTTCGACAGCTGCTTGCCCGCGAGCTGGAGTCCTGAAATCGGCAACCATCTCTGTGTGTGAGACAGTAGTCGGTGTATGGGATCGATGAACCGAACAGCGGGTGAGTGAGATGGACGCCTACCGCATCGCCTACGACGGCCGCCGGTACCACGGCTTTCAGCGCCAGCCAGATGTGCCAACAATCGAAGACGAGCTGTTTGCTGCACTCCGTTCGCTTTCGGTGCTCGGAGACGAGGAGACACCGTCAGGGTACGCCGCTGCTGGCCGGACGGACGCTGGTGTGTCGGCGCTCGCACAGACGATCGGTTTCGACGCCCCCGAGTGGCTCTCGCCCAGTGCGTTCAACAGCGAGCTCCCACCGTCGATCCGCGTCTGGGCGAGCACAGCGGTATCCGAGGCGTTTCACGCGACACACCACGCGAGCCAACGGGAGTACACCTACTTTCTCCACGGGGCGGGACTCGGCCGGGAACGGACTCGTCAGGCACTGACCGCACTCTCGGGCGAGCACGACTTCCACAATCTCACGCCCGACGAGAGCGGCACTGTCAGAAAGCTTTCGACGACGCTTACGGTCGACGAGCCGTTCTTTGTCCTGCGGCTCCGCGCTGGCGGTTTCGCCCGCCAGCTCGTCCGCCGGATCGTCTCGCTGGTTGGGGCTGTCGGCCGCGGCGAGTCGGAGCTGGCCCGGATCGAGCGACTCCTCGGCGAGAAAGAAATTTCCGGCCCTGACGGTGTCGGCCCGGCACCGGCCCACCCACTGGTGTTGACAGACGTTCGGTATCCGTTCTCGTTTCAGGTCGACCCGGAAGCTGCAGCGAGTGCCCGGAAGCTGTTCGAAAAGCGCCGTCGCGAAGCACAGACGAGCGCGCGGGTGACAGGGACGCTCGTCGCCGGGCTCGACAGCCACGAGTCGGCATGACCGCCACAAATCACATGAAATTAACATCCATGGGTTCCTCAACCAGAGCATGCCGAACAAGACGGTACTGATCACGGGTTGTTCCTCGGGAATCGGCCGTGCAACGGCCGAGGCCTTCCTTGAGGAGGAATGGGAGGTGTACGCCACCGCGCGCAACGAGTCGGACATCGAGGAGCTCGCCGAGGCTGGCTGCCGGACCGCCGAGCTCGATGTGACGGACACACAGGAGATTACCCGCGTCGTCGACCGGATCCGCGAGGAAACTGAACGGCTCGACTGTCTGGTCAACAACGCGGGCTTTGCGCAGTACGGACCGATCGAGGACACGCCCGTCTCGAAGCTCCGCCAGCAGTTCGACGTCAACGTCTACGGCCCCCACCGGCTGACTCGCGCTGTTCTGCCGATGATGCGCGCTCAGGAAACGGGCACAATTGTTAACGTCTCCAGTGTCTACGGCCGGTTCTCCACGCCCGGTGCAGGTGCGTACGCCGGCTCGAAGTTCGCACTCGAAGCGATGAGCGACTCACTGCGCGCCGAGGTCGACGATCTGGGAATCGACGTGGTCGTTGTCCAGCCAGGTCCGGTCAGCACCGAGTTCACGAACCGCGCAGAGGAAGAAACCGAACAGTTGGACCGAACCCGCGAGTACAGCTGGGTGTACGAGGCAATCGAGGACGCCACCTACGCCTCCGACTCACTGCCGTTCGCGCTCGAACCCGAGGAGGTGGCGTCAGTCATCCATGATGCTGCCTCGCTCTCCGATCCGGACCCGCGGTACCCGGTCGGTGGGTTCGCCAAACTCACCGGCTACACCCGATTCCTGCCGGATCGGATTCGTGATACGATCTTCGGGATCATTCGCAAGCTGTTCTGATCAGCGCGAGCACTCGATCTGGTCTGCTCAAGGCGAACGCTCGGTTTCCTCTGTCTGTGAGCTGTCCGTCGGCGTATCGAGTTGTTCCTCCATTCTCTCTCGTGAGGAATCTAGCAGCGTGTCGAGTTGTTTCTCGAACTCTTCATCGGAGAGTTCGCCAGCCGCGTAGCGCTCTTTGAGGATTTCGAGCGGGTCGGACTCATCTGGTGGCGTGGCGTCGGCGCCGCGCTGCAGACGGCGCCATCGTAGCGCGACCCAGCCACCGAAGACAAACAGAATGGCAACTGTCACGAACCCGGCAGCCAGAGCGTCGAGGACACCGACCGCGGCGAGTAACACGACCAGAACGATGAGATCGGCACCGAAGACCACGAACAGCCCGACCATCTCGCCGGTGACGAGTGGTTCCGTCTCGGAGGACATTCGTCTCTGTCTTTGTGCCGAACGGTATTGAAAACCAGCCGTTTGCTGTGGCAGAGTTCGATTGCAAACGCGAGTATACGAAAGCGCTGCTACTCGTCGATAATTTGTAACGTCTCCGTGACCGCTTCTGCTCCGTCGTTACGTCTGAGTTCGAGGACGTACTCCCCGCCGATGTATTTTGGCTCGGGGGTTGTGTTCTGATTCGGTTCGATACCGAGGCTGACAGTAACAGCAGCCTGATCCTCCCAGCTCAGTTCTACGGTGCCGTCGTCTGGTGTTCCTGGGAGCTCGATATTCGTTACCGTTCCACCGTCGAGGTTATCTGGCGTAACCTCCCAGTCCGTCCAGAGTTTATAGATCGTCAGTTGGGTTGTGTTGCCAGCCTCAACAACCATCGTTGCTTTCTCGCCGACAGAAATCGGATCTGGTTCGATGTTCGCAAGCAGAAAACCGCGCCATCGGAGCGCTGGGTACTCATCCGGTGACGTGACGACGACCCAGGTTTCCTCGAAATCGAGCCCGGTCATGGTATCTGCAGCCGCTTCACCTTGCATCTCGTTCGTTTCGAGTCCAATGACGTCGCCTTCCCCACGACCGATTCCAGCGTCTCGTTCGGATGATTCGGTATCCCAGTAGGACTCGACGATGGTTCCTTCCTGATTATCACCGACGAAGCCACCGACGCGAATAGCACCGAACACAGCACCCGTCGCATAGGATTCCATAATAATCGCGCTGTTTTGTCCACAAATTCCCCCAACGTTAAGATCGCCAGTTACGTCTCCGGTTGCGTAGGATTCAGCCACTGACCCCGTAGCGTTCTCACCGACCAGTCCCCCGACTTCTTCGCCTCCAGTCACCTTTCCTTCAGAGAATGACAGTGATACCTCACCGGAGTTTACTCCTGTTAAGCCCCCCACGCGTGACCCGTCACTGGTAATCTCACTGACAGCGTACGATGAGATTATATGGCCGGAGTTGTTTCCGATTAGGCCTCCTGCACTGAAGCCAGTACCACTCACTTCTCCTTCCGCATAACAATCCTCAACAAGGCCCTGGTTCCTTCCGATAAGTCCACCAACACGAGTGCGATCACCAACAGTTACGGTAGCAGAGCAGTCCTTGACCGTCGCATCTTCTCTGTTTTCTCCGACCAGACCACCAGTGTCGTCTGACCCGATTACACTGCCTTGAACCATGGATTCCGTCACGGTCCCATCGTTTTCTCCGACGAGCAATCCAACGAGCGTCTCACCGACGACATCTCCACTGACACTAGCTTCCGAGATTGTTCCGCCGTTGCTCCCGACCAATCCGCCAACAAAATCCTCTCCAGTCACGTCACAGTCTACAAGAGAGATGTTTTTGACATGTCCATTATTGAGAGAGCCAAAGAGACCAACTGCGGTCTCTTCTGGTTTATCGATAGTGAGGTCCGAAATCTCGTGGCCGTCTCCATCAAATATGCCGTCGAATAAAATAATCGGTTCCCATCCTTCGTCAGAATCACCGACGTGTTCGTCGTACCCCGGTGTCTCTTCGTCAAGGTCGTTGACAAGCAGATAGTTCCCATCGGGATCGTTTCGGACTGCATTGAGTTCGTTCCAGTCAGCAATTTCGGTGACTGATACGTCAGTGACTGACTCACCCACGATGCCAGAATCCTCGTGGATGACGATTGCTCTGTACTCTCCGTCACCGTCAAGATCCGCTTCCGGATCGACTTCGAACTCCGCATCGCCAGTAACACCGAGAAGCTGCTCTCGATCGACGTGGATGACATCCGAGATCTCGTCGTCACCTGCCTTTCCAACCCACAGCTGGACGTGTCCACCATCCGACGGACGGATCGCGTCTCTCTCGTCGGTGGAGACATCGACTTCGAGCGTCCCTCCCGCAGTGGCTTCTAGGTTCGTTTCCACCTCCATGTTCAGATCGTATAGGGAGAGATAGACGAACTGGTGAGTCTCGAACTCATCCAGTTCGTTGAACCCAATAAAGAACTCACCCTCACCGAGGTCGCTGGTGTCGATATGCTGGGTGTTTGATGGACTGGTGTCTTCGTTCCAAACTCGGTCACCGAGCGTGTAGTTACCACCGTCGGATTCGCGCTCTGCTTCGTAAATCTCGACGGTGTCGCCTGCTTCGGTGCCCTGCACCACGATCTGTGAACCGACGTACTGTCCGTACGCGCCGTCCTGCGGAGTATCGTCCGGGTTGATATTGGCATTAATTTCCTCTACACCGTCGAAGTTGACCGCGTCTGCAGCACTAATGCCGGTCGGGCCAGACTCGAAAGCAAGGAAGACGTCACCTTCGATGGTCTCTTCCGCAGAGTCGAAGACAGTGAGTCCAATATCAGCAAAACCATTCTGGATGTCGAGTCCCTCGACAGGGTCGTCAGCCTCGAAGGAAAGGTCAAGATCGAACGTCGTGTCCACATTCTCCTCGTCCTGCTGGGCGATCTCGATATACGCTTCGCCGGAGTCATTGTCGACTGTGACACTTTCGATTATATCGACATCCTCGAACTCCGAATCGAAAGAGGTAGCAGAGAAGTTCTCTCCACTGATCGTCGATTCCTCCGCGTTCACACCGAGACCGATCTCGACGGCATCGCTAAAGTCGTGGACGAGCTCGGCGGACGC
>LKMJ01005367.1_pt1 | contig 12082 bp, 9 predicted proteins | sample 643391 | NCBI WGS metagenome assembly LKMJ01 (sample SAMN04112250, study PRJNA286221) | soda lake metagenome | biome: soda lake; feature: Kulunda Steppe; material: water; isolation source: sample PL-Br10 brine of Picturesque Lake | place: Russia: Kulunda steppe | collected 2010-07
CAGCAGATGGGGAAACAATCGTTATTCTCGGCGGCGGTGCTCGTGAACTGCTGTTCCCATTGGTTGTTGCAACCTTCTCCAGTGAGAGGTTCATTGATACAATCCTCCAGGTCGGAGACATAGACAATAGTGTCCGCCGTTTGCCAGAGATTAATTTGCGGGGGAAGGCTACGGATGCCGAAACAAAACTGCTCTCAGAACTACTGACTCTGAATACGCCTCTTTCGATAAGCGACATTGCCAACGAACTCAATAAATCAAAGAGTACGATCGCACGCCACGTTAACAGTCTATCAGATGAAGGGTTTGTGAGAGCTGAATCTAATGGGCGTTGCAAGACCGTAATGGTAACAGATAGTGGTCGAATATATATCAATGGGTTTGAACATAATCAACTAGAAATGTTGTGATCGCCGGTAGATTGTATCTAGCGGCACTGTCTAGTTAAGTCAGTTTGAGAAGCGAGCAGTTCGTGGTTTGAGTTGTTCATACTGTCGCCAGAACTTCTCAGAGAGACGTTGGATACGGCAAATATTGAATGTTGGGAGCGAGAGTGGACGGCGACGTTGACGAGACCAAAGGTCTCGTTCGCACACCAGAAATCTTTGATTTCTGGGGACGCCCGTCAGGGCGTTCGCCATTCAGGTCCACGCGACAGGCTGTTCGCTCAGAGAAACACAAGAGATTCTCCGACTATTCGGCGTTCAACGCTCTTATCAGGCAATCTTTCAGTGGGTACATCGAGTAGCTGACAGCGTTCCCGACCCGCCTGAGGTGCAGCCGAAGCGCGTCGCTGTAGACGAAACCGCTGTCAAAATAAATGGCGAGTAGTCTTGGTTGTATGCTGCAATAGACCTCGACACCAAGTTGATTTTGGGTGTCGATCTGTTCGGACGACATGGGACCGATCCAGCTGCTGCGTTTCTACATGGACTCTCCGAGAAACACGACCTTCCGAGGCCGTGTTTCTCGTCGGTGGCTTCGGCTACCAGACTGCCTTTGCTCGATTAGAGCTGAGCGGTCAGCGTGATTATACAGACCGAAACCTGATTGAAAATTGGTTTCAGACACTCAAATTGAGGATCGACCGCTTCCATAATTCGTGGGTGGGCAGTCGGTCGAGCGTTCGCCGCTGGTGTTTGCAATTTGTACATTATTATAACCGCCAACGACCGCATCAATCCCTAGATCGAACACCAGCCGAGGAGGTCCCTAACTAGACAGTGCCCTATTAGATATAATTAAAGAAAACGAACACTAAGACAAGTTTTTGCTCGCTCAGTCGTCGTTGATAGCCTCCGTGATGACTGCTGACGGTGACTTTTCTAGGATTTCTTTGACGTGTGAACGGGTGACTCGGATCGTGACTGCTGCTATTCCCGCCTCGTCTGCTATCTCCGTCTGAGTGACGTCTTCGCTGGTGAAACAGGAGGCGGTGTATATCGCCATTGCGGCGACACCGACTGGGTTCCGCCCCGTCAACTCAGGGATTCCATCGATGGTCTCAAGAAGTGCTCGCGCCCCGCGCTGGGTCTCACGAAGCAGACCGAGGTCAGCAGCGAGGGCCGGGAGGTATAGAAGCGGCCGCGGCGGTGGTACCTCAAGTTCGCATTCCTGTACCAGACTCAGGTAGTTCCGTCTGAGTTTTGACTCGTTCACACGCGAAACACGCGCGACGGCCGCGAGTCGACGTGGGACCTCGAACATTCGCGCAGTAGCGTACACAACCGCAGTCGCAACACCATCAACTGTCCGGCCGATAAAGAAGTCGGCCTCATATACACGCGACAGGAGTGTCGTCGCTGCCTCTCGCACGTCACCGCAGAGACCAAGCGCCGTCGCGATGCGGCGCACTTCTGAGAGGGCGTCTCGCTGACTCAGGGGTTCTGCACTACTTCGACACCACCGTTGGCGACGGCAGAGGCGATGTAACCGTCGACGGCTACGGTCCGATGTCGCTTTGTACGTCGCCTCGGTGGGTCCATGTCCTATCCGTGTAGACAACCCCTTGTCGGCGAAACGAGAGGTGACTGGTGCGCCGACGCGACGTAGTCCACCCTCGTTGTTATTGTACCAGTCAGGCCCCCGGTCGAGTTGGTTGGTCGCGATGACCAACCCGCAGTCGCGGCAGGTTCGTTCGCCATGCTTTTCATCCGTAACGAGCTGGCCTGCACACTCTGGGCACAGGTCATCACGTGTTCTATTTGAGGACGTCTCGTCGATAGCGTCGGTCGATTCAGTTTGGGTAGTAGCGTGTTGCATCAGGTTATCGGGCACTACGGACCAGCCGAGATCCGTTCGGATCAGGATCTACCGGCCACCGCAGCGAAGGGCAGTTTTAAAAACAGTTCAGCGAGGCTGTGACTCTGTTAGGAGACGTGGGCCAGGTAGGCTTTCAGCCGGTCATTGATGCCCGTGCAAGGGGGGTACCTGTTGTCGGCAGGTGTTCCAACGTGCGTTCGAGCGCACTCGCCGCTCTGTTCGGCAGCGCCTGCTTGAGAAACGCGATAACTAACGCCACAGTTGGCAACCTGACAACGCCGTACGTCAACATGAGCGTCAAGTAGGCAGCACCTGCTTGCTCACGAACCAACTCGTGGTCGTCACTCCCCAGTTTCTGACGTACCGCAGCGAAAAGTGGTTCACACTGGTGGAGATGTGCTGGTTCGAGCACCACTGCTAGTTCTGCAGCAGTTTCAAGTGCCTTGTCACGGACGATCATCGAATCGTCCTCGACGAGATCCGCGAAGACCTGAGCCGGATAACGCGCCCCCTCCGGTGGTAACTTCACGATGAGTTCCGCGACAACGTCAACGAACTTCGTGCGCGCGGCACGACACGATTTGATATCCGCGGCAACCCGGTCGAGCTGACCGGATGCGGCTTCAGGCTCAACCTCGATGAGGTTGTGGTACCCAGCGACGACGTCGACTGCCGGAAGGGTGCCACCCACGCTGCTATGGTCGTGTGAGTACGGTGAGTAAGTGGACATGGTCACTCAACCCCCCACATTTCAGGCCTTTTGATGCGGCCACTCACGTCATCGGACATCTCGTTGGGTTCACCGAAAACGGCACCAGGTTTCTCGGTGTGTTGTCGGTCCGTCGTCCGCATTTTCTGGACGGAGGTTGCTTTCTGTTGGATATGCTGTGCTTTTACCGTCGTAGCCGTTGGTTTTATATATCTTGCCTTGCTTTCTTTCATTGAAGTGTTTTCGCTGCGGTTCGGTTTCGGGAAGCGCTGCCACGCTTCCCTCAGTCTCTGCTTGTAGCAGGGATCACGATTCAACTGAGGTCGATCTACCGCATATACACATTGAGTATACCACTACATAAACCTTTCGTACAATATTGTGTTTATAGCTGGTCGACGTAGACAAAGAATGGTGCAAACTACGTTTATTGGGGTTACCCTCCGCTTCTTGTCGACGTGAACAGCGATTGTGAATAGTCTCACGAGTATACGCCAACTAACGTTGACAAAGGCTTCTTATGCGATGCTTGTCTACGTTCATAGCAATACGCTCCCAAGCGACATAACCAGCACCGGTATCACGGGAGCTGGTGAATCTTCATAGCCTATGTCAGACACTCCACCCAACACCGACCCCGATCGCAGCGATCCAGAGTACCCTCCTGTCGAATATACACCCACCCCCGATATCTTCGACACCATGACCGCCGATGCTGCTGCGATTGCGGCAGTACAGGAAGGAATCGATAATGCTGCTGACGCAGCGTCCGAGTATGCCAGTGAGGGATTCGAACTCCCGGACGTTGTACAGGTTGAAATCACGTATACTGACAGTGACGAGGATGGTGACGAAGCGATTATTATCGAAGACAATGCCGGGGGACTCCCGCCGGAGCAACTTCATATTCTTGCCCAACTTGGAGCATCCTACAGCGTTGAAGACTCGATCGGTCGATTCGGGGTGGGAGCAAGTCGACTTGCCTCGCTCGGTGCAGAAATCACCTATGCCAGTCACCGACCAGGGCATGAGGGACAGCAGTTCACCGTTGACGTTGAACAGATGAAACAAAAGGAGGGCGCGGACGCCTTCAGGTCAGAGCGCGAACGTGCGCCCGACCTTCCAGAAGGGCACACGCGTGTTACGGTCAAGCGACTTCGCGATGGGTTCCACCCAGTCATCGAAAGTGCTCGCCGCGCAATCGATGCCGGGGAGGGTGGCGATGGTAATGAGTCTGACGAGGAGGGTATCACCCAAAAAGGCATCAAAACCGTTGCAGACGCACTGGGACGGACGTATCAGCGGTTGCTTCGAGATGGTATAAAGATCGACGAATCGACCCACCAGACGTTCGAAATAACACTGGAATACGACGCAGGAGACCACTACAAGTTCGATGTCGATCCGCCTGATGAGGTTGAATTCAGTTACCTCCCGTTCGACGGATTGGCCCCACGAGAATATACAGAAGTACCCTTCGACAAACGCGGGGACAGCATTCCGCCTGAAGATGCAGGCGTACGAGCAGATATCAAAGTCGGGTTGATGACGAGTGGTGACGATCAATTGGCAGGACTGAGCGTTGCGGTCAACGACCGGATGATCGTTGCGCATGATACCGAAAACGAACTGTTCAGCACGGGATACATGGGTGGATACCGCCCTGAACAGGGACACTCCCGTTTATATATCGAAGTGAACCTTCGGGGCGACTCTGAGCACATGCCGTTCAATTCGACGAAGACTGGTCTCAATCCAAACCACGGAGTTTTTGACCCCCTATTGAACCGCATTACCTCGGTGGCTACCCCCTATAAGCGACAGTCGTATTCAGCACTGCCGGACTGGATGCTAGAAGTGTATGGGAGACATAACTCACGATCGGAGGGACAGCAGGAATCACTCATCCAGATTCCAAAGGGAGACTCAAAAACGAATTCTGCTCGATTCAACGAGAAGCCTGGAAATTCGGTCCGAGGTCGACGGACTCGTGATTACCCCGATCGCGACCGCCTGATTGGCATCGTCAAAACACACCGGACACTGCGTATCTGCGACGAATCCATTTTAAAGGAATACGAAGCCCCCGCCTATCGAAATTTCTTCGACAATCACTACTATACAACTGGTGCTAAGGATTACTTGCGGAACCAATCCGAATATGCACCACGAACTCCCGAAGAGGTCTCCGGACCATCGCTAGACTGGGTGAACTTCGCTTCTGTTAGTGATTCCGAACACCCGATGGTAATGGATATAAAAATCGTTGCGAAGTTCGGCGTCGAGCATATCGATGGACGGTTGGACAAGGCTGGCTTGCTCAAGGAGTGGGCGATACCGCGATACCGTGAAGAATTACGACTACTAACCTCAGGGTCGCTCGGAGGCGTCGCCGTGTGGGATGATCCCTCGGAAGTTCCTATGGAGGATTTCCTCAATGCAACAGTAACGCTACATACGGACGGTGATGATGACAGAAAATATTATTTCCCTGACCAGAGTCTCATATTCGACAGCAAGGCGATGCAAGCCGGCTTAGAAAGCCGTAATCTCCTCCCAGAAACTGCAGAAACATCTGAGGAGGAGACTGACACGCCGGCTGAGGTGGATCCAATCGAAAGGACCTCAGCCGAGACGGCCGACGAGTCGAGTGCTGACGAGACAACTGACAACAGAGAACAAAAACAGCAAACGCTCAGGTCTCAGAGCTCGCCTGAAACACGTAGCAGTGTGTTTCAATCGACAGATGGATCGTTCGCAGATTCTACGGCCGAAGGTGACGAAACCGAACAAGACACCACAGACACAACGAGAATCATCATTGCTGGTGACCGGTATGTCGTTGACGATGATGAATTCGAGGCAGTAATCGATCTTTTAGGACTACAAGACGACCCGACGCCAAAGGAGTTCTTCGTAGCATTGCTCACGGAGTTGGAAGAAGGAAAAAAGGCCAAAGTTCGTCTGGAAGAGATCCGAGAGCAAATCGGGCCGATGCTTGATCAGTAAGTAACCGAAGTCTATTCTGTAATAGATCTAAATAATGTTGACCAACTCAAAAAACGATACGGACGCACCTGCTACGGGCTACTAGTTGCGAAGGCGCTCTCGTGGGGCGATGATATCGCCATCGGGTCGGTCCTCAACGTACTTTTTGTTGTTGAGGCGGGCGTGTGCATGAACGGCGTCAGCATCGACATAGACGACCGACGGGTGACAGAAGTTCACCTGAAAGACACTGAAGCTCTTCTCTGAGGCGATGTAGGGAACTTCAACAACTATCCCCTTGCTTGTGAAGGCACGGAGACGGTAGTGAACGAACGAGTCACTCACTTCGTAGTCCGTGTGCTGCTGAGCGTTGAGCTGTTCGGTCAGCCAGTCGGAACGAAACAGTGCCCGCTTTTCGAGCCACGCGAGGATTTGGCGTTCGTATGGCCCAAGTTCAAGCTCCAGTCGTTCCGCATCGAACCGGAAGTTGTCTCCCTGCAGGAAGACATCATCGCAGCCACCGCACACCGTTGCCAGATTGCACTGATCGTGTGGGAGGTGTACGCCGTCTGCCTGTGCCTTCGGATAGATGTGATCGAGGGTTTGCATCAACGACCGATCGTTTGATGCAGCGACTGCGGGAGCGTCGAAGTCGCACCCACACAAGATACACTTGTTCGCATCGCGTTCGAACACATCCTGTCGAACGTCTTCGGGCGTGGTGTCCATCGCGAGTTGCTGGGTCGTCTTCGACAGCAAGTGGCTCACCAGACCCGAAACTTCCGTGATGTTGTCGACCGCTAACCGATAGGTGTTCCCGTCCTTGGTGGCGCCCTTCTGGGGAAGACTTACGATGGACTCGTGGAGGCGCTGGTCCTCAACTGTGATTTCGATGACGCCGCCGCCGTCCTCGCTGACTGTGATGTCAAACTCTATCGCGCTGTGCAAGGTGATCACTCGAAGTTGAAGTTCACGCCGAGTTTGTCCAAACGCCGTGCGACAGTGGCCACGCGACGGCCGAACTCCGCTTCCGGCATCTCGACGTCGACGCCGAAAGTCTCCGCGACGATTTCGAAGTCGTCGCCCTCGAACTTTACGTCACGGCTCACTGGCTTGGCAGACCCGTCGTCATCGTCTTTGCCAGTATCATCGTCCTCACCGTCCCCCTGCGGTCTGCTGTTCGGTGGCGATGGCCGCGTGTCTACGGCCGTAAGTTCGTCTACCTCAACGGTGGCGTACAGTTCAAGAAACGCCTTGTAGAGCGGGTCTTTCCATGGCTTCATCCCGGTGTAACGGACACCCTGCGCAGCGTGATGTTTGGCTGCTGTCTTCACCTCGTCGACCTCATGCTGGACGTCCATCCCGGAGGCGGTGAAGTCCGGAAGCACCACTCCGACCGGTTCCGGAGCGGTGAGTGCGACAAGATCTCCATGCTCGTCATCGAACTCGGACGCTACGAGATCGAGGTAGATATCACGCATCTGTGCCTGCGTGTTCGTGTCCTCGTGCTCGAGGGTCTCCTTCCGTTGTATCCCGAGTTTTGCATGTGCGGTCGCCACTTCGATGACTTCACTGGTGGTCGGGAACAGGACGCCGTCCGACCGTGTGGGCTTGTCGTTGACCTGCTCATCCTGGTCGTACACCAGAGGACCTTCGACCGTGCCGCTGTTTCCAGCGTGTTCGTGGTCCTGGGGGAACCGGAGGAACGGCGCTGGGACCTTATCAAACGTCGCGGCCATGTACCGATCTGCAAACCGTCGAACGTGATTCCAGACGTCATCCATCAGCGGTGCGTCGACAAACAGGCGGTCTTTCGTTGTGTTCCACGGAAGACGATCGGCTGGCGCCTCGCTCTCGATGGCGAGACAGAGTTTGAAACGGCCGTGCGCCTCGTCTCGATGATCTCGAAGTCCGTTGTGGACACCGAACCCACCCTGGTCGTCGGTCCGACCCTCGTGGATAAGGCGGCCTTGGATGTAGATATCCGTACCTGTTGCGGTTTGGTCCTTCTCGGTAAGCAACCCCACTTTTGCACGCACCGTGATCGGGTCAGATAGTGTCGGATAGTTGAGGTCGACGGTGAACTCACGAGGGTGAAGGTTGTCCAGTGCCGGGAACGACCAGTCGGGCGTTGACGGTGGCGTAAGGTCTTCACCATCGATGTCGAACTCAGCGTACCCCAACTCGTCAAACGGACTCGAACCGAGCTGGCGGCGGTACTTACTGGCGAGTCCCGTGCGGATGTCCTCGACGTGTTCGTCCCAGTCGAACCGAAGATTCCGGAGGCGGATCTCCGTCGTTCCGGGTTCGATGTCGTACCGTTCGGGTTCACCGGTCCAGGAGTCGGTCTCTCGGATCCACTCGTCTGTGATAGTGAACCCGTACCCGCACGCCTCTTCGCTGTCCAGTGAGTGGTGGCGCGTCGCGAACGTGATATCGTCCGCGAGTCGCAGAGTGGCCTTTTTTACACCTACGCCGTAACATCCGCGAGACTGCACATTGCCGGTCTCGCTGGCACCGATAGTGAAGAACACATCGAGGTTGCCAGGGGCGACGCCGCCCGCATTGTCACGGATGATCAACTCCTCCGGTCCGTCTTCGGGGTTGCAGTACTCAACTTCGAACCTGAGTGTCGAGATACCCGCCATGGTACGATGGAACGCGTCGTCGGCGTTATCCGCGATCTCGTACCATGCACCAGGGACGTCTAAGTCCGCTCGCATCTGGTCAAGGAAACCATCTTTGCTCGGCAGGAAGTCCAACTTCTCGTTGAACAGTTGCTCGATGTCCTCGATGGTCGGCATTTGCGATACCACTTCGTTATCGGCTTGTTCTGTGTTTGACACTACAACGACAGCAGTGAACGGTGGTATATAAACTAAACACCACCAGAGGAGGTCCTTATTTTGTAGATTACGCACGCGAGTCAGTCGCTAAAATTGATTGAAGCGATCCCTCGACTAGGGCTATTACAAGCCGAGGTAGTAACAATTAAGAACGAGAAATAACATAGACAAACACAGAACTACAATGCCTATGAAAATCGACGATGTGAAAGCCCAAGCAGAAGCAGGTCTTTCAATCTCTCCAGGAACCCAGAAATCAAAGGTTCTCCGAGTACTCGTAACTCACCCGCAAATGGCCTTCGAGCCCAAGGAAATCGCTGAGCACGCAGGTATCCCAGTTAAAAATGCCCCGACCGTTTGCAAGCGCCTTGCCGACATGGGTGCGGCAGCCAATAAGAATGGGTACTACTACCTTCCACAAGACGAGACAATCGCGGCCGCTGCCCGCCATGCCCTCGGAAGTGCTCACCAGCAGGACCTGGCTCAGAAGACTGCCGCTGCTGACGAAGCGGCACTAACCGATAAATCGGTTGACGAAGAACCAGAGTCGATGTCTGAAGCCGAGGTTGAGGCTGAACTGGAAGAAATAAGCGACGAACTACCTGACCTCTAAGGAGTGTAGTACGCAAAGACAGCCGACAGTGGTCGTGTTTTTATATGTGTGGTTTGTCGTACCGCGTATGTTGTCATTACGACAAAGAGACGTAATTAACCTCACTTACGATCCTTATGAAGCGTCTGGCACTCGATCAGGGGTTGTCATTGATGGTATGAGAACACCCGAACATCACCACGTTGACCGTATCTATTCGATTGTCACGATTACCAAAGATTCGTCTGGTAAGTATGGTTCACACGAATGGACAGTCCCTCTTCCAAAAGAATGCACAGAATCAGACCAACCGCCGCTCAACCACGACTCTGTTATCACGCCGTGGGGAACATTCAATGTCACAGCGGATGACATCGGGGGTCGCCATACCGTACTCAATGATGACGGTATGAAACGTATCGCTCTTGCATTTAATAGAATGATCCTCGATGATGTAGACACGAGATGATTATCATATCATCGAGAGTGCGCCTCACCTAATGTGTGGGTTGGGATATCGCAACGCGGACCGCCCGAGAAATTTAATACAGATATTTACGACACTTCCAACACCGAACGGATGGAAAAGATCGAAGTTCGGTTCTCTATACGGTCGTTGATGCCATCGAGTCAGAATATCCGTGTCAGGTCTGTATTGAACGTTCGCAGCAGGCCAATCAGAATTCCAGGAATCATATTTATCGGGTATAGACACCTTTTCGCTCAGGTCGTCTCGCGATATAACATGATACAATAAATGGGTGATGCTGATGCTAACAATTTATATTCATTTTCGATTTTCAAAGATATGACCAGATTAGAGGATAGATCTTGTGTCCAATCAAGATCCAATTCTGAATCATACTAAGAATCTTGTCGTTAGTAATCGTCAAACGATTTTTGTTTTGTATCCCAAGTGTCAGTAGTAGTTTTTGTGTCAGTAGTAGTTTGTGGATTAAAGAAAGTTTGAATTATTTGCTCACACGACTCAGTAGTCAAGTAACTCAGATGAGGAACCCCAGAAATATCTTCGTCAAGTTCAGTAGTAAGATAATGATGAGCGGCAGTTGAGGTCACACACTGGACAGAGTGTGGGCCAATACTTACAACTGCATCATATCCTTCCGCAATCTCTAGAAAAGCTGAAAACCCCGCCCTGGAAGGCCGTCGGTAATATATCGGTCTATCTGGTACATCGTCGTAGGAGAGCATCAACAATGTTCTTTTACGCAAATGGCCGGGTTGAACTTCGAACCTGTGTGGTGACTTTTCAGTTTTGTAGAATGAGACGTCAATAGAACTACATAGGGTTTGTAACTTTTGAGAGAAGGAAGCCGGAGAGTAACTCTGGCCATCTAGCTCTGAGAGCAGATCGTACATTTTTTCGGCTGTTGCCAAACTAGACATTTTACTAGATTAGTATTGAATCAGGTGCATTATCAATTCCGATCATCAATACAGATCGAACGCCAGCCGAGGAGGTCCCTAACTAGACAGTGCCTATCTAGCGAGTTCGGACCGACGTGGTGATTGTCTGTAGGAATATCAGAATTAGAGTGACCCACGTGACGAATAAATTTCGAGAAAGGTAGATATCTACAAAATAAAAAAGTGGTACAGTATCATGTAGAATACGGAGTTGAGCTAAGAAAGCACACTATCTATAACCTCCCCAGAAATGCTCTCGCGCTGCTGTGTGACACCCTGATCTAGTGCCTGGCCACACATCGACAGTACCTGACGGATATTACCTTGAGCTCGTTGGTGAATTAGACCCAAACTCTCCTGTTCAAAGGGATTGATTGAGGTCGACTGCCCCTCACGAGCAGTGGCGAGATATTTACCGACTAGTTCCGTCAGATCATCTTCAGTGAGCGGCCGTAGCGCGACTTCGTTCCCGATTCGTTCAGAGAAGGCATGATACTCGCTCATTACATCTTGCCAGACCTCTGGTGCACAGGCAAACAGCAGTGAGAGCCCTGATCCGTTTTGGTCCATCAGATGCCGAATGCTATTGAGTGTGGCCTGCTCGTTTTTTGGACTCAGTCGTGCAATCGCCTCGAACTCGTCGACGAAAACGAACACACCGGTGTAGCCCAATTCCAAGAGCATGTTTTTCAACGAGGTGAACGCGCGGACGCCCATTGTGTCATCATCTAGAGCACTGTGGATCTCCATCTCCTTGCGCTGCTCGTAGCGGATTCCCTCTGCGGTCAGCCACTGCCACGCATAGAGATTCGTGTCCTCGTAGACCAAATGAACCATCGCTCGTGCGAAATCGGCGAATTTCGTGATGTCACTGAGTCGCTGGACCGCTGTCGGGACCAGTTCGGAGAGTAGTGCGTCACCGTCATCGATAAGCGACTCCATCTCACTAGCTCCGGCTGGATCCAATTCCGTCTCGGAGCGAGCAATCAGTGCAAGAAACTCGTAAGAAATCTCCTGGAGGCGTTCGAATCCGATATCGTAGACGAATTCGTGATAAATATCTAGAAATCCTTCACCGGGTTGGGCAACGTAGCCGACGACCACATCTTCACGGTCGCGAACCAGCGACCGGGCATATTTGAGTGTGTGCGACTTGCCGTTCCCATACTTTCCAGTGATCACAAGGTGCTTGGATTTGCCTGTCCCGAGCAGCGTCGACGCCGTCTCACTGACGGCATCCGCGACATGTCCTTGCCC
>LKMJ01005369.1_pt1 | contig 12081 bp, 15 predicted proteins | sample 643391 | NCBI WGS metagenome assembly LKMJ01 (sample SAMN04112250, study PRJNA286221) | soda lake metagenome | biome: soda lake; feature: Kulunda Steppe; material: water; isolation source: sample PL-Br10 brine of Picturesque Lake | place: Russia: Kulunda steppe | collected 2010-07
CGGATAGCTGCTTTTTGATTGGACTCCAAACCCGATAGTTGTGAGTCTGTGGCTCAAACGACCGCGTGACATATCGCTTTGTTTCAGCTTGCAAGTAGCGGTCTGTCTCGTGTCAGATGGCGGTCTGTCTCGTGTCAGATGGCGGTCTGTCTCGTGTCAGAAGGTTACTCTAGCGTGCTTTTCCGGCAAGTACCTGCCGGAACACCCGATGCGCAGAGAGCCTACAGTTTCAAGAGTAGGCGACAACAACGCGGAGACAATGGGTGGTGAGGAGTTCGGCGAGAGGAACGAGACGACAGCCAAAGGGAGCGACGAGCAGTCCAGAGGTGGGCGACACGAGCGCGTGACGGCTCATCAACGGCCGGGGAAACACAACTCGCTCCACCGCTGGTATCGCGCCCGTAACCCGCTACGCGTCGCGCTGAACTACGTCGTCATCGTGTTCTGTCGACTCTGTCCGAGCCTGCGGCTCAAACGGATGCTCCTGCGACGGCTCGGGATGACCGTCGGGAGCGGCGTCGCCTGGGGGCTGGAGTCGACCCCCGACGTGTTCTGGCCAGAACTCATCACTGTCGAGGACGATGCCATTATAGGCTACGACGCGACGATACTCTGTCACGAGTTCCTCCAGGACGAGTACCGAACGGGTCCGGTGGTCGTCGGCGAACGAGCGATGATTGGCGCAGGCGCTATCGTCCTTCCGGGCGTCGAAATCGGCGAAGGAGCGCGAGTTGCTGCGAACTCGCTGGTCGCCGAGGACGTGCCCCCGGAGACGACTGTCGCCGGTGTTCCGGCTGAGACGGTGTCGGAGGACGACTCGACACCCTCGGAGTGAACACTCTAACGACGCTCACTCGACACCTGCAGCAGCCAGCACTTCGCCGACGTCTGTCAGCCAGCCTCGCCTGTCGTCCGCATCGATGAACGCAGACGCCGCACCAGCCGCATCTGCACCCAGTGCGAGGGCCTGCTCGACGTCTTCCGCGGACGAGATGCCGCCACCGAGGAGCACGCGTGTGTCGGAGCGTTCGTCGGCGACCATCGACACGAACTCCTCGATACGCTCGGGATGAGTTCGTGCCATCGACTGGTCGGTAGCGATGTCCGCAGGCTCCTCGAAGAGGAGACAGTCAGGTTCGAACGCGAGCGCCGCCTCCCCCATCTCCAGGCTGTCGACACAGACAATCGAGTCGAGGTTCTCATCGCGACAGGCGTCGACGAACGCGGCGACGTCGGAAAAGGTATGTCGGCTCTCCGGATGGTTCAGTATCACTCCATCAGCCCCTGCCGCTGCAACCGCCTGGAGCGAAATACTGCCGTTTCCGCGTCCCGGCTGTACTGCGTCGAGAGACTGCGCGACGACGGACAGTGAAGTGACACTGGCAATTCTGTCGAGGTCGGGTGTCTGTGGTGCGACGACGAACCGTCCACCGGTCTTCGCCTGCACGGCCTCGATGGTCTCTGCGAGTGCGAGTCCGTCATCGCCAGCCGTTCCGTCGTATATCTTGTAGTTGATGAGAAAATGCGGATATTCGAGTGACATCTGGATAGACTGACGGGCTGGATTCCCATCAGTGTTGGCTGGATGCAGCTACGTTCAGTATTCATACGACCACTATCGCGAAACGCGAGACACTTTAGGCTCCGGACGAAACCGGGGAACATGGACTACGATGACATGCTTGACCGGGGACTCGAAGAGACGCCCGACATCGAGGGAAGCTCCGAGCGGTTCTCACTCCCGGACCCAGACGTGCGACAGGAAGGACACGCAACCGTGTTCGAGAACTTCCAGCGTGTCTGTCGAGACCTCGACCGTGACGAGGACCACCTGCTCAAGTTCCTGCAGGACGAGCTAGGGACGAGCGCGCATATCGACGAGAGCGGGCGAGGGCGGTTCACTGGTGAGTTCAGCGAGCGGCGTATCCGGAGCGCACTCGAAACGTACAGCGAGGCGTACGTACTCTGCTCAGAGTGCGGACTGCCGGACACGAGCATCGTACGGGAGCAGGGAGCAGAGTTGCTGCAGTGTGCCGCCTGCGGTGCCCGTTCTCCAACGTCTGGATAAGGGCTATCCAAGCTGTTTGAGCGTCTTGAGGTCGTGTTCTGTGCGGGTGAACTCCGAGACACGGCGGCTGGCGTGACAGTTCGGACAGTGTAACACGCGGTGACTCTCGGGGAGTTCAGTTGGGGTTGTTTGCCACGCTTTATTACATTCAGGACAGAGTAATCGCACGTACGCTTCTTCCATGCGTGTAGTTGTCACGCAGGGGGGCGTGAAAAGGTTTGTGTCGGCCGTAATCCTCCGGTCGAGAACGAGAGTGAATTCGAATTCAGGCGGGCGTTTCGGACTGCGTGTCGAGCAGTTCGTGGTAGCGGTTCCGGATAGTGACTTCCGAGACGTCTGCTACCTCGCCGACCTGGCTCTGGGTCAGTTTCTCGTTGGTCAGAAGCGACGCAGCGTAGATGGCTGCCGCCGCGAGGCCGACCGGGGATTTGCCGCTGATGATACCGTTCTCGCGGGCGCGGTCGAGGAGCTCTCGTGCGCGTCGCTCGGCCTCTTCGGACAGACCGAGTTCCGAGGCGAAACGGGGGACGTAGTGCTCGGGGTCCGCGGGTTTGACCTCCAGTTCGAGCTCGCGGATAACGTATCGGTAGGTCCGGGTGAGCTCCATCCGGTCGACGCGGGAGACACGCTCCAGTTCGTCGAGTGAGCGCGGTGTCCCTGCCTGTCGAGCGGCCGCGTAGAGCGACGCGCTCGCGACGCCTTCGATGGAGCGGCCGGGCAGGAGATTCTCTTCGAGCGCACGGCGGTAGATGACGCTTGCAGTCTCGCGGACGTTCTCGGGGAGGCCGAGCGCGGACGCCATCCGGTCGATCTCGCCGAGTGCCTGCTTGAGGTTGCGCTCTTTCGAGTCGCGCGTGCGGAAGCGTTCGTTCCAGGTGCGCAGCCGCTGCATCTTTTCACGCTGACGGCTCGATAGCGCGTTGCCGTAGCCGTCCTTGTCCTGCCAGCCGATGTTCGTCGACAGGCCCTTGTCGTGCATCATGTTCGTCGTCGGCGCGCCGACTCGGGACTTCTGGTCTCGCTCGTGGGAGTCGAAGGCACGCCACTCCGGTCCAGGGTCGATTTCAGCTTCTTCGACGACCAATCCGCAGTCTCCACAGACGGTCTCGCCATGTTCCGCGTCGTTGACGAGGTCGCCACTACACTCCGGACAGACGTCTGCCTGCTCGTACTCATCAGTGGTCTCTCGCTCGGTAGTTCTCTCGTTCATTCGGGTGCGGGGTGGTGATTCACTCATTTTTTAACTCTCTCGTTGCCGGAGGGCAAAGTTACATACCTCTACCGGTCTTCTCGCTAATCTATGGTTAGTTACCCAAGTACTTAAATGTTTTCTATATCTGTGGGAAGGTATAGGTCAAAATACTCGTTCACGAGACGCCGGTCGGGTCGGTTTCAAATCGTCGAATCCAGTATTTTCTGGAGTTTCGAGGCTTCATAAGCGTATGGGTCGAGTGTTCGTAAGTCAACACAACAAACACAAAATAGGCAAATAAGCAGTGCAAAGCTAGTATAAAAATAAACTCAAACGGTAAATAGATGACCCTCACGTGGAACGTCGAGAAGCCCGAGTCGTGCGCCCGCATCCAGCCACGCGTGTCCGTACGAGAACGCCGCGAGCGCGTTTACAAGATCACCCTCGTCACGAAAGTGGCGGCCGTCTTCGAGATACGACCGGGCCATCTCGAGACAGTCCTCGGCCCCGTCTCCGAGCGGGGTCTCGGCTGGTGAAGCGACGTCAGCGGCCGAAAGCGCATCGTTGAGTAACTGTTCGTATCGGTCTGTCTTCTCGCCCAGATCGGCCATGTGCTCCGTAGAGCCTCGGCCTACATAGTTCCGTTACTCCGTCGCTGAAACGACCACTTCTCGCTCCCGTTCGTCGAAGAAGCCCTCGACGCCGTCCAGTTCGAGAGCGAAATCAGCGTCGAAAACGACTGCGGGCGTCTCGAAGCCTGTCGGAAGTGACTCCATCGCCGCAAGACGCTGGAGAGCGCTCGTCGTGGCGTCGATAGTCAGGGTGTACGGCTCCGGCGTTTCGAGACGCGAAACGGCAGTCCGGTCACCGTTCGTCACCTCGCCCCAGATGGACACGCGGTTTCGTCGACGCGTCTTCGCAGAGGGGCCGTCGACAACCGCTCGAACGAGCGCCTGAAGCCCACGCGTGAGCGGGGAGAACTGGAAAATGGAAGCGAGTGGCTGGGTCAGGCGGAGCGCTGTCCCCACAGCCTCCGGAACCGCGACGTAGGTTTCGATGTTCCCGATACCAGTTGTGTAGTACGCCGTCGACACGTCGGCGAGCGGAAACGCGCCGACGTGTCGGGGACCGTCGCCGAAATCTATCTGTCGTGACCCTGATCCGACCGGAACCGTCTCAATTGCGCCGTCGCGACGGATACTCGCCCCCCCGTCGGCGTGCTCGAGCATAGTAGCGAGTGTCCCACCCGAGAAGTCTGGGCGCGCCTCGACACCGAGTCGGAGATGAGTCGCGTCGGGCAACATATCGTGGAGGTGGCAGGCGAGACAGTCCGTCGGAACAACGTCGAATCCCACGCCGGGAAGGAGAAAGATGCCTGTCTCCTCAGCCTCTCTGTCGCGCTCGGCCAGCGCCTCGAACACCGGGAGCTCGCCCGTGATGTCGAGATATGAGGTCCCGGTCTCGAGGCAGGCGTCGACAACTGGCTCGTACGTGTCGGCAAACGGGCCGGCGCAGTTGAGGACGGCGTCAATGTCGTCCAGTTCCGGGGCCATCTCCTCGGGCGAACACACGCGCGCTTCAACACCGAGTTCGATACCGAGTCCACGGGTTTTCGTTCCGTTCCGGCCCGCGATTACAATGTCGAGCCCGCGTTCGTGAGCTTCCCGGACGATGCGCTCGCCGGTGTACCCGTACGCGCCGTAAACGAGTGTTTTCATACCTGATTGTTCGGCCGCACTGATGAAAAGTATCAGGCTCTCACTTGTCGAGGGCGTCGATAATTGCGCGGTCTATCTTCCTGACCGGCAACACCTCGTCGACTGCTCCCGTCTTTATTGCGCGCTCCGGCATCGAGGCGATGCTCGCGGACTCGGGCTCCTGTGCGATGACGGTGCCACCCGCTTCAGCCAGCTGCCGTACACCAGCCGCTCCATCTCGGCCCATCCCGGACAGGACGACACCAACGAGCGGCGTCGTACACACGGTGGCGGCCGACTGGAACGTCACGTCTGCGGCCGGACGGACGCTATGGACGCGTTCGTCGTCGGTGAGGGCGACAGTGAGCGACGTTCCGTCATCGTCGGCAATTTCGAGGTGCTGGCCACCTCTTGCAACGACGGCTTCACCCGGTTTGACCAGCTCACCGTCTCCTGCTTCCCGCACGTCGAGCTCGCACATCGTGTTCAGGCGCTCTGCGAATCGACCAGTGAAGTTCTCGGGCATGTGTTGGACAACGAGGACGCGGGCGTCGAGCTCTCCCGGGAGCTGGGAAAGAATCTCCTGCACCTCTGGCGGGCCGCCGGTCGACGCTGCGATGACTACTGTCGCCGGGGCCCTCAGCGAGATTGAATCGACAGCGTCCACCGCGTCTGTATCATCGACGGCATCGGAAGCGGTCTTGGCTGACCGCGAAACGTCAGCGCTGGCGACGACGGAGACGGCCTCCACGAGGTCTTCAGCGTACTGGACCAGGCTTGTCGACACCTCGCCGTCGGGTTTCCTGAAGAAGTCGACAGCCCCGGCTTCGAGCGCCTCGAGCGTCGTCTCTGCGCCCTCCTCGGTGTACCGACTGAGCATCAGAATCGGTGTCGGGTTCCTCGCCATAATGTTCTCGACAGCACTGATTCCGTCCATTCCAGGCATCTTGACGTCCATCGTCACGACATCCGGGGCGTGTCTCTCTACCGCTTCGATTGCCTCCTTCCCGTTCCGAGCGTCGCCGACTACGGTGATACCCCCGTCTTCGAGTAGCTCCGTTATCTGTACTCGCATGAAATGGGAATCGTCGACGACGACGGCCTCTACCATATTCCGGATAGCACGTGGCGATACTTAATCAGTCACCTTTCGAGAACCCCCACTCCGAGTATATCTCATCTACCACCGACTGGTGACGATTTCGACCCGAGTTCCCGTGGACTGTGTCGCGTCGAGCGTCACGTCCCATCCGTGCGCCCCAGCAACCTCCGCCACGATGGAGAGCCCAATTCCTCGCTTCTCTGGGTTTGTAGTATAGCCCGTATCAAGCACGAAATCGAGTTCGTCGTCGGGAATACCCGGCCCGTCGTCCGCGACGTAGAACCCACGGAGGTCCGTGTGCGTGCCGACTTCAACCGACACGTCGCCCTCGCTGTAGTCAAGCGCGTTGTGGAACAGCTCGTTGAGCAACATCCTGATACGTGCACGGTCGCCGACGACTGTCGTGTCCTCGACGACCATCTCTCCGCGCTCCTGGCCGATGTCATCCCAGCAGTCACGCGCCAGCGTATCAAGTGAGAGCTGTTCCAATCGGTCGAGTGGCTGGCCAGCTTCCACCAGCCTCACGCCGCGGTCGACCAGTTCGTCGACCCTGTCGAACGCCCCCGGAACCGAGTCGAGATGTGACGTGTCGTCATCCAGGCGCGCCAACTCGACCCGACCCGAGGCGATATTCAGTGGCGTCCCGAGGTCGTGTGAGACGAGGCTCCGTAACGATTCCAGCCGACGGCGTTCCCGCGCCAGTTTCTCGGCTTTCTCGAACAGGTCGAGCCGCTGTCCCACTGCCCGACCGAGTGACGAGAGCGCGGATTCATCTACTGCACTCGACGCCGTAAGCGACAGATGAAGGATGCCATAACACACCCCGTTGTGCTGGAGGGGTATTCCGGTGAACTGTTCTATTTGGTCGACAGTGGTGTCTGTGTGTTCAAGTACGAGACGGATATCCTCGGGAGTTTCGCCTGTGACCGTCTGTACCTCACGAGAAGATTCGACGTATTGCGTCAGCGTTCCGTCTGAATCGACAGACACTGTCGGTGGCAGAGACGTTTCCGATGGCGCACTCCGGACGCGGACAGCCGACCCCTCGACAGTACCGACCCATGCGAAGGCAACCCCCGAACACTCGACGAGGTCGGCGGAGAGGGCCGTTCCGAGCTGGGCCGCTGTCTCGGAGCGGTCGAGCACGTCGTGGACGGTCTGAACCGTCTCACACAACCACGTCGACCACCCTCCATCAGAACTACCCTTTCCAGGTACGTCGTCCCGGCCGGAGCGATGCCCTTCAGCCATACCCAGCAGTGGTTTCGGGGGGACCAAAACTGTACTGGCGGTCTACAGAGCCCTACCGGCGCAGGTACGCGATTCCGTCCGGATGGAGTTCCGTGTCGAAACGGTCGACCTCCTCGAAGGCATCCACGTCGAGGACGGACACGTCGTTGGTCTTGTTGTTGGCGACGTACGCGTGCTTGCCGTCGGGGTCGAAGACGGTTCCGCCGGGCCAGATACCGACCGGAATACGGGCGATTTCCCAGGGGCGCTGCTCGCCGTCGCGAACGTGTTCAGTGTCGATGACGGAGACATCGTTGGAGTGTCTGTTCGGGACGAACGCGTACCGCCCGTCGGGCGAGAGAACGACGCGAATCGGATTCTCGCCGAGCAGTGCCCTGTTTGTCTGTTCCAACGCGTCGGGGTCGACGACCGAGAGCATGTCGTCGTCCTGGTTAGCCACGAGCACCTCGCCAGTGTCCGGGTCGACGCCGATACCTTCGGGCTCCTCGCCGACTGGTGGGTCCGCAACAACGCGACGCTCGTCGCAGTCGACGACGGTGATGTTGTCACTCCCGATGTTCGAGAGATACGCTCGTGATTCGTCGGGCGAGAGAGCAATCATGTGAGATTTATCCTGGTGGGTTGGGAACGTATCGAGAAGTTCGACGGTACCTACGTCGAAGACGAACACCTGGCTGCTGTAGGTGGCGGTGAGCCACAGCTCCCCGGCGGACTCGCGGATGGCCACGCCGTGGGGAAACTCGAACAGGTCGTGTTCGAACCGGTCGACTACCTCGTGGGTGTCGTTGTCAATAACGTTGAGCGAGCCGCCCAGCGAGCACGTGACGAACGTCGTGCTCCCGTCGGGGGAGACGACGACCTCGTGAGGGTTGAAATCCGTCTCCACGACGGCCGTCGTCTCGCCAGTCTCGGGGTCGATGTACGATACCGAATCGGAGTCCTTGTTAAGCACAATCAGCCGGTCAGTCATGCGTTCGCCCCTCGGGACGGACCAATCAAAAACGTCAGGGATTTCGTCAGCAGTGGTCGGTTGTGAGCTTGCAGTGCTCAGGGAACAACCGTTTATTACTGAGGCGGCAAAGTCCGTTATAATGGCTGACGAATCGGCCCCGTCCTCAGGAGACACCTCCGCCAGGCTGACTGATACGGAACGAGAGTGGCTCGACGCCGTTCGCTCAGCCGAGTCGCTTGACGCGCTCGCCGAGATCACTCAGACAGCATCGGAGCATGAGGCCTATCTCACCGCAAAAGACCGGTGGGAGCGACTCAGGCGGAAGGAAGTCGATGGCTGGGCCGTCTCAGATACCGGAATTCCCGGAACACGCGTTGACCTCGCTAACCGGCCGATATACGTTCACGGTATCACCCACGCCAACACGAACGAGGAACGCGAATTCCTCCGGGAACACGTCGGAAGCTACCTGGACGACGGAGCAAGCGTGTACTGTGAGCAGGGAATCCGTCGAATGTACTTCGACGATATGGACGCCGTCTGCGAGGCCGATGACTACCGATGGGCGATGCACCACTGCCGCGAACTGGATATCGAGTCGCACGTTCCCGGTGAGATAGAGCGCGAGTTCGCCGAGGACGACGGCATCAGTGCTGACATCCGTTCGGTCGCCTCCGAGTTTCGCGACCGTACGTTCACGCTTATCGACGCCGGGAAGAACATGTACGGCGACCGGTTCACGTCCGCGCTGGGCGACGTGGCCTCCGATTTTCTGACATCACACGAAGAGCTAGCGACAGGTGAGGATTTCGCCTCCTTCCAGCTCTCCCGGGAGGCCTCACAAAACCCCGAAAAGCTGGTGACGTTACAGCAGTACTACGAAACGGTCTTTCTCCCGCAACCGCTCGAGCGCGAGTGGCTGCGGCGACACGACCCCGAACTCGAACTGTTCACCCACGCGCGCAACGAGCGTATTGCGGAGTACGTCCTCTATCACGCCCCCGAGTCGGAACCGGTTCACATCATCACGGGGGCTGCCCACCAGCCCGGAATCACCTACTATCTGGAGGCCTACCGCGACGGTGATTGGGAGTTCGAACCATTCGAGACCGTGCCCTGAAACTGGGAGTTCATCTCTCCGACCGAGTTACTCGCCGAGAACGCTCTCGAAATCACACTCATCGACGAGGTCGCCGAACGCCTGTGCTTCCCGTCGTTCCTGCTCGTCCTGAGGCGCGGTATCTCGGATTCGTCGCTTGATTGTACGAACTGCATCTGGGTCGTTTGCTGCAACCTCGTCCGCGACCGCTCGGGGGTCGGTGACGATGCGGCTGAGCAGTCCGGCGTCGAGGGCCTCCTCCGCAGAGAGAACACGGCCCGAGAGTGCAAGGTCGAGTGCTACTCCCCCTCCGATGACGTTCGGGAGTCGTGCTGTCCCACCCCACGCACCGAACAGGCCGAGGGAGACACCGTTTTCGGCGAGCGTAGCGTCGGGCGTGCCGACCCGGATATCGCAAGCGAGCGCGAGCTCGACGCCGCCGCCGCGGGCCGGGCCGTCGATGCCAGCAACCACTGCTCCGTCGTAGGACTCGATTGCCCGCGCAACTTCCTGACCGTGCTCTGCGAAGGCGACGGCCTCCTCGCGACTCAGACTGGCGACGACATCGAGGTCAGCACCCGCACAGAACGCGTCGCCGGCACCGTGGAGATAGACGACTGGCTCGGTCGCCTCCGCGAACGCCACAGCCAGGTTGTCGAGCGCACCCGGGGTGAGCGCGTTCATACGACTGGGGCGGTCGAGTGTAACGACCCGGACTGTGCCCTCGACAACAGAACAAACCATCTCACCCTGACCCATCTTACGCCCCCTCGCTGGTCGCGATGCTGTCGAGTATTGTCTGCCGGAAATTCTCGATCTGGCTGTCGATATTCCGTTTGAAAAATCGCTCGACACCGGGCACTTTTCCGTCGACGACGAACCGGTTGACGACACGACAACCCGACTCCGTTTCGGTCAGTTCGTGCTCGCCAGTAACGGTCATCACCTTCGAGGAGCCAACGAACTTCACGTAGCGAGGCGGGTCGCGTTCGACGTCTCTCGTTCGCACCGCGACGGTGGACCTGATGACCGGAATCGGGAGGCTGAGGTGCCAGATAACCTCGTTGTGCTCGCTCTCCGGTCGCAGCTCGTAGGAATCGACGACACCGATGGTCTGTGCCCTGGTTTCCTCGTTCGAGAGAAGCGCCCACACGTCGTCTATCGGCGCGTTCACCTCGAACGCGCGCTCCACCTCGACAGTCATACTGCAGGGTTAGATACTGCCGTAGTTAATCCTTGTTTCTCGCCGAGTTTGCAGCGGTGCTTAGCGTTATGGCGTCTCGTGAATCCTGAGGTCGACCTCGCGTTCCTGTCCTTCGAGGTCGGCGACGACGCGCTCGACGACTCGTTCCCCCTCGGATTTGAGTTTCGGCAACGCGCGGTCGAGAACCGTGCTGAACGAGACGAACCGGGGAAGTTTGAGCGCGTCGCGGCGGGCGCTCGACCTGTCGTACTCCACGACGAAGAACACCTCCGAGACGGGTCCGTCGCCATCTGCTCGTTCGGGTGCTGGCTCGACGCGCCAGTGCCCTCTCGCGTCGATATCCTTGACCGTTCGCCAGTCGATGCGGTGTGGCGGTTCGACGTCGGTCACCTCCGAGCGTGCGGTGTAGGAGAGTTTCCACCACGAAAACACGAGGTCGTACTGGGTTCCGGGGGAGCCGTCGCCGTGTTGTTCGACTCGGTCGAGATACTGTGAATAACGAGCGTATCGGGGGAAATTCAGGAGAAACTCGTAGACGTCCTCCTGGGGGAGGTAGACGTCCGTGCTGAGTTCGAGACGCTGCACACTGGCCTCTCTAACCCGTGAGGACTTCCGTTTTGTGGACCGAAGCGGATTTTCAAAGGGCTTTTTATCTCCTTCGCCAAGGTAGGGATAGTGACAGGAGCCACCGTAGTCAGGGAGACGCTGGAGCAGTCACTCGCGGATATCGAGCCGCCCGCGTTTCAGAGCCGTCTTCGGACACTTCTCACCGATATCTCGCTCACTCCTGCCGTTCTCACTGTCCGGACCGCGCAGGCACTGGAGCCATCCATCGACGAGGAGGCGTGTGTGCTTCGGGGAGTTGGCGTCCAGCTTACCTACGAAGGGCTCCGACTGACGCGTTCGATACTGCGCGACCAGCGCTGGGACGGCGGCCGCGAGTCGTACTATCTCGACCTGCTGGCCGCGGCCGTCCTCGTCTCGCGTGGCTACTACTACCTCGCCGACACCGGCGTCTCGCGGGAGGCCGTCGAGGCTGCGCGACGCTTTGGCCGATACCAGACCTACGCTCAGAACGGCGACCTGACCGAGGGCGAGTACTCGCTGGAGCGTGATTTCGTCACACTCGCCGTCAACACCGGTGCGGACCTGGCGTTGCAGACCGTTCCGCCCTCCGTGACGGCATACGGAGAGAATCTGGCACGAGACATCGGAAGCGAGCCGCTGGCGGGACACGAGACGGCACTCGACGGCGTCGAGGAACGGATTACGACACTCGCCAGCGCGCCAGACGCGACGGAAGTCGACGAGTACGACGAGTAGCGTGAGTCACACCCACACCCTGCGGGGAAATCGAAACGTTCAAAGAGCAATCGCGGTAACCCACTGTTGCGCGCCTGGGTAGCTTAGCGGTAAAGCGCGTCCTTGGTAAGGACGAGAGCCCGGGTTCAAATCCCGGCCTAGGCTCTTTTCACCAACAGCTCGAAGAGAGCGACAGCGACGTTTTGCGCGAATC
>LKMJ01005371.1_pt1 | contig 12076 bp, 8 predicted proteins | sample 643391 | NCBI WGS metagenome assembly LKMJ01 (sample SAMN04112250, study PRJNA286221) | soda lake metagenome | biome: soda lake; feature: Kulunda Steppe; material: water; isolation source: sample PL-Br10 brine of Picturesque Lake | place: Russia: Kulunda steppe | collected 2010-07
CATCAACGCACGACCCTTTCTCGTGATACCCAGCGTCGAGATCACGCTCATACACGTCTTCGAGCATGTAGTCTGCGTTCGCTTCGCCCGGATGGCACGCCGTGCCGCCCGCCACCTGTATCACGCGCTCACAGCCGTGGCGGAGCCACCCTGAGAGTGGGAACGGCGACACCATCCCCCCAATTTGATTCTGCGGGTCATCCGCCTCGTACCGATCCGCTGAGGCATGGTGGCGGTCCGTCACGATCCCATCGCCCGGCGCAAGCAGCGGAATTTCAAGGCCCACATACAGATCCGGGAGCGTGAGGTCCTCAACGTCATCCGGCAACGACACCTCGTGATCAAGGTGTTCGGTATCGAACTCCGGAAGCATTACTCGTCACCCCCCTGGTCGGTCCCGGGTTGGTGAGCCTGTCGTTGTGTTCAGCCAGGTGTCTCCCGTCCATCAGGGAGTAGTCGGCCGTGTGCTCAGTGGTCCCTTCGAGTTGTGTGGACCCGCGCTCGTGGATGCCTTCGAACGATGATGTCGGGTCAGCCTCGGTGACCTGGTTCGTGTGAACGGGATCGCTCTCCCGTGTCGTCTCCTCGCCGATTGTGTGAGCGTCGCTCGATGTCGGTCGGCTCGCCACGATCGGTTCCGGCTCGATGAGCACCAGCCACGATGACTGGCTCGCCACGTCGGCACACAGGCCAATTCGGCCCGTCACGACGAGTTCGTGGACGCCGCGCATGAACACCGATGGGTGCGCGTGCTCGTCCGCCGCGCACATCACGTATCCGATCTCAAAAAAGCGGTTGCCAGCCGCCCGGAAGGCATACGCCGTCACCCCGTCGCCTTCCCGGAATTCGCGGCCGCAGACCTGACACGCCGCCGGCCCTACCCCGAGCGCAAAACATTGTATTTTTGATATGTCTTCAATTATTTCAGCACCGGTACCGTCTTGAGTTTGTGGATTGTTGTATTCCATGGCTATCTCACAGCCCGTGAGAAGCCTAGTCCGAGTGTTCCCGCACTCGGGCGTTTCTGTACGCCCTTGAGGGACCAGACCTCTTCACCATCTCCTATACTATGTAATGGTATAAACCTTCACCATCTCCTCCAAAGGTGATGGGGTCAACCCGAACCAACCAATAAATAAGAGGTGTCCTCTAATGAGTCTCTGTGCCCGGCAAAGATCGTGAGGAAGAGTCTGGAAGATATACCACTAGCTATTCGGATTCAGATTTCATAGATGCCATCAGAAGGCTGGATGGACTCGGTGGAACATCTGAAATTGCCGACACTATTGGCTGTACAAGACGTACAGCATACACTAGATTACAGCGTCTAGAAAATGAGGGTCGGGTAAGTAGTCGTAAGGTCGGGAATTCATTGATCTGGACCATCCCCACACAAGACTAATTATTAACCTAGCAGGTTTTTCTCGTGATGCAGAATAAAATAATACCACTACTCGTCCTATCTATGATCGCATCTATGTGGCACCGCTCTCAATTGGCGAATCTACCCAGATTGCTAGACACTCGCTTTTCAACTCTTTGTGGCGTTTTTTAAGCAACGTTGGAGTCCACTTGTCGTAGCTATCCAACTCGTTGGTGATCGCAAAGTCACTCTTTTTCTGGAAGTACTGCTCATACTTCTCAGGGAACGGCCGGTTACTCGCCCGATAGTTCTTGCGTCCGTCCAGAAGAACGAGGTTACCAAAACGGTTTGTCCACTTCTCGCGTTCAAGCTCATTGAACCGTGTCCCCCAGTAACTGCCAGACGGGTTTCGCGGAAGTATATGTTCAACATTCACGTTGTTCCCGTACTGAAGTTTCACGTTACGGTTGTCGTGACGCTCCATGTTCAACCGCATCAGGATATACTTGGGCCATTGATAATTCCCTTTCCTGTAGAAGTTCTTTAGATCAAGTGCTTTTTCGAACGAATCTCTATCTTCCATAATATCTTCTGTGAGGGTCCCGAGAGACAACACGTCGTTTGGATCTTCGGCACCCTCTATCTCCCTCAACAGTTGGTAGACTCTGGTATACCTGTCACTGAACGACGCCCCTGTCAGCCAGTCAACGGTCAGACGCCGTTCAAGTTTAGTGACGAACTCATAGAGTGCGGCTTCTTCGTCGAACTGCTGGTTAAACCCCACTAACGCGACGATCCACTCATCGGACGGGTAGAAGTCGCGCATCAGCGAGACGAGGTTGTGGTAGTAGACGTTTTTAGATTCATCGTCTGCTCTGAGTGTCGCATCATAGACCCGATCTCTGTGCGTGTCGAACACCTGTTGGAGGTACTCAACGAACCTTTTACCTCGGAGGTCCGGGTCTCGAGGGAAGACGTTGTCGCGGAACTCGTCATAGATGGACCGCCGCGACTTCTCTTTGACTAGCATGTGTCGGACGTAGCCGATGAAGCGCTCCAGTCCCTCGTTTCCAACCTCTTCCTCCATGTCCTCCCACTTTCGCTGGTATTCATCACGATCGTCCTCCGCAATTGTGCTGAGGTTCTCACTTTTCAGGAGGTCGGCGTTATTGAGTGGCATCCCTCTAGCGTTCGTGACGTTAAACAATCTGAACGCAGAACTGAGCGAGTCGGTCATTATCCGCACCATCACCACGCACTGCGCGATGAACGCCGCCAGCTCAATGAGTTCTCTCTCGTCGTCTGCCCACTCATCTAGACGCTTGTCAAAAGTCTCGATCGCTTGTAGTACGTTCTGCTCAGGCTCGGTCTCACCTTCTTCCGGCGGGTGAATCGTGTTCGTGGCTCCTGGTTCAAGGACGTGTTTGTTAAAGAACTCCTGATCGCGGTCACGAATCTTCAGTCGGATTGTGCTCGCTTTCCCCTTCACAAGGTCTTCTTCCTCTTTAACCAGTTTGGCGAGCGATGCTCGCCACTTAGGGTGGTCTACGCGGTCCCTGAGGACTGCGACGAGTATCGACAGCGATGTGAGACGCTGCTGGCCGTCTATCACGTCGTAACGGTCGCCAGTGGCCGACCCCTCGTTGAGTATGATACTTCCGAGGAAGTACGGTTCGTATCGTTCCTTGTTTTGCTTGTTGATAGAGTCGTTCACATTCAGTATTCGACCAGATGCGTCCGCGTTGACCGCGTACGCGTCGGTGAGATCGTCAACTAGATCTACGAAGTTCTCCTGTGTCCATGAGAACGGACGTTGGAACTTCGGTATCTGGTATAGGTAGTCCTCACCGAAGAGCTTGTGAACGAACTCTTCTTGCGCGTGTATTTTGCTCTCGTTCATGATGGTGTATTCCGGGCGTGGAGCGACAATATTGTTATGGAACAACACTACGTTATTGACGTGCCACCATCCCGCCCATCCGTAGGCTAGCCGTCGTGTGCCTCCAGTACCTCATTCACGAGCGTGCGAATCTCTTCAGGCTCCATGAGCTCAAGACTGTACCTCGAAAGATGACCTTTGAGATCCCGAGTGACGTCGCTGATGACGTCTGAATCCTCACCGCCTAACTCGTCAACGACTACCTTCGCGGCCGGTTCGTACCTTGCGAACCATCGGTCAAGTACGTCGTTAGCGAGCTCACCCTGCTGGAACATGGTTTCTGTCCGGGTATAGTCATTACCGTCTCGGGTCAACTCGGCCCCCCACCACAATCGGTGAACCGCGTTGGAGTATATGTCGGCACCGGCTTTCAGGAACTTCTCTTCTATGTTGCCAGACTCCCTCCACCGATAGTACACGAACTCATGGAGCTCCGATACAGCTAGCCAGTGCCACAGACCAGCGTCAGCTGCTGTATGGCGTGAGAAGTAAAGACACTCGCGGACCGGCTCTGCTGCGGCTGCGTCGATACTGTGGTCATACCGTTCATGCTCGTCCGTGATGTCCGACAACGCTTCTCTCAGACCGTCCACATCGGCTTCAACACCATGTATCGGAACCGAGTACTCGCGGATCGTTGAGGCGTCGATCTCTGTTACGCGGCCTCCATCTTCCAGCACCCGTTCAATCTGGCGCTTCCCGGGCTGTGTAAGTGATCGGAGCTGCATCATCGGTTGTCCACCAGTCGCAACAGCGTATTCAGGTGGCTAGGCGCGTCGTTCCGGGTCTGGACCACATCGTCAATGTCGCGCATCAGTCTACCCATTCTCTCGGGCGAGCTCACGTCCTCATAGAGATTGTCTACCGCGTCTTCGTAGCTCGTCCCTTCGCCGTAGAGACGCTCACGAAACTTCTCAATGACCCCCTGTTTCCAAGCGGTCTCGGGACCGCCTTCCTCAGAGACTTCCCCAGCCGCTTCGAGTATCATCTGTGGCCACACCTCCGCTTCAATGGTGTCGTACGCCACATCTCTCACCGCCGCTTCCCAACCGCGGTTGGAGTCGCTGTCAAGTGCAGCGACGATACGCTCATGATCCCCGTTAATATATATTCCTGGTGGGTTCCGGTCAAAGTCTACGAACACCAGGTGGTCCGGCCCGGGTAGGTCGTCGTCGTCCTCAAACGACTTCGTCTCGGGATGTAACAAATTGTTCGTGGTGCGCTTGAGATCCGTCTTGAGCGACCACGTCTCCCACTCTGCTAGTCTCTGCCCTGCGGCCGACGCGTACTCCGTCTCCGCATCTGCGTAACCCGTTCGAACCAGCTTCGGACAGAGTTGGAGCGATTGGTAGATATCCTGCCGTTCAACTTCAAGCGTGAGTTCGTAGGTCTCGGGCTGCCCTACTTCAACGGAGGGTGAACTGTCGCGTAGGATCGTCTGTCGACACCAACACGCTAGACTGAGTCGTTCCGACCACTCGTCGTCACGGTCCGCAGGTTCGGGTGTGACGAGACTGTACAACCACTCGGGGACTGTGACCTCCGCAGTGACGGTCACGGTCTCCCAGTCAATGCCGATCAGTGACAGCGTATTCGTCGACTGCTCAACTTTCGCGCCCTCGCCCGTCTCGGTCGTGCACTCAACCACGTCCCATTCGAGTTTCTCAGGAGAATACCGGTGTCCGAGTGCGGAACTATTAAACGACCCCGTTCGAGAGCGATACGCGGACGGATCAAACGTAGCGAGATTCACTTCTGGGTCTGTAGCGTTCTGGGCTTCTTCGTCCGAGGAACTCATTCTTTCATCCTCCGGAGGAATATCCGACCGGTCACGTTAACCTCCGTCTCTCCCCGGAACGGATTAGACATCGATCGACCCGAGAAAGAGAAGCTGTCGACGTTGCGGCCACCGCGGACAGTAACCGTGTCGTCCGAGTCATCAAACCATACACCCTCGGTTTCCGAGTAGAACGAACCGCTCTCTATCGGCACCGTCCCAACGGGCCGGTTCTCCTCATCTTTCATCCGGAGCTCTACCTCTACCTCCCATGCCTCCCAATCATCCACTTCGATCGTGGCGAGTCCCGAGAACTCCCACTGATCTGCCTCGGCGTCAAACTCAATGTCAGATGTCCCACTAAACACCTGTGAGCCGCCACCACCATCTCCACCGTCTCCCTCACCTCCGTCTCCTTTGCCTTCAGGGATGTTGAGACGGTTCGCTAGCCGCCCCGCGACGAGTCGACCTTCCTCTCGTGTCTGCCGTACAAGATCCTTGATGGCGTCTGTGATTATTCTCCTCTGGAGGTTCTTGATTGTCGTCCCGGAACCGGACTCGTAGTTCGATTTGAGTCGCTTGGTGTACTCCCAGTCATTGTGTCGGGGGGGCTCAGCCGCTTTCAGGTAATCGTCTATGTCCACATCGGCGTCGGTCGGTTCTTCGTCGGTCCAAGCTCGTGCCTTCCCGGCCAGTGCGACGCCGTGGAACGAACGGCCGCCGTATACCACTCGGTTCCGGTTGTAGTACTTCACGACCATCCCCGATCCCCGGATCAACGCGACGTGGTTGGACATCGGCCCAGGATCGTCTGGGTCAGCTAGCCTGGCGTAGACGGCGATCGGACCACCCTGTGTGATTGGGTCCTCCCCCTCGGGTATCGACGAACTGTCCCTGTCTTGGATGTCGAACTCCGGCGTACGAACCGAGACGTCGCCGGGCTGCTCCAAGACCTCACGTGTCTCGTGCCGTTTCTGGACGCAGTCAATGAACGGGCGGGCAGCTTCGCATGTGTCCGCTTCAACTTCAACCGTCTCGTTGTCGGTCTCTACGGTCACTTCAAGTGTACCCTGTAACATCGCAGGCCAGAACCACTTAGACGCCCCCTCTGCGATATCCTCCGCTATCTCGTCTACGGAAGCTTGCGTGTTCCCACCAGGTTCACAGAATCCAAGTATCGAGATGCTTGTACCGTACTCATCTTCTCTCCTACCCATGCCCAGTCGCTCGGAGAGTTCAGCGGACTCATCGCCCCACACGGAATACGGCCTTCCGCCCTCGTCACCCCACTTGTACACCACGTCGTCTCGGCCAGATGCGACGGCCGTCACCGAACGAGAAGCGCCGATGTCACCAAAGAGTCCCCTCCCCTCGTAGCGATAGGCGTCCGCACCTGATTCATGCGACGGGAGTTGCGTCCGTGCGACAAGCCTCGGAGGTTTGTCCCCGCTGAGTCGGTCGGGGTCAGGGTTGGAGGAGAAGATTACTGTCTTTAGCCCGGACCACGACCACAGTACCGCCTTTCCAAGTCCGTAACTCCCGCCCGAACCGCTGCCCCCCTCTTTTTGTGTGATTAACTCGTCCAACACGAGTGCCGAGAAGGGGCCGTCTCCGCCCTCTGGACCATAGAGGCCGTGTGTGTTGTAGTCCTCTACAGTCACGACAAGCAGGCGGGCGTCATCTTCGTCTACTATCTCCCGGTACACGTGACCGAGCGTGGTATCCGTGTTGGCGCTTGAAACTGCTTCCGTGTGGCCTTGAAGCGTGTCATCCGTGGTCCCGGACTCCCACTGGAGCGCGTCCAGAAACGACGAAAGGTCATCGCCTGTCAACTCTCTGAGTTTGTAGTTGACCTGTGTTTTTCCCTCCACGTCTTGACCGGCGTCGTTGGAGTTCTGTAGAGTTTCTCTGACGAAATCCTTGAGATCGTGGTTGAACGCGTACTCCGAGGCGTTCCCCCCCGACCGGCCTTCGTCAACGGAGGACCGGCTGAACTTCCACCCGATAGACATTGACTGTCATTTTAGTATCTACTGAATAATATCTTGGGATCGCTCTCCACTTGCCCCCGATGGGCCGGGAGCCTGCTGTGCCATCCGGTTCCGCACCAATTAAAGTCGGTAGAGCTTAGAGTACACCCGTGACCAAACGCGTCTCTGCCGTGGACCTGTTCTGCGGCGCGGGGGGGATGACCTGTGGACTTGAAGCCGCTGGCATCTCCGTTGAAGCGGGTGTCGATCATGAAGAAGCGTGCCGCTACCCGTACGAGACGAACAACGAAGCGACGTTCTACCAATACGACATCAAGGCTGTCGCACAGGAGTCGCCAGAAGTAATCGCGGATCTTTTTGATGAAGATGCCGGTTTCAAACTCCTTGCGGGGTGTCCGCCCTGTCAGCCGTTTTCTACACTTACGAACGGTGAACGGAGTGAAGACCATGAGAGCTATTCTCTACTAGACGCGTTCAAAAAACTCGTTCGGGTGATTGAACCGGATTACGTCGTCATGGAGAACGTACACGGCGTGTACCACTCCGAGATTTACCATTCGTTCGAAGCTGATATGAACGACTGGGGGTACCACCTGAATGGGTACGACGACCGAAGCGTGTACTGCCCAGAGTTCGCTATCCCACAAACCCGACGCCGGTGGGTCACGTTAGCCGCTCGTAATCACCCGGTGGAGATACAGACCTCCCCGACTCCACGTGATTTCAAGCCGAAAACTGCGGGAGAAGCTATCGGCCACCTTCCGAAGATTGGTGCAGGGGAAACGTGGACCGGAAACGAGTCTCATGAGTATCCTGCTGACAAACTACATACGGCTCGGTCGCTCAGTCGCACAAACATCCGGCGTGTGAAACACTCAAAACCCGGCGGGACTTGGCGGGACTGGCCCAAGGAACTGGTACTGGACTGCCACAAGGATGAGAGCGGCCAGTCGTATGACTCGGTGTACGGTCGGATGCAAGCAGACGAGCCAGCTCCCACCATCACGACGCAATTCTATAACCTTGGCAGCGGCCGATTCGGACACTACGACATTAAGCAAAACCGTGCACTCTCGCTTCGTGAGGGTGCATTGCTTCAAACTTTCCCCGGTGATTACGAGTTCTTCGAAAATATTGATGACGTTGGGATCCGGAAGACAGGTGTGCTTATCGGCAACGCGGTGCCACCTAAGCTCGGTGAGGTTGTGGGAGAGCGTATCCTAGAATTCGTGGCTGGTAGGCGGCAGTACACTCTGCCCGAATTCTGAGGTCTGATTCGGTGCTGTCTCACTCATGGTGTTTACTTCTAGGTGGTGGTGTTCAGATGACGATTGACAGGTGAGACGCTGTCTTTTCAAAGATATTGATATTAAAAGCCTGATTAATGTTCTCACGTATCCCACCCCACGCTTCCTACCGGTCACTAGCCCGGTAGATGGATCTACTGATCCCTATCAATCATCGGCAAAGGTGGACTCACAGGACGGCGTTGTCGCATTAACGTGTGAGAAAATTGCCTGCCCCATATACTCTCCGAGCTTCGGGGGAACTGCATTGCCGATCAGCCGCCCCAGATTCGACACGCCGACATCTTCCCACTCGTCGTAGAAGTCGTAGTCTTCCGGGAACGTCTGCAACAGTGCTCCCTCAAGCAACGAGAGTGCTCGATTCTGGTCTGAATCGTAGTGACCGAATCGACCGCTGCCGTAGTTGTAGAACTGCGTCGTGATCGTTGGAGAAGGCTCGTCGGGCCGCATCCGGCTGTATGGGGCTTTGTACGAGCGTCCACTTGCCTTCCGGTGGCAGTCAGCCAGAAGGTGGTCAAGACCCTCCTCTTCCCAGAGAGTCCAATCTCCCCCGGGTTCCATGTTGTCGATACGTTCCAAGTTCTTTTCCGAGAGAGAACGTGCCCTATGCACGTCGTTCTCGTCGCTCACTTCCCCTGCTTTGAGTGATGGTAAGTGACCAATTGTTTCTCTGACCGTGGGATAGTCATCCTCCCTTTGAATTGGTGGATCGGGTAGTGAGAGAGGCCCCCGCTTAGACGCCATGACCACCCACCGCTTCCGCTTCTGAGGGATCCCGTACTCGGGGCAGTAGACGTTCTTGTTCTCGTCACTATTGACGTGGTACCCCTGTGATTCCAAGCTCTCGATGAATGCGTCGTAGACGCCGTCCTCCTGATTCACTTGGAGCACGTTCTCGGTGACCACCACGTCCGGCTCAACGTACTTTGCGATTCGTGAGACCTCGTTCAATAGCCCCCACTTTTGATGATCCTCGTGGCCTTTTCCCTTTGAGTGTCCCATCGTGGAGTATGGTTGGCAAGGTGCGCACGCCGCGAGAACCTTCAAATCCGCATCCCACGGATACATCTGTGCGATTGGTTCCGGATCCTTTGCCAACGAGCGGATATCCGCTCTGACGTATTTTCCGTTGATGTTCTGTTCGTACGGATACTTACAGTCTGAATCCTTATCGATCCCTGCGACGACGGAGATACCTGACTGCTGGAGGCCATAACTGAGTCCGCCGGCTCCGCAGAATAAATCCACTGCAGCTGCCTTCATGAACGTCTTTTTTGCGTATCGTCACATAAGCGTTCGGCAACTTCACGGTCCCGGCTACCTTCACAGCAAGAAAAGCATGTCGTAATTACCAATTACAACTGTTACCAGTTCCCAGTGACAGAACTCATCGACGCGTAACAGTAATACTAACTAGCTAGTCTTAGTTCTGTACAGACATACCGATTTATCGCATGGACCAGGAACAGATCCAAACCAACGAAGCGGCCAAGTGGTTCTTTTTCAGTGGTGGACCAGGAGCCCCACGATACGGTGACGATCCGACCAAACACGCCGTAGATCACGACTCGGAGGCGTTCGTCCGTGAGGTCCTTCAAAACGCGAACGACCAGAGCCTCCCGAACGGCGATACAGTCGAAGTGACGTTCCGTTTTGTCACGCTCACTGGTGACGAGAAAGAGGAGTTCCTTGACGGACTCGGCTGGGACGACGGCCTCGGTGAAAGGATACGAGCGGTCGCAGACACCAATAATGGTCATCGTTACGAACGGGTGGTTGAACGAGTAAATGATCCCGATGCCGAGCTCCGACTCCTTGTCGTTGAAGATAGGAACACGACCGGATTGACCGGGAGTTGGGATGGAGATTCCAACTACGCCGCTTTGGTGCGCGACGAACTCTACAGCAGCAAACAAGACGACACCGCAGGCGGCTCGTACGGCCTCGGTAAGTCCGTTCTCTGGACGTTTTCGGGGGCTTCGACAGTCGTCTTCAATTCGCATCTCGTAGGCGAGCATAAGGAAGACTCGCCTCGTCTTATCGCCCGTTCTAAATTCCCGACACACCAACTTCAAGAAGACGATACGACGTATCAAGGTGCGGGATGGCTCTGCCAGCCAATAGAGACCGAAGACGGACCCCGCCCTGAATCCTTCTGGGGAGAGCACGCATCGCGGCTCGCAGAGCAACTACACGTGGAACGGCCTGCTGTCAGCGGAACGAGTGCTATGGTCGTCGAGTTCCAGGATCCGACACGGGACGAGCGACCGGACGTCGAAGATCTCGCACAGGAGTTCGTTGACGCCTCTGTCAAGTACTTCTGGCCAGCGATCTATCGAGGTAATCTCGAAATTACGGTCGAAACACCCGACGAAACACTGGTCGCCGACGTCGAGAGCGTTCCGGCGATCCGACCGTTCGTCGAAGCTTACGAGGAGAGAGCTACGGAGGCTCAGACGTTGGTGAACCCCGGAGACGTTGCTGGACTCGATATCCCGGTCAATCTCCCGCCCCGTGCCGATGGAACAGAGACTCCCGACGGCTCGGTTAGGCTGTCGGCTCGCCTCGCATCCCCTGCAGACGACGATTCTTATCTGAATAACATCGCACTGTTTCGAGGGGCGGGGATGGTGGTCAAGTACTACGACCAAAGTCGTGTCGCCTACGGTGACCGGAACTTCTTCGGCGTGATAGCCGCTGGCGAAGCGCGGTCGGAAGGGGTCCCCTCGGATAGTGATCGAGAAATCGACCGATTCCTGCGGTTCGCCGAACCGCCAGAGCACGACGAGTGGGAATCCACTGAGAACCTCCGTGAGCAGTACCAGCGTGGGTTCCGGATGGCACTCGACGATATGTTCGGAACGCTGCGTGATGGCCTCCGTCACTTGATCTCGAAGGGTAACAACGGTGACTCTCTCTCCGACAACGTGCTAAATCGTTTTCCGATCCACGGAAACGGGAATCCCCGCTCCACGACATCTCCCGCCGACCCTGTCTTCGAAATCGATAGTTCGTCCCTCTTTGACGGCGACGCGTGGGAGATCTCTGGTCGAATCAAAGTACTTCCAGAAGAGTTTGACGGATGGAGTGCCGACATCTCACTCACCGGTGTTGGTGAGGACGGATCCCGTTACGACGATATCCCCATCAACTACGTCGAAATCGAACAATCTGGCGTTACCGTGTCGTACGACGACGGATGTGTTCGTCTTGTCGCCGATGACGACGTTGATGAACTCTCGTTCTCGGGGCGTTCTCATTCTGACGAGCCCGCTGACTTGGTTCACGGTGACGTCGGTGCGACACAACTAGAGATACTCGCAGAGTTACAAACTCACGAAGAGGATCAAGCGTGACCAGACACTCTCAACGACATCGTACCACTACACTTCCGTTTAGCTACCGAAATAAGGGGTTAGACTTCGATCTGGACTCGTTCGCCGTTGACGACAGAGACCGAACTGCTCTTGAACTGAACCCATCTCAGACAGAGATCGGTCTCACATCGGTCGTGTCGTCTGGCAGTAGTGAGGACCCGGATTGGGACAACATTACTCTCCACGGGAAACTTCGTCTACCAGAGGAGACGGTTCAGGCCGTCTTTCCAGAAGACGAACAAGCAGAGCCGCCGGCCAAACTTTACGTCACCATTCGCTGTCACGAGACTATCTATCGTGATCGAAAGGTCATCTCCGAGAG